>Ga0316231_1003384_pt1 | contig 14131 bp, 7 predicted proteins | sample TBH18027metaG_FD_206002 | JGI IMG/M metagenome (GOLD analysis project Ga0316231, IMG submission 206002) | Freshwater microbial communities from Trout Bog Lake, Wisconsin, USA - TBH18027 | ecosystem: Environmental > Aquatic > Freshwater > Lake > Hypolimnion/Profundal zone | place: USA: Wisconsin...
TTCAGAGATTGTTTGATTGCTTCCGGCAAGTTCAGATTGTTGATCCATTTCGAAGCGGCGGACGGGTCGGATTTCAGCCATTGCCGGGCCACCTGGAGCTGATATTTTTGCCGTTTGGTTTCATCAGTCACAGCTTGGGTCCACTGGGCTGCGTAATCGGGATATTTCGCCACGGCCCCCTCGAGGAAGGCGCTGACCATTGGCTCGCTGGCAGTTGCCGCCGGCAAAGTCGCCAGCCATTTGGCCACTGCCGCCGGTTCGGATTGAGACCACGTCTTGATGACCGCCTGCGCCGATTCTGGCTGAGCATTGGTTTCGGAAAAGGCACACAGCCAGTTGAGAGCTGTTTCTGGGTCGGCCGGAGTCCAAACGGAAAGCAACCCCTTGATGGCCGCTTTCTGGTCATCGCCCGCGGGCATCGCGGCGATGTATTTTGCCGCCGGATCCAGGTGGAGCAGATCGCAACTGCGGGCGGCTTGCTCTAAACTGCTTTGACGCGAGACCGCATCGGACAACTGCTGGAGCAACTCCATCGCTCCTGGCAAGTCGCGAATGGCCATTTGGCGGCAGGCGGCAGTCAGATACCGGGTTTGGGCTTCGCCTGCCGGCAACCCGAGGGCATAAGTGGCCATGCCTTTTGGATCGCTTTGCCCCCAGGATTCCGACAGCGCTGAAAATGCCGCTTCCCGCGCGGTGTCATCCTTCAGGCTGCGCGCCCATTCCACCGCGTTGGCAACATCGACCTTGGCCAAGGAACTGGCAAGGCCTTGGACCAGGTTCGTCGTCGGTTGAGTGGTGGTGAGCAGGGCGCAAAATTTCGCGGACAATCGGGGCACATTCGTTTCCGTGGAACTCGCCAAAGCAAGCAGCACCGCATCCTTTTTCTCCCCATCCGGCAGGCTGGCGACCCAATTCGTGGCGGCAGGCAAATCATGTTGGGCCCACGCGCCGGCAATTACACCCAACGCATCGCCGGATAACTCGGAATGCGCATTGGCAAACTGGCTGGCCGCCAGCGGATCTTTACGCGCCCAGTTGGCCACGACTTGATCAAACGCGGCGATCCGCTCGGCCTCGGATGACAGCGAGGATGCCCAGGCCATGACCGCCGGTGGGTCGGTGTCGGCCCAGCGCTGGCACAAATCTGCCATGGCAACCTGCCGAAAATCGCCCGCCGGAAGGTTGGTGACAAATTCCGCCGCGGACGCCGGATTTTTCTCAATCCGCCGGCTCAGCACGACTTTCCATGCCCTTTCTTTGGCCATGCCCTCGGGCAACTGCTGGCAGGCCGTCGTGGCGGCTTCCAGATCTTTCCCCGCCCAGTCCTTGAACAAGCCGGCAATCACCGTGGTTCGCCGGGGTCCTGGCGGCAGGGATTCGGCCAGCGCCAAGGCCTTGGGAACATCCATTTTTGCCTGTTCCCCAATGCAGAATTCCATCGCCTGGTCCCGGGCTTCAGAGTCTGGCTGGGCTTTCACCCAGTTCCAAGCCACATCCGGCGCTTGGTCCACCCAGGCGGTCATGATGGCAGACAAAGTTTTGGCATCGGCATCATGTCCGGGAATCTGTTCCCGCTGCTCGATCGCCTGCACCGGGTTGGCGCCGGCCCAGCGCTGGAAAAGCAACGCATAGCACCTTTCGCCGGGCGCTGGTTTCAAATCGTTCAAGTGGGCCAGTGTGTTAGTAGGATTGTCAGCGGCCACCGCGGGAATGGTCTGCTCCAGAGCGCGCAGCCGGGAATCTGCGTCGGTCAATTGGCAACTCCAATCGAAGGCCGCCGGCAAATTCGTCTTCATCCAGAAGTCCAGCAACCGCTCTTGAAAATGGCTGCGTTGCCGGGCATCCGAAATGACCGCCGCTGCGCTCAGTGTTTCGGGAATTTCCTCCAGCGGAATGCGGGCCGCAAGTTCCTCGAGGCTGCGCCGCCGATTCTCGTCCAGTCCGGCTCCGCCGACTTCTTGCAGCGCCTGCTTGATCTGCTCCCGGTTCAGGGTGCCCGATGCGAGACCGGACTCTCTGGCCTCCACCGCTGGAGCCTTGGCCAGGGCTTGGATGGCAAGTTTACGTTGCCGCATAGCAATGCTGGCTGCCAGCAATGCGAGTACCGCCAGGAGCGCCATAACTTTGGTAAGGCGCCGCGCAGCCTGGCTTCTATGTTGTATTTCCTGAACTTGATCTTGGGCTGCGCGCGCTTGCAGTTGGGCTGCCTGAAGCTGGCTCTGCGCGTCGCGGGTCTGGGTTTGTAATTCCTGAACTTGATCTTGAGCTGCGCGCGCCTGCTGTTGAGCGGCCTGGATCTGGCCCTGCGCGTCACGAGCCCGGTCTTGTAATTCCAGGACTTGTGCTTCCGCCGTGCGCGCCTGCAGTTGGGCAGCCTGAAGCTGATTTTGTGCGTCGCGGGATTGGTCTTCCAATTGCCGAACTTTGTCTTGGGCTGCACGGGCTTGCTGTTGGGCTGCCTCCATCTGACTCTGCGCATCGCAAGCCCGGTTTTGCAATTCCAGGACTTGCGCTTCCGCCGCGCGCGCCTGCAGTTGGGCAGCCTGTATCTGATTTTGCGCGTCGCGGGATTGGTTTTCTAATTGCAGAACCTGGGTTTGGGCTGCGCGAGCTTGCTGCTGCGTGGCCTGCATCTGGTGCTGCGCGTCGCGAGCCAGGTCTTCTAATTCCGGGATTTTCTGCTGCGCGGCCTGGAATTGATTGCGCGCTTCCGCAACCTGGTCCTGAGCCTCCCGCGCCTGCTGCTGCGCTTCCAGCACTTTGCTTTCGATTGCCCGGACCTGGCTGCGAGCCTCCTCGAATTGACTTTGCGCGGCCCGGGCCATTTCTTGCGCTTCCTGAATCTGGCTTTTAGCGTCTTGCGGCAGGTTTTGCACTTCCAAGAGTTTGTTCTGCGCTTCGCGGACCTGATTCCGAGCGACTTCAAGTTGGTTCTGTGTTTCCTGCGCCTGCTGCTGTGTTTCCAGCACTCTGCTTTCGGCAGCCTGCGCCCGCTGGCGGGCTTCCGCCACTTCGCCCAGAGCTTCCCGGGCCTGATTTTGAGCTTCGAGGATTTTGCGCTGCGCTGCCTGCGCTTCCTTTTGCAATTCCTGGATTTGCGCCGCCTGCGTCTGGCTTTCCGCTTCGTGCGGCAGGTTTTGCATTGCCAAGATCTGGTCGTGCGCCTCGCGGACTTGATTCCGGGCAACCTCGAGTTGGGTCTGCGTTTCCCGAACCTGCTGCTCCGTTTCCAGCACTTTGCTTTCGGCGGCCTGCGCACGGTTGCGAGCTTCCGCCACTTCGTCCAGAGCTTCCCGGGCCTGATTTTGCGCGGCGAAGACTTGGCTTTGCGCTTCCTGTGCTTGCTTCCGAAGTTCCTGGATTTGCGTTTCCAACTCGGTGTTTTGCGCTTCCGGGGCCGGGTTCCGGGCTTCCTTATCCTTAATTTGGCGTCGGGCTTCCCGGGCTAGAATTTGGGCCTCGGCAAAGCGGCGTCTGCGTTCGCGCACCCATAGCCCATTGAATCCCACGCCGATCAATCCGGCGATCAGTTGGATTTTGGCGGTTTCCAGTTCGATTTCTCCGTCCTGCTGATCTTGTGTCAGAATTTCCCGTTTGGCATCCCCCTGCCGGGCGTCCGCAAAAATGGATCTCCGATCCTGGCGGGAGGTGTCGAGCGTGCCATCCGGCTTCACCGGATGACGCAACGCCGGCACAAAGCATTCTTCATCCGGTGAAATGCCAGACCGGTTGCCATCGCTGGCATTGGGTTCTCCGGCGATGACGATCGGCAAAATACGATTGCCGCGCCCGAGCTGTTTGAAATAACGCACGGCCTCATTGACGTACAGGCTTTTGGCCGAACGGGGCGAACAGATTACGATCAGGCATTTTGATTGCTCCAAAGCCTTGCGCGTGTGCTCGCTCAGACCGGCATTCCCGGGCTGCTCCTCCTGATCCTGGAAAATAGGGTCAATCCGCGCCGGAATGATTTCCGCGCGGGCATTGATCTGGCCGGTAAATTCAGCCGGAATGGGAAAAGTCTTCAGCGCGTCGTGCAACCAATCGCCCCAGCGCAGGCAGCACACCTCCGGCGCGTCCGGACGGTGCTCGCAATTGTCCTGCCCGCTATAGCCAAGAAATGCCCAATATGTAAATTCGTTTTCGGTCATACAGACTCGGCTGATATTACAGCATAAAGACTTGGACCCAGGAAAGAAAAATGGCCGGCATCATCAGCCAGTGAACCGCCATGAATCTCTTGGCGCAGGCGTCCCGCCTGCGGGTTCGGGTATACGCCGTATCTGGCCATCAATAACCGGGGCAACGATGGCACCGGACAGGGCTGGGCCGCCGGATTCAGCGTGATGTATAATTGCCGGGTGCCGCAATTCCAGTTGGAGCAGCCGGCCACCACGACGAATCATTACAATTGGACCATCGGCGGTCTGGGCTCGGCCTATGCCTATAGCGACAAGGGCATTTACGACACTTTGGGCAGCATGGTCAGCCCGCACAGTTTGTACCTCAAACAATTGCGGGAGCGCTTGGGCGGGGCCGCGGTGGAAAATATCGGCTACCCGTTGTTTACCATGGCCAGCTCGCCGGCCTCGCAGATCCTGGCCCCCGGCACGAATGCGGCATTTGCCGTGACGATCGGCGATCCAACCTTGCTGGGCGCCAGCGTGGCCTTGGGCGTGAGCGGATTGCCCGCCAACCTGAACGCGAGCTTCAATACGAATGCGGTGGTGGGAGCGGGCGGCGCCACCCTTACGGTGAGCGCCTCCGGCCCGGTCACGCCGGGGAATTACACGCTGAACGTGACTGGCGTCAACGCCGGCCTGACGCACACGTCCCCGGTTTCCCTGTTCGTGCTGGGCATGCCGAGTCTGAACCCGCGGGTGACCAGTCAGGCGGGGACGTTTGCCTTCAGTTTCAGCGGCCCGAACGGGCAAGGCTATCATGTTTTGTGCAGCACGAATCTGTCCTGGCCGTGGACCAGTTGGACCGTGCTGACGAGCGGCGTCTTTGGCGTCGGCAACAGTTACTTTACCAACGCCGTCCCCACCAACTCCCGGATGTTTTACCGCGTTCGCTCACCGTGACAGCAATTCGTTCACCTTGGTCATCACCTTGAACGCGTCGGCCACGTAAAGCACGTCTGCTTTGCCGCGCGCCCAGCCGCAATTGGGGTCCAGGCTGATGGCGCGGCGTTCATTGATGAACCGCCAGCCCACCGTGTGGGGTTCCTCGCCGTGACAACACGTGCTCAGGCCTTTGGCGTGGCGCGGGGTGGCGCCCGTCTGGCCCACCTGGTTCAGGTGCGACAAAAACGGCAGCACGGACTGGCCTTCCCCGCTCAAATCCACCAGCGATTTGCTGCTGCCCAGTGAGGCGCGCGACTTCTTCAGGAAATCGAGGATCAATTTTTCCGCCTCGGCCACGTGCGCCTGGCCGTCGGCCTGCTTCTTGGTCCAGCCCGCGCCGGTCACGAACAGCAAGGGCGAGTCGGGACGAATCGTCTGCGCGTCCGCTTTCGGCTCGCGAAGGCCCGTCACCGTGGTGCGTTTGGCGGCGTCGGTCAGGGGCACCGCCACCGGTTCCACCGTGACCGTACCGCTCCCGCAACCGCACGCCGCCTGGCTGCCGGGGTCAATCCCAATGATCCACGGGCGTTGCGCCCGGGTAAGCGTGCCTTCCATGCGCTGGCGGTAATACCAGCGGTGCAGGGAAATTTTGCCATCCGCCGCCGCCACCTCGGTGACGTGCGTGTCGGCGCAGCCGCCCAGCCGCTGGGCCACGCCGGACAACACGCGCGCCCAGCGCGCGGTCGCCGCCGCCACCACCACCGTGGCCTGCGCCGCCCGGCAGATCGCCTCCACCGCCGCCGCGTCCGTGGCATAGCGCGGCTGGACAAAGTCCGCGCCGCTCACCCCGAAATACTTGGTGGCCGGACCAGCCCCGATGGAATTGGCCGCCGCCTGGACATTCTCGCCGACCAGGCCGACGACGTATTGTGAGCCGGCGAGCGCCTGGTGCAGCGCTGCCGCCGCGTGCATGGCTTCGCGCGCCGGTTTGGCAAGCGAGCCGTCCGTTTCCGTGTGCAATAGAACTAGAATTTTTTCCATAAATTATTGTTTGATCCATTCCACTATTGCGCGGGCAATTTCGTCCGGCGATTGGTCTTTCACGACTTGCGTTTCACGCAACTGTTTGGGCAGCGCCACTGAGGTGAAACTCAAGCCGGCGCCGGCCAGTTTCACCGGCTTGGCCTTTTGCAGCGCCGGCATGACCGTGCGCATGTTGACCATGCCCACCTGCGGATTGTTTTTCGGTTCCGGCAGATTGCCGGTGGCCCAGCCGAGCAGCGCCGGCGCGCCGGCGCATTTGGACACCTGATGTTTGCCGCCCTCGATGCGCTCAAGAATTTCCAGCGAGCCATCGGCGTTGGCCGTGAGCTGGTCCACGCCCTGAAACTGGTCGAGAATACCCAGGCGCTCGCCAACCATCTGGAGCGTCGCTCCCGCACCGCGGGAAGCCGATTCCCAACCGCCGAAAACGAGCAGCCGGGACTTGTCGAGGCCGGGGATGGCCTGGATCGCCTCCGCCAAGGCCGCGGCGGTTTCCGTGGCGTCGGTGAAACCGCTTGCAGGACCGTCGAGCGCCACCAATTCGAAGGGCACTTTTTGGGCAACGGTCATCATCACCTGTTGCAATTTGGCTTTCGGCCCGAGGCTGACGAGCCAGACCTTGCTGCCGGGCGTGTTTTTGGCGAGGTTCGCCGCCTCGAACAGCGCATGGCCCGCCCACGGATCGAGGACGGCAGGCAGCATCATTTCATTTTTCAACGCCGGCCCGGTGGGCGAAGCGACGGGTTCCAGCGTCTGCAGCGGATCAGGCACAATGCTGCCGCAAACGACAATTTGATAGGCTATGCTCATAAAAAGGGACCAAAATTTAACGCCAAGCCCCGCCTCTGTCGAATGCGAAAAATGAGTTTGAGAAGGACTTTGCCTGTGCCGGGTTGGAATGGTGTCATTTGCTTATACTGACAGAGAATCGCCGGCTTTCGCCTGATGCCTCATTTTACTTGAACGCCAGCCTCTGAATTCCGCGGCTCCAGCACCGCCGCGCATAGAATGGCCTGGCCTTTCACCGGCGTCAGCGTGACGGCGACCGTGCCCGCCGACTTGAGCGCAACGGAATAGACCAGGTCAACCACGCGGTTGCGTTCCCCAGCCCGATGGAAAACATCAACGAGGTCCGCAGGAAGATCGGCAACTTTAACCGTAAGTCCCCGCTGTTCGGCTGCGGTGGAAAGGGGATCAATCGCCAGCAAGTGCAGATGATAGTCCCCGGCGGACAACGATTTTTCCCGGCCCCGATTATCCGTCGCCATGATTGGGCCCAAAGTCAGGGTCACAGGTTTGGCGATCTCGATTCCGCACCGACCGACCTCATTCCAGGATACCGGGAGGGATGCGTTCCGCGCGATTGGAGGCGAAGGCGGGAGGCTTGCGACAGCAGCTCCGGTTTCCTTTTCTCCCCAGGTTTCCCAGAACTCGTGGTCAGGTCCGAAATGGAAGGTATAGGCGCCTGGCGATTGGGCGAGCAAATCGTGCGAGGTGGCCGCAAAATTGACGCGCACGGGCTCAAGTCCCAGCGCCTGGCGGTGGCTGACGATATGACTCAGCCAACGCGTGTTCAACGTGACAATCAAGCCTTGTTCACCGCGGGTGATGCCGCCCAATGAGCTGAGGTGGGCGAATTGCTCGATCACCTTTTCGGGATGGCATTGACCCATCCGATTCCGCGCACCCGCGATGTCATCCTGGCCCAACAAGGTCTGCGAATCCTGATAACAGCCTTGCGCCTCGTAGAATGACGCAATGAATTCCTCCAGTCCGCGTTGGTAGTCAAAACGCCGTTGCTGTTCGGGCGTGAAGCCCGCGGGGTGTGCTTGGGCGAGCAAAGCAAGTCGCGCCCGACAACCCGCCACTACCTCGGTGATGTTCGTAAATTTGCGATCAATAAACCGGTCGCTGGTTTCGCGGCCGAACTGGGGCGCGTCGTTGATCCAGGCCGCGAAATATCCGCCCATGACCGCGCGATTATCCGCTCCGAAGCAGCGTTCCGCATACTGGCGGCACGTTTCCGGCAAAGGCTGGTCCTTGGTGCTTTTCCAAACCTGCTGCGCTAGACTCTCGAAATAGAGGTCGGTTGGGCGCGTGGTCCAATGAATGATGCCGAAGCCGGCCGCCTTCGCATCGTCAAGCTTGGCGGCGAATTCCGGCAACGGCGTATAGGGCCGGCCGATATAATGCCCGTCATCGTGCTGCGCCCAGACAATCGGAATCACCGGGCGGCGGGCGCCAATCAGCCGCAGCGGCTCGCGCAAAGCGGCGTCGCGCAGTTGCGGCTTTTCACGAATGACATCGTAATCCAATCCCAGCAACGGCACGCCGGCGGGGAAATACCGGTCGGCGGCGGACAAAAATTCAAACCCCCAACTGCCGGCAGCCAGGTGAGTCTGTGTGGCGCCGACCTCTTGCAGGGCACGTTCAAAGGCGCGAACAATCTTGCCCACCGCAAATAGTCCGGGCGCATGCCAGAACCTGCCCGCCTCCGGCGTGCGACCCACTTCCGCCGCAAGCTCCTGTTGCCATGCCGGCGGCAGGTCAGCCGTCTTTAAATCCATCCACACGGTCCCGCCGCGCCGAAACCAAGCCACCAGCCGCGTGATCTGGGGATATTCTTGGAGCAGGCCTGCGACTTCCGCGCGGAAGAAAGCATAGCCTTCCGGCGTGTCCGGGTTGGGCAGCCAAAGGCCCTTGGCTTCGAAGCGCGCAGACGCAGGCAGCCGCCGCACCAACTCCTGCGGATTCGCCGACGGCGTGTCCACGTCCACGGCAAAATAAATTCCCATTTCGTGGCGAGCCGCCTCGCCAAAGACGTCGCGCATGAGCGACTGGGCCGCCGCCGCGCGCTGGTCCTCCGGCGCCAACCCCGCATCCGCGCCAAAGGCGGCTTCGTGGAAAACCTCCCCGCCAAAAATCCGGCGCACATCGTTGACGTGCATGGTGGACCAGTCGCGGCCTTTGATCGTCGTCGAAAGATAGCCGATAGGCTTGGCTGCGCCTTCGAAGGAAAATTCCGCCATCGGATTGTTGCCGTAGGCATGCACCATGATGGCGTTGAAACCCATTTTTTGCGACTGGGCGATCCACTTCTGCCATTCGGAAAAATTCCAGGTGGAGCATCCGCTGAGAAAATTGTGCCAGTCAAAAACCAGGCGCTCACGCACCAGCGGAGCATCCTCCATCTGCCAACCGGCAAAGTCGAACGTGCCGGTCTTGGGTGCGGGCAGGGTGTCGCCACTCAAATAGAAGCCGCAGCCCAGTTGGAAGAGCAGGTGGTAAACGCCAAAGGCGGCGCCCCGGCCATCCGCGCCGGCGATGATGCCCAACGCCAAACCCGCGTTGGTTTGCGAGCGAATGAAAAATGATTCCGGCGTGGTCGGAACACTCAAGCAAGTGCGAATAGCTGCATCGGATGCTTGCCCTAGAATGATGGCTTTGCCGACGGCCGGCAAGTTGGTGGCGACGCGAAACCGGTCCTGCGGATACAGATGACCAAGCACCTGGACCAAGTCCTGCGCCGCAAGCTGCACGCACGACGATGCGTCCGCCGACAAAACGACCGGCACCTCCGCCGCCAAAAGTGGCTGTGTTGCGGCTCCTAGCGTCAGACCCAAAAGGCAAAAGATGAGCCGGCGGTTTAACATATTGGAATTTATTTCAGTCGGGCCATCAGCAGCCCGAGGAAGTTCTGGAGGCTCGCCAGCCAGCCCAGCCGCGCCACGGGCTGTCGCTCGCGCAGTGAACCATATTTGACCAGCCCAAGTGCCGTCGCGAATTCCGGCTCGTCCAGATTCCGGGCCAGACCGCTCACCGCATTGGCATGGCCGATGGTGGCGTTCATCTGAAAGACTTTTTCTGCCAACGCTGCGATGCCCGGTATATGCGCGCAGCCGCCGCACAGCACCACCCCCGCCCGCGGCCAATCCCGCAAACCTTCCGCCTCCAATTCCTCCGCAATGATCTTGAACATTTCCTCCAGCCGCAGCGACATGATGGTCTGCACGTGACCGGCTTTCACCTGCTTGATTTCCATGCCGCGCTCATCCGTCACGCTCACGATCTGGTCCCGGGCCGATTCGTGAATCATCGCGCACCCATGTTCGCGCTTCAGTTTTTCGGCGCGGGGCAGCGAAATTCTCAAGCCATAAGCCAGGTCGTTGGTGAGATGGTCGCCGCCAACCGCCAGCACCCCGGCATGCTGCACCACGCCATCCGCATAAACCACGTATTCCGTGGTGCCGCCCCCGAGATCAAGCACCAAGGCGCCCAGTTCCTTTTGGTCGTGGGTCAGCAGCGCGAGGGACGCGGCCAGCCCGTTGAAAACGGTGGCCGCCACCTCCAGCGACGTGGCTTGGACCAGCCGGATGCCGTTTTGCAGCCGATTGGTGTTGCCGTGGATGAAGTGCATGTCCACCTCCAGCCGCGCCCCATGCATCCCGACCGGATCGGTCACCCCGCCTTCACCATCAACCAGGAAATGCCGGCGAATGTTAAGAATGAGCGAGTTTTCCCGGGGCAGATTGATCGCCCGGGCATTATTCAAAACCAGTTCCACGTCCTCCTGCGCAATTTCATGGTCGTCGGATACGACCCGATGAAAGCCGCGCTGGTTGAAGCCCCGGATATGGCTGCCGGTCACGCCTAGATAAATTTTTCGAATTTCCACGTCCGCCATCTGCTCTGCCTCGGCCACCGCATCCCGGACGTCCTCCTCAACATCCTTGGGATTGATGATCTCGCCTTTGCGCACGCCCCGGGATAGCGACTGGCCCACGCCGATGATGTTCAGCGAGCCGTCCGCCCTCTGTTCGCCGACCACGACGCAGATCTTCGAAGTGCCGATTTCAAGACCGGCAATGATGTTGGAATCTTTAAACATGTGTCAGGACACACCACCAGTGTACGACAGCACGCGCCCACACGAGAGCGATGCAGGAAGGAGTGAGGAACCGAATCCCGGGCGCTTCCGCCCGGGGATCGGCATTAAAGCCGCGCTCCCGTATTTTGTCAACCCACATTCCGCGACACCCACCCATTCCGGCGCATAACAAAATTCTTCGGCTGCGCCCTCCGAGTGGGACAATCATTCTCGGCAGCCTGTGCATTGAGGCGTTCTTTCCAGAACGGATCCTGGCGGCGGCTGGCATGGATGCAACGCAAGGCCAGTAGGTTCTCAACCCTGTTTCGGAGATCTTCAAGAGACTCTTTGCTGGCAGGCAAATTGGCGTTGGCTGCGACCGTTCCGCAGAAAACCCGGCAGGAGGTGGCGCACTTGAAAATCCTCGTGCCATGTGTGCGGGCGTTTCTGAATGAGTTTCTGCAACGAGTTGAACGCGGCGAAATACCGGCAAGGCACTGGTTGGGTGCGGCCAATCAGGTGTTGAAACTCACATCCACAAGACGCGCCAAAAAAAATTGCCGGCCAGCACGGGATGGAGTGGAAAATCATCCTGCCATCAACTGCCATTGCGCGAAGTCGGAATGAAAAAATCCGCAGGTTTCAGGAACAGCAGTTGCAGCAGCGCTACAAAAACTCAAAGGGCATCTCCCATTAATTTGGTTCGGGTGAGGCGCTGCGGGCGAGTCAGGCGGCTAACGTTATCGGCGGAAATACCGGCATTGAATTTTGCCGCCGTTTGCGCGAAGATGGCGCCCATGAGAGTTGCGCATTCCCCGGATTCCGCCGCCGTGAATCCCCCCAGCCTTCGCGACGAACCCTTGGGGAATTTTTAACATTCAAAGCCAAACGTCCACCGCCAATCCCGCCATGCCGAGCAATGCTCGGCGCTCCGGTTCATGGGTTCAACGGGAGAGATTTTTTGGGAATCTCTCCGGGAGGCGAGAAAGGACGCTCAATCGGTTTGGGCTGGACCGGCCAAGCCGGAACCCGACGCGACCTGGAGTTTTCATGCCCATTTACGCCAGCGACTGAGGGCCAGCGCGACAGCTCCCACTCCCAGCAACCAGCCGGCGTTTGGCTCGGGCACCTCCCCAAGCAGGTTATACACCGACGAGTCCAAATAGGTATCCGTAACGGTTGTCGTCAGCAGATTGGTCACATCAGTGGTGACCAGTGTGTCAAAGTCCTCCTGGCCGGCAAGCAGGGTAAAGGACTGTGACTGGTTATCGCCAACCATAATCGTTTGAGGACCGCTATACTCGGTGGTGGCGACAAAAACACCGGTTGCAACCACGTTCGTGGTCGTGGCCGAGGAACTATCCACCAAAGTTTGCAAAAAGCTCGTCTCCGTCGGCCCGGCATAGGAGGCGGCTCCGGCCCCAGTCAGATCCGCGACCGCCAGCGCCACAGCGGCCTGCACCGCCGGATCGGAGTAGGCGGCGTTAAAAGTCTCGTCGAACAAAACCGGTCCGCCCGCCATCTGCGCAATGATTTCCGTTGAGAAATCGTTCAACTGCACGTCCACGGGCGGCGCGACAAGATTGTCATAGTCCGTCGCTGTGCTCGACGTGAAAAACATATTGGCCCCTTGCGGGTTGGCCGTTTGCGCCAGCACGAACATCAGGGCCATCAGGGTGGCAAAGAAATTATTTTTCATTTGAGTTACTTCCAATTCGTTCAACTGCCTGATCGTTTAGGTTCTATTATGGCAACGATCCCGGTTTTCGTCAATGGATTTCAATACACCATCAATATATCAGCGCTTATGCATGAAGGGTTCAGGTGAGTTTTGGGCGGCGGTTTGTCACCAAGGCAAAAGCCTCGGCCAGATTGTCTTCACCCATGGCCGCACGCCACCCGCAGTTGAAACTGGGAGGCTACTGTCAATGCGTCCCTGCGGGACGGAAATCCCCGGGAGCCGCTCATTTGTGCGCCAACCCAAAACCAACATTGAATTTTGCCGCCGTTTGCGCGAAGATGGCCGCCATGAGAGTTGCGCTTTCCCCAGATTCAGCCGCCGCCAACGGCAACGACGGCCGCCAAAGCCTCGATCCCTGCACCATCGTCATCTTTGGCGCCAGCGGCGACCTCACGGCGCGCAAACTGATTCCGGCGCTGTATCACCTCTTCAAGGAACAACAGATGCCGCCGTCTTTCCGAGTGGTCGGCTTCGCCCGCCGGGAAAAAACCGACGCCTCATGGCGCCAGGAATTGCGCGCCGCGCTCGACCAGTTTTCGCGCACCAAGCCGGTGGATGAAAAAGTCTGGAACGCGTTCGCGGAGAATGTCTTCTATTGCCAGGGCGATTTGACCGAGGACGCGGCCTATAAAAAGTTGGAGACGCAATTGACGGGCTTTGGCAGCGGGCCGCTGCGCGAAAACCTGATGTTTTACCTGGCGATCTCACCCAGCCAGTTTGGCGAAGTCATCGAACAGGTGCATCGCGCAGGTTTGCTGAACCGGGATGGCGTCGCGTGGCAGCGGATTGTCGTGGAAAAACCTTTTGGCCGCGATCTGGCGTCCGCCCAAGCGCTCAACCGGGAACTGACGCGTTACGCGCATGAACGGCAGGTCTTTCGCATTGACCATTATCTGGGCAAGGAGACGGTGCAGAACATCTTGATGTTCCGCTTTTCCAACTCCATTTTCGAGCGGCTCTGGAATCGCGAGTCCGTGGACCACGTGCAGATCACCGTCAGCGAAAAGCTTGGCTTGGGCGAGCGCGGCGGTTATTACGAGGAAGCCGGCGCGCTGCGCGACATGGTCCAAAACCACATGATGCAGGTGCTTTCGCTTATTGCCATGGAACCCCCCGTGTCGCTCGAAGCCGAGGCGGTGCGGGATGAAAAAGTGAAGCTGTTGAAATCCATTCGTCCGCTCACGCCCGAAGATGTGGCGAAACAAGTCGTGCGTGGACAATACTTCGCCGGTCTCGTGGCCGGCCAGCCGCGCCCCGGCTATCGGCAGGAACCCAAAGTGAAGACAGACTCCAATGTGGAAACGTATGTCGCGTTGAAGCTGCTGATTGACAATTGGCGCTGGAGCGGCGTGCCGTTTTATTTGCGCACAGGCAAAAACCTGCCCTTGAGTGCGAGCGAGGTGCGCATTCAAT
>Ga0316231_1003385_pt1 | contig 14126 bp, 12 predicted proteins | sample TBH18027metaG_FD_206002 | JGI IMG/M metagenome (GOLD analysis project Ga0316231, IMG submission 206002) | Freshwater microbial communities from Trout Bog Lake, Wisconsin, USA - TBH18027 | ecosystem: Environmental > Aquatic > Freshwater > Lake > Hypolimnion/Profundal zone | place: USA: Wisconsin...
ACAAAGAGGTAGGTTTTCCACGCGTTACTCACCCGTCTGCCATGCACCTTGCGGCACATCCGACTTGCATGTGTTAGGCACGCCGCCAGCGTTCATTCTGAGCCAGGATCAAACTCTCATGTTTAATACCTAAAGCTCGCCGATCCGACCTCTCGCGAGGAAGGATTCGTTGTTCGCTTGGTTGTATTGCAGTCCCTTGCGGGACTCAAAGCATTTCCATTCTCTTTATCCGGCTTTCAAAGACGCCCGGACGATCACGGCTCACCCTTGCGGGCCAGCTCGTTTTCTTTCCGTCAGCCACAACCTCGATCGCAGCGGAGATTCAGGTTACTACATTTTCACAACATGCCAAGGAAAAATTTCATGCCTGTGTGCTCTGCCATTGGCTGTGCGCTCACGCCCGCACACTAAATGCTTAAATGACCAATGTTACAAATCTGGAATGGTTTCGCCGGACGGCTGCCAGGCCAGTCCCCGGCGCACGTCTTCGGCGATCTGCGTGCGCAGCGCAGCCATGTCGGCGAACTTCCGCTCGCCGCGCAGGCGGTGCAGGAACCGCACCTCCAGCTGGCACCCGTACAGGTCGCCGTCGAATCCCGGCAGGTGGGTTTCCACGGTCCGGTTGAAGCCCTGGAAGGTGGGCTTGGTGCCGACGTTGGTCAGGCCGCGCAACGGCTGGGGCAGATGCCCGCCGCGCACTTCGGTGACGTAGACGCCGTTCGCGGGCAGCTGCTCCTGCTCCCAGGCCAGGTTGGCCGTGGGGAAGCCCATGTGCCGGCCCCGGCGCTCGCCCTCCACGACGACGCCGCTCAACGCGTAGGGATGGCCCAGCAGCGCCGCGGCCGCCTCCACCTCGCCCGCGTCCAGCTCCTCGCGGATCCGGGTCGAGGACAGATAGCCGCCATCCCGCGCGCGCAGGGCGTGGCCGTGGATTTCGCAGCCGGCCCCGCGGCCCCAGGCCTCCAGGGCCGCCAGGTCCCCGGCGCGGTCCTTGCCGAAGCGGAAGCCCCGGCCGACATGCAGTTCCACGGGCGCGAGGACCTGCTGCAGTCCATTCAGGAAGGCCAGCGGACTCAACTCGGAGAAGGCGCGGCTGAACGGGATGATCCAGGCCAGGTCCATGCCCGCGGCGGCGAAGGCGTCCAGACGCTGCGGCAGGGTCATCAGCAGCTTCGGCCGGCGCTCGGGCGCCAGGATCATGGCCGGATGCGGGTCGAAGGTGACCACCACCGCCGGCACGCCCCGGGCCCGGGCCCGCAGCGCGGCCAGTTCGAGGATGGTCTTGTGGCCCGCGTGGACGCCGTCGAAGTTGCCCAGGGTGAGGATGCAGGGCCCGTCGTGGGGGGCGCTGTCCAGGGTGTGGCGCCAGACTTTCATCGCGTTTTGCCTCCTTCGGCCCGGGGCCAGGCGAGACTGCCGGTCACGCAGACCGCGAGCACCAGGGCGATCACCGACAGTGAAACCAGGATGGGGATCTCCACCAGCTTTTCAAGGCACATCTTGACCCCCACGAAGGTGAGGATGACGGCGAGGCCGAGCTTGAGCAGGTGAAAACGGTCGACCATCCGGGCCAGCAGGAAGTAGAGGCTGCGCAGCCCAAGGATGGCGAAGATGTTGGAGGTGTAGGCCAGGAATGGATCCCGGGTCACGGACAGCACCGCCGGGATGGAGTCCACGGCGAACAGCAGGTCGGTGGCCTCGACGATCACCAGCAGCAGGAGCATGGGCGTGGCGCAGCTGCGGCGCTCCCGGGTGACCCAGAAGCGGTCGTAGCCGCCCGCGGGATCGTACGGGATGAGCCGCTGGAAGGCCCGCGCGAGCCCGCCCCGGCGCGGATCGGCGGCCTCCTTTTCCCGCATGACCAGCATCTTGATCCCGGTGTAGACCAGGAAGGCGCCGAACAGGATGATCATCCAGGAGAACCGGTTGAGCAGGGTGATCCCGGCGGCGATCATCACGGCGCGCAGCACCATGGCCCCCACCACGCCCCAGTAGAGGATCCGGTGCTGGTTGCGGGCCGGGACCTGGAAGGCGGTGAACAGCAGGACGAACACGAAGAGGTTGTCGACGCTGAGGGATTTTTCCAGGATGTAGCCGGTGAAGAACTCGGCGGCCCGGTCGAAGCCCATGGTGCGCCAGATGACCCCATTGAAGACCAGGGAGAGCAGGACCCAGGCGACGCTCCACCAGGCCGCCTCGCGCAGGCTGGGGGCATGGGCCTTGCGGTTGAAGACCCCCAGGTCCAGGGCGAGCATGACCACGACCAGCAGGTGGAAGCCCAACCAGGCCCACCAGGGTGCCGAACTGAACAAGGCCTCGAACAAGTCGCCTCCGGTCGGACAGTTTAACTGCGGTATGGTTGACCGTCCTGGTTCCATTTACCTGAAAGCGCCGCCATGAGCATCCCCCGCCTCTTTGTCCCCTATCCCGGCGTCGTCCACGAAGGGGTCCAGGTGCCCCTGGGCGCCGCGCAGGCCCGCCATCTCTGGGTGCTTCGCCTGCCCCAGGGCTCCGCCCTGGAACTGGTGCTGGAATCCGGCCCATGGAAGGCCGATCTCTCCGAGATCGACAAGGACCACGCCCTGGCCCGGCTGGTGGTGCCGCTGAAGGAGGATCGTGAGCCGCCCTTCGCCCTGGCCGCCTACGTCCCGGTCACCGCCCAGCTTTCGCTGCTGGACGACCTGCTGCCGCCGCTGGTGGAGCTGGGCGCCACGCTGATCCAGCCGGTGGTGTTCCGGCGCAGCGAATACGACGCCGGCAAGACCGCCGCCCGGTTCGAGCGCTGGCAGCGCATCGTGCACAGCGCCTGCGAGCAGAGCCACCGCTCAAAGGTGCCGGCCTTCGCCCCGCCGGTTCCGTTCGACGCCCTGCTGGCGGTGGACACCGCCCAGCGCTGGGTGGCCCACGAACTGCCCTCCGGCCAGGCCAATCCCACCCTGGCCCGGGGTCCGATCGCCTTCACCAGCGGGCCGGAAGGCGGCCTCAGCGATGGCGAGTACGCCGCGCTCACCGCTGCCGGGTGGCAGCCGGTCCACCTGGGCGGCAGCATCCTGCGCGCCGTCACCTGCCCGGTGGCCATGCTCGGCGCCATCCGATTCCTGTTGCCGCGCTGAGGCGCTTGGCTTTTTCCGCGCCTTGCCGCATCATGGGAGCGGCAGCGCGGAGGTTTGCAGATGTCCAAGCGTGGCGTGGTGACGGGACTGCTCGCGACCGTGGGGGTGCTGGCCCCGGCCGCCGAAACCCGGACGGGTGCGGTGGCGCCCGGGTTCGAGGCCAAGGACCAGAACGGCAACACGGTCAGGCTCGCAGATTTTATAGGTAAATCAAATGTGGTGCTGTACTTCTACCCAAAGGACGACACCCCGGGGTGCACCCGGGAGGCCTGTTCGCTGCGCGACAGCTACCGGGCGATCCTGAAGACCGGGGCGGTGGTGCTGGGGGTGAGCGCGGACGACGTGGACAGCCACGCGGCGTTCGCCAGGAAATTCAACCTGCCCTTTCCCATCCTGGCCGACCCCGACGGCGCCTTGATCAAAGCCTACGGGGTGAAGATGCCGTTCCTGAAGATCGCCCACCGGGTCACCTTCATCATCGACCAGCGCGGGGTCATCCGCTACCGGGTGGACAAGGTGGACTCCGGCAGGCATGACCAGCAGGTCCTGGAGCTGCTGAAAAACCTATGATTTTGCGCATACCTCGGCCATGCGCCTTTCCTGGCGTCCGGCCCAGTTGCCCTGGTGGTAGGCGTAGCCGGCCAGCAGGGGGAAGGTGATCGTCGCCTCGCCATAGACCATCTGCTCGTGGGTGGTGCTGACCTTGCCCCAGGAGCTGGCTTCCTTGAGGGTGGAGCCGGACAAGGCGCCGTCGCGCTCGTCGGCGACGGTGAGCTGGACGGCGTACTTGTGCATCGGCGCCGCGTGCCCGAGCAGCTCGGCCGCCACCACCGTGTCCTGGGCGAAGTTCTTGGGCACGCCGCCGCCGATCATGAGCAGGCCCGTGTCGGCGCAGGCCAGCTTGACCCGGGTCAACTCCAGGAAGTCCCGGGCGCTGTCCAGGGTCATGCAGCGACCCGGCCGGGCCACCTGGTGCATGACGAAGCCGAAGCCGGCGGAGCAGTCGCTGAAGGCGGGGCAGAAGATCGGCACGCCCTTCTCGAAGGCCGCCCGGACGATGCTGTCCGCGCCCAGATCGCACTCCTTCAGGTAGCGGCCCATGGCCTCGATGAACTCCCGGCTGGAATAGGGCCGGGGCTCCAGGCCGTCGGCGATCTGGCCGATGGTCTGGTCGCACACCCGCAGTTGGTCCTCGTCGATGAGGGTGTCGTAGATGCGGTCGATGGCCAGCTCGCGCAGGTCGTTGTCGTCCAGGGCGGGGCTGCCCAGGTAGTGCCTGAACCCCAGGCCCTCAAAGAAGTCCTGGTCGACGATGTTGGCGCCGGTGGAAACGATGGCGTCCACCATGTTGTTGCGCACCAGGTCCAGGATCACGTGCTTCAGCCCGGCGGAAACCAGCGAGCCGGCCAGGGTGAGGATCACCCCGCACCCTGGCTCCGCCAGCATCATGCCGTAGATGCGCGCGGCGCGGTTGAGGTTGCGGGCCTGGAACGCCATGCCGGCCATGGCGTCCACCAGAGGGCGGGGATCGAAGGTCTTGAGGTCGACGTGCTCGATCGGGGTCACGAGCAGATCGGATTTGGCTTGCGCGGTTTTTTGCATGGGAACTCCAGACGACCTATGGTTCCCGGTGGTCCAGGCCGTGCGCTCCCACCGGGGACGCCCTACGGTTGCGTGTCCGCAATCCGCCATCGGAGCGCCGGGTGGCTGGTGAAGCCCCATTCTACGCCGGTCCGGGCGCGCCGCAATCTCAATCGGCAACAGGCTTTCAAACCAATTACCTGCCTCGCCGGATTTCGGGCACACTCAAGGGATGGCACCAGATCGGTTTGATCTTCCCACGACCTTCGTCGACTCTCCCGAGACGCTGGCGGAGGCTCTCCCGCACTGGTTCGCCGCCAATCTCCTGGCGGTGGACATCGAATGCAGCCTGACCGGCTTCCACCACTGCGTGATGGCCCTGCTGCAGGTGGCCACCCACGACCAGGCCTGGCTGGTGGACCCGCTCGCCATCCCCGGACTGATGCGGCCGGCCCTGCTGGCCATGGCCGAAGTGCCCTGGATCGTCCACGACTTCTCGGGCGACGGCATCGTCTTCAAGCGCATCTACGACGTGGTGCCCAGTTCAGTGATGGACACCATGCTGCTGGCGCGCACCCTGGGCTATCCCCAGCCCGGGCTCAAGACCATGGCCCGGCTCAAGCTGGGCCTGGAGATCCCCAAGGAGGAGCAGGACTCCAACTGGATGCACCGGCCCCTGCGCGAGGCGCAGATCAGCTACGCCGCCCGGGACGCCACCCTGCTGCTGCCGCTGCTGCGCACCCTGGCCCTGGAGGCCGAGGAAAAGCGCCTCGACCCGGTGGTGGGCCCCTGCCTGCGCGAGCTGCCCGCCGAGATGCGGCGCCTGCTGCGCCGGGTGCGCCAGTACCGGGCTCCGGAAACCAACCCGGTGCTGGACAAGATCCGCCATCTCGGGCTGGGCGAGGATGCCATGGACAAGGCCCGGCGGCTCACGGAACTGCGCCACCGGTGGGGCAACCAGGGCGATGTGGCGGCGGTCATGGAACTGGGCAACCGCTGGATCATCGCCAGGCTGGAGCATCCGCCCAAAAGCAGGGAAGCCCTTGAACGATGCATCCCGAATCCGCGCTTCCGCCGCACCCGGCTGGAGGCGATCTGGGAAGTGCTGGGCGAAAACTAGTTTTGTCAAATCCATAAGGCTCGGGAGAATCCATGGTCAAGGATGAATCAAATATCAATTTTCCCGAGGGACTGATCGGCTTCCCCCAACACACCGCTTTCACCCTGCTGGAAGCCCAGGACGGCTACCCGCTCAAGTTCCTGCAATCCGTGGTGGATCCGGGCGTTTCCTTCACCTGCATGGATGCCGTCTGCGCCAAGCTGGACTATGAGGTGCCGCTGCCTCCCGCCGACGCCGAGGCGCTGGCCCTGGAGGCCCCGGAGGATGCCCTGGTGCTGGTGATCGTGTCGGTTCCGGCGAACGACTCGCGGCAGACCACCGCCAACCTGGCCGGTCCGCTGGTGATCAACCTGCGCACCCGGACCGGGCGCCAGATCGCGCTGGATTCATCGGTGTACCCCCTGAAATACCAGGTCTTCACCCTGCCCGATGAGACCATCCTGCAGTTCCCGGCCGGGCTCATCGGTCTACCGGCGGTCAAGGCGTTCCGGCTGTTCGAGCCGGCCGACGGCTACCCGCTGAAGTTCCTGCAGGCGGTGGGCCGCGATGACATCTCCTTCACCTGCATCGACGTGGTGGCGATCAAGCCGGACTATGAAGTCCCCATGAGCGACGCCGACGCCAAGTCCCTGGCCATCGAGGAGCCCGCGGACGCGCTGATTCTCGCCCTGCTGTCGATCCCCGAGGACCCGTCCCGGATGACCGCCAATCTGGCCGGGCCGCTGGTGGTGAACGTAAAAACCTTGCAGGCGCGACAGATCGTGCTCAACATCGACCAATTCCCGCTGGCCTATCCCGTCTTTCCCGGAAAGTAGGGCGACATGCTGGTGATCACCCGCAAGCTGGACCAGTCCATCATCATCAACGGCAACGTTGAAGTGGTCGTGACGGGAATCGGCAAAGACGGGGTGCGCCTGGGCATCATCGCCCCCCGGGAGGTGGAGGTGCACCGCCGGGAGGTGTTCGAGGCCATCGCCGAGGCCAACCGCGCCGCCTCGGCGCCGTCCGCCACGCCCCTGCCGATCCAGGACCTCGCCGCCCTGTTCCGCGCCCGCACGCCCAAGGTGCGGACGGTCAAGGACAAGTAGGCCGCCGTTCTATTTCTTCAAGTAGGGCTTCAGGTACTGCCCGGTGATGCTGGCCTGGTCCCGGGCCACCTGCTCGGGGGTGCCCTGGGCGATGATGGTGCCGCCCTGGGCGCCGCCCTCGGGGCCCAGGTCCAGGATCCAGTCGGCGGTCTTGATGACGTCCAGGTTGTGCTCGATGACGATCACCGTGTTGCCGGCCTCCATCAGCCGCTCGATGACCTCGAGCAGCTTCTGGATGTCCTTGAGGTGCAGGCCGGTGGTGGGCTCGTCCAGGATGTAGATGGTCCGGCCGGTGGGGCGCTTGGACAGCTCCTTGCCCAGCTTGACCCGCTGGGCCTCGCCGCCGGACAGGGTGGTGGCGCTCTGGCCCAGCCGGATGTAGCCCAGGCCGACGTCGGTGAGGGTCTGCAGCTTGTTGGCCAGCACCGGGATCGGCCCGAACAGGGCCAGCGCCTCCTCGACGGTCATGGCCAGCACGTCGGAGATGCTCTTGCCCTTGTAGTGGACTTCCAGGGTCTCCCGGTTGTAGCGCTTGCCTTTGCACTGTTCGCAGGTGACGTAGATGTCCGGCAGGAAGTGCATCTCGATCTTCAGCACGCCGTCGCCTTCGCACTTCTCGCAGCGGCCGCCCTTGACGTTGAAGCTGAAGCGCCCGGGCGCGTAGCCCCGCGCCTTGCTTTCGGGCAGCTGGGAGAACAATTCGCGCAGGGGCGTGAACAGCCCGGTGTAGGTGGCGGGGTTGCTCCTCGGCGTGCGGCCGATGGGGTTCTGGTCGATGTCGATGACCTTGTCCACCAGTTCCAGGCCCTTGATGGCCCGGTGCCGGCCCACCACGTGGGCGCCCTGGTGCAGCTGGTTGGCCAGGGCCTTGTAGAGGATCTCGTTCACCAGGGTGCTCTTGCCGGACCCCGACACCCCGGTGACGCAGGTGAACAGGCCGATGGGGAAGGCCGCGTCCACCTTGCGCAGGTTGTTCTCGGTGGCTCCGAGCACCTGGATTTGGCCCCGGCTGGCCTTTCGGCGCGCGCGCGGCACCTCGATCCGGTCGGTGCCGCGCAGGAACCGGCCGGTGATCGAGGCTTCACTCCGGCCGATTTCCTCCGGGGTGCCCTGGGCCACCACGAAGCCGCCGTGCTCGCCGGCCCCGGGCCCCAGGTCCACCACGTGGTCGGCGGCCAGGATGGTCTCCAGGTCGTGCTCCACCACCAGCACGGTGTTGCCCAGATCGCGCATCTCCTTGAGGGTGTGCAGCAGCTTCTGGTTGTCGCGCTGGTGCAGGCCGATGCTCGGCTCGTCCAGCACGTACATGACGCCCTGCAGCTTGGAGCCGATCTGGGTGGCCAGGCGGATGCGCTGGCCCTCGCCGCCGCTGAGGGTGGCGGCGGAGCGGTCCAGGGTCAGGTAGCCCAGCCCCACGTCGTCCAGGAAGCCCAGGCGCTCCTTGATCTCCTTCAGCACCTTCTCGGCGATGACGGCGTCCTTGCCCTCCAGCCGGATGTCCTGGAACCAGGCCCGGGCCTCGCGCACGCTGAGCGCCGAGACGGCGGCGATGTGCAGGCCGCCGACGAACACCGAGAGCACCTCCGGGCGCAGGCGCATGCCCGAGCAGGCCTCGCATGGGGTGATGCGCATGGATTCCTCCATCTCGGCCCGGATCTCCTCGCTGCTGGTCTCCCGGTAGCGCCGCTCCAGGTTGCCCACCACCCCTTCGAAGTTGTGCATGAACTCGTAGCGGTTGCCCTTGTTCTGGTAGACGAACTTCATCTTGCGGTCCAGGCCGTGCAGCACCACCTGGCGCACGTCGGCGGAGAGCTTCTTCCAGGGGGTGTCCAGCTTGAAGGACATGGCCTTGCCCAGCTGCTCCAGGAACTGGCCGCGCCAGCCGTCCTCGCCGGCGCTCTTCCAGCCGCTGGCCTGGATGCAGCCCTGGCTGATGCTCAGGTCCGGGTTGGGCACGATCAGCTCCTCGGCGAACTGGCGCTTGAAGCCCAGGCCGTCGCAGGTGGGGCAGGCCCCGAACGGGGAGTTGAAGGAGAACGAGCGCGGCTCCAGGTCCGGCAGGCCCAGGCCGAAGCGCTGGCATTTGGCGTTGTTGCAGGCCAGCTTGGAGGAGAACAGGCGCTCGCTGCCGTCCAGGTCCACCAGGGCCGTGCCTTCGGCCAGGTTGCAGGCGATCTCCAGGCTGTCGGCGAGCCGGGAGCTGATGTCGGGGCCTGCCTTGAGCCGGTCGATGACCACCTCGATGGTGTGCTTCTTCTGCTTGTCCAGATCGGGCAGGCCGTCGGTGAGGTCGAGCATCTCGCCGTTGACCCGGGCCCGGATGTAGCCGCGCTTCATGAGATCGGCCAGCAGCTTGCGGTACTCGCCCTTGCGCGCCCGCACCACCGGGGCCAGGATCTGCACCCGGGTGCCCTCCTTCTGGGCCAGGATCTGGTCGGCCATCTCCTGCACCGTCTGGCTGGCGATGGGCTGGCCGCAGGCCATGCACTGGGGCTTGCCGACCCGGGCGAACAGCAGGCGCAGGTAGTCGTAGATCTCGGTCACCGTGGCCACGGTGGAGCGGGGGTTCTTGCTGGTGGTCTTCTGCTCGATGGAGATGGCCGGGGACAGGCCGTCGATGCTGTCCACGTCGGGCTTCTCCATCTGGTCCAGGAACTGCCGGGCGTAGGCGCTGAGGCTCTCCACGTAGCGGCGCTGCCCTTCGGCGTAGAGGGTGTCGAAGGCCAGGCTGGATTTGCCGCTGCCGGACAGGCCGGTGATCACCACCAGCTGGTTGCGCGGCAGGACCAGGTCGAAATTCTTCAGGTTGTGTTCCCTGGCCCCTTTGATGTGGATGCAATCCATGCTGACCTCGAATCTGAAGTTTACGCTATTTTTTCGTTGCCGGTGAAACCCCATGAACCTTTACCGCTGCGGGGCTGGAGGCTTCTAGAATGGGTCCATGCACTGTCTGGAACTCTCTGTCCTCCTGCACCGGGCCCTGGAGGCCCGGGTGGAGTCGATTATGAATTCCTTGTCGGTGGCCGACTGGCAAGCGGATCCGGAGGGATTGCATGAGGTGCGGGTGGCTTCGCGGCGGGTGAGGGCGGTGCTGGACCTGGTGGATCCCGGCCTGTACCCGGGGTTCAAGCGCCAGAGCCGCAAGCTCAAGCGGCTGACCCGGGCCCTGGGCCTGACCCGGGAAATGGACGTGCACATGGCCATCCTGGAGGAGACCGCGCGGATGGTGCCGGCGCTCACCGGCTGCGCGGGCCTGGAGCACGCCCTGGAGCTGATCGGCAAGCGCCGGCGCAAGGCGCGCGGGACCATGGCCGGCGAGCTGGCCGGACTCAGCCTGAAGAACCTGCCGCAGATGCTGCTCGTGCCCAGCCTGCCCGATCCGTTCCGGCCGGGCGATCTGCCCGGAACCATCTGGAACTGCCTGGCGCCCTGGCTGGAAGGCGCCTTTCCCGCGGAGCAGCTGCTGAACCTGGAGGATGCCCGGGCGCTGCATGCCCTGCGCATCCGGGTCAAGCGCCTGCGCTACGCCCTGGAGGTACTGGCTGCGGGCTTCAAGACGCCGCCCGAGGGGCAGCTGAAGCACCTGCGGGCCGTGCAGACCGCCCTGGGCAACCACCACGACCGGGTCACCCTGGAGACGCTGCTGACCGGCCTGCATCGGGGCCTGGAGGAGCGGGGCCGGCCGGTGCTGGCGGCGGGGACCCAGGATCTGCTGATCCACCTCGGCGAGGACCGGATGATCGCCTTCGAGCAGTTCCGCGCCCTGGCGGTGGGCACCTCGAAGGACAAGTTCATCGACGGTCTGCGCCATGACCTCGGGCTGGAGCCCGAGCGAAGCGATCCCGCATGAAATTCCGCGCCTTCGCCTGGTTCCACAGCCTCCACGCCAAGCTGTTCACGGTCACCGCCCTGGTGACCAGCGTGCTCACCGTGGCGGTGGCCTTCTCCATCACCCGGAACAGCCGCCGGGAGCTGGAGAAGTACTCCAGGAACCTGTCGATCGAGACCTCCCAGGCGGTGGAGACCGAGATCCTCCAGCGCTGGAACAAGGATTTCCACGACTTCAAGGATCCCCAGAAGATCAAGGAGCTGCTGCAGAGCCTGGCCGGACCGGACCGGAGCATCTTCCAGATCGATGTCTTCCGGCGCATGCCCAACACCAACCAGGTGGCCCTGGTCGCCTCCTCCGAGGACGAGGACAAGGTGGACTGGGGCAAGGAGATCGGCAGCCACATGGAGATCAGCACGCCGCAATCGGAGCTGGTGGAGCTGACCACCGGCACCCGGGCCTGGAAGATCTACCTGCCCATCCGCAACCTCAGGCCCAAGCAGCCGCCCTACGGCCTGATCCGCGCCTACTGCGACCTGGAGCGCTGGGAGACGGTCTGGCAGAACAACCTCAACAACACCCTGCTGCGGCTGCCCATGGTTATCCTGGGCGAGTTCATCCTGCTCTGGGTCATCCTGGGCTCGGTGGTGAGCGAGCCCATCGCCTCCATCACCGAGGCCATGTCGCGCCTGGAGAAGGGCGACCCGTCGGCGCGCACGGATGTGCGCAGCACCAACGAGCTGGGCATCATCGCCAGCCGGTTCAATCTCATGGCCGCCCAGCTGCAGCGCGCCGCGGAGGAGCGCGAGTCGCTCATCGACGAGATCCGGGGGCTGAACACCGGCCTGCAGGGCCGGATCCAGGAGGCCCTGGCCGCCCTCCAGAGCCAGAACCACGAACTGGAGAAGCTCATGGCCGGCAACGCCCTGCTGCGCGAGGAACTCAGCCAGCAGGAGCGCATGGCCGTGGCCGGCCAGCTCACGGCGGCCTTCGCCCACGAGGTGGGCACGCCGCTCAACCTGGTGAACAGCCACCTGCAGCTGCTCCAGGGGCAGAGCGACGTCGGCGAGAAGAGCCGGGAGCGCCTGGCGGTGATCCATGCCCAGATCGAGCGGGTCGGCGATATCGTCCGCAAGATGATGGACCTGACCCGCAGGCCGGGCATCCAGCAGGAGGCGGTCGCCCTCGGCCCGCTGGTGGCGGATCTGCAGCGGCTTTGGAGCCCCACCCTGGCCATCCACAACATCAGCTTCGGCTGGGAGGCGCCGGAGCCCTGCGTGCTGTTCGTGGACCGCAAGCAGATGGAGCAGCTCTTCATCAACATGGTGAACAATTCCGTGGACGCCATGCCCGAAGGCGGCCACCTGCAGCTCACGGCGGAGCGCGAGCCCGGCGCGGCGCGCTGGCTGGTCCGGCTCAGCGACACCGGCACCGGCATCGCCCCGGAGCTGCTCCAGAAGGTGTTCCGGCCCATGTTCACCACCAAGCCCGAAGGCCAGGGCACCGGGCTGGGGCTGGCCATCTGCCGGGAGATCGTCCGGGCCCACGGCGGCGAGATCCACATCGAAAGCGAGGAAGGCCAGGGCACCACCATGAGCTTCTCCCTGCCGGGCCTGCCGGACCTAACCTAGAACCGTTTCCTCAACCGTTGAGAGGCCATTTCCCATGCGCAAAATCCGCAAAGCCGTCATCCCCGTGGCCGGTCTCGGCACCCGGTTCCTCCCCGCCACCAAGGCCCAGCCCAAGGAAATGCTGCCGCTGGTCGACAAGCCGGTGATCCAGTACGTGGTGGAAGAGGCCATCCACGCGGGCATCGAGAACATCATCCTGGTCACCGGGCGCGGCAAGCAGGCCATCGAGAACCATTTCGACGTGGCCTTCGAGCTCGAGGACGCGCTGGCCAGGCGCGGCAAGACCGACGAACTGGAGGAGATCCAGAGCATCACCCGGCTCGGGCAGTTCGCCTACGTGCGCCAGGGCGAGCCGCTGGGCCTGGGCCACGCGGTGCTGTGCGCCCACAACACGGTGGGCGACGAGCCGTTCGCCCTGCTCCTGGGCGACGACGTGTTCGACGAGGCCAACCCGGCCCTGGGCGCCCTGATCGCGGCCTTCGAGGCCACCGGCAAGTCGGTGGTGGGCGTCCAGGAAGTGCCCCTGGCCCATGTCTCCCGCTACGGCATCGTCAACCCCCCGCTGCGGGAGGGCGGCCCCTGGTGGGAAGTGGCGCAGATCGTCGAGAAGCCGGCCCCGGAACAGGCCCCGAGCCGCTGGGCCGTGGTCGGGCGCTATGTGCTGAAGCCGGAAATCTTCAAGTTCCTCCAGAAAGTGAAGCCCGGCGTCGGCGGCGAGTACCAGCTCACCGACGCCTTGGCCGCGCTGGCGGGCGAGGGCGAGCTGGTGGCCGCCCCGATTCCGGCCCGGCGCTATGACACCGGCGACAAGCTGGACTACCTCAAGGCCAACGTGGAGTTCGGGCTGAAGCGCGAGGATCTGGGCGGGCCGTTCCTGGCCTACCTGAAGGAGCTGGTGGCGAACAGATAGGTTTATCTGGGCAGGGTGCCGGCAGGTGGTCGCCGGTCATCAGGGTCACTGCGTTCCAGCAGCAGGTGCAGCAGGGTCACCGCCGCCGGGGTGATTCCGGGGATGCGCGAGGCCTGGCCGAGGGTCTCGGGACGGTGGCGCTGGAGCTTCTCCTTCACCTCGTTGCTCAGTCCGGGCAGGTGCTCCACCCGGAAATCCACCGGAATGCGCACGTGGTCCCAGGCCCGCTGGCCCTCCAGCAGGCGCGCCTCCCGGGCCTGGAAGCCCTGGTAGCGCAGCTCGAACAGCAGCAGGTCGCGCTCCCAGGCCGGGTCCCAGCCAAGGGCCTCCGGATCCGACCAGCCCTCCAGCAGGGCCAGCGCCGCGTCAGCCAGGGGGTCGGTGATCTGCTGGCGCCGGAACAGGTCGGCCAGGCTCATGCCCGAGGCCAGGGTGAGCCCTGCTTGCAGGGCGATGCCGCCGAACGGGGAGGTGGCCGCGACCCAGGCCGCCTGGCACTGGTCCCGGACCCGCACCCGCCGGGCCTGGGTGGCCTCCACCCGGGCGAGCTCCCCGGGGGTGAGGGCGCCCACGGTCCGGGCGGTCTCCAGCAGGCGGACGTCGGCCAGGTCGCAGGCCAGGTTCAGCCGGTGTTCGGCCCGGGCGGTGAGCATGCGGTACGGCTCGTCGGTGCCCTTGGTGACCAGGTCGTCGATCATGACCCCGATGTAGGCCTGGTCCCGGCCCAGCACCACCGGTTCCAGGCCCCGGAGCCAGCGCACGGCGTTGATCCCGGCCATGATCCCCTGGCCCGCCGCCTCCTCGTAGCCGGTGGTGCCGTTGATCTGCCCGGCGAACCAGATCCCCTCCAGGTC
>Ga0316231_1003395_pt1 | contig 14096 bp, 12 predicted proteins | sample TBH18027metaG_FD_206002 | JGI IMG/M metagenome (GOLD analysis project Ga0316231, IMG submission 206002) | Freshwater microbial communities from Trout Bog Lake, Wisconsin, USA - TBH18027 | ecosystem: Environmental > Aquatic > Freshwater > Lake > Hypolimnion/Profundal zone | place: USA: Wisconsin...
GGAGTGAAAGGCAAGAAGACAGTTCCACTATCTAATCGGAAAGTGCTGAAAGAGACGGTAAATAGTCATAAAGAGCTGGAAATCATGAAAGCCAGCGCCGATCTCTTCTACCGCGAACTTACCATTGTGAGAACAGCCGCAGGACTAAAAAGGGTATTGGAGTTTATCGACACCCAGAAAAAACAGGTAACAAGCTATGCGCTTCTAAATCGCCTATTAATTGGGCAGATTCTCGCATTGGCAGAATTAACCAGAGAAGAAAGTCGCGGTACCCATTATCGTGAAGATTTCCCCGAAATGAGTGCGCAATGGAAAAAACGGATAGTCATCCAGCGGCAGGCTGACGGAGAGCCTGAAACCACTATTACTTAAGAACCTGTTATAGTGAAGGAGTGTATATCTGATGGATTCCAATGCCACCAAAGCGAAGAGCAGGAAAGTATTTTATAAAAATCTGCATTTTCAGATATTTTTCGCCATCATTATTGGTGTAGCTCTGGGATACTTTAATCCCTCACTCGGGGAGAGTATGCGGCCATTTGGTGATGCATTCATCAAACTGTTCAAGATGATCATCGGACCGATTATTTTTTGCACGATTGTCTCCGGTATTGCAGGTATGGAAGATATAAAAAAGGTTGGTCGGGTTGGCGCTAAAGCCATAATCTACTTTGAAGCTGTAACGACGTTAGCTCTCATCATGGGCATAGTGGCCATAAAAGTGCTGCATCCAGGCACGGGTATGAATGTGAATGTGGCGACCTTGGACACAAGCGTTATCGCCTCTTACGCCACAGCCGCCAAGTCGCAAAACACAGTAGACTTTTTTATGAATATTATTCCTTCGACAGTGGTGGACGCCTTTGCCAAAGGGGACCTCCTGCAGATTTTGCTGTTTTCCGTCATGTTTGGCAGCGCCTTATCAATGATGGGCAAGAGGGGTAAACAGTTAGCTGGACTTGTCAGCGAATTGAATGTCGCTATCTTCAAAATAGTGGATATGATCATGGTCGTCGCGCCCATCGGGGTTTTCGGGGCCCTGGCTTTTACCATCGGCAAATTCGGCATTGCGTCACTGGGACCTCTTGTTAAGCTAATTGGCGTATTTTATTTGACCTGTATAGTCTTTATTGTGGTGGTTCTCGGATTGATCGCCAAATGGGCAGGGTTCAGCATTTTCAGGTATATTTCCTATATCAAAGAAGAACTGCTAATTATCGTTGGAACTTCAACTTCCGAACCTGTGTTGCCACGTCTTATGGAAAAGCTGGAGAAACTCGGATGTTCGAAAGGGGTGGTGGGTCTGGTCGTCCCGGCAGGCTGGTCATTTAACCTGGACGGCACGTCCATTTATCTGACGATGTCGGCTCTCTTCCTTGCCCAAGCGACAAACACCGATCTCACCTGGGTCCAGGAAGCGACGATCCTGGCAGTGTTGCTCATAACCTCAAAAGGGGCCACCGCAGTCACCGGCAGCGGGTTTATTGTCCTGGCAGCCACCTTGTCGCAATTTCCCAGCATCCCGGTGGCGGCATTAGCGTTAATCTTCGGTATCGACCGCTTTATGTCGATGGGTCGGGCGCTGACGAACTTTGTCGGCAATGGAGTTGCCACCATCGTTGTTTCGCGATTGGAAAACGAGATTGATATCGCAGCCACCAACCGAATTTTGTCGGGCCAGAGCATCGAAGAACCAGCCAGTGCGGATCTGGTTCAGAAACTGAAGTGTTGACGGCTTTACGGCAAATTTGATTCCGAAATTTTGCCCATCGGCCGGTCTGCCGGTGAAGCACTGCCTGGCGGCTGCTGACCTGCATTGCTTATTATCTGATCAGATTTACTGACCCCACCTTTGATTGGATTTCCAATTAATACGCCTGGCGAAAAAAATAAAGGGGATCACTAGAAATGGAACGATCACAGATGCTCTCTCGGACGTTGGTGATCGATATTTTAGGGCTCTTATTGTATACCATAGGTATCCGTTGTGCCGATCAATTGTATTCTATGTCTTGCAACTGGGGCGAGGGATTACTTATGTAATATGCGTGTCGCACCAATTGTATTGCGCCAAGAGGCTGGAAAACCCTGCGCATGGGTAGCTCACAATTTATATGTTGTCATAAAAAATACTAGGGGGCGAACATATGGAACGTTTTTTAGAATTGTCAAAGCAAAAGGGTTACCAAATCGGCGGATTGACGATCGGAGACTGTATTGATCTTGCGACAGCCATGAACTGTTCGGTCGGGGAAGTCATCATGCTTGAGACGATGGCCGAGAATAAAATGACCTGGGAGCAAGTCGCGCAGTCGTTGTCCGACGCTTTTGCCCACAATCTATATGCCATTCAGGTCGGTCTTACCTCCGGCAGCAGTTTTCTTCTCGGCAAGCTGGGAAAAGAGCTGGCCGACTCAAAAGTAGTCTTAAATATGGACCCATTTGTCGACAAGGCGGTGCGTTACACATTAGCCGCCCAGGTGGGAAATCACTCGGTTGGCTTGCAGCCCTGCGCCGGGACAGGCGATTCCTGCACATTATCCGGGCTTCTCAGGGCCCTGCAGGAAACACTTACAGACAAAAAACAGATAACCAATCTGACGGCCTTAATGCTCAAAATCGCCACTATCTTCCGCGCAGGCAAGACAACCACCGGCTGTAATATGGAGGGCTTCGGCGCCGGAGCCGCCGCCACTGCAGCTGTTGTTGCCGAAATGATCGGCGGAACTCCGGAGCAGGTGGGTAAAGCCATGGTATTGGCAGTATCACCGACCATCGCTAACCCTTGTACGCCCCGGGTAATGGTAGCCGGATTGTGCTCGACCCACATCGGCGGCGGGGTAATGATCGGCTGCTTGGCAGCTAATTTAGTTGTCAATACATCAATTCCGGTGACAGTGCCGGTGGATGTCATGCTCAGCATGGCGGCGGCAGTTCATCCGGTATCCGCCAAAGCTGTCGTTCCTGTGGTTGTCCGGTACATGGAGCCTTTCTTCAAGACCAACGAAGCTGTCGAAGAACATATGAGCCCTGAGGTGAAAGCCAAAGATGCCGCACGGGTTGCCGAGATGATGACAGTGTCGAAAGAGGAGGCCCGGGCTTTGGCTACAAAAGCCAACTCGATCGTCAAACCCTTCAGCGACGCTGTTGTGGGAGGGTCCAGCCAGGCAGTGGGGTCACCTACCAACGCCGCCCGTATTGCGCATGCGTTGTCCAGAGGCGAAGTCACCGGCGTCAAAATCGAGTTATACCCGGAGTTGTTTGCCCGCAGGGGAATCACCATTCCTGGCATGCTGATGGCCGCAGTGTTCGGCTCTAGTACTGACGACGCCGAGATGTATCGTGAAATCATGAATCGGGTCCGGCAAGACAAGATCAAGATTGAAATTTTAGAAGTCGAGGGGCCGCAACTGCAGCAAGTCACCGTGTATGCCAAGGAGCGGAACAGCAAAGTGGTCAGCTATAACCGCGGCGGAGCGCGGCTTGTGCTCAAAGATGCCGAGCCTTCATTGGCAGAAGGTCTGGAAGAGGCGCGCAAATTAAATATCAATGTAGTCGATTAAGCCATTTTGTCAGCAGTGAGACATGCTGGGTGGCGCCGGGGCTGGTTGCACCTTTTGCGACCAGCCCCGGTCGTGACATTGATCCATGCTGCCGGCAAGAAGACACAGTGAAGGAACATGACCAAACACACGGCGAATTACAGATTATTACTGGTTGAATAATACAGAAAGGCGTGATAGTATGTCGAATTTGCCAGAGGTATATCGGGAAAAGTTGATGAGACTTTCCACAACCAACGTTTCCGATGCATTGGATGCTCTGGGGTTAAAGGGGTCAACTTATGGAATCAGGCCGATATGGAACGGAGCCCCCAAAGTGGTGGGGCGTGCGGTTACCATTAAGATTACGGCAGCCGGATTGACTCCATCCAAGAACCATTTAGGAGTTCACGCCATTCAGGCCGCCGAAAAGGGCGATGTTATCGTGATTGATAACGGCGGCAGGCTGGATACATCCTGCTGGGGGGACATTCTCGCCAATGGAGCCAAGCAAAAAGGCGTTTCCGGCGTGGTCATCGACGGCGCATGCCGGGACATCGACGATTATGTAGAGATCGGCTTTCCCGTATATTCCCGCGGCGCGGTTGTGGCTACAGCCCGCGGCCGGATCATGGAAGATGCAACCAATGTCCTGATCCAATTCGGCGGGGTGCAGGTCAGGCCCGGAGACTATGTGATAGGAGATCTGAGCGGCGTTGTTATCATCCCGCAGGAAAAAATGGAGGAAGTGGTGGCAAAAGCAGAAACGCTGTTAGACAAGGAACAAAAGATGGTTGCCGACCTTCGTTCAGGGATGTCGATGCTTGAAGTCGACAACAAGTACAGTTATGAAAAAATGCTCAAATAGGAAGAGCCCCAGTATCCATCGCAACTGATTATTTGGCCAAGAATAAAGTGAAGGCGGGGGAGCGTTCATGAGTGTGCCTCTTGTTAGCCAACCACAAAACCAGCGCGCAACGAACATTCGTTGGGTTGGGGGAGCGCTGGTTGGATTTCTTTGTTTTGTAGCCTATATTGACAGGATTGTTTTTTCAGTATCAGCCAGCCCGATAATGCAGGCGTTGAACATGACTCCGGTGGATTTTGGCCTTGTCACAACAATGTTTAATATTGGGTATTTTATTTTTCAGATCCCTGGGGCAATGATGATCGAGAAACTGGGATCGCGCGTGACTTTGGCGATTTCGCTCTTAGCCTGGTCGCTCTTTACTATGCTGACTGGGGTCGCCAATTCGTTCATGATGCTGGCAGTGATCCGATTTTTCTTTGGCGTGGGCGAGTCCCCCGTATTCCCAGCCGGCAATAGTTTTTTTGCCAACTGGTTCCCTAAGGAAGAGCGAGGAAAAGCCAACTCATTGATGAATGCCGGTGCATTCATGGCACCCATTTTTGGTCCGCCTATTGTCGTGGGAATTGTGACCGGCATGGGTTGGAGCATGGCTTTTTATCTGTGTGGTATTTTGGGCATTGTGGCAACAGGCATCTGGTATTTTTCCACCCGCAACCATCCCTCCGAACATCCATGGGCAAACCAGGCGGAGGTTGCATTCATTACCAAGGACTGTGAAATTACAAAAGCGCAAGAAAAGACTCCCTGGAAAGTTTTCCTGCGCCAGCGATCATTCTTAGCGCTGGCCTTGGGTTATTTTGGCACACTTTGGACCATTCAGTTCTTTATCTATTGGCTTCCTTACTATCTCCAGGTCGCCAGAAAGATGTCCTTTAAGGATATGGGTTTTTACACAAGCGTGCCGTTTATTTTTCTGGTGGTCGGTGTCTTTGTCGCAGGAGCAATCAGCGACAGGCTTCTGAAAAAGGGTTTTCCCGCTTTCAGTCCCGTAACATGGTGTGCGTAATAGGATTGAGTATCTCAGCGGTCGCTTTGGTGTTCAGCACTTACGCCGAAACGGCAATTGGCAATATTCTGTGGCTCAGCCTGGCGCTGGGGATGGCGGGCTTTGCCCAGACACTGTCGTGGGTTATCGCCACAGATATCGGCAGACAATTTACGTCCGCTGTCGGCAGCTGGATGAATACCTGGGGTTTTGTCGCCGCAGCCATCGTTCCCACTGTCGCGCCAATCGTGGCCAGGGATTACGGCTGGAATCAGGTGCTACTCCTGAATGCGGGCGTGATTCTGCTGGGGATTACCGGATACTTGCTGGTTAAAACCAACGAGCCCTTAAAAACAGCGTGACCGAGCTCAGTGTACAAGATTTGCGGAAGATCGGCATCGATAACGAAAAGAGGTGCAGAACCCTGTGGGGCAAACGATAACAGAGAAAATATTGTCCAAGGCCAGCAATTCAAGGGTCGAACCAGGGCAGATCGTGAATGTGAAGGTCGACAGGCTGATAACTTTTGACTACCAGGCTCCGGTGGTTTTTTCCCAGTTCGAAAAACTCGGGGCCGCAAAGATCTGGGATATGGACCGCTTTCTTGTGGTTCAGGACCATTTCGCGCCAGGGCACAATGTGAAGGACGCGACACAACTGAAACTGGTAAGGGATCTGGCGAACAAGTATAATGTCAAGCATTTCTATGACATGGGGTGTTCGGGGATTGGTCACCAGATCATGGTGGAGGACGGTTTCGTGCTGCCCGGCACAGTGGCGGTCGGCACCGACTCCCATTCTACGACTTACGGCGCATTGGGGGCGTTCGGCACCGGCGTCAGCGCCACCGAAGCCGCGGTCATCATGGCCACAGGGATGATCTGGTTCCTTGTCCCCAGTTCAGTCAAATTTGAAATCACCGGAAAACTCTCGAAATTTATCAGCGGCAAGGACGTCGTTCTTAAAATGATGGGGCTGACCGGCATGGACGGAATAGTTGCATACAAGGCTGTTGAAATTGGCGGGTCGGCTATCAGGCAGGCTGGGATCGCCGACCGGCTGACTATCAGCAACATGATAGCCGAGATGGGAGCTAAGAACGGGATTATCGAGCCTGACGACCAGACGGTGGAATATCTTCGCGGCCGGGCGCGTGAAGGCTACGAGATGATCACAAGTGACACGGACGCGAACTATGACGAAGTTTTCACCATCGATGCCTCGGCGATGTCGCCTCAGGTGAGCTGTCCGCACAGTCCCGACAATGTGAAAAATGTGGAAGAGGTCAGCGGGATTAAAGTTGATCAGGTCTTTCTTGGTTCCTGCACCAACGGCCGGGTCGAAGATCTGGCGATAGCCTGCGAAATTCTCAAAGGCCGGAAAGTGGCCCGCCATGTTCGGATGATTGTTGTTCCGGCAAGCTACAAGATATACATGGAGGCTCTGCGGGCAGGCTACATAGAAATCTTGGCTGAGGCCGGTGCGAGAATTGAGTCCCCGAGCTGCGCCGCGTGCGCCGGTATGCACACCGGTATTTTGGCTGACGGCGAAGTTGCCGTCAGCACGACAAACCGCAACTTTAAAGGTAGGATGGGGAGCCCGAATTCCGATGTCTATCTGTCTTCTGCCGCGACGGCCGCCGCCTCCGCCCTGGCGGGCAAGATTGCCGATCCCAGAGAATATTTGGTTTAGGAGGACGCATCGTGGATGGAATTATAAAAGGAAAAGCCTGGGTGGGTGGCGATGATATCTTTGCCTTCGATATTATTCCCCAAAAACGGTGGACCTTCGACGGACTGAACCCCGACATACTGGGGAAATGGGCCTTGGAAGACGTGGATCCTGAATTTAAAGACAAAGAGTCGGCGATGAAAGATCAGGGATATTCCATCATCGTTGCCGGGAAAAGCTTTGGCGGCGGCGGGAAGACCATCGAACATCCGGTCATTGCCTTGAAGGGGGCGGGAATCAAAGTGGTTTTGGCTGATTCGTTCGCTCGCTACAATTACCGCATATCCATCAATAACGCCCTACCCGTCGTGGTGTGCCCCGGACTCAACAAAGAGGTGCAAAAAGGCGACGAACTCATCGTCGACTTAAACAAAGGTGAAGTGGTGAATCTGCGGACAGGAGTGAAAAAGCACTTTGCGCCGCTGTCCGAATTTGTTTGGAGTTTGCTGAAAGCCGGGGGACTGGTGGAGTACACCAAACAGTCATTGAAATAGGCATCCTGGTGCAAGAGTAATCTTATAGCCCCAAAATGTTGTATATCACAGGAGATCGAAAAGAGGATGACCCCGCCGGGTTGTCCTTTTCATTTTATCGGTAACCTGGCCCGTGCAGCCCTTCCTGGCATTGGAGATCAGTTTTGGGTCTGACATGAACTAGTTCTGTATTGCAATGAATCTGCATTGACATACGAGTAAATTAAAATTATGATTAACTTATAATGATTACAATTTAAAATGATTCCATTTTGACATATGAGGAGGGGGATACTATTATGGATTACTATTATAAGGAAACTGTTGACTGGGGGATGATTAAAAGAGAATGGATCGGTGAAGAACCCGAGTACATCATCGTGCTGGAAAAGCATGAAGAAGATCAATTCACCGTGAAAATCACCCACAAACAGCATGACCTGGAATACTACTCCTACTGGACGGCCAGTGGCAAGTTGACCTTCGACTCCCTGGAGGAGGCTCAAGCCTTTGCCGCTGGTCAATTGGCCAGGATGAAAGCAGGAGATTACCAGTATTGTACAGGGCAATTTATGCAAGTCATCCCATGAACAACACCTGAGCCGATCAATGCTAGCTGCAGGCTTGGCTGTGGGAAAGGCCTGAATTCCAACTCTTAACGACAGATAGAGATAATAAATAAAGAGCCTTGGTGATAATAGGCAACTTATCACCGAGGTCTTGTTTGTTTTTATTTCCTTATAGGCAGTAGGGGCTGGGTCAGAGTGTCCACCCCGACGAGGCCCAGCAGGGTCATAAAGACTTTTTGCGGGCCGAGGTAGGATTTGGTCGGATTATACCATTCTTCCAGGGAATGGTTCTGGCCCTCATCGCCGCCCCCGCCCAGCCGCAGTGCCGGTATGCCGAGGTTGATCGGCAGGTTGGCGTCGGTGCTGCTCGCTGGACTTAGCGCGGGGGTTTCGCCGATGGCCAGGGTGGAGGCCCAGGCGGTCTGCACGATTTTGGCATCAGGTGGCTGCTGGCCCGCCGGCCTGTCGCCCACTAGCTTGATGTCGACCGTGATGGCGTTACTGCCCCACCGCCAATTTTCGTCGTCGGCAGCCTGGCTGACCAGAGCGATAATGATTTTTTCCAGGTTTCGGAGCTCCTCCTGATAGGTGGAGCGGATGTCCAGCAGCATGGAGGCTTCGGCGGCAATGGAGTTTACCGAAGTTCCGCCAGCCACGATACCGACTGTAAAGGTGGTTTTCGGCTGCTGCGGGGGCTCGATGTCGGCGATTTTGGCAATGGCTCTTCCCAGGGCGTGGATGGCGCTGGGCAGTCCGAAAGCATTGAAACTGTGGCCGCCGGGGCCTTTGAAGGTAATTTCGTAGCGCAGGCTGCCTGTGGCGAGATAGGATATCAGGCTGGCCTTGGTACCATCGACGGTAATAAAACCGTCGATATTTTTATTGTCGCGGAAGAAGGCCTTTACGCCGCGCAGATCACCCAGTCCCTCCTCGCCGACAGTGCCGCCGAAAACAATGTCTCCCGCTGTTTGGATTCCGGCGGCATTCAGGGCCCGAATAACCGACAGGATGGCCGCCAGGCCGCGGGCATCGTCGGCGATACCGGGAGCATAGAGGCGGCCGGCTTTTTCCATGACCGTAGTGTCGGTGCCTTCCGGAAAGACGGTATCCAGATGGGCGGCTATAAACAGCCTGGGTCCGGAGCCGGTTCCCGGATAGAGGCCGAAGACATTGCCTTCGCTGTCGGTGGTAACCTTTTTGAGCCCGAGTGCCTGGAGACGTTCGCGGTAATACGCCGCCCTGACTGTTTCCTGAAAAGGCGGGGACGGAATTTCGGTGATGGCTCTCTGGTCGCCAAGGGTGTTGGCTTCGTCAGCCTTCAAAAAAGCAAGTCCTGCCGAAACCTGCTGGCAAGAAGAAAGTTTTTCATATACTGTTTCAACTTCAGCTGCAACGAAGTATCGACCTTGATTTGCTGCGCCGACTGCTCCGGCCGAATCTTTGCTGGAAAACACGACAAATCCCTCCTGATAGATCATGTGATTGCTTATTGTTATGCATTCTCAGGGAAAAGCTATTAACCTGCCGCGGCGAGGAAAATTTTAGCTGTCGCGATCCTGGTAATCTTTTTGCGGCAGTTGCTTTTGGATTGACACTATTTGCGGAAGGTTGCTATAATTATAATGTAGGCGCGGGAAAACCTCGGAATTGATTCCGGGGATGAAAGCGCCCTTCGTCGTGTTTTAAATCGTGCCTGGTTGCCAAATATGGTACAACATACCTATGGATAACGTAAAAATTTACGCCATGCCAGCTATGTATTAAACTACCGCATAGTATGAATACTCAAATACCGGCGAAAGTTTTTAACCGGCGATTTGCGTCAACAAGCAGAAGAAAACATTCAGGCTATTGCACTGGAAAAGGATTGGGAGCTACTGGCGTTAGAAGAACAACCGGACCATATTCATCTGCTTGTCTCCGCGCCACCAACCGTTGCTCCGACTGAAATCGGCAAGGTCGTAAAAGGCATCTCGGCCAGGCGGGCCGTATCATACGAAATCATGAAGCGATACATCGAAGAGTGCAAGAGCATTAGAAGGGAGGCGAAGCCATGATAAAGACCTTCAAATATCGTCTATATCCCACCAAGAGACAAGCGGCAGTCATCGACACCACGGTTAACAACTGTCGGTTTCTCTATAACTGCATGTTAGATCAACGGATAAATGCCTATAAAGTCGGCAAGTCGGTGAACAAGATTGAGCAACTTAACGAGCTGCCAACTATCAAGGCCGAGTTTCCCGAATACAATCATATCTTTTCCCAGGCGTTACAAGATGTTGGAATCCGGCTCGATAAAGCCTATCAGAACTTTTTTCGAAGGGTAGAACAAGGTGAGAAGGCGGGTTTCCCGCGCTTTAAAGGCCGAAATCAGTACGGCAGCTTCACTTACCCACAAGCCGGGTTCAAGTTGATTGGCAACCGGCTAGAATTGAGTAAAATCGGCTCAGTAAAAGTCAAACTACACAGGCCAGTAGACGGGAAGATTAAGACTTGTTCAATTACCAGGAAAAACGGCCAATACTATGCCGGATTTTCCTGTGAGGTCGAAGCCAAAGTCTTACCTTTGACTGGCAAAGAGGTAGGAATTGACGTAGGTGTGACTGACTTCGTAATCACTTCTAACGGCGTTTTCTTTCCGAAGCTGGACAAGTATCGCAAAGCGGAAAAGCGGCTCAAATACCTGCAGCGTCAGATAAGCCGCCGAGAGAAAGGCTCTAATCGAAGGCGCAAAGCCGTCACTCTGTTTGCTAAACAGCATGAGAAAGTGGCTAACCAGAGAAAAGATATTGCCCATAAAGTCAGTACCAAGCTCATTCTTGAAAACGACCTGATAGCTCATGAGAAACTACAAGTCAAGAATATGGTCAAGAATCACCACTTGGCAAAATCCATCACAGACGCGGACTGGAGTATGCTGTTTCAATTCCTGGACTACAAGGCTGAAAGCGCCGGCAGGCAGGTTGTAGCAGTACCACCGTATCAAACAAGCCAGATATGTTCTAATCCGGCTTGCGGGAAGATCGTGCCGAAAAAACTTTCTGAGCGTTGGCACAACTGCCCGCATTGCGGACTGAGTGTCCAAAGAGACGTAAACGCCGCTATCAATATATTGGCGTTAGCAACCATAAAACAAGCGGGCTAGGACGTAGCCTTCGGGGATATGGCCGGGTTGTTGGCTGTACATGAACCGAGAAGCCCCGTTCTTCAGTGCGGGGAGTTGTCACTAGGCTAATATAAGTTGCGTCTAAAGTTAATATCCTCGTATAATTTTGGGAATATGGCCTAAAAGTTTCTACAGGCAACCGTAAAGTGCTCGGCTACGAGTGAAAATGTACCTAGGGTTCCACACGGTTGAGGCCGGTTGTGTCCCGGTTTGGCACGCAACCATGTTTCTGCAGTGGCTTGCGACCGAGGGTACAGGTGTGCTAAGCACTACACCGAGGGGATAAAAACCCTGGCGGGGTTCGCTCATTTTGCCGCGAACTTGTCTGCCGGGGTTTTGTTTTGTAATGTAACAGGCTTAATAGTTTGCGGGGAAGGGTGTGGAGGAGTATGTTATCGATAACCGAGTTGGCACAACCGGAAACCATTGAGGAAGCATACAGGATATTGACAGCTAGGCCCAGCAATGTCGTGCTGGGCGGTGGTGCTTTTTTGCGGCTGGGTTCCCGAAAAGTAGGCACAGCGATAGACTTGTCAAGACTGAACCTGGCTGAAATCGAAGAACAGGATGAATATATAAAAATCGGCGCCATGGCGACTTTTAGGACGCTGGAAACCAGTCCGGTCCTGAATTCCTGTTTCAGCGGCATACTGCCGAAGGCCGTCGGCAACGTTGTGGGGGTCCAGTTCCGCAACATTGTTACCGCCGGGGCCACGATCTTTACAAAATACGGTTTTTCGGATTTCATCACCGCGCTGCTTGTTTTGGACACCAAAGTCGAACTCCATGCGGGCGGGCTGATTCCCTTGGGGGTTTTTCTGGACAGTCCGCGACAAAAAGACATTCTGCTGCGGCTGTGGATCAAAAAAGAGCCGCGACAGGCCGCTTACCAGAGTCTGCGAAACTCGGCCGGCGACTTGCCGATCCTGAATGTGGCTGCTTCACGTCTGGGCACTGAGTGGGTCATCGTCGCAGGAGCCAGGCCGCTCAGGGCCAAAGTCGCGGTACAGGCGGCGGCTCAGCTGTCCAGCGCGGATGTGAGCCTGGAGACCATCAGGTGCGCGGCCGACGTGGCGGCGGCGGAGCTGTCCTTTGGTACCAATGCGCGAGGTTCGGCCCAGTACCGCCAGGCGATGTGCCGGGTGTTGGTGAAAAGAGCCGTGACGGAGGTATTGCAGTGCAAATCAATGTAATGATCAACAATAAACAGGTGTCCCTTCAAGTGGAGCCGGGAGAGTTTCTGGCTGAAACGCTGCGCAAGCATGGCCTCCTGAGTGTCCGCAGGGGCTGTGACACCTCCAACTGCGGCCTTTGCACCGTCTGGATTGAGGGAAAACCCACGCTGTCCTGCGCGGTTCTTGCTTTCAGGGTTGACGGCAAAAAGATAACCACCATCGAGGGAGTTGCGAAGGAAGCCGGGGAATTCGCGGAGTTCCTTGTTGCCGAGGGAGCTGAGCAATGCGGTTTTTGCAGCCCCGGGTTCATTATGACCGTTCTGGCGATGAAAAGGGAGCTGCCAAATCCGACCGAAGCGGAGATTGTCCATTATCTCATAGGCAATTTGTGCCGCTGCTCAGGTTATTTGGGACAGCTAAGAGCAGTCAAAAAATTTCTGGGGGTGGGCCTGATATGAAGATAGTCGGCAAAGGCTTTCCCAAGACAGACGGAATGATGATCGCCACAGGCAAGCCGGTTTATACCGACGACCTGGCCATGGCCCGGGCCCTGGTGGTAAAGATCCTGCGCAGTCCCCACGCTTTTGCCAGGATAACAGCGATTGATACCTCCAGAGCCACTGAGCTGGATGGTGTGGAGTGCGTTTTGACCTATAAAGATGTCCCCAAGGTCAGGTTTACCCTGGCCGGGCAGACCTATCCCGAACCTTCGCCTTATGACCGGCTGATTCTGGAGGAGATTGTCAGATATGTCGGCGACGAAGTGGCGATTGTCGCCGCGGTGGATGAGCAAACAGCCGCAAGGGCGTTGAGGCTGATCAAGGTCGAGTATGAAGTCTGGGACGCGGTGCTGGATTTTGAGACAGCCAAAGAACATCCATCAACAGTTCATCCCGAGGACGACCTTCACTGCAACTACGATATCGGCATGCAGCGCGAAAGAAATGTTGTTTCCTCGCAGAAGGTGGAAGCCGGCGATGTGGAAGGTGAACTGAAACAATGTCCGGTTGTCATTGAGGAGACCTTTTATACCCAGGCCCAGGCCCATGCCATGATGGAAACCTACCGGGCTTTCAATTATCTTGATCATACCGGGCGGCTGGTGGTGGTGTCTTCGACCCAGATTCCCTTTCATGTAAGGAGGCAGCTGGCCCGTGCGCTGCAGATACCGGCAAGCCGGATCCGGGTTATCAAGCCAAGGATTGGTGGCGGATTCGGCGGTAAGCAGACCGGGGCGGTGGAAGTATTTTCGGCGCTGGTTACGCTGAAAACCGGGAAACCGGCCAAGATCGTGTATGACCGGTGCGAAACATTCAGCTGCACTACTTCCCGCCATGCCATGAGGTTAAAGGTTCGGCTGGGCGCGGACTTATCAGGCTATATCAGGGTGATCGACATCCAGGGTCTGTCTGATACCGGAGCTTACGGGGAACACGCATCAACGGTATTCTCGGTGGTCGGCGCCAAAACACTTCCTTTATATAACAAGACTAAAGCGGTCCGGTTCATGGGCGATGTGGTGTACACCAACAAAATGCCGGCAGGGGCGCTGCGGGGCTACGGCGCGACCCAGGGAACCTT
>Ga0316231_1003397_pt1 | contig 14087 bp, 11 predicted proteins | sample TBH18027metaG_FD_206002 | JGI IMG/M metagenome (GOLD analysis project Ga0316231, IMG submission 206002) | Freshwater microbial communities from Trout Bog Lake, Wisconsin, USA - TBH18027 | ecosystem: Environmental > Aquatic > Freshwater > Lake > Hypolimnion/Profundal zone | place: USA: Wisconsin...
AATCGCCTCTGAAATCGCCCTTAGTCGCGCTGGAACCTACTTCCTTCACCCCTCCGCAAATATTGATTCCTCTCCAATTCCAGCGCCATCTAGACGGACCAGATCGCTTTGTGGAAGAATCCTTAGCCGAAATACATTTCAATTCATGGGAGTGTCCCAGCATGGCGTCCGCTATCTCGCGTAGATCTTTGATCAAGGGAATCGCAACCACGGCGATGGCGCCCGCGCTCCTTCCCGTTGCGGCCACGGCCGAGTCTCAAAACAAGCCGTGGTGGCTCGGTGACGGCATGCCGCAACAAAGCAAAGGTACGCCGAAGATCGCTTGCGCCATCAACCTTGGCGATATAAGTGAGGCAGCCGTTCGTGCTGTCGTCCAGCTTGGTGTCAACCACGTCCTCGGCGGCGGCCCCGCCCTTCCGTGGACGGCAACCGAACTGCAGCCTATGGTAGACAAGCTCAAAGCCGGCGGCGTAGTGCTCGGCAACCTCATGATCGGCGGCTTTCCCAACACCATCTACGGCAAACCCGGACGCGATGAGGAGATTGAGAAGCTCAGGCAATCGATCCAGGCCGCAGGCCAGGTCGGCATACCTGTTGTCGAGTACAACTTCTATGCCCATCGCGCCATGGAGGGCTACTACGAAGAAACTGGCAGAGGCGGCGCAGGATTGACCGGCGTGGACTACGACCGCATGAAAGACCTGCCGCCGCTGCCCGAAGAGGGCGCGCACTCACTCAATGAAATGTGGGCCAACATCACCTACTTTCTTAAAGCCGTTGTCCCGGTCGCGGAAAAGGCAAATGTGCGTCTGGCCCTGCATCCCAATGATCCGCCCTTCCCCCTCAGCCGCGGTTCTCAGCAGATCATGGCCACACTCGCCGGATGGAAGCACCTCATTGAGATCGTGAGCAGTCCAGCCAACGGAATCACCTTCGATTGCGGCGTAACGCAGGAGATGGGAGAAGACCCCGTCGCAGTCTGCCATTACTTCGGTTCCAGAGACCGCATCAACCATGTGCATTACCGCAATCCGCACGTGATCAAGCCCTATGTAAAATACGACGAAGGCTTCATCGACGAAGGCGACGTAAACATGTTCGCCGTGATGCGGGAGTTGGTAAAACTCAAGTACCCGCGTGAGTTATATCCAGAGCATCCACGCGCACTGGACTATGACCGCGCCCGCGGCCCCATCAAAGGCTATCCGGGCGGCGGCGGTTACGCAGGCGACCTTTACGACATCGCCTATGCAAAGGCCATGCTCCAGGCTGCGCTGGTTCTTGAGAGATCTGTCTGAACGCGAATGCCAGAAGTTGTGCCCCCGCTCACATCCAGCCATGTGGTGCCAGGCCCACGATAGTAAGCACGCAACAAGAAGGTGATTCATGACTCTTTCGCGTAGAGATTTTGTTCAGTGCGCAGGCGCAGGCCTGCTGTTGCCATCGCAGCTTTTGAAGGCGCAGCAAACAGCATTGCAAAACACTCCGGCAGCTCCAGACTTCTCTGCCCCGTCAAAGGTCGCGCTTGTTCAGGGCGAGAGCCGCCGCAGAAATGTCTACCAGGCGCTCGTCGCTATTGACGATCAGATCCAGGCCGACCTCAAACACAAGAAGTCAGTCGTCATCAAACCCAACGGCGTCAATAGCAGAAATCAGCTCGCCTCCACCCACGTGGATGCGCTGGCCGGCATCCTTGACTACCTCGAGCCTCGCTTCCACGGACCCATCGTAATTGCCGAATCCTCCGCCGATGACACCCTCGCCGTCTTCGAAAACTTCAAGTACAACGAGTTGGCAAAGGAACGGCATTCGCAAAAGGTAAGCCTGGTTGACCTCAATCGCGAAGGCAGATTCGAGACGATTCCCCTCATTGACTTTGACCTCCACGTAGCTCCAGTGCGCCTTGCAGCGCGCCTTCTGGACCCAGATGCTTACGTGATCAGCAGCTCCATGCTCAAGACGCACAACACCGTCGTCGCAACCATGTCGGTCAAAAACATGGTCCTTGGTACCCCCTTGCGCAGCGCCCCCGGTCAGACTGCATGGAATGACAAGCGCAAATATCACGTGGGCGTTCGCCAGACACACTACAACATGCTGCTCACCGCGCAAAAGCTGCAACCAAACTGGGGAGCGGCCGTGATTGACGGCTTTGAAGGAATGGAAGGCGAAGGACCAAATGACGGTAGAGCCGTGCCTTCCCATCTCGCCATCGCATCCACTGACTTCATCGCTGCAGACCGTGTCGGACTTGCAGCCATGGGAATCAATCCTGATTGGGTTGGGTACCTCCGCTACTGTGCACAGGCTACGCTCGGCCAATACGATCTTTCTAAAATTGACGTCGTAGGCGCCACCATCGCCGCGGTCGAAAAAAAGTATCAGCTTCACCCAGACATAGATCGCGAGCTAAAGTGGATGGGCCCCATGAAAGAACTGCCTCCCATGCTAGGCAGCCTCACCGGCCTGCATCACTTCACCAACGCATAGTTTATAGGCCATAAATATTAGGAATCAGGTATCCCATTCTTCCCGCGTTCTCTGCGGAAAGAATGGGATACCGAAATATTCATCAGGGTCATAATCTAGTGGTCAGCGTGTGCTCGCGCCTTGGCCAGTAGTGCATCAAATTCGCTGCGCTCCATCTTTAACTTGTCAGGATGGGCATCAATCCACTTTGTAAACCCGTCATACTTCGCCAGCGTCCATCCGCCTTCAAACTCTGCGCCATTCTTGCCCAGGCGATTCAGCTCAAAGTTATAGTCGTCCTTCAGAGAAGTAAACTCCGCGGTGCTGATTGCCTCTTCCGCCAGAATCGCAGGAATAAAGAGCACGCCTTCTGCCCTGGCCAGCACCAGGTCTCCCGGCAACACTACGGCACGCCCTATCCGAATCGGCGCATTGATGGCCGTCAACTCCATCTGCGCCCAGGCAGACGGATCGTAGCCCCTGTAAAATCCGTTGAAATCTGGTATCTCCCTGTTCTCCTGCTGGTCCCTGATGCCGGCATCAAAAATGAAACCCGTATGCGTATGCGCAGCAATGCCATTACCGAGGTTTGACCCGATCAGTGTCCCTTCAATGATCTTTCCAAAGCCATCGGCCACGTAAACGTCCCCGATCTGCAGTTCGCTGATCGGCCACATATTGGTCCCGCCAACGCGCCCTTCAGCCTTCCCTTCGGCAATAATCGCCTTGGCCATGTCCGGCCGCGTCGGCATGTACTGCGCCGTAAGAGCGCGCCCCGCAAAGGGCTTCTCAATGTGGAGCGCCTGCCAGCCAGCTTCGAACTGATTCTGATAGCCCTTGCCGCGCAAAAAATCCCAGATGTCTTCAATGGACATATCCACCGCGCGCTTCAGCAGTGCGTCCGGCACCTTCGGGCGTCCGTCAGGGAAGCGATCCCCTTTCCAATCCGAGGTGTAAAACAGCATCTGATCCCGTGTCATCGTCACCTGGCAAGTTGCAGGCGATACCCAAAGCAATGCAAAGGCAAACAAGCTGGCGGCAATAACTTTCTTCATCGTGTTCTCCGGCGGATAATTCACCCTTCCCCTATTCGCAATCGCGCGCAATGCGGGAACAGTAGCGAGTGGATTGTAGCACCGCCCTCGCTAGCCCGTCCCCGCCCAAGCGCAGCCGCCCCACCCGCATCCTGATGTAGTTGAACCATCGACATATACAATTCCAACCGCACTCGCCAGCCTGATATTCAGACTTGACTTTCCACCACTGCCCCTTTATTTGCACTTCACATTCGTTATCCATTTGCTGCCTGTGAATCCATCGCGGCACCCCGCCGCCATGTACCATTGACTCTAGGCCCATATGAAAGAAAACACCGTTCTCTCTCCTGAAATTCTCCTTCACATTGCTCAAACCCTGAACTTGCCCATGCGTGGCCTCGTCTCCGTCATTGAGTTGCTTGACGATGGCGGAACCGTACCCTTCATTGCGCGTTACCGCAAAGAGGCTACCGGAAATCTGGATGAAGTCCAAATTCGAGACATTGAAGAAAAGCTCTCCTACTTCCGTGACCTCACCGAGCGTCGCGCCACCATCCTCGCCTCTATCGCGGAGCAGGGAAAGCTTACCGATGAGTTGAAGGCGAAGATTGAAGCCACCTTCGACAAAGCCGAGCTTGAAGACCTCTACCTTCCCTACCGTCCCAAGCGCCGCACCAAGGCCACCATCGCCCGCGAAAAAGGGTTGGAGCCGCTGGCGCAATACATCTGGGCCCAGCAGCCCTCGGCAGAGCCGTTGCTGACCTTCGCCGCTGGCTTCGTCAATAACGAGCTCGGCGTCCCCAATATTGATGAGGCTCTCGAAGGGGCCCGTCACATCGTCGCCGAGTGGATCAGCGAAGACGCCGACCTGCGCAAGGCCCTGCGCCGCCTGTTGTTCGATGAAGGCGTGATCGTCAGCCGCAAGGTCACAGACGCCGTCGACGAGCAGGAAAAGTTCAAAATGTATTACGACTACAAGGAGCCGGTAAAGACCATCCCCTCCCATCGCATGCTGGCCATTCGCCGCGGCGAGGGGGAAGATGTTCTCTACTTCCTCATCGAGTTGGAGCCTGAGCGCCCCGTCGCGCTCATCCAAAAGCATGTGCTCCGCCTCCAGGGCGATTGGACGCGGCACCTCGAGCTTGCCATCGACGACGCTTGGAAGCGCCTCTTGAACTCCTCCATTCAAGGCGAGATTCGCCTCGAGCTCAAGCGGCGTTCTGACACGGATGCGATTCAGGTATTTCGAGATAATCTCTACAACCTTCTGCTCGCCCCGCCCGCCGGGCCTATCTCGGTCCTGGGCATCGATCCGGGCCTCCGCACCGGCTGCAAGGTTGCTGTCGTTGATGCAACCGGCAAGATGCTCGCCCACGACGTTCTCTATCTGCATACATCCAAACACGGCAACGCTGAAGCGGTACCAAAATTGGAGAACCTGCTGCGCCAGCATAATGTCCGCGCCATCGCCATCGGCAACGGAACGGCCTCTCGCGAAACCGACGCCTTCGTCCGCGAATTCCTGCGTGAGAAGAATATCGATGGCATCTTCTCCGTCACGGTCAGTGAATCGGGAGCCAGTATCTACTCAGCCTCCGATGTTGCCCGTCAGGAGTTTCCCGATCTCGACCTCACAGTCCGCGGCGCCATCTCCATCGCACGCCGCCTCCAAGACCCACTGTCTGAACTAGTGAAGGTTGACCCCAAATCCATCGGCGTAGGCCAGTACCAGCACGATGTGGACCAGCGCCAACTCCAGGACTCGCTTGAGAACGTAATTGAGAGCTGCGTTAACCGCGTCGGCGTTGACCTCAACACATCTTCATGGACGCTGCTCCGCTTCGTCGCCGGAATCACCGAGCGCACAGCGCAAAACATCGTCACCCATCGCAATGAGAAGGGCGGCTTCCGGTCCCGCGTGCAGGTTCTTGAGGTGCCTGGCATCGGCCCCAAAACCTTCGAGCAGGCCGCCGGCTTTCTCCGCATCCGCGACGGTGACAACCCACTCGACATGACCGCCGTTCATCCCGAATCGTATCCGGTCGTAGAGCAGATTGCCCTGTCTCTCCACACTTCGGTAAAAGAGATTATCCAAACGCCGCAACTGCTGGAACAGGTTGACCGCAAGCAGCTCTCTGCCGGCTCGTACACGCTCGACGATATCCTCGCCGAACTGCGAAAGCCCGGCCGCGACCCGCGCGATAAATTCGTTGCCCCCGTCTTCCGCGAAGAGGTGCGGGAGCTTGCTGACGTGCAAGTCGGCATGGTGCTTGAGGGCGTGGTAACAAACGTCACCAAGTTCGGAGCCTTTGTCGATATCGGCGTCCACCAGGACGGATTGGTTCACATCAGTGAACTGTCCAATCGCTTTATCAAGGAGCCGTCAGAAGCCGTAAAGGCGGGACAAATCGTCAAGGTAAAAGTGCTCGGTGTTGACACAAAAGCCAAGCGCATCGCTCTTTCAATCAAGGCTCTCACAGCGCCGCCAACACGCTCCGCGCCTAAATCCGCCAAGCCCGTTCCAGCACCCCAGCCAAGCATGCAAGATAAATTGGCCGCCCTCTCAGCCAAATGGAAAGTCCGCTGACCTGATTCATCGCAACATCCGCATCAAGACTGCGTTTGGGGGCACAGCGTTAGCGCGGAACTCGTGTGTGCAGCCTCTGGCGCCAATCGGAATCGCCGGTACTGCCTGGAAATCTCGCTCGACTATTGAGTGCGGCGGAAGCAGATAGCTTCCCCATCCAGGCGGTACTCGGCTGAGCACGCATCCCCGCCGCAAATCAGCGTTTCACCAGCAAAAAGTTGACGGCGCGTGATCAGCCCCAGCGTTCCGCACCGAGGGCAAGACATCACCGCCACAAACGGATTCTGCGCATGCCCCATCTTGGCCTGGTTCTCCAGCAGGAAAACCGTTCCGGGGTCCATTCTTTCGGGGATCCATTCTTCCATGAACTGCAAGTCGGCTGACATCGTGCCCTCCAATGGGTTGATGTAACCGAGCCGCGTCCGATTCGTTCCGGCCGGCTCCGTTGTCGAACAACAGCAGGCTGCGAATGGCATCCCGGAGGCTGAACATGCCTCCGGTCGAGATCATATTGGACTCAGTGTTGCCGCGAATGCCCCTCGATGTCAACCACAATCGAATCCGGGCGTTGATCAGCCCGATTCACGGCTCCGCAATTCAGCGCTCGCTCTACCGTGCGCTCTCTGCGCTTGCCCTGCCCTGCGATCGCGCAAACTCGTCGATGGCCCTGTAGGTTTCCTCGTTGCGCAGAATCGCTTGCACGTACTCCCGTGTCTGGGTAAACGGAATGGATTCAACAAACTCGTCCATGCCGTGATAAGGGCCGGCCGCCTCCCAGTCCGCAACCCGGTTGTCGCCCGCATTGTAGGCCGCCAGCGCGTACTCCTGCACCCCGCCAAACCTCTCCAGCATCTGGCGCAGATAACGCGTCCCCAGGCGAATATTCGTAGCAGGATCAAGCAATTGGAAGGTCTGAAAGTGGCTCATCCCCTCCTCGCGCGCCATTTGCTTGCCCGTCGTTGGCAGCAACTGCATCAGGCCCCACGCATTGGCGTAAGAAACCACAGACGGGTCAAACTCTGACTCCTGACGAATCAGTGAAGCTACCATGTACGGGTCCAGATTGTTCTTCGCGGACTCCGTCTTGATCGTCTCCCACCACGGCTCGGGAAACAGAATCCGCCAATACACCAGCGGAATCGACTTGACTGAAGCCGAAGCCGCCGATGGCAACGCCCGCTTCATCGCTCGCATCGCGCGAAACGTCTCGCCATAGGACGCATAAATCTGCGCCTCCGCCAATCCGCTCCACGATGCGGAATCAGGATCGGCTTTGATCTCCTGCGCGATGTAGTCGTTCAGGCCAGCATTGGCCAGCAGCCGCGCCTTCGCCAGATGCGGGCTTTCGGCGGGAAATTTCTCGACCAGTTGTGGCGGCGGCACTGCCTGGAATCGGTCCAGTTGCGGCTGTTCCGCCGCCCGCGTGTTGCCCATGGCTGCAAGCCGCTGCCGTGCCATCTGCGCATAGAAAAAGTGCTGATAGGTGCGCACAATCGCGCGGTAGTTGGCTGCCGCAAGCGCCGGATTGTGGTCCTGCATCTCGTACAGCCGACCCCGCCAATACAGTGCGGATACCGTCTCCGTAGCGCTTGGATACAGCCGTATCTGCTCGTCAAAAAGGTGCGCCGCATCGGCATAGAGTTGCAGGCGATAGCTCAGCCACCCCGCGCGCCAATGCGCCGCGGCGGCGTTCTTGCTGCTGGGGAAATGCGCGGCCAGATAGCTGTAGTACTCCACAGCTCTTGGATAATCACGCTTCAGCAGGTACATGTTGCCGCTTGAAAACAGCGCCTCGGCCAGCCACGGGCTGCGCGGAAATCTCGACTCCATCTCGGCCACAATGCGCTGCTGGTCTGCCTGGCTGTCGTGATCGCGGGCCAGTTCCATCAGCAGGTCGAGCCGCCGCGCGCCGTTCTCGTCGTCGGTATCGGGCAGCGCCTCTGCCTTGGCCCTGGTCAGCCGCTTCAGCTTCAGATCGCAGGCCGCCTCCGCCACCGCAAAGCTGTTCCGAGTCTGTGCATCCAAGGCGCCCGATCGGATAAGCGCGCGATACTGCTCCGCCGCATCCCCGTAACGGCCGCCGTTGTAATACGCATCGCCCAGGCTGCGCAGCTCCGCTGGTGTCAGCGTCCACTCGGCGCCCATCTCCGTCAGTTTTGCTCGCGCTATCTGCGCCTGCGGGCTCAGTGGATGTCCCAGCAGCAACTGCTTGTAAAATCGCTCTGCCACCTGCGTCTGCCCCAGCGCATTCGCCACCTGCCCCTGAGCCAGTTGGAAACCGGGTCGGTCCTCGGCTGCCAGCCCCGCCGCCTGCGCCAATACCCGCTGCGCTCCCGCTGCGTTATTCAGCGCCAGCAGTACGTTGGCCTCCAGTTCCGGCGCTTGCGCCGTAAAAATGCTGTCGGGATAGCGCTCCGTGAATCCCCGTAGCAGAACCTCGGCGGCAGCCTCATCCCCTGCACTGTGGCTGGCCTGGGCGCCCAGAAAATCCGCATAGTCTGCCAGTTCCCCGCCTGCCTGCCGTGCCTGCCGCAAGCTGGCCTCAGCCTCGGAATACCGCTTGTCCATCAGGTACGCATGCCCCAGCGCTAGATAAGCCGTTGCCGCAGCTTCGCCGCTGTGCCTGCGCGCGTAGGCTGTCACGCCCGCATAGGCCTCAGCCGTCCGCATCGCCCCAAGTTGCTGTGCCATCGGCCGCAACTCGGTCGAGGCCACAAAAGCCTGCTTGATCCGTGCCGTCCGCGCCGCTCTGGCCGCCAGGCTGGCTCTGCCTGCCCGGCTCACTGGCTTGCGGCTCTTTGCCTTGCCCTTGTTCCTTGTCGCCTTTGACTTGCTTGTGCTGGAGTGCGCCGAACGCGGCGTATCTTCACCCGTGGATTGGCCGGGCTGCCCCGCCAACGGCGACACAACCATCAGAATGGAGAGCACGCCGGCGAGACAGCGAGAAATTGCGCTGGAAACTTGAATAGGGGAATCAACGACCTTCATATCTTCACTTTATTCTGCTTTGCCCAACCTGCGGCAGACGCGTACCACTGGCGTTACCACAGAAGCTGCTCTGGTATACCAAGGCCCCTCAAGTTCCCACCATGAGGCACCTCCGCGTGAATTCGAGAGCCATAGCCCGGCACCACACAAAAAGGTGCTCCTTGGCTATTGCTCTGTTGTAGCTTCTGCCGGCCTTGTAGGCAAGAATGGCAGAATCAAAAGGGCCGGATTGACTCCACCCTCCAAATGCCCCGATTGCAGGAACACCGCCGCCGCATCCGAATTCACCGGCTTCGAAAAATAGTACCCCTGAATAGCATCACATCCGTGCTGTTCAAGTGTACTCAGTTGTTCCGCTGTCTCCACCCCTTCAGCAACTACGCGCAGCCCCAGCGTATGAGCCATCGATAGCACCGCCTTCACTATTGGGCGGGTGCCTTCTGGCTCGTTCAGGGTCTCCATAAAGGAGCGATCGATCTTCAATACATCGATGGGCAAACGATGCAGATAGCTGAGCGAGGAATATCCCGTGCCAAAATCATCGATGGCGATTCGCACCCCTAGGCGCTTCAAACGCTCCATCTGGCGGGCGGACTCGGCAAAGTCGTGCATCACGATACTCTCCGTCAGCTCCAGCACTAGCATATCCGGCGGGTGGCCTGACTCTGCCAAAATCAGTGCCACGGTGTTTGCGAAATCGTCGCGCGCAAACTGCAATGCAGATATATTCACTGCAATCGAGGCCACCGGATATCCGGCGTCCTGCCATTCCCGGCTCTGGCGGCAAACCTCACGCAACACCCACTCTCCCAACGGAACAATCAATTGCGCAGCTTCGGCAATGGGAATGAACTCGCAGGGGGGCACGTTTCCCAGGCGCGGAGAGTGGAAGCGAAGCAGCGCCTCAAATCCGCACAAAGTTCCGTCGGGCAAGCACAGTGGCTGGTAGGCTACCGTGAATCCCCCGGTCTCCAGTGCGCGGCTCAGCTCGGCCTCCAACTCACGCCGCTCCGCGGGTTCCCGATCCATCTCAGGCGAAAATGAGCGCACTCCGCAGCAGGCAAATTTCGCGGCATACATCGCCTGGTCGGCATGTTGAGCCAGGCTGTCACCGGTTTCGCCATCTTCGGGATAGACCGAAACACCTATGCTGGCAGTTATGCTAAGCTCCAGTTCCTCAACTTGCAGCGGAGCCGAAAGAGCTACAAGCAAATCGGTGGCGACAGCTTCCGCTACCTCTCGGCTTGACACCCCTTCCAGAATGACCATGAATTCGTCTCCGCCCATCCGGGCCAAGGTGTCGCTTGTGCGAAGCCTGTCTGAAAGGCGCAGTGCTGTCTTCTGTAGCACCGCATCTCCAACCGGGTGGCCAAATTGGTCGTTGATCTGCTTGAAACGGTCCAGGTCCAGCCATAATACGCACATCCCCTGGCCCGTCCGCGCAGTTCGATTGATTGCATTCGAGAGACGATCTCTTGCCATCCTGCGGTTCGGAAGCCCGGTCAGACTATCGTGATACGCATGGTCGATAAGCTGTGCCTGCAAACCGCTGCGTTCCAGCACCAGTGCTGCCATGTGACACGCCATCTCCAGCATCTCGATATCGGCGGAAGACGGCTCCCATTTGAGCAATGTGTACACCGTCAGCGTTCCCAGAGCGGCAGCTTGGGGAGCAAAAAAGGGAGCCGACCACACCGACAGCAATCCGTTGGCCCGCAGCAACTCGCTCCAAGGCTTGTGTTCCTCGCCAAGATCCAGAATCATGTGCGGTCGCCCTGATGCAAGGGCTATGCTTTCCGGCGCTCCCGTAAAATTCGCAGAGATGGAGCGAAGATGTTGCATCATCTTTTCATTCAGGCCTGAACTGGCTACAAGCTTCAGTGAGTTGCCTTCAACAGAGTGAAACACGCACAACCACGTCGAACGGTATTCGGCCACGGTGCCGGAAAGGGCCTGGAGAATATCTGTCGTTGACTCATTCCGCGCCAGCATCTCAAGCGTGTGGTTGCGGCCCCTGTTCAAGCGCTCTGCACGCTCCCGCTCCCTTGCTTCCGCCTCAAGCGCGGCGGTGCGGGCCTGTACGCGCTTCTCCAGCGCGGCTCGCTCTGTGTTCAGTTCCAGCTCGATGCTGAATCGCGCAAGCTCTTCTCTGCGCATACGGCGATGGAGCCGAATCCCATATCCGAAGGCAAGCAGAATCAGAAGCCAGATCAAAGCAACCAGTTCGAGTTCTGCCCGCCTGATCCTCTGCATGGAGTCAAAGCGGATGAAGCTCGCGTCGTCCAACCGCTCCACTCCGCCCCTAAGCCCGTCTAAGGCTTGCCAGAAACGAAGAACCGGGTCGGGAGCAACCCCTTTGCCGTTCTTCGCCCCCCTGCCACCGCGCCCATTGCGTGCACTCTGCAGGGCGTCGCCCAGCTCGCCTGTGGCCAGTTTCAGCTCCGCCGATTCCTGAGGAAGGTCTGGAGCAATGTCAGAAAGGAACTGCGCCGACGGTCTCCCCGGCTTCAATTCATCGAAAATCTGTTGGAGTTGCTGCACTTTCTCCGCGGATCCGGAGGGGGCCTCGGAATGGGCTGTGGGGGCCGCAGAAATCCCTTCGATCTGCTGCCGGATACCTGCCAGGCGCCCATGCCGGTCAACAAAATCCAGATTTGTCAAAAACATTTGGCGGGAAATCACCACCAGTAGACTGACCGCAATCAACTGAACTGCAAGCAAAACCAGAAACCTGGCGCTGCTGAGCAGCGATGGCGGCTGATGCAGATCGCGTCTGGAGTCGTTTGGCAAGGAGGTTTGAAAAAACGTATACCATTACTTATCGGCTTGGTATATGACTGGAAGATGAATTACTTCCCATTAATACCCCATGCCGCAAACTCTCGCTCATAATGGCCCGAATCGCTCCTTTCGCTGGACCGCAACGCTCAAGCATGATCCAGCCCTGATTCTCCCCTCCGGATTCCCCGGTTTGGTCCCCTGCACCACCGTAAATTACACTCATCTATTGCTGCAGTTGCCGGTCTCAAGACTCTGCAGATGATTTTTCGCAACCAACGCCCATGACGACCATCCAACCTATTGCAAGTGAACTCGAGCCGCATCCCGACGTTGCCCTGGTTGCCAGGGTGCGTGGCGGTGACGTTTCGGCCTATGACACGCTGGTTCGCAAGTACGAGCGGCAAATCTTCCGGATTGCGCAGCACATCACGCAAAACCGTGAAGACGCTGAAGACGTAATGCAGGATGCGTTTCTAAAGGCCTATGAAAAGCTCGAGCAATTTCAAGGGAATTCGAAGTTTTACACATGGTTGGTTCGCATTGCAGTCAACGAAAGCCTGATGCGCCTGCGCAAGCGCCGCACCGGCAAAATGGTCTCGATCGACGAGGATATCGAGACAGAGGAAGGTTCTGTCCCTCGCGACCTCGCCGACTGGGCCCCGGATCCAGAGCAGAATTACAATCAGGCCGAACTGGCCGAGATTCTGCGAAAAACCATCCAGGGACTTCCCCAGGGCTTTCGTGTCGTCTTTGTGCTTCGCGACGTGGAAGGTCTTTCGACAGAAGAGACCGCCGAGACGCTGGGCCTGAGCGTGCCAGCCGTCAAATCGAGATTGTTGCGTGCGCGCCTGCAACTGCGCGAGCGGCTCAGCCGCTACTTCCGCAAGAAAACGGGGCCGAGAGATATGGGAGTTGAAAAGTGACCTGCACTGAATTTCTCGCCCTTCTCGACGACCTGATAGACGACTCCATCTCACCGGAGACGCGCGCTGAGCTGCAACAGCACCTGCACAAATGCGGCCATTGCGAAGTCGTCTTCAACACCACCCGCAAGACCATTGAAATCTATCGCTCCCACGAGATTTACGACCTGCCACCAAGCCTGCGCGATCGTCTACATGCCGCCATCATGGCACGCTGCAAAAAGGGCTGCTAAACCGCTTTCCCGTTTCCCTCTGTCTTTACGGAGCGAGGCGGAGAGCCAATCCCGGCAAAGTTCTCGCAAAATATACCGGGCTTCAGCCCCGAAGCAACTCACTTCGGGCATCTCGTTCAAAGACTCCATTACCGGCCACCGCAATAAGATAGCCATTCCACAAAACGATTCCTCCCCATCACTCCTCTGGCAAGGTCTAACCAACTGCGCATATTATGGTGCAATACCGGCCCTTGATCCATCTTGAGGAGCGGAAAACAGATCGAGAGGCACGCCTCAAGTGAGCAATCCGTCCAGTCGGCCATGCAGTTCCAGCATCAAGGCCAAATCTGCCTCTCAGCGCTCTCCTGTCCATCGCTGCCCTCTTGCTGGGCAAGTCGCAACCAGACCGCAGGGAAGGGGCGCGGAGCAATGATCTTTGACATTCGCTCTTTCTGGTTGATCGGTGCGCTCGGCGCCTTCGCCTTTGGCCTGTTGGTGCTGATCGTTAGAAGTGCATACCCTGAATATATGGGCCGCGTCCTCAAGCTTTGGGGCGCTGCCAATCTCTGCCTCAGCGCGGGCTACGCCCTCCGCTTGGCGCGCGATTGGGAAGGCATGTTTGCCTTCCATGTATTGAGTTGCACCATGATGGCGACTTGCCTGACCCTCGAGTATTGGGCCGTGCGTGAACTCAAGAAGTAACCGTCGAAACCAGGCTGGTTCCTGCTCCCGCCCCTGCTCATGTTTGTCGTTTGCACTTGGTTCACTTGTTTCCAGTTGAACATCTCCGTTGAAGTTGTCGCCTTTGACATCATCAACATGGCCATGATGCTTCTCATCGCCCGCTCTCTATGGCGACGGGAAGACGGACGAAGACTATTCGCGGATATTGTCGCCGCTGTTGCTTACTCTCTGCTTGCCGCCGCTACCTGCGGCGTCATCTTTGACCTCCTCCGTAAAGGCCAATTCACGCCCGACTACAACTTCAATGCCCCGCGCTCCATCTTCAACAGCATCTCGGCCATTCTCACTGAGGGACTTGTTTTCCCCCTGTTTCTACTCATGCTCTCCGAACGGCTCAACCGCG
>Ga0316231_1003403_pt1 | contig 14051 bp, 7 predicted proteins | sample TBH18027metaG_FD_206002 | JGI IMG/M metagenome (GOLD analysis project Ga0316231, IMG submission 206002) | Freshwater microbial communities from Trout Bog Lake, Wisconsin, USA - TBH18027 | ecosystem: Environmental > Aquatic > Freshwater > Lake > Hypolimnion/Profundal zone | place: USA: Wisconsin...
GTAGAGTCCGCCGCCACGCACAGGTTTAGCTTGTTTAGGTTTACGTGGAGCTTTGGGCGCAGCCCCTGCTTTTTTAGCAGCGAGAGGCGCGACTTCTGTACCGACTTCAGGAGTAGCCAGTATGTTGTCCAATATTTCTGAGAGTTCTAAAAGAAGATTACCTTCGTAACCTGGTTCTTTAGACAGCAGCTTTTTAGCATTTTTATATTTTTTCTTCTCTTCTTTAACTTCTGTTTCTTGGCCTTCAACAATATCACCAACGTCAGTTAAAAGTTCGCCGTCTTCTTCATCATACTTATAGACTGGTTCTTGGAATGAATAAGCCTTAACCATCTCAGCATAAAGCTCAGGCCGCATCTCCAACGACTTGCCTTTAGACGTTATCAAACCATAAAGTTTGGAAAGCGCGGTCGTCAAGTTAGACCATAAGTCTTTAACGACAGATGACGTATACAACCCAAGATTGCGTGATTGGATACCCGCAAGGTCATTCTGGAACCTGTTGTCGGTCATGGAGTAACTCATGAACTCATACAAGTTTTCAAAAGCGTTTTTATATCGCCCGCCAAGGCGTTTCTTAGCAAAGTCAAATATCTTTTGCAGGTGCTCAATTGCTTCGCGTTGATGAGCCTCTAGTGAATCAGGGTTTGTCAGGTACTGATTTATTAACTTGACAGTACCCGCGTGCACAATTTCATGTAATATTGTGGACTCATCAAAACCGCCAGGTGTGAAATAGAACGTATCTGTTTTAGGATCGTACTCAGCAAGTTTACCTTCTTTTAGCAATCTTTGAATTACTGCATCATTAACATCTGTCACAACTTTAGATGTGAACTTGATAGAGTTCAAAGCCCTTGCCAAGAAGCGATTAACAAACTTAGTCAAAATAGAATGACGTTTAGCAAGTTCTTTAATTGCAGGTGTTTCGTTTTTCTCTGGCCCAATATTCTGTCCTTGGGCTTCATGTATCAATATATCTAGTACACCATTTATATCGCCGTTGGTAAGAGCGGTGCGCACTTCTTCGCTAACAGGCTTGCCTTTACCTTGGGCGCTTTCTTGTTCTTGTTTTTCCCGCTGGATATTATTGGTAGCAGTCTGTTTGCTTCTATTGCTTTCTCTAAAAAGAAATAGTTGCTGCCCTGCGTTACGATGCTCATCGATCGTATCGTTAGGGATGTTACGCATGTAAATGTTTTTCTCGTCAGGTGTAAGGTCTTCCCACATTGGGATGGGGAATCCCGCCTCTTCCATCTCTTGACGAGTGCCTTCATATTCTTCTTGCAACTCAGCGTTGGTTCTCATTTGAGAAGCAGGCTGGTCATATACTTCTTGTATTACTCGATCTTTTTCTTGGTTATCTACATTTTGATCTGTTTGATCTTTTTCAAACGCATCATGTTTTTCCTGCTCTTCTGATATAGGCGTGACTGATCCTGTTGTTTCGGGTTGAACAGGTTCAACGGTTTCACTAGGTACTTCTTCTCCAGCTTGTTCAGCAGTAGTTTCTGTATTTTCTTTAGCTTTTAAATCATCCTGCAGTTTGATTTCTAGTTCTGCTGTTTCTTCGTATGAAGGACGATGTTGGTTTGGTATATCGCGCACTGCGGCAGCTTTTTCCGTCTCGCCAGCTTGCTCATACATATTAGCCACACGATTAACGCGCGCGTCAGTATCATTAAACGGAGGAGCAGCAGGATCATCTTTGGTGCGTTCTGCATACGCTTCTGGAGACTTGGGTTCAGCAGTGACTATTGGAGTTTGGCCTGTGACTTCTCCTGTAGGAGTGCCTCCAACATTCGGCTCATTAGGAACCACTCCAGGTCGTTCATTTCCTCCAGTCCCTTCGGTGGGGCTGACGGCAGCGGGTCCGCTAACCACTTCAGCGCTTCCTCCACTTGGGGCAGCGTTAGGCTGTTCAACATTTGGTTCTCCTTCTGCTACTTTATTTTTTATGGCGTCTATGGCTCTGGTCGTAAAACCTTTTCCAGTTTCTACGTCTTCGATTCCAAGCGCTTTCAGATGGCCTTTGAGTATAGATGCATTAGGTTTCTTATTTCCTGCGTCAAGCTCCGCAAGATAGTTTGATGCTTCTACTTTTGGATCTTTAACTTCTGGCTGTTCAACTTCTGGCACAAGTGCATTGTCAACCAATGCTTGACCTGTGGCTTCAGTAGCAGGCGTAAATACAGCCGCAGTGTCAGCGTCTAATTTGCCTGTATCGGTTTTTGGATTATTTTTTAGATCAACAGTCTCAGTGTTTGTTTGGTCGGTGTTAGGAGATTTAGCGTTAAGATAGGTTCTAGTGCCCCCCACAGTTCCGGGAACAATCGACATGGCAACGGATGCCATGGCAGTATTCAAATAATCTTTTAATGCGTCAGCGTCTGTTAAAGACAAGTTTGCGCCATAGCGCTGCGCCATCTCTTGAATTTCTTCGGGGATTAATTCCTTGCCAGCCGTGGTTGCAATGGCTTTAGCTACATCTTTGACAAAGCTACCGTAAGAGCCAGGAATTTCTTTGAAGGCACTTAAGAAAAACTTTTCTGATACAAAGTCCGCAACAGCATGAACCGCCGCCGCAGGAAGCAAACGCCCCAAGTCTAAGTTGTTGGGGTCGTATACTGTTTTATTTTTCTCGGCTTCTTCTTGTCCAGTTTCGATAGCCTGTTGCGCAGTTTCTCCAGCACCATGGAATACAGCTTGCCCAGCTAAACCAGCATTTTTACCAACATTGACTGCCGCATCAGATATAAGTTTTTTACCTTCTGCACTGGTCAATACTTTAGCGGCTTCTTTTTCTGTAAAGGTTTTAGCCGCGGCCTCGCCCGCAAGTTTAGCGGCCTCTGCTTCAGCGCCTTTTTCAGCCTCTGCTTTAGCAACATTTTTAGCGACAGCTTTTGCGGCTTCCAACACACCTTTTTCTGCAAGGCTTCTGCTAAGCCCGGCGGTCACAGCCCCAGGCAACGCACCAATGCCGCCACCTGCAATAGCGCCAACACCAGCGCCGATACCCAACATTGCTAAACTCTCGCCTACGTTTGCGACGCCAGCACCGATTTGATAAGGCAAATAATTAGCGACAACTGTACCAATGCCTTTTTCCCAAGCATCAGTAAACGTATCAGACTTTTTGACTTGCTGCTGGGTCTGAGCCTCTTCCATCGTCTCTATACCAGACTTGGTGAGTTCTTTACTGCCAACGACATTACCCGTTAATACTTTGGCTGCGCCGTAGAGTTCTTTTGTCTGAGGAAAGTAATTGGTAATACCTCGCATAAAGTCACTTGAAGTATCTTCTTCAGGCAACTCAATTGGGCCTTTAGGTTTTCCCTGTTGGGCGAGCCACTCCTCTGGGCTAAGAATCGCAGGGGAGGATTGACTACCAGTTTGTGATGCTAGCCATTCTTCTGGACTCATTATTTTTTCCCTTGCATCGCTGCTTTATATTTTGACCATTGGTCGTCTGTAAAATTAGCTGGGCGTGAATAAGTTTTGCCGTTAAAGGTAACAGTATCGCCAGTAGCTGGCGCAGCGGGCGCAGCGGTAGCTCCAGCAAAATTGGGTTCTGGAGAATACATGTTCAACAACCTATCTACTTCAGCACGTTGTTGGCCCCACTTATTGTTATAAGTATCAAGGGTATCCTTGGCTTTTTTATACATGTTTTTCACAGTACCTGAAGCGCCGGGCTTAGATGCCGCTTCTCTGAATGCCGCTTCATTGTTCTTAGCTTCCATGTAATCTTTACCGCCCATTTCTTTACCGATCTCATTTTCAAGAGATCGTTTATCGGCATAGGCTTTTAAGAATAGAGCTTGGGCTTTATCAGCAGCAGTATTAGCAGTTCTAACGCTAGCTGCTTCAACAGCCCCACGTTCTCCGATTAATGAGCTAGCAATTTTTCCTTTGATATCTTCCTGATTTTTAACTGCTTCGAAGCGTTGTTTCTCTTGCTCAGCAATCGTAGTGCGCATTTCTTTGTTGGTAGCTTGAAGCGTTTTAATGGCTTCTTGTTTTTGCGAATGCGCTTTATCCCAATCACCCAGTTTTTCATTACGCGCAGCTTCGTCCAAGTCATAGATAGACTTGCTAATCTGTGCTTGATACTTCATCTGGTCGTCTTTGTTTTTAATCAAAGCAGGAACAGTATCAATGAATGACGTAGCCATCGCGCTGATTGTAGAACCAGGCAGTGTGGCAATCTTAGCCCAGCCCATGGCTTGGATCATGGTGTCTTTGCGCTTAGCTTCTTCATCGACGTTGGCTCTTTGCGCCATGAGTTGCGCACGTTGTTCTTGAGCTGCAAGATCAGGTCCAAGTTTAGCTTCTTTATCTTTTCTCAAACGCTCATAAAGTTCTGCTTGAGATAGCCCCGCATCAGCATTTGCTGCTTTTTTCTCGGCGTCGAGCTCAATCAATTGCTTTCTCATCGCAGGTGCATAATCTGCGTATGGGTCTTTATCTGTAGCTTTGCTTGGGCCAACAGGCGCAATGCCGAGTTTAGTAAGATCAACATTTGGTACAGCCCCACTAAAGGCTGGCGCGGCTCCTTTGATTCCAGCACTAGGAGCAGCGGGAGCAGCGGCAGGAGGAGCAGCGTTTTGTGCAGCGGCGGCTTGTACTGCCGCTGGATTACGCGGCACAAAAGTATTGGACTGCTGTGCTTGTGGAGGAACCATTGGCGCAGTTTGAGCTGCTAGTGCCGCAGGTGACAAAACCCCAGCCGCTGTAGAAACAGGAGCTGGTGCAGGTGGAGGAGGTGTATAGCTTGCTTCTCCTGGGGGTGCGGCATTAGCTTGAGCTGGTGCAGGCGGAGTGGGCGTATAACTCGCTTCTCCGGGGGGCGCAGCCATAGCTTGACCCCGAACTTGAGCTTCTGCTGCTCTATCTGCCGCAGCATTTTCTTGGGCAGTTTTAATGCCTTGAAGATACATGGCTGTTTGATTAGCAGCTTGCTCTTTTGTTAGGTCCCCAGTGTTGAAGTGCTTAATGCCATCGTGCATAACACCGCCATGCTTGGCGTTAACAACAGGCGTATCATTCCCTGTTATCTGGCGCAACGCTAAGATTTCTTTAATCTGGGACTTCTCAACATCGCTTTGCGCTACGCTCAACTCTTGTTGCAGTTGTTCGTTCGTCATCTGAGAAAGATCAGATTTAACTTGGCTGCCTACGCTATAGCTTTTGATGCCACCACCTCGTTTGTGGCCCGCGCCAGCCAATGTAGATACAGCGCCAACTGTACCAATCATTTGATTCAATGCGCTAGGATTCGCAGCGTAATTCTGCGTTGTGGTTGCTTGCATTGGTAGACCACGCAACATGTTCGACATGTAACCCAACTCCATGAGCGGGTACTGCTGGCAGGTTGCATAGTTCTGCATCTCTTGGTTGATGACCGCTTGATTTGCAGCAGTCTCTTGACCGCCGATTGTGTTCTGTGTGTTGAGCACATTGGTTTGATTGGCAAGACATTGAGTCGCCATGTTTGCGTACTGACCAGCACCAGCAAGCCCGAGTTGTGCTGCTGCTTGTTGAGCGTTGACACCTTGCAAACCGATTTGAGCACCTTGCATGCCTTGCGCGGTTCCAGCGAGTCCGGCATTGACGCCAGCCAATCCAGCTTGTGCGCCTTGGATTCCTGTTTGCGCACCTTGGATGCCAGTTCCAAAAAGACTGTTAGCTGTACCAAGACCAGCCAAACCAGCTTGCTGACCTTTCATTGCTGTACAGACACCAGATAAACCAACGCCAGCTCCTTGCATACCCAAAGCCGCAGCTTGCTGCATATTCTTTTGAGCGCATTGATAAGCTTGGTTGTAGGCGTTACCAATCAGTTGGTTTTGAGCCAATTGATTATTGAGTTGAGTTTGACCTGCAAGAACAGCACAACGACTACCGCCAAATGCACCCGCACGAGTAGCGTTACCTTGATTCTGTGTCTCTTGAATTTGTTCTTGCTGATTCATCAGCGCAAGTTGAGGATTCAACGATTGCTGAATATATGGATTCATGAAGCGACCAACGGCATTTGAGCATTGGGCTTGTTGACCATAGCCCATACCAGCGTTAGCGCCTTGAGCCCCATACATCAAACCTTGTGAACCTTGCAACGCAGCAGTGCGTCCAAAGCCCATAGCGCATCCAACCAGTCCAGTAGCTTGCGCACCCATGCCAGCGCCTTGAGTACCAAACCCAGCACCCATGCCACCATAAAGATTACCGCCCTGAACGCCTAGTTGTGCACCTTGATTACCATAACCAGCACCAGAACTACCATAGCCAGCAGCGCAAGCGCCAGTACCAACGCCCATGCCTGTATAACGATTCACAGCACACATTGCACTACCATAAGCACCAGTAGGAGCTTGAAGATTAGCGGCTGACTTTTGTGCGGCCTGTTGTGTAGGAGAAAAACAAGCGACAGCAGCTTGAGCAGCTTGGAGAGGCGATGCTGCTTTGCCACATGGCAATGTTGCGCCATAGGCTTGGAATTTATTAAAACTGCCTAAACAAGTGCAAATTTGCCCGTTAGCGTTATAAGCGCCACCGGGACATACTGCGCCTTGCGCGTTGTATCCGCCAGCTCCGGGTTGAGTATTGAATATCTGTTTAACAGTAGCGCCTAGCATGGCGCATACGTACGGCTGTGCGTACGTAGGAATGTTAGACTGATTAACAGTACTTGTGGTTGATTGAGCGCCACCACCGCATCCACCAAGCCAACTACCCATAATTATTCTCCAATAAAAGTTTGATACGGATCGTTTCTACTTGACGAAATCCAACCCGCAATAGCCGCTTTCCTAGCGGCTTCATCCCCGTTACAAATTCGTACGCATTCAACTACCAAGTTAATCATAATCTTACGCAAAGTATAAGCCTGCGCTAAAGATTCTTCACTCTTCATTTTGTGCAGCACATTGGCTGTCTCCCATGCAGTCATTGTTGCGACTATGTGCGGATACAGCCGATTAAAATGTTGGATATAAAATCCATTGATGGGTATGACGGCGAACGCATTGAAGAAAGCTCGGTTGATGTCTTCATCAGCCACATGCTTATCTTTATCAATTAGATCGTCCCACACCTCAAATATGTCATACAAGACAGCAATCAATTCTTTAGCGCTAGCATTGGTTAAATGCTTGTCAATCCATCCATCAGGTTCTATTAAGTTCATGAAGGAATAAATTTCTCAGCCTTGATTTGTTTGCCTTGCTTTGGATTACCAGTACGTGCTTCACGAACCTTGGTCATCATGTCATGCAGTTTCTTAGCCCCTGCATCTGTTGAGCCATTACCCAAATGACTGACCACATCTGCTGGAACCACAAATTCTCCGTCCGCTAAACGTGCTTCTTGCCTACCCGCAATCGTTGCAGGAATATCATCACTCATGCCATCACCTGGACCCTTGAGCAATCTTGGCACTTCGCCATGCGCATAGCCACCTAGGTTATACCCCATGATACCGCCACTTGCAGCATATTCGGGAGATTGATATTGAGGAGCCGTTTGTTTTGGAGCACAAGCAGGATTCATGTTGATCTGCCCTAACTGTTGCGCTGGCTTGGTCATTTGAGCCCCATAACCAGCGGGCATGTTTGCAGCGGAGTTGATCTTAGACATTCTGATCTGAGCCGCTTGCAACGCATCTTTATAGCGCGTATCTTGGTCAGGATCATGGAAAACGCCAGTATCAGCGCGACCACTTGATGCAGCGGCGGGAGCTGCGGCGGGAGTCATTAGCTTTTGGTAAACAGCCATGCATTTGCACTGAGGCGTGAAACAGCCTGATCCGCCACCCATCATGTTGGCATAATTTTGCATTTGTTGGGCTGTGGTTTGTCCGCCAGAACAATAATGAGCAATGCCGCCTGACTTCATGGGCCTAGCATTCATAATGCCACCAGTCATGGGATTCATTGGCGTTGGATTGGTATTAACTGCCATAGCCCCCGTAGGCATTTGCATGGCATTAGCGTATTGAGCGCTACTCATGTTACCAATCTGACTTTGAGGGAAGTTTTGGGCTGGATTGGCGCTGACGCTACCGCCCATGTCGTATGACTTTATTCCGCCACCTTGAGCGTAGCCCGAGAACCCAGGTGGGTTCATGTATGTGGGGTAGCCAGGTTGTTGCATAACAGAAGGATAGTTAGTCATCCTGCTAGGTTGAAAGTTGCTCATGTTGTAGTTGGTTGTGGGCTTTGGCTGAGCAGGAGGCGTGTATTGTTGGGGATTCATCATGCCCAGCAACTTAGCACCAGCAAAAACTCCTAGACCCGTCGCAATGCTATGGGACTGCATCCAGTCCGCCGCTTTGGATAAACCATCCATAAGACCGCCGCCACCCTCTGCCGCTGTAGCGCCCCCACCAATAGGTGCGTAAGGTTGACCGCCTGGGGCTGGTGTATAAGAAGTTTCAGTAGGGAAAGCGCCGGTAGACGTGATACCTTGCCCTGCTGTTGCATCGATAGTTGGCGCTATTGAGCGAGTAGCCAAAGAGCTTGCATCGACAGCGGGAGCCGCTGCGCCAGTAGCCAAAGCATTGGGAGTCGCCGACGTGATACCTGCACCGGCGCCAGCGCCAGCGCCAGGAATAGGCGCATTCATCATCGCCGATGCCTGGGGAGCTATTTGCGGAGCAACTACAGCAGAGCCATCCCCTGCTAATAAACCAGTCGCAGTTGCGTCACCTAGAGCAGTACTGGCCCCCGCATCAACAGCTACATCTGTAGCGGCTTCATCTACTAACGCATCGGATACCCAACTAATAAATGGCATGATTTACCTCGTTTGTCATTATTTCTGGAGACTCAAGTCCTGTCCCACGTAGGTTATGTAAACAACATAGGACAACATCGTCTGTCAACGTGGTAAAAGCGTGTTTTTTACCAGCAGGGATTTTTATAATCGCAGGTGCTGTATATTGTCCCAGAAGCTCGCCGTCTTGCCAAGCCTCTACTGTTCCACGTGAAACAAGAGTGATGTGGTCATGTGTATGAGTATGCTGGCTCATGAGTGTCTGGGCTTTGTCTACAGAATACGCTCTGACCCAAATATCGTCAACTTCAGCAAACTCGATGTACTTTTGCTCAATTTCTTTCATACTACGGTTCCCGTTGCATTTACCCATCCAGTCGATCCATTGGCGTTGTACCAAATGGGATACCCTAGGGTTGTATCAAAATAGAATTGACCGACCACCAAATGAACTGTTGGCCTATTAGCCGTCGTTCCAGAGGGCGGTGTTTGAATGTTCTGGGTAAAGTTATCGATCGACTTAAAGTAAAGTCTCAAAGCGTTGGTCAACTGATCGAAATATAACTGCTGATAGGCAGTGGGCGCAATAGGAATATTAGGCGCAATTGTGTTGAATAACTGGACACTTTGATTACTCTTAACAGTCGCCATTATCTTCTTCCATCCGTTCTGGTATCGATCCTAGGAGAACCGAGCTGCCATGCCACGCCCAGTTGTCCGCCAGAACCTATTGTAAAGTTCATTTGACGTCCACGTAACCTTGTATATATTTGCTGTGTATACTGCTGCACGTCGTACTGACGGATTACAGGCGTGTATTGCACGTTGCTGCTAACGGATTCTTGGGTCGTAGGCTGGTAAGGATTTCCGGGGAAATTCCTAGCTTGGACTTGGATGTAAGCTGCGGGAAAACCCGAATTAGACCCGTTAAAGTTAACGTCTGGGACGATACGCCAGATATAGCTAAAGTGGTCACCGTCTTGGATATCAAAGTCAGAAGTTGTGACAAAGCACGAGAACGGCACTGGCGTAGGCGCAGAATTATCATCCGTGCCATCCTCATGGAACACCAATGAACTATTGAGCGAATTGAACTGAGTCACAGTTGCACCATTGGCATGGCTAGCCGCAACGGTTCCGTTTACACCACGTACGCATCCCAAGAAACTATTACCGTTGATGCCATTATAAGAAATGTATTCTGAATCAATAATGATGATTCCAGACGTTGCGAACTGTGTGGCGTTGCTGATTGTTATGGTTGTAGCCGATGACGTGATCGCACCTGACAACTGAGAGAACGGTTGCACAACATAAGACGCCAATGGATATTGGAGCAAGTGCGTTCCAAGCCAAGAAGTGCGTTGCAGATTACCATAGTACCAAGTGTTCTCTAGGTAGTTAAATACTACATACCTGTCAATCAAAGGAGTTGTGCCCGCAGCCGCAGAAGCTGCTACGGCGGTATTGGATACGTAATACCACCAAACTTCGTTGTAGCCCTCATTAACGCCAGCCGTCACTTGGAAGCGTTGGTCATAGCTGATATCGTCAAATACAAACTGACGCAATGAGCATGGTAAAGTCTGAACCGTACCAGTGTATTGATAGAACTTATCGATACCCATCCAGTACGCCACGTTGTTCACCACAATCGCTGCATTGGGGCTGATGATGGAGATATTGCTCATCATCAAGTAGAAGCCCCACACAAATGGAGGCCCGATGTACTGCATGGAATAAAGCGCTGAATCCGTCCAAATCACGATCTCTTGACGGTTCTTTCTACCACACATGATGTATGACCCATTAGACAAGGTTTGTCCACCCGCTTGATTAGTAGCAAGAGGCTGCCACACTTGGGGATTGGCTTGATCCGACCAGCGCACGTTCATTGGATTGTAAGTCGTTGAGCCATAAGGATTTGAACCTAAGGCAATAACGAATTGAGACACGTCAGATACCAAGACTTGATTGGTAGCTGACGGTGCGTAGACAGTACTGGTCGTGCTAAGCTGTACCGCAGGGTTGTAAGCGTTGGTATTTGTCCAATAGTAAATCGCGCCGCCACGAGGAGCAATAACTAAATCTTGCCCAAAGTTATCAGCCGTCCATAGCAACAACTGTTGTGATACGCCAGACGATGCCCCACTTGTCCCAGCGCCCCATGCAGTGCTACCAAGATAACCTAAGACACCATATACGGTGACAGGCGTAGGAGTAGTCCCAGGAGCATAAGGGCGATACCCATGCCATACAGCAGTGGAACCGTTAGTGCCACGTGTACATCCAGTAAATGACGTGCTCGTAGTTCCGCTGTAGGTAATAACTTCAGCATCAATAATTATAGTACCAGAAGAAGGAAATCCAGCAGTGCTGGCTACGCTGATCGTAGTCGCAGTATTATTTAATAGTTCTAAACCCGTGGTAAGCGGGCTGCTGTAAGCAAGTGTTGTGTAATACGTAGAATAGTTAACGCCGTTCCAAACGCCAGCACCAAATCCATTGCCGACCACAGCGGCGGGCAAACCGACTGAAATTTGATACGTGGCAGTGATCGTGCCTGTGACTGTAGGCGTGCCAGAAGAAGTTGCCGCATACAAAGCCGATACTTGAATCTGATAGTTATTGCTATCGATAACATTGATGATTTGAAACTGCGCGTTGATCGCAGTGCCAGGAATACCATTGACAGTGGCTGATGTTAAGCCAGCGATCGTCACGAAATCGCCCACCTGCGCGCCATGTGTTGTGTCATTAACTTGAATAAGTTGAGGCGAAGATAAAAAAGTTGTAAATGGCGAACTACTTAAAGTATGAGCCGTACCACGCACGGGCGTGATGTCGTAATAAGAAGTCTGATTGGGGTTGATATAGTACTTAAGATTTGTACCGATACCGACGTTGTTGTTACCAGATAAATCAATCCAATTAACCAACGAACGGCATACGCCTAGGAACGTGGAGTAGTTAGATAAAAAGTTAGTCCAACCACCAATCTTTTCTGGGTATCCAGAACGGAAACGTACTTTGTCACAGAGATACCAACCCCCTTCATTAGAGTAGTTTGTACCTTCTCTATTGACGCCAGCTCGGAACTGTAACTTTTGTAGTGCCATGGTTATGTCAGCCCATTCAGCGATGAAGAATAAGGAGTAACAGAAGTGCTTGTCAATGCAGACGTAGAGGAAACCGATAAACTACCTGCTGAATCAGTTGCAATGGGAGTGCCTGTTGAAAACGGATAATTCGTTGTTGAACCCCATTCTGTGGCAGTTGAATAGTTTGTACCGTTAGTTTCTGTCAAAATCAATGTACCAGTAGCAGTTGTTTGAGTCTGTAAAAGCAAATTACTACCGACAATTGAAGGACCCCCAGTATATAAATCGGCCCCTGCCGCCCCAGCAAAGTTGGCTGCATATTGAGTCAATGAACCACTAGAAGTAATCTTTAAATAACTTGTACCATACAGTTCTGAGTTCGCAACAATATACATATTGCCACTAGCATCCACTGTCATACCGTTAAGTTGAGACAATGTTGGATAACTATTATTGGTAATGCAGTACGATGTAAAACCGGGACCGCCTACAACATAAGAAACATTGAAGCTTCCAGTTAAATAGAAAGGCAAGCAAAAATAATACTGAGACCCTGATGATCCTATGTACATCATAGGAAGAGGATCGCCTGATTGTAATAAAGTACCAGAACCAAAATAATAATAATTAATTGCTTGTATAGTACCAGAACTATTGTAAGAAGCTTGATAATAAGCCCCTCCAGTACCGCTAGCACTTGCTTGCCACAGTAAATATACGTTTTCACTGCTATCAATACCCATGCAGGTTCTGGCCCCCACAACATTTGAGTCCCCGCCTATTTGTCTTTGCCATTGCAAAGTGCCGGAACTATTAAATTTTAATGTATTAACTACTGAATACCCTGATCCAGAACAAAGTGTTAAATAAACATTTTCAGCTGCTGATACTGCAATTGTGTTTGTGGCGTTAGCAGCGGCAGACGATATTTGCACTTGCCACTGTAGAGTTCCAGAAGAATTGTATTTAACTAAATAGACTGTCGTACTATAGACAACAACTGCGTAAGTATTCCCAGCAGATGATGTTGCAGACCCCTCTATAAATGCTGGAGCCCCGCTAGGTCCGATTGTTCTCATCCAATTAAGAGCACCCTTTGCCGCAAATTGAGCCACAAACCCAGCCCTCCAAGGAGAGCCAAAAGTCTCGCCCGCAAATGATCCTGCGCCGTAGATATTACCAGAGCTATCTGATCCAGTACCACTAAAATAATTGAAGTAGCTTCCGTAAACCGAGAAACCTTGGTATGTGTAATACCAGTTGTTATAACCTTTTGACGTACCCCAAAAATTCTCAAGACTAATCGCACCGCTACTTGGCACTGCGCCAGACGTAGGCGATGTTGTACCAGATGGCACATTAGCGCCGCCAGCATAATAGTTTTCCAAAGCAATATTGGAAGAGGGGCCGCCAAACTCAGCTTGAATTTGCTGGAGAGAAATTGCGTTGGGATAAGCTGGCAATGTCATAGTTTGGCCTTGATTGCATCCAATTCGGCACGAAGTTCTTTTAAAGCCTCAATTATGAAAGGCGCAAAACGCTCATATCTCAAAGTTAAATAATCGCCTTGAGCAGCTTTTGCTGTCAGTTCTGGGGCTAATAATTGTGCTCTTTGTGCTGACAAACCAACGTCTCTACCACCTTCATAACCTAAATCCAAAGCAGTTTGGTTAGGTTCATAATAGAAGCCTTCCAAGGCACAAAGCTTATCTAACGCATGCTCAATCTTGCCCAATTTGTTTTTTAAACGATCATCAGAGTATGAAGCGGTAATGTTGCCCGTAGCAGTAATTGCGCCATTAACAGTCAATGTACCTGTGATTGTTGGTGAACTTGCCAATACAACAGAACCTGATCCTGTATAGCTACTAATAGAAATATTAGGAGTTGACCCGCCTGTAGAACTGAGTGGGGAAGTCGCGCTAACAGAAGACACGCTACCGCTAGACCCGCTAGATGCTGAAGTTACTCGACCCCAGCTATCGACCGTAATACTGGCGTTTGTATAGCTGCCTACCGCAGAACTTGTGGACATACCAATTACTACGCTGCTTGTGCCTGTGTAAGTCAAAGGCGATGTAGCAGTGACAGAAGACACGCCGCCTGCTGCGGGAGATGCCGCCCAAGTTGTACCATTCCAAGTTGCTACATAACCGGTTGTGCTTGCGGTCAAAG
>Ga0316231_1003406_pt1 | contig 14045 bp, 11 predicted proteins | sample TBH18027metaG_FD_206002 | JGI IMG/M metagenome (GOLD analysis project Ga0316231, IMG submission 206002) | Freshwater microbial communities from Trout Bog Lake, Wisconsin, USA - TBH18027 | ecosystem: Environmental > Aquatic > Freshwater > Lake > Hypolimnion/Profundal zone | place: USA: Wisconsin...
GTGCCGATCATCGATCCTAAACCATACAATGGTGCAGTGGTCTGGTTCTCGCCCGCTGAGTGTGAGCGATACAAGGAACGGACCACGGCGGAGCGGGGCAACAGTCGGCTCAAGGATGAGTTTGGGGGGCGGCATGTTCGAGTCAAAGGCCATGCAAAGGTCCATATGCATATCCTGTTCGGCCTTATAACGCTGTTCGCCGACCAGATGCTCAAACCACTGAGTGGTTGAACGCAGGCGCAGGACAGTCAAGAGTGCCAAAGTACAGCTTCGAGCAGAAGTTGGCGGTTTCGTACGCCTGGATTACGCGATTCCTGGCGTTCGACAAACGACAACCACAATATACAGCAAAGCTATCTTTAGGACTGATTAATCGCGGCGCTAAGATTGCTCAATGCGCCGACTTTTGAAAGAGGCTCATCAAAGTACTTTTCCGGTGGATGGCCCGGGAATTGTACATAGCAGGTGGCGCCTCGCGACTGGGCTAGTTTTTGGAATCCTATCGCCCACTGAGGGGAATGCACAAGATAAGTCTTCTCTTTGACATCGGAGGGCTTGGTCAATCCCCAATTGTTGATGAAGTAGATAGGAGGGGCATCCTTGCTCAGCAATGCATCCGGCGACCATTGGGAAATAATCGGCAGCAATTGATCCCGTTTTGCCAAAGACTCGGCAAAGGTGCAGCCCAGTGCCGGAGCGCCCCATTCAACTCCCGGCACCCATTCCTGCATAACCTTGGGGTCAATGCTGGATTGGCCAATCAAGCCCGCCACGCATGTAATTTTAGTGGACATTCTCTCGACTGCATCATTTGAGCGTGGGTTGGCTTTATCTCCCGCGCAAGCGACATAAAGAGCAGGAAGAACGCCTTGGGAACTTCCCCCGGTAGCGATTTTGTCCGGATTGAGATTGTACTCCTTAGCATGCAGGCGGACAAACTGAACAGCGCGACGAGCATCCAGTAAGACATACGAGATCGGCACGGCAACCTTATCATCCGTGGCGTCGGTCATCGATCTCATTTCGACTGCAACGACCGCGCAAGAGTCTGCTAAGATATGGTATTCGCCGGCAGTCCCTTTGGAAGATTTCCATATACCGCCAAACCACATAACCACCGGGTATGGACCTGGCTTCTTTGTTTGCGCCGGTATGTAAATGTCCAGCAGTTGATGCGGGAATGGGCCATACGAAATATCTGCAAAAGTCGGTATGGGCTGCGCAGCGTCCGATTTAAATGCCAGGCAAAAGAGTGTCATGAGTATGAGACAGCAGCGTAGTGATTTGACATTTGTTTTCACGATGCTTACATTTCCTCCGCCTGGCTTTGGCCAGTATGCATCGCAACGACCTTCTCCCGAACGCTGGGGAAGCAGCCGTCTTCGATGCTCTGGCGGATTTCGCGCATGAGGTTGGCGTAGAAGGCCAGGTTGTGGTATGTGGCAAGCCGGCAGCCGAGGATCTCGTTGCACTTGTACAGATGGCGAAGGTAGGCCGCCGAGTAACGGCGGCAGACCGCGCAGGTACAGTTGGGGTCCACGGGGCCGCCGTCCTGGGCGAAACGGCTGCCCTTGATATTGACTCGGCCGATCGATGTGTAGATCGAGCCGTTACGGCCCAGGCGGGTGGGCAATACGCAGTCGAACATGTCGATGCCGCGGGCCACGGACTCGACAATGTCCAGTGGCGTGCCGACGCCCATTAGGTATCTGGGCCGATCCGTGGGCAGGTGCGGAACACTCCACTCGACAGCCGCGCGCATCAGATCGGTGGGCTCTCCCACGCTAACTCCACCGACGGCGAATCCCGGAAAATCGAGGCTGGCGATCTGCTGGGCGCTTTGAATGCGAAGGTCCTCGTAGACCCCTCCCTGGCAGATTCCAAACAGGCTTTGCCTCTCCGGGTCGCCTGAATCCCTGTGATAGACTGCGCATCGACGCGCCCACCGGTGTGTGCGATCTGTCGCCTCGGCGGTCAAATCGCGCGCGCAGGGGTAGGGGGGGCATTGGTCGAACGCCATGATGATGTCCGCGCCGAGCCCGTGTTGAACCTCAAGCGATCGTTCCGGCGAAAAATGGTGCATGGAGCCGTCCAGATGCGACTTGAACGTTACTCCGTCTTCAGTGATCTTGTTGAGATCGTTGAGACTGAAAACCTGATACCCGCCCGAATCGGTGAGCATCGCGCCGTCCCATGCGATATAGCGGTGTAGACCACCCATGCTTGCGATGAGTTCGTGACCGGGCCGCAGCGCGAGGTGGTAGGTGTTGCCCAGGATAATGCGGAAACCAAGCTCGTCGTAAAGCTCGGTTTGCGACATGGCCTTGACCGAGCCCTGAGTGCCCACCGGCATGAAGCACGGCGTTTCGACTCCTTCGGGGACATGCGGCAAATGCAGACGGCCTCGTCTGGCATGAGAAACCGGGCACGTCTTGATCAGTTCAAACTTCAATTGCGGCGGCGTTCTTGAGCGACGAGGTTTTCCGGGTCCAATTCCAGGACCTTAATGAATTGGACGTCAGCTTCGTCGTCGCGTCCCGCGGCTGCCAGAGCCAGCGCGAAGTTTGTACGGGCTTCGACATAGTCGGGGTTCACCTTCAACGCCTCGGTAAACGCCTGGATAGCCTCATCGTGAAGCCCCTTGGCGTTGAACACGACCCCCAGGTGGTTGTGGATATCCGCGTAGTTGGCGTTCACCGCCAGAGCTTTTTGGAGCACCTCGATCGCTTGATCGTACATTCCCCGCCGGTATAGGTCGGCGCCCATGCGAATGTAGTACGAAACATCGTCCACTTCGGCTTCCGCCACCTTTTCAAAGCATCTTCGAGCCGTCACGAAGTCGCTCTTAGCATGGCAGGCGATGGCGTGGACCAGCGCGTCGGTGCGGAACGCAGGCTCAAGCTCGACGGCATCCATGATCTTGTTGTAACCGTCCGTGGTGCGACCGGTCTCGTACAGGGCCAGCCCTAAGTAAAATCGCGCCTTAGCGAACCGCGGATTGATCCGCAGCGCCGTCTGATAGGCCGCCGACGCGGCATCGAAATCGCAAAGCTTCTGGCACGCGCGCCCGAAGTGAAGGCGCAGGTCGGCGGAGTGCGGATTGAAATCCAATGCCTTGGCCAGATAATCGCGCGCTTTGCCGTAGGCACGTTTCTGCATCGCCGCAATGCCCAAACTGACATTGGATTCGCCGATATAAAACAGGGCGAGGCGGCAAGTCAGCGGGTCGGACGTATCGTCTTCCAAAACTACATATTGCAGCGATTCGATTGCCTGCTCGAATAGGCCATGATCGAAATATTGCAACCCCTGATCGTAGTGAACGTTGCGACCGGTGCCAAACATTCGACCAAGCATCGACATACAAACAACTCCCTAGAAAGGACGGCGGCGATAATAGATAATAGCACACCTATTATCGAGTGTCAATGCCCAAATGGCAGCAGGGCGTAAGGCATGGCTTCGGCGGGGCGGTCTGCGGGATAGACGATGGAAAGTGACTGACCGGCATGGAATGTCTGATACTGTGTGGCGCTGCAGGGCACCTTGCGAAGGTGGACAACGCCATCCGGATCCGTAAAGGTCACCGATATGAAATAGCGAGCCGATTCTTCGACGGCTGCTTCCTTACCCAGTACAGTACCGACAACTACATTGCCGTGCTTGACGAGCTTGCGGGCGCGCATAAGCCACCCGATGCACTGCATGAAGAGCCATAGGCCGATCGATGCGGAAGCAAGTCCCACAAACGCCAACGACAACACCTTGCCCTGCGAAGTGCTTTCGGCGGGCCGACCGATCAGGCGGCCGCCAATAACAGCGTAGAGCAGAGGAAACTTGGCGCCCGCAAGAAGGGCCGGCGCCTTTGGCGCGCGACCGTCGATGCCGGAGCGAGCATTGGAGATTGGGAACCGAGCTACGACAGATCGGTGCTCTCTTGTTGTAAATCGATACAGGAATCCAGTGGGAACGGCGCCATTGGAATACTCGACCTTCACGACTGTTGCGGTGGTAAGCCGACCGTGAGACTGGAGAATCTGCAGGCGCGATGCCTCGAGGATCGCGGCCACCCCACAGGCGCCGAACGCGACCAGAAGCAGGGACGCTGCCATACACAAGAGAACGGCGTGTCCGCTGAAGCGAACACGCCTGGGTGGTGGATGCTGCAGTTCGCGTTCCAATTTACGATCCGTCACTTCGATCATCTTACTAATCGGCGAGCAAACGATCCAGCGCTTTTTCAATTTGGGCGAGACCGACATCGCCGGCGGCTCTGGACTTCATCTTACCCTCCGCATCGAACAAAAAGTAATATGGCCAGTATGCGCCCGTCTCGAACCTGTCGCCGACCTCGTGGGTGTTGTCCACTCCGCAAGGCTCGTCGATTTCATAAACGCGCAGCGCCGTTTCGATCTGCGCCACGTCCATGTCGGATTCCTGACGCGGCCGGTGGACAGCGACAACATTGATCTGGTCCGCGCACCGGATCTTCAATCCTTTGAGCGCAGGCATGTTGTCCTTGCATATATGGCATGAATTCGCCCAGAAATAGACGATGCTGGGCTTGCCCTTGAGTGAACTGATTTCGGCTGTTCCGTTAAACCAATTCGTTGCGCCGTCGAACGACGGCATATCGGCGCCGATTCTAAGTGGCATGCGCTTCTCTCCTTTAACAGTTGTGGCGAGGCGGAAATTGCCCACTCGAGGCCGCTTTGGGCCTCTTGTGGGCAAAATACATACTCAGTTGGACAGGGTCTTCTGACCGGGCTTCCAATCGGACGGGCATAGGCCGCCGGTCTGCAGGGCCTGGAGCACTCGCAAGGTCTCGTCGACGCTGCGTCCGATATTGAGGCTATTTATAGTGGCGTATTGCAAAACGCCGTTGGGGTCGATGATAAAAAGACCGCGCAGGGCGATGCCTTTGTCCTCGATAAGCACACCGTAGTCCGATGAGATCGTATGAACATTGTCCGAAATAATCGGGTACTTGACGCCTTCGATGCCGTTCTTATCCCGAGGTGTATTAACCCAGGCCTTGTGGCTATGAACCGAGTCAGTCGATGCCCCGAGCACTTCGCAGCCGATTTTCGTGAACTCATCGTAGCGATCCGACAGCGCCGTGATCTCAGTTGGGCAGACGAACGTAAAATCGAGCGGGTACCAGAAAAATACCAGCCATTTGCCCCGGTAATCCGTAAGGCTGACGTTCTGACCGAACTTGGAAGCATCGGCAGGATCGAATACTGGCGCTGTGAAATCGGGCGCCTTTTCACCAACTTTAGCGAGTGACATATATAGTGGTTGCTTCTCCTTTGCGTAACTAGACGCTCCCATAACAACCATTTATGCCGCTAATGTTCCTGGCAATCTCCGCACAACCCATAAAATTCGATTCGACGATGGTCGATCTGATACCCGGATTGATCGCCGGCGAGTTGATTGATGTCATCAAGGCCGGTAAGATCGATGTCGGTGATCTTATTGCATTGCGTGCAAACGACATGGGGATGGGTTTGAGCCCGCATGCCGTCGTAGCGATTGCTTCCGTCGCTAAATTCGAGTTCGATGACCTCGCCCATATCCTTCAACGTCTGCAGCGTTTTGTAGATCGTGGCGAGCGATGTTGTCGGACAGGTTTTGTGGACCTGATTATAGATCTCTTCCGCACTCGGATGGGTTGTGGAATTGGTCAGTGCGTGCAGTACGCACAGGCGCTGGGGTGTAATTCGGTGTCCGCTAAGCAAGAGCTTTTGTCGCAACGCTTCAAATCGTGCATCTACGAACTCTTTACGCTGCAACACAGGGTATGATTGTCTGCGTCTCATGATGGAATGGTCCTTTTGAATAGGGTACCTGCATATCTCTTAATTTGCAAGAGAGAATGTTTAGTACTTAATCATGTACCCAAATAGTGGCGAAATCATCCTCTTAATGGCGGACTCCACGTAAACAACCAGTCTTTGTATTCGGGGCAATAGTATTTCGATGGCGCAATTGATTTCAACACGGCTGCTGAGTAAGTCCCTGGGCGGCCGATCTCTCTTCGATCGAATCAGTTTTGGACTGGAGGATGGCGATCGAATTGGATTGATCGGACCTAACGGCTCCGGTAAATCCACACTCCTTCGCATCCTCTGCGGGCTCGAGCCTCCAACTGATGGCGACGTGTCGCGCAGGCGGGGCCTGGTTATCGGATATGCCGCCCAGCAGGAAACATTTGCAGAAGGCGCAACTGTAGGTCAGGTGCTCGATGCCGCCCTTGCAAGTCAGCCTATCGACAGTATCGATCGAAGAGCCCAGGTGGCGGCAGCAGTCGGCAGATTCGGATTCTCGGATGCCGATCAACTTGTAGACACCTTAAGCGGCGGCTGGCGTAAACGTCTCAACATCGCATCGCAAACGATTATTCAACCCGATGTCCTCTTGCTCGATGAGCCGACAAACCATCTCGATTTAGAGGGAATCCTCTGGGTGGAGGACTTGCTTAAAGCATCGCCCTTGCCGGCAAGCATTGTCGTGTCTCATGACCGCTATTTTCTGGAGCATGTCTGTACTCGCACCATAGAGATCAGCCGTTCCTATCCCCAGGGATATTTCGATGTCGATGGCGCCTATTCGGCGTTCCTTGCCGCGCGTGAGGATTTCCTGGACGCACAGGGGCGCCTTGAGACGGCTCTGGCCGGACAGGTCAGGAGAGAGATTGAGTGGCTGCGCCGAGGACCTCCGGCCAGAACGACGAAAGCGAAATCCCGTATCGATGAAGCCGGCCGCCTCATACAGGACTATTCGAATGTTCGTGAGCGCAATTCCGAGGCTCGTGGCGCCACTGTCGACTTTAGCGCGTCGGGGCGAAAGACGCGCGACTTGATCTCGGCGCTCGGGATTTCAATTAATCTGTCAGGCAAGACTCTCTTTAGCAACCTGGATGTCGCTCTTTCAAAAGGGATGCGACTGGGTCTTCTAGGCCCCAACGGTTCCGGGAAGTCGACGCTGCTGCGGGTTCTAGCGGGGCGGCTTGCGCCGGACACCGGCACCGTGGACACTGCCGACCGGCTCAACGTGGTCTGGTTCGAGCAGGAACGCGCCTTGCTCGATCCCAGCCAGTTGCTTCGTCAGGCTCTTTCGGGCTCTACGGAGACAGTGAATTTTCGAGGCGCGTCGATGCATGTCTCTGCCTGGGCCAAACGGTTCCTGTTTGGGCCCGAGCAGCTCGACGCCCCCGTTCGCACTCTGAGCGGCGGCGAGCAGGCCCGAGTTCTCATTGCCAACCTGATGCTGCGTCCCGCGGATATTCTGATTCTCGATGAGCCAACCAACGATCTGGATATACTAACCCTCGAACTGCTCGAGGAAAGCCTGATCGGCTTTGGGGGCGCTGTCATTCTAGTTACTCACGACCGGTATCTGCTCGAACGAGTCGCTTCGGATATCCTGGCGCTCGACGGCGCCGGCGGCGCAAGGTATTTTGCCGATTACGCGCAGTGGGAGAACCAGGTGCGCCGCCATGATGCCGCTCCTGCTCCATCGCCGTCCCCCGTCCGCGCAGCTCCCACTGCACCTCGAACCTTTCGAGGCCTGACCCGCCCCGAGCAGCGCGAACTCGACCGCATGGAGGAAGCCATCGGCGCCGCGGAAGCGCAATTAGTCGCACTCCAGACAGAAATGGCGTCCGACGAAGTCGTCACCAACTATATCAAGCTGCAGGATCTCATGGCCAAGGTCGCCGCCCAGGAAAAGCTGGTCGCCGGCCTGTATGACCGCTGGCAAGAACTTGAGGCGAAGCGCGAGGCGTGACGGGGCGTATCACTTGGCATCCGCAGCTGCCTGCATCAGAATCAACTCCGATCCTATCGCAGGCTCGAGTCGAATCGCGATCCCGGTATTCATGATCTCGTATCCTGTCACCCGGAAGGACAATTCGCGGTTGTCCAGCGTCACGATGTATTCTTTGCCGGGATCGATCCCGCGCGGGCGGAAGCAATACTCCTGCGCTCCGTTGTCCGATGTTCGGAAGACCACGGCGACGCTGCTCGATTGATCCGCCTTCGCGTATTCAAGAACGCACCACGGCGTCTTTTCGGACAGAGGCTGGAATGGCGTATGGTGGTAGACGAGGCCGTCGATCGTCGTCGGCCGGATGATCTGTTTGTATAGATCGATATAGTGCTCCACGCGCTCGCGCAGATACAGGCTGACCTCTTCCAGGGACGGAGCGATCCCGCGAATAATCATGCGGCAAAAACAGTGTCGAAGCTGAGTGTCTACATCCCCATCGAGCACATGCTCGCCCACTTCCGTGCCAAATGTGCGCAGAAGGGCTTCCGGGGGAAGCGACATGGTGATCCCATTGAGGATCTTCATCCCGCGAGGCAGACGCATCCAATCCGAAAGCTCGGTGTTGTGGAAGTGGGCCATGGTTCCCCAATCGAGCCGACCACCGCCTCCCGCGCAGTTCTGGAAGACGACATTCGGGAATTGCGCGCGCAGCCTGTCGAAAAGGGCGTTGAAGTTGTCGTAATATCGCCAGGTCAAGTCCTCGACAAATCCCTGGTAGATGCGGTTGCCGGAGGGCGTCAATGTATGGTTGTGGTCGATGCGATACATATCGAGGTCGAGATCCCCGATCAGACGCACGATCTCGCTTTCCGCGAATGCGATCACTTCAGGCTGCGTCAAATCCAGCGCCCGGCCGCCTGAGATCGGTTCGCCATTTCGCCTGAAGAGCCACTCGGGATGCTCCTTCTTGAGCGTGCTGGCATCGCCGGCGGCCTCTATCTCCACCCACAGCCCGAACTTCAAGCCGCGCTTATGGGCATGATCCGCGACTGCCTTCAGCCCGCCGCCTTCGTGCATCCACTGTCCGTCGGTCCAATCGCCGACGTTGCTGGCCCACCGATTTGGCTCGTTGCCGTACCAGCCTGCATCGATGACATACATCTCGGCGCCGACAGAGGCCGCCACATCGATATCCTTGATAATGTCCGGTACGTTTTCGCGATCGCAAAGGTAACCGCGGTGGTTGGCCTCGATTTCCATTTCGCGCCCTAGAAGCTGATTGGGCAAAACGGCATTGCGCACATGCGCGTGGGTCGCTTGGACAATGGCGTCGGTATTATCCTGAAACAGGGCCAGATGGACGGGTGGGGTGACGACCGTTTCGCCTGGATCGAGTACCCGCAACGCCTCGTCGTAACCGCTAAGGCCCATGCGGAAGAAGAGTTTGCCGGGGCCGGCAGCCTTCAGGCGGCAGTCCAATTCGAACTCGTAATTGCCGCCCCACGCCAGTTCGCAGACGAATGTCTGCCCATTGCATCGGTTGCGCGCCCAGAACGCGGGACGACCCCAGCCGCTGCGGCCCTTCTTGCCGCCGTCGACGCTCTTGCGGCCATCGAGTACAGGTTCGAACCAGAAATCGCCCTCACGTCCCCATTCGTATTGGTGCGTGTATGCGACTTCAAACGGACTCTCGGCAGCGAGAGGCAGATGCTCATCGTAGCGATGAGCCCAGAGCAAGCCGGAGAATGGAGCTACCGACGTGATGGCCACGGCGTTTGCGCTTGTGTTCGCGATCTCAAGCCAACGGACAACAAATTCCGATCCATCCGTGCGGGTGTGAATCTTTACCTTGACGCCGGCCTGCTTGTGTTTGAGCGATATCACGCCGTGCGATTCCGGCATGACCTCGGCCGACTGCCACGTATAGCCTCCCGCCAGATTCTGGTGATTTATGCTTAATTGGAACGTGTCCGCAGGCTCGTTAATGGCCATGCCGCGTCCATAAGGATAGTGCATCTCCGGCCAGATCTGGCCATTGGCATTCCAGAAGCGAGTGATCAGACGGCCTTCGACGAAGGTCTCGTCAAAGACCTGCCGACCCGATAGATACTGCGCGCCGGGAGTTTGTCCTCCGCGAAAACGAATCGATGCGATGTGTGATTGTATCTTCTTCAATGTTCAAAAGACCTCAGTTATCGTGAGCGTGCGTATGTAATGCTTATCCAATAATTGCTTCGAATGAGACATCGCCTGAGACATCCTTCCATTCGATGCTGCCTCCGTCGTCATTGAGCGAGGCAGTGCGATTCGACGCCAGGCTAAGGGTTTTCAAACGTTGACCCAGTCGCACGCTGAGGCGAATTCGGGTCAAGTTAGCGTGAGACGGTATCGTCATATGGCCGCGCACGATCGACGAAGCGGCATCGTAAGCGATCTGATAGGAGACCTTTCCAAAGTGCGTCGGAGCGTTTGCTACACCTATAGGAGCGCCTGAGGTGAGCCATTGACGCGGGGTTCCCAGCGCCAGTTGCAGTCCGGCATGATCCTCCATAATCAGCAAGTCGCGTATGATACGAACCACCGAGACCGGAGTCCAGAGGTGCTGCGGATCGCCGCCCTTGGTCTGCGTGCCAGCTTCTTGCCCGCGCTCCTCACACCATGTCAAGAGCGGCGTTGCGTGGTTGAGCGTCGCATAGAGATATTCGGATGCCGCATCTCCATTGCCACGCATAAGGTGGGTCTCCGCGAGGTTGTCCAGAGCGATCGCAACCCAGAGGCCCTCCTGCTGCCAGCCCATGGCGAGAGGAATCCCGCCGGGCCCCATCTTGGATTCGATATGGCGTAGGGTTCCTGTAATCAATTCGTGGTCCGGTTCGAGAATATTGCAGGGAAACGCGGCGTTCAGAGCGCCCCACCTGCTTCCGGATGTCTTATTTGCCACTCCAGGTATCCACCGGTAGCCATCTTCCTGGATAGCGCCTTTGTCGAGCGCCGCCAGCAAATCACTCTTGGCATTCTCATAGATGCGGGTTGCTTCGTCCTGATCGCTCTTACGTCCCAGGATGCCTGCGGCTTCAGCGGCTATGCCGTCCGAGTAAACGGCCCAAATGTTATGTGGCAGAAAGACGCCATGATAATCGTCGCCATTCATCAGCCCCGCATCGCCTTGGCCGCGCGGCAACAGGCCGTATTCGGTAGAACGCTCGCCGTCCTTCAGGACGCGCGTGCGGGTGCGCAGTCTTTCGTGATGCCGGGCGCTGGCCATCATGCGCGGAAAGATCTTTTCAAGAAACGCAGTGTTTCTGCTCAAGCGAAAGTGTTCGATCGCCGCCCACGCCTTGAAACCGGCGGCGGACCAGAACGTATGCGCCCAGCCCTTCGGGTCGGCCCAGTCGCCGTCTTCGCCCTGTTGATCGAACGAGACCTGATATCCGCGTAGCGCTTCTTCGTGAAGGCCAAGCTGATCGAGCGCGACGCTTATTATTGCCGTTTCGACCGGGTTGACGGCGCGATATGTTTCCGTGCCCGGCGTCGAGCCAATCAAGCCGCCCTCGACCGGTTCGCGCATGATGAACAGGTCGGCGAAGCAAGCGTGAAGTGCATTCATGACGTCGGGGTCGGGGATGGCAATGCTGCAAACCTGAGATCTCAGGGATTGCCAGGTCTGCACGAATCCCTCGAACTCAACTTGCCAATTTGTAGCTCGGATCGCATGGAGGTCCGCGGCGTAAGCTTCATAAGGTCGAATTAGCCAGCCTGTCGCCTTTTCGCCCGGCCCTAGCCGCCATTCGAAGCTGAGGGTGCTGTCGGCAACAGTTGGATACCGCTGAGCGCCTTGGCCAACAAGCAGAATGCGATCTGCTCGTCCGTGCCAGCCGCCAAGAATAGCGTCGGCAGGTTCCTCCGAATCGATCCACGCGGGATTGTAGCCAGAGCCCAGCCCGCCTGGCAGCGCGCAGTTGAGCGTGTAGACATGTTCTTGCTCGCCGTAGTTTGTCACTTCTATTCGCGCGATAGCAGCCGTCGAACAGCCGCGAATGTCGAGTGTGAATGCGCCTCGGTGATCTTGATATGTGTTAAGTAAAGCCGGTAGCCAACCTTCGGGGCGCACCCACTTGCTGGCGGGAAATGGGTGGCCATCAATTGCCGGCGTAAGCGTCACATGCCACTCGGTTCGGGGCGTTTGAAAAGTCGCCACCGGAATGTTGCGAAGATCCTCGGATGTCCACGATAGTTCGGCGCTGCCGGCGCGAGCATCTATCAGCGTCTTGTTCGAGCTGTCCGGCAGCGCGGTTGTAACGCGATGCGGAACAGCAAAGGCGTAGTTGAAATCAACTCGGCGGTACGAATCCTTGGCTGTGTACGAGAATACTGATTCTTCCATGGTTCTAGTCGCTCTTACTTTCCTTAATATCGCTTAAAGATGGATGCCCCGGCGCGCGCGTCGTATCCCGGTGTCATAAGCGTTTCGAATATAATGAACCAAACAGCCATCCATTGCCATGTCCAGACGTATAATATATTTGTCTTTTTGTCTCATCGTGTTGGCTGTCTGGAGGCTGCCATGGATGCAATGCTGGATCGAATCATCACAGACGGCCTGCGTTTCGAGTATCTTTCGGGCGGTGTCACGCCCATATTCCAGTGGCATACCACCGGTTGGCGCGTCCTGCCCGGACTCATGTGTGCACAGATTTATCGTGGACAGGATAGGATTCTGCTCGCAGGCAATGTGGAAATACCTGTGCCCGAGCGATCGCTCATGTTGCTCGGGGCAGGCTGTTATCACCGTGTCGACCTTGTTGCACCCGAAGGGCTGTCCCGATGGGCGCATGTCAATTTTTTCGCCTCGGATCATCTGGACCTGTTTTCACTAATCGACTTGCCGCCGGTAACGCCGTCCAACCTTGGAGATGCCGTAGGTTCCGCGATTGCCGAATGGGTTGCCTTTGAAGAGAATAACGATGCCAGGGGACTATATTTCAATGCGCGAAAGAACGAGTTCGGTTTTCATTTGCTCGGGTTGCTCTCACAAGTATGCCGCACAAAGCCGGATGCGACGGAGCGCGTGCAGCAAAGCCGCCTGTTGCATAGCGTGATCGAATACATGCACACGCACTTTGGTGACGCTATTACACGCAATGATCTTGCAAAGCTCGCATGTCTGTCGCCTGCCCAGTTTCACCGGATTTTTCACCAAGTCGTCGGCATGACTCCGGTCGCGTATCTGAGGCAAGTCCGCATGCGTCAGGCGCAGCATCAGCTGCTCGCGACATCGCTTTCCATCTCGGAAATCGCCGCCGACGTGGGATACGAGGATATCTTCGTTTTCAGTAAATGCTTCAAGAGAACCTGTGGCGTAAGCCCCAGCGAGTACCGGACGACGCTCCGAGAGCTTCGGGGCTAAGTAGCATCTTTGGAACTACGCCGCCGATCCGACCTCTTGACTTATTTGTGCAATCGCGTCGCGGTCCGGCAGGATGCCGATCTCGACATCGAATGTTCGCTGCTCGCCCGGCAGGATCGTCTCCAGATCGCCGCGCTCGCGCTGCTTGACCCGCCCGACGGACAGGCAGTTGCCGGGCTCGACGCCCAGAACATACTCCTGGGCGCCCAACTGCTTCCACTGAGTAAGTTTGGACATTTGACCAGTGTTGAAACGGAAATATGCCCCGAGTTCGAGCCGGTCGTTGATCAGCGCAGCCGTGGCTTGTCCTCCGGCATCGCCGATTGGTTCGTGAAAGTAGACTCGCTCGCGGTATCCCACTTCGGGTGCGCCCATCTGGCTGAATCGGTCCATATCGCTTTTAGCAATTTCCGTGGCCGGCTCGATTTTACTGGACGCGCACAAAAAGCGACTGCCTTCGTCCAGGATGGGATATCCGAAGTTGATATGGTAAAGGATCATGAGCGGCTGTGCGGCAAACCCTTCGTTCACGATGACATCGTGGACGCTCAGCCTGTTTTCGCCCAGCTTTGCGCAAATTGTGCGCCGAAGGGTCAGGTTCTCGCCGAAGAGGCACGCTTCTCGCATGAGTCCCGTGACCGTTATGAGAAAGTCATCACCATGCCATTCTTGCGTGACGCCCACTTGCTCTGCAGCACAATTCGAGATCCGGCCATGCTGGCCGTACTGGCGAATGCCCAACACGGGATCGTCTTCCTCGCAGGGTCCGCCGACATTCGACAATCCGCACGTCGTTAACAGACCAGCAAAGAACGACCGCAGCCATTGGCCGCCGCTGCTCTCGTAGTAGGCAGGCGAAACG
>Ga0316231_1003409_pt1 | contig 14030 bp, 10 predicted proteins | sample TBH18027metaG_FD_206002 | JGI IMG/M metagenome (GOLD analysis project Ga0316231, IMG submission 206002) | Freshwater microbial communities from Trout Bog Lake, Wisconsin, USA - TBH18027 | ecosystem: Environmental > Aquatic > Freshwater > Lake > Hypolimnion/Profundal zone | place: USA: Wisconsin...
ACAATACCGTCATTCTCGTGCAGGGGCACACCCGCGCTCACCAGCGCTTGGACGTAGCCACGGTACCGATCGGTCAGCGAACGCCACGGCATGAGCGCCTTCTGGCTATTCAACCCCCCAAACGCGATCCTGGCATGCCCTTTTCCAGTAAGATAGCGGGTCATGTCGTAGCCGGCCTTGAAGTTGTCGAAGAGCACCTGGCTAAAGGGATGAAAAGGCATTGCCAAGTCGCAAATCACAATGGGGATCGGAAATTGCGAGGTTTTCAGATAGTCGGCCTGCCCCGCCACCGCGAGGTGCGCGTGCGGTTTAAGCACCAGGCCTTTACAACCGGTCTCGATAACCCGAAGCACCTGGGCTTCCTCATCCTGCACGTGAGACCCGACAGTTGCGGTCATGACGCCGTAGCCATATTCGCGGCAGCAAGTGTCGATGCCGGACAACACCTTCATCGACAATACCGATTGCTTGTTCATTACGAAACCGACGAGGTTACGCTCTGTCTCGCTCGGAGCGATTGCGGTCAGAGGATGAGACTGGGCATTAACGTAGCAACCGCTGCGCGTTCGTGCGGAGATGACACCCTCGGCGTGCAGTATGCCCACGGCATGTTGAATCGTGCCTGTCGAAGCTGAGTAGATCTGAGCTAGTTCGCGGATGCCAGGCAAGGCCACCCCGGGAACTGCGGCGGGATTATCGATGTAGTCCCGCCGTATTTTCTGCGCTATCTTGTCGCGCAGAAGATGCCTTCTCGTGCTATCGCCAATCTGTGTCATACAATTAGCAACTGTAGCATACTTTGCCGTGTTTGTAAAGAGTCCGCGCATGGCGCATTTCAGGGAGCCGGCGCGACCACAAATTTCGTTTCGAACGTCTTGGAATCGCACACAAGCTTGCCATCGGCAAACTCCGTGATCCAGGTCCCGCCATCCACAGGCTTGAACCCTCGAAGCGGTGCGCCGGCTGACAACACCTTCACGACCTGGGCGAGGTAGGCCGTCGTGTCGGTAGCATCGATCGCGTAGATTGTGCCCTTGCCCACTCGGAATTCGCGCACGCCTGCCGCTGCAGGAACCTCCCGGCGCATCCATGAATTCGTTTCCCGGCCGCTCAGATCGCGCCAAACAGGCAAGCCCCGCGTCACGAGCACCCCTCCCTGGGCAAGCCATTTCTCGACGGCGGGGAAGGTGGCGTCGCGGTAGATCGTTCCCGACGTGTGCAGCAAGACCTTGTACCGGGCAAGCTGATTCCACCCGATCATGTTCTCGTCCACGATGTCGTAGTCGAAATAGCTTCTGCCGGCCGCGCAGAACTTGAACTGATCCCAGCCACCAACGCCGCCGTTCAGATCGAGCATCATCTGGGTGCTCGGGAAGAGGACGCCGACATCCACCAGCGATGGCTCGCCGGGCCTTAATGCCGCCTTGTAATCTTCGATAATGTGCGGCTTCAAGCCGGGCGCGGGTGTTTTGTGATAATTCTGATAGTACTGAAAGATCAAGTTCGCGCCGGCGCTGGCGGACTCGAACACGGAGCACTCCGCCTCGGCATAAGAAAAGTCGCCGCCCGGCGGTTCCGTGCTAAAGCCGATTCCAACGCGGTGCGCGGTCGGCGCCATCCGCTTGTAAAACCAGTATGCCTGAGGATACGGGTTTCGATTGAAACCGGAGTGAGTGGACCGTATGGAAACGGGTTGAAAGGGTGCCGCCGCGACGCAAACCGATGTGCGATCGACACCGTCGGTCTGCGTATCTTCGCCGAAGCCCATCGGAATATCGATCAGAGCGGTCGGGAAATACTTGCGGATGATCTTAAGTTCCCGCACCATGGCGCGGGTCTGGCTGTCTTGATACCAGGTCAGAAAATCGACCCAACGCCGCTGCTCGTTCATGCGATTCGCCTGATCGGGATACTCAAGATCAGCAGGACTGCCGAAATGAGTGCCCCAGGCGCTGTTTAGCCGGGCAATACTATGGTATTTGGCGAGCATCTGCTCTCGGAAATCGGCTCGCGCATATTGGTCGCCGCACCACAGGCCCTTATGGTAGCTAATTCTTCCGATCTCGAGGCTGACAAGAAGGCCGATCTCGATCGGAAATTTGACGATATCGATCTTGTCCTTGTACCTGGCTGAAAGCGATGAGAAGAAATGATCGTACGCCTCATAGGTGCCGGGGGCCCAGGGAGAAAAGTAGTTCGCGGGCTCGCTGGTAACCGAATCGAGCACGGGTGTGAACATGCTGCTGCTCTTCACCCACGCCGGCGGGTTGCAGAGGCAAGGCAGCACCAACATCTTCAAATTGTACTTGCTGCTCAGCACGAGCAACTGGTCGAAATCGGATGTGTTCCAGACGTCCTTATCCGGTTCCATGCGTGGCCAATCCAGATAGCACTCCACATGCGTCATGCCCGGAAGCGTTGTATCCGTGATTACGCCTCGATTGTTCGGCTCCGGCCTTGCCGGAACAACCATGCTGCCATTGACAATCGGCACTTGATCAACAGTTTTTGGAGGCCAGAAGGACGCCCAAGGCGTCCCTGCGGCATGTGCTCCACAGGGCAAAATAAGAGCGGCTGCCGCCAGCAAAAAGCATCGGGCAATGGAGTTCATGGTGATAAGCCTCACTTCTTAACGAACATTGTGTCCTGGGTCTTGGGATCGTATAGCAAGCGCCCGTCGGGAAAATCGGTCGCCCATGTGCCGGCATCCTCGGCCTTGAAACCGGGAATTGGGCCGGGAAGCACCGATAGGACGCCGACAGCCTGGCTAACGTATGCGGAGACAGTCGAGGACGCCGCCGCGAAGATCGTTCCTTTACCAAGCCGGTAAACCTGAACGCCCGCCACGCCTTTACCTGCCAGACGCTGTTCGGCCATTGGGTCTTCGCGACTTGTCCAAGTCGCGTTAGCTCCGCTCGGTTCGCCGACGACGCGCCAGTCCGGCGCGCCGCGGCACACCAATAAGCCGCCGCCGGCAATCCACTTCGCGATCGCCGGAAGAACTCCCTGAGCGTAAATAGTCCCGCTCGTGTGAATCAGAACCTTGTAGTGGGCCAGGTCTCCCCAGCCGATCATGTTCTCGTCCACAAGATCGTAGTCGATATGGCTCCTGGCCTCCGAGCAAAACTGAAGCTGGCCGTCGGGATGACCTTTCAAGTCAAGCATCATCTGCGTTGTGGGAAACAAGATGCCGATTCCAACCTGCGACTTTTCGAATGGCCGAAGCACGTTCTTGTAGTCGTCGATCACACGCGGCGTGTCCCCTTTTACCATCGTTACGTGGTAGTTCTGATAGTATTGGAAGACGAAATTCACATTCGCGCTCGCGGCGTCGAACAACTCCCGGCGCATTTCGGAATACTTAAAGTCGCCTCCCGGCGGCTCCGTGCCAAATCCTAGTCCCAGTCGAGTCGCCGTGGGCTCCATTCGCTTGTAGAACCAATAGGCCTGTGGATACTGGTCGCGGTTGAATCCGGAGTGCGTAGAACGAATAATGACCGGCATGAATGCCGCAGCCGCCTTCACCGCGCCTGTCCGGTCGCAACCGTCCCTGGCGTTGTCTGAGCCATACCCCATCGGGATATTGATCGGCTGGGTCGGAAAGTTCTTGCGCATAACCTTCAGAAGCTGAACCGTACCCCTCGTGGCGCTGTCGCGGTACCAGGTTACAAAATCCACCCAGCGACGCTCCTGGCTGGCGCGGTTTGCCACGTCCGGGTAGGCGATCTCGTCCGGCGTTGCGAAATTGGTTCCCCACGCCGTATTGAGGTGGGCGAGCGTGCCGTATTTGGCCACCATTCGATCGCGGTAGTCGGCGCGAGCATACCTATCTCCGCACCAGAAGACGCGATCGTCTAGAAGTCCGGAAGGGTTGTCGCCGACAAGCATCCCGACTTCCATAGGGAATTTGACAAAATCAATGCGATCGCCATAGTGAGTTGCAAGATACGAATAGATGTGATCATACGCTTCGTAGGTACCTGGCGCCCACGGCGAGAACACCTGCACAGGCACTCCCGTAGATGCATTCATCTCCGGCACATATCCCGCGGTGTGCCGGACCCATTCCGGCGGCGTCGTAACGCTGGGTAGGACGGCAACTTTGAGGTTATGTTTTTTGGCAAGCGCGAACATCTCGTCGAGTTCGCTCACATTCCAGACATCCTTCTCGGGCTCCATCAGCATCCAGTCAATGCCGAACTCAATATGCGTCATGCCGGGCAAAGTGGTGTCATTAAGAACGCCCCGATTGTTCGGGCTTCCAGGGTGTGACGGAATCTCCACGGCGCCATTTATAAACGGGATCTGGTCGACGGAAGTAGGCGGCCGCCAGGTCGACTGCGGGGACCCCGCGCCATAAGCCATGGCCGGCAGGGAAATGATTGCCGCAGCCAGAAGGAATTCCTGGGACGTAGATCGAAGTCGATTGAAAAGCTTCATTGCATTTTTACCTTACGAAATGATACCCGCTTGAAAGGTTACAAGGGTTCTTGCACCGGTGGTCACCATGAACAATGAATTCCTGCAACAAAAAGTCTTCGATCCATGGGTTTTAACGACCAATGATCCTACAGGCGAATTTCCGGCATACCTGGGAAATGGAATCCAGGGTGCGCTGTTTGCACGCGACGGCCGGCAATTGACTGCCATTAAGGCCGGCGACTATGCAGGTGGTGTCATCGTTCAGAAAACGTTTGGCCAAGTTGCACAAGTCCGCACTAATGACTTCGGCTGGACCTTCGTCGGCTCGGAGCCATTGGAAGATGTCTCAGAGTATGAGCAGTCGCTCGACATGCGCACAGGCCAACTCACGACGAGGTTCGACGGATTGACAACGCGAATCTGCGTGCCGGGTATCGATTGGTCCGCCATTTGGAAGTCCGGCGATATCGAAATTTCCGGTGATCCGGAAGCGCAGCAGGTTGCACATGCGTGCCTTTATTACATGTTGTCGTCAATAGCGCCGAACTACTCCAATACGATCCCGCCGACAGGTCTTTCATCGAATGCATGGTATGGCCAGATCTTTTGGGATGCAGAAATCTGGATGCTGCCGGCGCTGATCGTGCAGTTCCCCGATCACGCCCGATCGATCATCAACTACAGATTCAATCGGCTGGAGCAGGCCAAAAAGAACGCCGCCGAGCACGGCTACGCCGGCGCCGAGTTTCCGTGGATGTCGGGCGCTACGGGTAAGGAAGAGGCGCCGGAGCCCTATTGCACCGAGCGCCACATTACCGCCGATGTCGCCTATGGGGCATGGCTTTACTACCTCTGGACAGGCGACGAAAAGTACCTGGCCGACGAAGGCTGGCCGATTCTGAAGGCATGCGCCGACTACTGGGTTACCCGCGCATCAATCGGCGCAGACGGCAAATACCATATTGCGAACGTCATGGGCGCGGATGAATACCACTTCAATGTGGACGACAACGCATGGACAAACGGCGTCGTAGCATACACCTTGCGCGCCACTGTGGCTGCGGCTCCAATTGTTGGCGCAGCATTAAATCCTGCGTGGGGAGAAGTAGCTGACGGCCTCGTCCTGCAGTTCGACGAAACACAGAAGCGTTATATAGAGTACGCGGGGGCAACCGACTCGCTGATCAGTAAACAAGCTGACACACAAATGCTGATCTATCCGCTGGATGTTCCGATGACAAAAGAAGTCGCAGGCAACACGCTCGACTACTATCTGAAGCATACGGACGCTGACGGCCCAGCCATGACTGCCAGCATCGACTCCATCATTGCATCGCGTCTGGGCCGCGCGCCGCAGTCGCTCGCATTGTTCCGCGAATCCTACCGGCCGTTCATACGATCGGGACTCTTTGCGTTTACAGAAAGTGTAACCAATAAGAAGGTCTATTTGTGCACGGGAATGGGCGGCTGCCTGCAGACACTCCTTTACGGCTTCGCAGGACTGAATGTGGCATGGGGAGACCATGCGCCAAAGGGAAGTTTGATTGCCCGATCCGGCAACGCCGCCTTGTTCGCCGATCCACACCTGCCGCCGGGTTGGACATCGATCACCCTCAAAGGCGTTCACTTCAGGGGCAGTTCGTACACGATTACCATGGACGAAGGGAACGAAATACATGTTATTAAGAACGCATAGCGGGCGAGTGATTGGGATTATGAGCATTTTGGCCGCGGCGGCGTCTCTTGCGCGCGCTGCTCCGGCGGCAGGTACCGGCCGCGAGTTCCTGGAACAAAAGTCGTTCGATCCGTGGGTCTTGACCACCACGGATCCCGCCGGCGAGTTTCCTGCCTACCTGGGCAACGGATTCCAAGGGTCGCTTTTTGGGCGAGACGGCCGGAAACTGACCGCAATTACTGCTGGTCGCTACGTGAATGGCGCGATAGTCGAGCAAATATTCGGCCAGAACTCGCCTCTTACAGCCGCCGATTACAAGCAATCGGTAGACATGCGCACAGGTGAGTTAACGACAAGTTGCGACGGAATAACCACGCGGGTTTCGATCCCTGGAGTCGATTGGACCGCCATTTGGAAGTCCGGGGATATTGCAATTACCGGCGACCCGGAAGCCCAGCAGGTTGTGCATGCAAATCTATTCTATCTTCTTTCGTCTATCGCACAGGGAAGCATAAATTCCATCCCGCCGTTGGGCCTATCGTCGCCCGGTTGGGCCGGCCACATATTCTGGGACGCGGAAATCTGGATGATGCCGGCGCTGCTTCCACAATTTGCCGATCGCGCCAAATCGATGATCGACTACAGATTCAATCGGCTGGGTCAGGCTAAACAGGACGCTGTCCAACATGGTTACGCGGGTGCGGAATTTCCATGGGAATCAGCCGAGACCGGCAAGGAAGAGGCGCCTGCGCCGTATTGCACCGAACGGCATATCACGGCCGATGTCGCTTATGGCGCGTGGCTGTATTATCTGTGGACAGGCGACAAGACATATCTGGCTAACGAAGGCTGGCCGATCCTGAAGGCGTGCGCCGAATACTGGGTGACCCGCGCTTCAAAGGGCCCGGATGAGAAGTACCACATATCGAAACTCGTGGGTCCTGATGAATACCACTTCAATGTGGACGACGACGCCTGGACGAACGGCGTTGTCGCGTACACGTTGCGCGCCGCCTCGGCCGCAGCCCCGATCATCGGTGCATCGGCTAATCCGGAATGGCTCAAAGTTGCGAATAACCTCGTGTTGCTATTCGACGAATCGGGAAGGCGCTATATCGAGTACGCAGGAGCAACAGATAAGCTGCTTGCCAAACAAGCGGATACGCAGATGCTGATCTATCCGCTTGACGCATCAATGACCAGAGAAGCCGCCCAAAACACCCTGGATTATTACCTGGTGCATACGGACGCCAACGGTCCAGCGATGACATCCTGTATCGATGCAATAGTAGCGGCTAAATTGGGCCGAAGCTCGCAATCGCTCGACCTATTCCGCAAGTCGTACCGGCCGTTCATGCGATCGGGATTATGCACATTTTCGGAAACGCCAACCAACAAGAATGTTTACTTATGCACGGGAATGGGCGGCTGCCTGCAGACCGTCATCTACGGATTCGCGGGTCTGAACGTGGCATGGGGAGACCATATTGGAAAGGGGCACTTGATTGCCAGGTCCGGAAATGCGGCCTTGTTTGCCGATCCGCACCTGCCGCCGGGCTGGTCATCGATTACGCTAAAAGGTGTGCGCTTCCGGGGCAGTTCATACACGATTACCATCGACGAAGGAAACGAAGTACATGTCATGAAGAACGGACTGCAAGGTTAGTGACTTGATTCAGTACAGGCTTATACTCTGTATATTGATAGGTGCTAACGACGCCCTCTGGGCGGCGAGGCGTAGACCGACGTAATAGCTGGCAAGGATGACGCTGTTTGTTATCAAGTCGAACCAGGTCCCGGCGGCTTTTGACGTGATCCGGAGGCTTCCGGTGGCCGGCGATCGTTACGAACACCTCTCCGCTCAGAGGGGCAAACCCTACAGGTAGACTCGCACACCATCCCTGATCGTCTTTGATTGCCGGGATAGCTTTCCATTATCTTGCTGGCCAAATACTGTCACCCGGGCTGCAGTTTGGAATAATGAGGAGACGCTTCTCACACGTCAATGCGTCATATGTCTTCACTGCGTCACCAAGCCAACCAAAAAAGTCGTTTGTGGATTCGGTCAAAAGGGTCGGCGCCTTTATGCGCGCACGTAAGTCAGAACTTCGTACGCCAGGTTCCAAATGGCTTTTTCGTTGTCAGGCAGATCTCGCTTGTAAACTGCCGCTAATACCCATTTGCCCATCAAGGCCGCCCGCGATCCTCACACCGTCGACACAAGAGATCCGGGGGTCCAGAGCCGCGGTAAACAGCGAACACCAGGCACCGGCCGATGACCCTTCCAAAACGATCCGGGTCGGGTCAATACCGGGCTGCGCAGTGACATAATCGATCGCCCGCATGACCGCAACTTCCAATGCGTATGAAAAGCTACTCTTGGCGGAATCTGCATTCGATAGGCCTGTTGCGACGAGTTGCGGGAAGCCCGCGAACAGGACGTTCATGGCGGGCGTAGCTTTCATAAGATGCTCACTGTGAATATATCCGTTGATTTAGTGAGTCGAGGACGCTGCCGGCGCTTCGTCGGTCAATTCCATCTTCAATACCGGATGCAACGTCAGAATATTCGGAGCCCGGCCATCTTGCTTGTGATCGATGTCGAATAAGCCCACGCCGGTAAGACGCACATTAACCGGGTAGTACAGCCGGCGCATGATGGGGCCCGGGTGGCGCACACCGGTAAACGCATGATCGAACTGAGTTCTAACCGCCTGGATGTCTGACTTCCAAGCGCTATCTGATGAGATCTTCGCAGGGTCCGGAATTGCTGCAATGATCGTGTCCGCAAAATGAGTTCCGGGCAGATTCTGATACGCAGTCAGAACGGCCGGCGACAGGTTGCCGGGTTTGGTTCCCTTAACTACAAGTACATAGTCGCCGTCTGGAGCCACACCGAACGCAACGATCGTGCCCTCTATTGTCCACGGAGTGGTTTCGTACGGTTCAAATCGCCGATTGAGGTTGTCTGTGCCCGCCTGACGCGGCATTGTCGCGAGGTCTTCAACATTGTCCTGGATTGGCGTATCGGACGATTGAAACACGCCTTTCGCGTCTGGGTCCAATCCAACCTTGAGGTTCCAACGCTCCGACCGGCCATCCGTCAATTTCGAATTCGGCAACTGCAACGCCTTAAGAAAATCTCTCTTATACTGCGCTATCGCGCGCAGCCTGTCCGCTTCTCGAAGACGCGCTTCCCGGATCCTGCGCTCGGCAAGTATGCGCCGGCTCACCCTAACGCGCGCGACGGACGCTTCCCGAGTCTTCGCCTTGTTTGCCGCCAATTTTCGCTCACCCGGCTTGGTCGCTGTAACCGATTTGACCGATTTCATGGCCTTAACCGGCTTGCCTGGCTTGCCTGGCTTGCCTGCCATAACCGGATGCGGCATGACGGGAGGTCGCGGGATTACCTGAACCGGAGGCGCGGCGGGCTTCCCGCCAAGCCATGTGGGCAGGTTAAACGCGGCGTTGGCAGTCATCGGCGTCATCGTTAACACGGCAATCATTGCCGCCGTCGCACAAAGCCGCGAAACTATCCTGGTGAGCTTATTGGAACCATTCATATTGAAGTCTCCGAAGAACGTGGAGTAGTTTGTATTATGCCACGAATAAACAGATTTCAGGCTCCACTTATTTGACCGGCTTGAGAATCCACCACAGATGCGTGTTATTAAGGTCCATGTCCCAAATCTGCATTTGCGCTCCCGGGTCTTTGGCGCCGCCGGGATTGTCAATTGCCTTGTTGGCAGCATAGGCCGGCGAGAACGCAAACTGCCCTTTGCCATCCGCAATCGGTATCTTGATCACGTACCACTTCTGAGTTTTGTCGCCCGGCTTGAGAGGCTCGAGGACAATCTTGACGCCATTGTCGACGCCGCCGCCGGTTACGGTCATCGCCAAGCTCTTGGCATTGGCAGGTTGCAATGTCACATATTCATCGCCGGTGCTTGTCACGATCCACTTCTGGCTGTCGGAGCTGTTCGGCGCACCTCCCTGCACTGGCGTGCCCGGATCGGATGCACCTGCCGCCGCCTCCATTAACAGACTCGTACCGTCGTGAGGGCCAACAGTGTACTCGCCATCCGGCAATACCGGCTTGTAGTCTACGGAAGCCACCGGCGTGATCGTGAACTGAAGATGCGGATCGGTGGGATCGTCGGTATAAATGTCGACCTTCGAGCCAGGCGATGTTCCGCCACCACCATCGTCGAGCCCGGAACTGGTCGCACATTGAGGCCAAATATTATAGATTCCATCTCCTACTTTGGTGAACGACCAGAGCTGGCTACTGTCCTTCTTTAGTGTTTCCAGATCGAGTGGCGAACCATCTGCCGATGCGCCGCCAATGACCGTTAACGCGAGTCCTGGCGCACTGACAGGCTGGATCAGGTACTTCCCTCCGCCGGTATCGGTAAAGCTCCATTGTCTATTGGCGATTTTGACCTTTAAGCTCAGATCGACCGCCGTGCCACTGGCGGTTCCCGCTCCAACGGCTTCAAGCGCGAGATGGGGATCTGGCGCGGGGCTGATCACATAAATACCACTTGCAAAGGGGGCATCCGCTTGCAAGATGGCGGGCGGCGCGACTGTCAGGCACAGGGCAATTGTCAGACTTACGGAACTAGCATATCGCTTCATTTGGGAAATCTCCATGGCGTTCGCGCCGCCCGACCGTTCTTACTTAGCCGGATTAAAAATCCACCATTGATGGGTATTACCTGGGTCCATATCCCAGATCCACATGGGCGTTCCAGGATCTTTCGCGCCGCCGGGATTGTCGATCGCCTCTTTGGGCGCGCACCCTGGCGAGAGCAAATATTGGCCCTTGCCGTCGCCGCCCATCTCGATAACGCGCCACAATTGCGATTGATCGCCGGCTTTGAGCGGCTGAAGGATAAGGGGAGTCTGAGTCGCGCTCGCGCCGCCGGTAACCGTCACTGCCATAGTCTTAGCCTTGGCCGATACAATCGTCACGAAACCATTGCCGGCGCTTGCGACGATCCACTTCTGGCTGTCTGCTTTCGTTGGCGCGGCTCCCTGAATAGCCGTACTGGGATCCGTTGCACCCCCGGCGCATTCCAGAACGATTGCAGTGCCATCATGCGGCGTGATCGTGTATGTTCCATCCGCCAAGGACGACTTGAAGAGGTCGTCGGAGACCGGTTTGATCCTCCACTGAAGGTGCTCGTCCGTAGGGTCGTCGGTCCATACGTCCACTTTTGCACCCGGTGCGTTGCCGCCGCCAAAATCGTCGAGTCCCGTGCTATTGGCCGACTGAGGCGTAATGTTGTAGATGCCGTCTCCGACCTTAGTGAACGACCAGAGCTGCGTGGCGTCTTTTTTCGATGTTTCAACGTCTACCGGCGATCCGTCTGCGCTCGCCGCGCCAATATCCGTGAGCGCAAGAGTCGGGGCATTGGCTGGTTGGATCAGGTACTTGCCGCCGCCGGTATCTGTAAGTATCCATTGCTTTTCGGGGGACTTGAGCTTAAGGCCCAGGTCGACGACAGTTCCACTCGTAGTTCCTGCTCCCGCGGCCTCGAGGACGACAGCCGGACCGGACACTGGCAAGATCACGTACGTGCCATTGGCAAAGGGCGAGTCTGCCCGGGCCGGTGTGGGCAGCGCGAGGGTAATGCAAAGCGCCATTGCCGCGGCGGCGCAGTTGGGTAAATTGATAGCAATTCGTTTCATATGTAGCACCTCCTAGGTCTCTTATGTTTGAAACCGTGTTACGTGCGAGGTTCGCTATCGGGCCGGCAGTTTCCTTCATGAATGCGGTAAAATGCTCCTATGTATTCGCGGCACAATCAGGGCGCCTATGGCGTCCAGCAGTTTTTTGCGCGAGGGCACTGTCCCGTTACAACGGCGCTGATTGTAGCCGCGGCCACGCACTTCGTCGTCGATGTATTTGTCCACGGGCGCCTTGCGCCGTGGGTCGGATGCGCGCTCCCTGTGTTTAGTCCCGAAATTGGACCTGTCCGATACTGGACGTTTCTGACATATCCGATCGCACAAGGGGCTCAATTCGACTTCATTTACACTGCGATCCTTTGCTACTGGCTTTGGTGGGTAGGCGGTTCGCTTGAGAGGTCATGGGGGTCGGCGGGGTTCGCCCGATTTTTCGTTGCCCTTACCCTGGTCACCAGCCTCGCGCTTTGGGTCGGCGCCAGAATGCTTGGAGTTGGATACATCCTCTGCGGACTGACGCTGCCGGTGGTCGGCCTCACGACCGCATGGGCGGCCATCAATCCGTACGAAGAACTGCTTTTCTGGATGGTAATCCGAATGCGGGCGTGGATACTGGCAGCAATCGTCGTCGCGATGATGTTCTTCTATGATTTCCATGGGGCCCCGGTCTTGGGACTGTTTGCGCTGGCTAACCCACTGCTGGGATATTTGTGGGTACGGGGCCGAATGCTCGGTGGCTTGCGCGGAGCGTTTATGGGCGGAGGCAGACGTCGCGGCCCCGATTTGAGATTTTCTGATACCGATCGCGTCCGAAATAAGAACAGGCCGCTGGACGATCTTCGCGGCCATTCGCTCCGAGGCCCTCTCGGCGCCTATAAAGACTGGCAACAGCGCCGAAGGCTCGACAAATTGTGGCGCGATAGCGACATTTCGGATAAAAAAGACGAGCATTGAAACGATAGCTATAATTAGCCGATATTAGTATAAAGGACGGTTTCATGAAAACACAGAAAATAGCACACAGGCAATATCCAAACGCCCGCCTCGTGCGATCTGCATTGATGCTGACGGTTTCGGTTGCCCTTTTTGCTCTGCCCACCAGTCAATCGCGCGCGCAGGAAACTTTTGGGGCATTTCGCGGAAACGCCCAACACTCTGGATTTGTGGACTATGCTCTTCCCCACAATTTGGCGTTGGCCTGGCAAAATTCGCAGCCGCGATCGGTGGGCAGCGTATCGGCTCCGGTAGTCGACGCCAATACGATCTACTATGGCCTGGGGCCACACTTGTATGCGCTAAGCACCCTGAGTGGAGCCATCAAATGGCAGTACCCAACCGATACCACAAAGCCGATTAATGCGTTCAGTAGTCCGCTGGCGCTTGACGGCAACAAGCTCTTCGCCGGCAACGATGACGCGAACCTCTACTGCTTCAATTCAGATACCGGAGCCATTCTCTGGCAGTTCAAGACTAGCGGCAATGTGCATACAAGCCCGGTATGTCAGGATGGCATCGTTTATTGCGCGTCATTGAATCAACTTTACGCACTGGATGAGTCGACCGGAAAGCCAATCTGGCCACAACCGCTGACTACGAGCTCGCCCATCGTGGCGGCCCCCGCGATAGGCAATGACATGCTATACGCAGCGGGAGGAGGCGGCCGTGTCTACGCATGGAAACTTCGAACTGGAACCTTGCAATGGGCCGTCCAGCAGACGAGCACTCCAACAAAATCCGGCACGCTCGTGGTCGATCATGGTCAAGTTTTCATTCTGGGTGACCGAGCGATCGCGCAATTGAGTTCACGAATGGGCGACGTCCGCCAGCAGTGGATTACCAGTTCGGAGGTCCGAGTAGCTCCGACCATAGGTGATGACGGTATCCTGTATTCGGGTGGAACGGATGGGAGGATTACGGCATTCGACAATCGCCAGCGTGCAATTTGGTCGACACCTTTGGGTGATTACCCGACGGCGCCTCCCCTGCTCACTCACGATCTTCTCGTGACGGCAACGCAAAGCGGAGTCATCTACTTGCTCGATCGTCAGACAGGCGCCCCGATATGGAACTATACCATTCAACCCGTGGTCGCCATAGGAGATACCGCTCCGACAAACGTTCCAATTCTCGTGTCTCCCGTCGTCGCTAATGGATCGTTGTATATATTGTCTGACGACGGCACACTTTCCGCATTTCGGAGCAACGCTGCGGACAACTCAGGTCCGGTCGTCACGGCCGTGTA
>Ga0316231_1003411_pt1 | contig 14028 bp, 8 predicted proteins | sample TBH18027metaG_FD_206002 | JGI IMG/M metagenome (GOLD analysis project Ga0316231, IMG submission 206002) | Freshwater microbial communities from Trout Bog Lake, Wisconsin, USA - TBH18027 | ecosystem: Environmental > Aquatic > Freshwater > Lake > Hypolimnion/Profundal zone | place: USA: Wisconsin...
AGAATATCCTTGCCGCCGGGCTCTATCCGATCGTCGCGCCACAGGATCTGCCGGCCGGCGATACTCTGTCGCTCAGAATCGCCGGCGGCCTAGCCCTAATGCAGGCCATAGCCGGCAAGTACGCGGGGCAGAGCGTCTGGATCGAAATCTGCAACGAGCCACACGAATTCTCAAGCTGGCAGGCATTCAAGCCTGTCGCCGAGCAGTATGTCCGCAAGATCAGGTCGATCGACCCCGGCGCGTTCGTGATCGTCCCGTTCGAGGGATACTCGAAAGACGGCCGGGGCGCCGCACTCGATCCGATCACGTCTACACCTGTCGATCTTTACGACGGCCATGCGTACCTGGACCCTGCAGCCATAAAGGGCGCTTTCGGCCCGGCGATCGATGCAGGGCTACCGGTTCTGATCGGCGAGTACGGCGGCAACACATCCGAATACCTGCACTCGGTGGACCGATCGCTCGAGGGTCTGCACGGCCTGATGGCAGCTGCCCCGTGGGCGTTTACTATTCCCGGCCAGGACAGCATTCCATTGATTCAGGACGGTTCCAGCGCTGTACTGGCCTATACGCCTGCCGGTAAGGCAATCGCCGACGACTACGCTAGTTGGGATGCAGGCAAGAGCCTTCAATAACTAACTGTTAACGGAATCCACGTCGTCGTAATCGTCGAGTTCGTCATTGCTGCCCGCAATGTGTAGTATCGGAAACGCCTTCACCGGAATCTCCTCGATCTGAAAGCCATCGGCGCCCAGATCCTGCGCCAAATGGCTGCCGAATCCCCTGGCAATTCCGGATGCCGTTCCCGTGATATCGGTCTCGCCGACCATGTCGATGCGAGCTTGCCCAGTCTGCTTTATCTCGCTACCCTCTTCATCGAATATATCCCGCGGATCGTCGCTATCCATCTGCGCAACTACATCGCTTTCGCCAGGATCCGCGCCAGCCGGCGCCCGCTCGGACGTTAAATTGAACCTATCGCCATCGTGATCTTCAACAATATCGCCGAGCGCTCCGACTTGACTCGTGTCGCTCTCAAAAAGCCTGCGCGCCGTGGAGCTGCCATGCCGGTCCATTCTCTGATCTGCCATTGATTGATTGACTCCCGTCTATACTTAAGTGCTTACCCTTCGATCGCCTCATAGCAAACGCTCTTTTTTTTGCGTAGAGTTGCAGTCTTGCCTAAAGCCAGACCATAATAGAGAGAAACCAATGTTTGGCTGACTATATCAGTCGCGAGAGGAAGACTTCATGACCGCAACGAGAATCGCATTCACCGGCAAACAGCAGGTCGAAACACAGACATTCGACCCTGCGCAACCATCCGACGGCCAAGTGCTTGTTCGTACGCAGTACTCGCTTATGAGCACTGGAACGGAGAACATCGTATTCAACCGCCTGTTCGATCCGGGCACCCATTGGGACAACTGGATCAAGTATCCGTTCTTTCCGGGCTACTCGGCAGTAGGAGAGGTTGTCGAAGCCGGTCCGAACGTCGACCAAAGCCTTATCGGCCAGCGCGTTGCCATGCGCTGCGGGCACGCGTCGCACCACGTGATCAGCGCAGGCGATGTTGCCCCCATACCCGCTACGGTTAGCGGTCAGGAGGCAGCCTGGTTCGCGTTGGCGAAGATCGCGTTTATGGGCGCCCGCGTGAGCGAGTATGCGCTGGGCGACTCGGTTCTGATCATCGGCGCCGGCCCCATTGGGCAGATGTCGGTCCGCTGGGCGGCAGCAGCCGGCCTCGAGCACATTATTGTGGTCGACCCAGTCGAGAGCCGCCTGCGCATGGCCAAACAGGGAGGCGCAACCGCCGTGATTGACACGCCCGTTGAAGAATGCCGCGACGCGGTTCTTGCCGCGACAGGCGGAAAGCTTCCTCGGATCGTCAACGACTCTACCGGCAACGCAGCCGTATTTGCTGCCGCGCTCGGTCTTGCCGAAAAGTTCGGCCGCGTCGTCATACTCGGCGATACGGGCGCACCGGCAAGCCAGCATCTCACGGGTGACGTCATAACCAGGGGCATTACGGTTGTGGGCGCCCACGACGGACACAACGATGCCACATGGCATAACATGTCGATCGCACGCCTTCTCTTCAATCTGGTCGAGCGCGGCCGGTTCGACCTGAAGGACTTGACCACTCATGTGTTCGTGCCCGATCAAGCAAAACTAGCATACGAAACCGCCAACACCCGGCGCGGGGAGACCATGGGAATCGTCTTCGACTGGACCCAGGAGTAAAGGGATATGAAACAATCGTTTTCCTGGTGGTCCTTCGTTGGCCGCGGAGTCGAGGACAAGATGCTTCTTCAAGCGGCAAAGGCGATAGGTTATTCGGGTGTCGACCTGATCGATCCGGCCAATTACGATCTGGCGATCGATTGCGGGCTGTCAATTGCGGCAATCAACGGGCACAATTCCATATCGAGCGGCTTCAACGATGAAAGTCAACATGACCGGATCGAGCGAGAGATCGAGTCGAACCTGGCCATCGCAACCAAATACGGCATTCCCAACCTGATCGTATTCAGCGGCAACCGTCGCAACGAAGAATCCGACGAACAAGGAGCGCAGGCCACAGCCGCGGGAGTGCAAAAGGTGATCAAGGCGGCCAGTGACGCTAAAGTGACGCTGGTGATGGAACTACTCAACAGCAAGGTCGATCACAGCGGCTACCAGTGCGATCGGACAAAGTGGCTGGTGGATATCGTCAAGCAAGTCGGCTCGCCGAACTTCAAGGCCCTCTATGACATCTACCACATGCAGATCATGGAAGGCGACCTGATTCGCACGATCCGGGAGAACGCCGAGTTCATAGGCCATTATCATACGGCAGGCAACCCCGGCCGCAACGAGATTGACGATACCCAGGAGATCAACTACGCTGCAGTGTTTTCGGCCATTGCCAGAACAGATTACTCAGGCTACATCGCCCACGAGCTGATACCGGCTACTGACCCGGTCAATGCCCTGCGCGTCGCGTTCTCGCTTTGCGAGATATCGTCGCGCTAGATCGGCAATGCCCGTACGAACTGCTCCGCCGCCTTTCGAGGATCGGCGGCGGACAGAATCGGCAAGCTTACTGCAATTGAACTCGCGCCTGCAGCGATGGTTTGGGCGACCTGGTCCGGACTGGTAATACCGCCGAACGCGACCACGGGCAGGTGAATGGCGTCGCGCACCTTGCGTAACAGGACCAGGCCATCGGCGTTGCCATAAACAGGTCCCACCTGAACAAAATCGGCCCCACCCCGCTCGGCCCGTGCGGCGCCCCGAACCGACGTCACGAAACAGCCGACGAGGCTTGGAACCGCGCGGACAAACTGACGAACAGACTCAGGCCGATAGCTATGCTCAGCGGTGAGCAAAAGCCCGTCGGCTTTAGACTTTTCCGCCAGATGCAAGTCGTCGGTCACGAGCAACTTAGCCTTTCCACGAGTAATCTCGCGCAGCCGCAACGCCACCGCGTAGGCGCCAAGCTCGTCACCCCGCCAGGCAGCCACGCGCATCTGCACGAGCGAAACGCCGCCGGCAATTGCCTCTTCCACCAGGGACAACGGCGGCTCGTCGTCGCGCGTGCGGTATAATAAACGATCGACTACAAGCATCAATTTTGGCAGATCCGAAGACATGACCGCATTGTACCCAGTTGGAATAGAGCGCCAATGAAATTAAGCCACCGCGTGATTACGGCGATTGTTCTACTTATACTGGCATCGCCGTTTGTTCAAGTGCATTATTGCGCTGCCCAGGCGCACACATCCATTCGCCACCATCCCAAAGCCGCCGCGAAGAAGCCGCATCAGAGCGCGGCCTACCAGCAACATCTCAAGCGGCTGGCGAAGATCAATCACGAACACAACATCCGCCTTGCGCGCATTGAAGCCAAAGCCAGGAAGCTGCAGAAAAGTCCTGCCTATCGCCAGCATCTCAAGCGGCTGGCCAAGCAAATGCACGAGCACAAAATCCACGCGGCGCACCTCCAAGCTCAAGCCAGGAAGCTGCATCAGAGCGCGGCCTTCCGACAGCATCTCAAGCGGCTGGCCAGGCTCAATCATGAGCATGACATCCGGGTCGCCCGCCTCGAAGCCAGATCGCGTCATGCCCGCAGGTTGGCGATCGCCGAGCACGCCCGAATGGCGCATCTGAATGCGCTGGCCAGACGAAAGGATCGGCTCGCGACGCACCAGACGTCCCTGGCCGGATTGGAAAGCCAGCATAACATGCGTTTGGCTCGCCTCATGGAGGCGCACAACGCCCGCCTCGCAGCGCATAACGCTCGGTTGGCCGCCGCACAGGCTCGGCGCGCTCAGAACAATGCGTGGCGTCGCGAGCGGCAAACGCAAATCGCATTGGCGGCGGCAAAAGGCATCGTGCTGTTCGGCACATTCGCCAACACCGTGCCGGTGCAGGCGATCATGGTGGACCTGAACAAGCCTAACATCAAAGTGTCCGCCATCTTGGCCAGCAACGGCATCGGCAGTTCGGAACCGTTCAGCCATATGATCCAGCGATCGCATCCTGCGGTGGCAGTCACCGGGACATTCTTCTCGCTCGACAATCTCAAGCCGGTCGGCGATATCGTAATCAACGGTAACCTTGCCTACTTCGGCGGCATGGGGACTGCCCTGGCAATCACTCCAAGCAATCACGCCGATATGATCACCGTGGAATGGGGCCGGCATCATGACTGGTCAGGATATGACACTGTCGTCGCCTGCGGTCCACGGTTGCTCAAGGACGGCCAGATCACGCTCGATCCGCACGCGGAGCGATTCAAAGACCAGCACATGCTCTCGCCCAACAGCCGTATCGCAGTGGGCATAACGCCAGGCAACAAGCTCATATTTGCGATGACCCGCGATCGGATCTATCTGGGACGGCTCGCCAAGGTCATGAAATCCCTTGGCTGCAGCCAGGCGATGAACCTCGACGCAGGATCGTCGACCGGCTTCTATTGCAACGGCAAATTGCTGGCCAACCCTGGGCGTTGGCTCACCAACGCGATCGTCGTCCACACTGACGGCCGCAACGCTACATCCGCCTCGCGAACCCCGGATGTGCAAATCACCGGCGGCTAGCGCGGTGATTGTCGTCCTAAGGAAACACGCCCGGATAATAAGCCTCCAGACATACAGCTTTCACGCTACCCGAACCTGGGCCATCCCAGCAGACCATTTCGATCGTATTGACGGCGCCTGGCTTCGTCCACGGAGTGATATTGAGGCTCCAATTTTCACCGATCATATGGTGGTGTCTCCTCACCCAGTGACCGTTCACCAATACGCCCACCATCGGCCTGGGAGCATTCGCGCTGAAAACGATCGTCTTACCCGCGAAGGCATCGGGAATCGCGATGCTGCGGCGAAGCGAAAAGCTCTTATACGGCCCGGGCAGCATGACCGGCGAGCCGTAGCGCAGCATGTCGCTGCTCGGAGTCCACTGTCCGGCAAGATCGATAGATCTGAGCGGCGCCGGTTTCCAGGCTAGCCAACAAGTGCCGCGCGAGCCGGCAAGGGAACCGTCGCCGCGAATTTCGACCATAATGGTGTGAGACGTGCCAGGAGCCAGCTTGCCTTCGAAATCGTCTCCTGCGATGCCTGCCGGATTCCAGTCGCGCACCACCGCGCCGTCGAGCCAGACCCGGCCCTTGTCGGCAAACGTGCCGCCGCTCCACGCCTGCAGCCAGAGGCTGATCCGACCTGTGGTCCAACTCTTTGGCACTGCAAATGTCTTCATGAATGCGCCGTGCTTCACGTCCAGGTGGTCCGGCTCGCTCCAGATGCCTATGCGCATCGATTCGCCACCCAATGCCGCCTGGGTGGATTTCGCGAGGGCAGCCGGATCATCACGCTCCGATAGCGCTCGCCACGACCAGTGCTTCGATAGATCACACGTCAGCCGATGAGGCGCAGGAGGCAGCGCGCTCGATGTCGGCGCGGTTGTTCCTCGCCACCAGCGACGCTGAAGGGCGAACCAGTCGAGGGCTGCATCCGGCAGGCGCATTCTGGCCGTCAGGAAGATGCGTGTTTCCCCTGGCCCTATCGCAATATCCTTAAGCGCCGCGCCGCGATCGGCCGCTGTAAGGGGAACTGTCTGCCAGGTATCGACGTCGTATGCTACCGTCGGCTTTTCGGCGATATGCAGGCTGACGGTCTGGGTGTTCTTCGTGTCCTGGTTCCAGAGAGTCCACACGTCATAAAGGCTATTGTTCGAAACATAGTGCTTTAGGCGAATCCATTCGTTGTCCTGCGTCAAATGGCCCAGAAGCGCCGGGATGCCGCGCCAGTCCATCAGCTTCGAAACGAGCATGGTTAATGCCTTAGCCTGACCGTTGTTTCCACCCGGTTCTATGCGATCGAAACTGCTCGCTCCCGTGAACTTGCAGCCAAGCTGCACGATGTATCCTTTACCAAGCTTTCTATAGCCCGCCGCGACCGTTCCGTCGCTCCATAAAAGAAGATCATGGCTATCTGCCGCCACCTTTTGCAATGACAGCCCGTTTGCCGGCACAGCGTTCATCGTCGCAAGCGCGGCAGCATCGTAAATCGTCTGCTCTGGTGCCACCTTTAGCCTGCGCCTTTCGGCCGGCTGCTTATCGGGGCCGAGTTTGTCGATATGGGTGACCTTATAACCGGTCAGCCTCGCGATAGGCCAGGCATCGGGCTGCAGGTATGTATGACGGCCCGTTTGGACATACGTGACAAATACGCCGCCGTTGCGGACATACCGTTCTATCTGGCTGAGCAGGGCGTCGTCGACCACCGATGAGTTCGTGTCGATGACGACCTTATATGCATCCACATTGCCATCGGCAAAATCGGCGTCGCTCACACCGTCGCGATCGCAGCGATCGATAAGGTTGGCCCCGATATTCCAATTCCAGTAGCCGCCCATCAGGTTGACGTTTGGATCGGCGCCCCAGGGAAACGTATTCGTGGCGTTTGCGTGGTACGAATAGAACACCGCGACCTTCGCTTTCGCTGCGTGGTACTTTCCGAATAAATGCGCCTTGTGCTGTGTCTGCTCAAAGTATGTGCGGATATCGTCATGCCAAAGCACATCGCCGATATGCAGGAAATAATCGACGCTCTGGACCCCCTCGCTGTACCAGAGGCCCATGAATTTCTTGTATTCTTGAACATTCGACGCCGGTCCGCCCGGCTCTGTCGAGCAAGGCAGATCGGAACCATTCATGAGCAACGGCAGCAGATCGGCATAGAATGCAGCCATGTAACCCGTGTTGTGGAACTCGGCCCCGTATGTTTCGGCCAGGATCTTCGCGGAATCGGCGATGGCGTCAGGACTGGCCAGAGTAATGTTTCGGTTGGCATCAACCTGCCTGATCATCTCGACTCCGCGTTTAACCTGTCCAGCCCGGCACCAGGTTTCCCATTTGGCGAAGTCGACCCAGCGCGCGTTCTTTTGAACGCCCAAATTAGGATACTGCACCGGCGGGTCTGGGGAAAGATAGGCGCGATAGGCGATATAGCCCTTGGGCATACGCATCGCCAGGAAGTTGGAACCTGCCTTGAGATTGTCCGAGACATCCCATGCCGCCCAGTGAGGCCAGTTGAACTGAACCGGGCTGGCTGCGAGTTCGGTATCGTTGAGAAACGCCCGAACCGTATCGCCATAACCGAGGCTCAAATCCCAGACATACAGATAGAGTTTCGGATGGCTCGCGCGCCAAGAGGCAGGCACATCGAACATCCTGCGAAAGACGGCGGGCCGCTTTGGTAAGAACATCATGGCATCATTGCCAGGCGCCTCGAGCGTAGCCCAACTGCTGTCGTCGAATCCAGAGCGATACCAATCGTCAGGCGCCGGCGTCGTGCCCTCGACACGCCGGTTTCCATAGTTGAGAAGCTCCCAGTCGCCCGGCTGCTTGCCGGTAAACGGCTCGTAGGCGATTCGCCAGACGCCGGTCAGATCGAGCGCGCCGGGGCCCCACCCCAGAAACGACGCCAGTTCCGGAACTCGGATCTCGCTCCACGATTTGAAATGGGCCGGATCCGCGTACCAGCGCTGGCCAATAGCCATCAAACTATGATAGGTTTCTTGAAGGTAGTGGCGGAACCCACTATCGGCCGCAGGGCCGTACTCCTGGAGAATCTCCTGCGGCCCGTGATCGACTTCGCCGTGCGGTTCGAGGTACGAGACGATATTGGGATCGTCTTTGAAATCACGGATGGTCTCTTGATCGAGGGCCAGCCCTTCATCGGCCGCCGTGGTCGCGTTCCACGACAACCAGCCGAGCCCCGCTATGTTCTGGCCTGCGATCGTATACTCATCGCCCACATACTGCGGCATCTTCCATTCTTGCTGATCGCGATATCGATTCAGGTCGTTGAACATCGTATCGTTGATAGCGGTCGGCAGCATGTACTTTTTCGACGCCTTTTCCGACCAATCCCACCAAACTTCGTTGTTCATCTCATGAGCGGCATCCAGCAAGTTTGGCTCGTCCCAAAACACTGTTCCGCTACGATCCATCTTCTGTGCCCATTGGAACTCGTTATCGACATTGTAAGGCCCAGGCGGCCTTCCCGAATCCCACCACGAGTAATAGTAAAACCGGAACCCGAACTTATCCCACCGGTCCAGGAACATCGGAACGCTCACTTCGGGAGCCGAAACGGCGCCGGCCGCAACGGGCAAGGCGCCGCGCGCGACAACGGCCAGGCCGCTCAGATCGGCGGCAGTGAGCACATAAACCTTCACCCCAAGCCGGACAGCCGCGATTGCCCCCTGACCGTTGACCAGATGTGCGGCAATTGTAAGCTTGGTTGGCAGAACTGCATCCGAAACTCCCGGCAGACAGGACAAGTCCGACAGATATTTCGCCAGAAAGACTTGCGCTTTGGCGATATTGTCGCAGTCGATTTCGAGCGACGATCCGCCGGGAGTCGATGGAATCAGCCTGTAGGTTGCCGACAACGCGCCATAGCCGCGGAGATTGACGGCAGGAAGCGCGACGTCTCCGAAAACAACGTCGCAGGATAACGCCGAAAGGAGCGCGGCCACGACGACGAACGCCGCCCGTGGAGCCCAGGAGGGTATCCGGTTCTTCATGCTCAGAAACTCTTTACCGGCGTAACCGGTCCGATCTTCCTAACTTCAATGTCGTCAAACCATAGCTTGCCCGTCGCTTTTCGCAATTGCAGGGTCAACCTCACAGTTCCAGCAGTTGCGTTTGTATCGAAGGTGTCTTTGAATAGCGTCCAGTCGAAAGTTCCGTCATGCACGTCGGGCTTCTTGGCCCAAAAAGTCATATGATTCCAATAGTCGTCTTTGGGACCATAGACAGCCCAGATAAATACTCCGGCATCGCCATCGACGACGATGTTGTCGCCCTTGTACCATGCAGTGACTTGATACTTCGTGTTGGGTTCCAAATCCATTTGCTGAATGATCCCGCCGATGTCGACGGTTCGTCCGGATTCTATCCGCACGGATGCGTTGCCACCGTGCTTAACGATGGTATCCTTGAAAACTCCGCAGGAATATGTACCCGAGCTGACCTTAGGATCCGGCGCCTCGGCGTCGGGATCCCACGAAACCGGCATGCTGCCTGCGTCGGTCTTGATTGGAGGATTGCCCAGGTCCGTAATGACGGCCCAGCTCTCGAAACCGGGGTTCTGGACGATGTTTGGCGACGGCGCGCCATCTGCGCGGGCCACGCCAAGATAGCAAAGTGCGAATGCTGCGACGAACGCAGTTTGAGTTATAAGCGATACCATTCTCTTGTTCATTCCGATCTCCTTTGAGCTTCGTATCCGATTTTAATGGCGGTAATGTTCATGTCGGCCTGCTGGCGCGCCTCGTTGCCGGAATAGCGCGGCTCGGTCTCGAATGGCCATAAGCCGATCCGGTTCGACGCTCCCGCTTTGAAAAACGGCGCCAGGTTAATATCCAGGCGTGTTCCGAAATTTGTTCCCATGGAATTGTTGTAAATAGGATGACCATTGATCATGACAAGCCCTATCCACTGATAGGGTGTCTCGATATGCAGGTAAACGTTCTTCCCTGAAAAGTCAGCAGGAAGATCCACATCACGATAGACATATCTGCCATGGACATTGCCGGGAAATGAAACCATGGCGATTGTACTGCGGTCTTCGCCTATCTTATTCCAGCCGGAAATCATATCTTGCACATCAGTCAATACAGGCTCCGCCGCCAGCCAAACTGCTCCCCCAACTCCCCCGTATGCGCCAGTTGAGGTTATCTCAAGCGAGAGGACGTTCTCGCCGGGCTTCACCTGGTCAGTCACATCGTAATTGTACGTTTCCCCGTCGTGAACGCTGAAATCGTATGCAGCGACCCGATGGCCGTTCAGAGCGAATTCCCCATGACCGTACACCACGGGAACATGGATGGCGCGCAAGCCAAGCGATACTTTGTGGCCGATCCACGATGCTGGCGCATTAAAGCGGAGCCGATAGTCGGCCGAGCCGGCATAGCCAGCCATGTCCGCGTACTGGAAATTCCAGGGCCCATTGCCTATCGTGCGCCAGGCGCTATCGTCGAATCCGGGCAGCTTCCATCGCGAATCGCCAGCTTGATTGCTTGAGGCCATTGTAAATTTCCATCGGTCCGCCGCAACTGTGTCCAGCCCTGCGGGATCGGCCGGTCTGACAACATCACTGGATGCGACGCTGACAGCACTTCCTATAGGAGAAACCTTCTTCCAGAAACGAAGCTTCTCCTCCCACCACGCGGGTATTCCGCCGACGAGATCCGCGCGCTGCACGGCAAACACCCTGTTTTCGCGCTCGACTATCGCAACATTGGGAATAGTCACCTTACCGTCGGCATATGTGAATGCGACCTTATCGCCAGTGGTGAGATCCCAGACCTGAACCGGCTGACGCTCCACATTCATCGTAAGCGATGTCGTAACAGGCGCAGGGCCTGAATTGATCGCGACCAGCCAATCCTGCAGCCCATTTTTAGTGACGAACTTGCGGGTCCACACATCGACGCTCTGGCTGCCGGTCGTTCGGAAAACGTTGAGATCCGTAAAAAGACGATCGAAAAACGCGCGCTCCAGTTCGGATTGCGACTGCCACACACCCGCGATATCCCTGCCGCTTCGCCAAAAGCTGCTACCCAAGACGATAACCCGCCCCTTGCCCAACTTACGAAAGCCAACTGCAGTCGAGCCATCCTGCCACCTGGCCAGCGAAACCGCCTCCGGAACCGCAGCTTGCATGGACAATCCAATCCCCGCGCTGTTCGCGCCACGATAGTCGACGGCGGCGCCACTGCCCTGGAACGTCTTGCCGCTCCACAGGCCAAGCACCGGAATATTATCCTCAAATTTGATTGGGCCGCTCCCGCCTTTTGACAGAACGTCAAAACCGGTAAGTCGTGAGATTGGATAGCTGTCCGGCTGCGTCGTCGTATGCCAGCCGGTGTTCTGCAGGGCGACAAACGTGCCGCCGTTCTCGACGTACCTTTGAATCGCGGATACGACATCTGGGTCGGTATAGACGCTACCACAATCGAACAAGACTGGATATGCGTTCACCTTTCCGTTGAGAATTTCGCGTTCCGTCACATATACGTTGTCATAATGCGAGGCCTCGAGTTCGCCTCGTCCAACATCCCATGTCCATGGCGAGCCCTCGCCCAAGAGCGATGTCGTCGTGGAACGGAAAAGCGCAATCTTCGGTTTTTCTCGAAGCGCCTTGCCCTCCAGCCTTAGAGCGTTCTTGTGCCGCGTGAACCAACCGTCCTGATGTTCAAGCTTTTGAAAACTCTCAATATTCTGGAACAACATCGTGCTGCTGTCCCCATCGAACAAGATCCAGCTCAGGAGCCGTGTCAAATCAGCCTCATTAGGAGTTCCGCCGGACTCGCTCGTATAATAGAAGTCGTCGACACATCCCAACCCCGGCCACCACGGAAAATACCATGCCTCTCGCCCTGTATTCTGAACGCTTAATCCATAATCGTGACAAAGGTCGGCAATTTGACCGGCCATGAGAGCGAACTCGTCGCTTCCCATACCCATCGCGCGGTCAGGATCGAGTTGGCGTGCTTTACGAAATACCGTGTCATGCAGGAAATAGAGACTGTAAGTTTGCCACGCGGTTGCGTCTACGAACTGCGCATTGCGCAAGGCGCCCAGGTAAGGATAGTGAGCGGGCTGCGTTGTAGTCAAGAATACGGGACCGATAATCTTGCCTTCGTGCGGAATCAGCAGCACCAGATCGTTCCCACCGGAATGGAGCAGATCCGTAATATCCAGCCCAAAAGCACCTTGGCCCCCATCTTTGGCCTTGTGTTTACCCAAATCGTTTCCGTTCAACCAGACGCGAGCGCCGGCATCGCTGCCGATATCGAGGTCGCATATCAGATAAACGCTCTTATCGGCATGGCTCTTGCTCCAGCGGCTGATATCGAAGCGGACCTTGCAATAGGCATCGGGCTGTGGCAGCGTTACTTGTTGCTGGGAAGGCGGCATCTCGACTGAGATCCAGTTGGATGCAGGCGACGGGATCGTCTCGTCCGAGCCATTTCTGTCTTTTGGCAGCCATGACCAGCCTTCGTTGATACGGAAGCAGTCCTCGTTCAAATTGCCGAAAAAACCGTGCAGGTCCGGAATTGTCACCTGCGACCAAGCACTATAATGACCGGGGGCGCCGAACCAGCGCTTGCCCAGTTCCGCAAGGCTATAGCCCCTTACCTTTTGAAGATAATTGCGGAAGCTCGCCTGGCCTTCCGGCGAGTAATCGTAGTTTTCAGTGGTCCTATCATGGAAGCCCAACTCGGCGCCTGGTTCTCCGGCGTAGAACTGCCAACCTCCAATTGCCGGACTGCTCGCATAGCGATCGATGACTTGCTTCAAGAAACTAAGACAGTATGTGTTCTGGAGGTCAAGCGGCGAGCCCCAACTCTGGCAGTACGTATTCGAAAGAGCTGGCATTTGCCATCCAATCATCAACACGCTGGGGTTGGGCTGGGCAATCGCATCTGGAAACTCATTGCGCATCCAGAACGGAATCGCGCCCGCAACCTCGACGCTTGGAACAACCATTCCGTGCTGACGCTGAGCCTCCCTCACTTCATAATCGGAGCCGGCCCATAACTCGACACCGGGCGCCGGGGAGTCGGCAATGCCCAAATTCTGGTAGGCAAGCCCGCCAAGGCCCAGGCTGCGTACGAACGGCCAGTGACTGTCCAATCCCAACCGATCGGGAGAATTCATCGCCTCTGTGTAAAACTTGAATGCCTTCAGGTCGTAGAAATCCAGCGTTTGCGGATACGGGTTGGCCGGGATCGAAACGAACTTGCCCGCATGCAACATTGGTTCCTTGCCAAGCACGACCGACAGCGCCTTCTTATCGGATGCTCCCACGGCAAGCACGGTTGCACCGATGCGCCCTATAGCAATCGCACCGTATGGCGGCCACTCGTGCGCCACTATGCTCTGCCCGCCGAGAGCGATCGTGGTGTCGGTCTTCCCATCACCGGAGGCCCAAAAGAGATCGGCGAGCAACTTGCCCATCAGTATATCGGCGCGGCTCGCGTCTTCGCATCGGAAGACAACCCTGTTACCGTCAAACGATGCCGCTACGTCGCCATAGACCCGCAGGCTCCCGCGCGATATCGACTGAGCGTCAGCCGCGGGCGCCGAACTCGCTAATCCAAGCGCGGCCAAGACGACTAGCGCAACGTGAAAAGCAGTGGTCTTCATTGATCAGTAACTTTCTACCGCAGCGACGGTCCCGATCTTCGTTACCTCGACATCGTCGAACCAGGCCTTGCCTGAAGCGTTGCGCAGTTGCAAGGTTATGATCATGGTTTGAGCCGTGGGATTGCTGACGACCGTAAATTCGTATGGCTGCCAACCGAATGTACCGTTATGCGGGTTGGGAGATTGAGCGGACCAGACATTATGCTGCCAAAAGTCTTTGATGGAGCCGTATCGCGTCCATACCAAAATGCCTTCATTTCGCAGCGAGACGATGTTCTCTCCCCTGACCCAGCACTTCACTTTGTATCGCGAATTTC
>Ga0316231_1003415_pt1 | contig 14023 bp, 21 predicted proteins | sample TBH18027metaG_FD_206002 | JGI IMG/M metagenome (GOLD analysis project Ga0316231, IMG submission 206002) | Freshwater microbial communities from Trout Bog Lake, Wisconsin, USA - TBH18027 | ecosystem: Environmental > Aquatic > Freshwater > Lake > Hypolimnion/Profundal zone | place: USA: Wisconsin...
TATATGGAACTTCGTCAATCTTTGGGAAACGCCTAGTGCGGACCCGCATGCTAGGTGTTGTGAGAGGACGGGAGTTAATCGCTCCCTTCTACTCGATTTCTTTGTTTACTTATACGCCCGGCGACCGGAAAAGGCTATACCCCTTGTGACACCGGGCCTATTTGGTATGAATAGGGGTTGTATCTTTCTTTGGTCTGCCAGGAGACTTGAGGTTTTTGGGGTCTTTCATTTTTCTCCTTACAAGGTTCTTTTTTCTTTCTCGTTCATATTCACGGTTTCCATCGGGACCCCCATGTCTATCAATTTCATATCGCTTCTTACATTCTCTGCCTAGGCAATTGCTTTTAAGGGGGTTGTTTGGCGGTGGTTGAAAGATTTTTCCGCAATAAGGACAAACGCGAGCATTTATGTGATGTTCAAGGTAGTGCCATACCTCAGCCCACGCTAGAGAAAGGAAACTATTGGATTGAATATAGCGACTTAATTCATCTTTTAAAAACAGCGGCGACTGAACGATTTCTTTAGAAGCATCCATAAGACGGAGAACTGCATTCCCCTCTTTAGGGTTGCTAATAAGTAATTCGTAATTTGGAGTTAATGGGTCTCCGATATCTGGAAATTGCCTTTTATCAATCCAGCTTTCAACAGCATAACGCAAACCCAGTGCTTCAAGAATTGGCGTTCGGGATGCGTCTTCATTTGAGAGTAAAGACGATCTCTCGCTCACTTGGACTAACTCTTCACCTAATTGAATTAAAGGGGAAGACCGTTCTAAACCTGACATGATTTTGCAAAAACGTTCCTTTGCTTGGTCGTTTATTTTTATATCGCCAGGATGACCGATAGACGGGGAAAATCCTTCAATTAAGGCAGAAGCCAACATAAGCGGACCTCCTGAGAAGATAGAGCCATTTTTGGTCCGTAAAATTTCGCCGTTTTCTGAGAGGCAAAGTGTAAAATAAAAATCTTTCTCCATAATAACCAACTTTCTTTCCCGATTTCGTTTTTAAGAAATGTTACTGTTATTGGATTTATCTCTCTTTGATGTGCCGAAAATCCTGACCGGATTTCCCGATTTCGCTCATAAATAGACTATTTCGCAACGTATTGCGTATTTGGGATAACTAAATTATACTAAAATTACCGATGGATAGCAAGGCAAATCTAAACGCGATGGTAGTACCTGACATCGCGGGAAAAGGAGGTTTTTTTATGGCCATTCCCGAGTTGAAACTTATTCGTGACAAGCTCAAAGAAAAAGAGCGCCAAAATAAAGTGGGTCGTAAAAGTATTTTTGGAGACCCGGACCTAACACCGTATAATGCGCTAACAAGATTACCAAAAAAACAAAACATAGTGTATTGAGCGATTGGTTAAGCCACTCGCTATTTTTTTAAAAAGGAGGCAATAAGTATGAATGACGTTTTAAACGGCAACGAAGCAGCTAGTCTTTTGAGATCCAATTATTACAACGTTATGAAGAAGGCTAAGTTTGGTGAAATTCCTTCTTTCCGTTTCGGTGGAAAAGTGCTTTTTCGGCGTTCAACTTTGGAAAAGTGGATGCAAGAACAAGAGCAACGCTCCATTAATTTAGGAGAAGCGTAACATTATGAAAAACAAAAAACCGCCCATCGCCGGGCGGCAAACAGTAGGTGAGAAACGTCAGTTGACCCGCATGGGCCTTCAAATTCATATCGCATAAAAAGGAGGTATAGAGATGCTTAGAGCAAGGTACAAAGAACAAAAAAATAAAAAGTAGTTGTAGATTGTCGTTGGGCTATTTCAATAAAAAAAGGAGATGAAGATATATGAGTCTCGCAAACAGAATTGACCGCAATATTGGGCACCCCTCAGCCGACCCGGGGAAAAAGCGAGTTTACCATGTAAACGAAATGATGCAAATTCTTGGACTTAGCCGTAATACGCTAATGGCACTTCTGATGTCTGGTCAATTGAAAAGCGTTCGCGCTGGACGCCGCTGGTTGATCCCGTCGTCGTCGCTGTCTGAATTCCTAGGGGAAAATGCCTAGTAAAACAAAAACTCCCATGCGTGGGAGGCGGCAATAAAAGAAGGTGCGAAATGAAATGATTTTATATTTAAAATGTATCACAAAAACCGATATAGCGTCAATTTTGACCTCTTCGGCTGGGGCGTGAAGCGATGATGTTAGAACACGCCCTTAATTATGCCCGGCGGGGCTGGGCCGTATTCCCGCTACATACTCCCATGGGCGCCCGCTGCTCCTGTAGCAACCCGAAATGCGATAACCAAGGAAAACACCCGCGAACCCAAAACGGTCTCAATGACGCCACGACAGACCCGGCCCAAATTAAGCGATGGTGGACTAGAACACCTAATGCAAATATAGCAATCCGGACTGGCGAAGCCTCCGGTTTTTTTGTTTTAGATGTAGATGGCGATACTGGGCGCCAATCATTGGAAGACCTAATAAATGATTACGGAGCACTGCCAGACACACCGGAGGCAATTACAGGTGGACTTGGGCGTCACATTCTCTTCAAATGCGATGGCACCATCATACCAAACTCCCGAGGTAAAATGGGCCCCGGCCTTGATGTTCGAGGGGATGGCGGCTACATTGTCGCACCACCGAGTTTGCACGTTTCGGGCCGGCATTATGAATGGGATCTCGGGCAGCATCCTGACGAAACTCCCCTCGTAGAGGCTCCCGCTTGGTTGTTAGCACTCGTTATCAAACCATCGCAGTCAATTACTAGCGGAATGGTTTTACCGGAAGAAATTGCCGAAGGTGCCCGAAACGATACTTTTTTCCGCATGGGTTGTTCCCTCCGCGACAAAGGCTTTTCTGAAGGGGAAATATTTGCCGCGCTGGCAGTCGCTAACGAAGCCCGCTGTGAGGCAGCTCTACCAGAGAGGGATATCAGGACCATTTCAAAATCAGCCAGTAAATATGAGCCGAAACATCCTTTGATCGATAGACAGGGAATGCCGGATTTAATTGCCACGCTCGAAACCACTGGACAAGATTCCCGCTTGGCTTTTTTCAACGAAACCATTAAACCCGTCATCAGTGAACTGTCAGAGATCGAGCGGGAAGGCTATGTTAAGCGCATTGCCAAAGCCTTGGACGTACCGCCTAAGACCTTACGGAGCACGATAACAACCACCCTCAAAAAAAACAACTCTGACTCATGGAAACGAAAATTCGAGCTAAATCAATTTCAAGATCCCAAGGCGTGCTCGAATAACTTCCTGTTGATTTTCCAAAACGATCCAATTTTTAAAGGAATCCGCTTTAATGAAATGGGTGGAGAAATTGAACTCGCCAGCGGCTGGAACAACTTAACCGCGCTGGACGATGCAGGGGAAGCCATGGTTCGCGTCCATATCGACCGTAATTATGATATCCGAAGTCCTTCGCTCTGTCGTGACGCTTTGGTATGGGCAGCGCACCAACGAAAATACCATCCTCTTCGAGAATATTTCAAAAAACTGCCGGCGTGGGATGGCAAAGTAAGAGCCGAAACAATTTTTATCGACTGCCTTGCGGCGGCGGATACCAAGTACACCCGCAACATTACCAGAATCATTTTTAAGGCGGCATATGAGCGTGTCCACAATCCAGGGGTTAAATTCGACCTCATCCTTGTACTTCGTGGAGCGCAGGGGATTGGAAAATCCGTCTTAATATCCAAGATAGGAATGCAGTGGACTCACTCATCATTAAGGCTCACAGACATGCGAGACAGTAAGATTGCTGGTGAAAAAATCCAAGGTTTCTGGATCATAGAAATACCCGAGCTGGCCGGCATGACGAACGCTGACCTTGAAACCGTCAAGGCTTTTATCACCGCCGAAACCGACGTATACCGGGCGCCTTACGACCGTAAAACCCAAAGGCATAAACGCCAATCAATTATGATTGCGACTACTAATAGTGAAACCGGCTATCTACGTGATGAGACCGGTGGTCGGCGCTTTATAGATATGTTTTGCAACGGGACAGGGCGCTTGTCACCAATGGACCTAAAGCCGGAGTATATTGATCAGTTGTGGGCCGAGGTTAGAGACACCTACCAAGCCGTGCCGCTATATTTGACCGGTGCCGACTTAGCGCAGGCGACCGCCGATCAGTTGAACCAGGTCGAGCAAGACCCGCGCGAGGATATGGTGGCGGAATACTTGGATAAAAAAATCCCCAAAGGTTGGTATCGCATGACCCTTTATGACCGACAAGCTTTTTTGGACAATCGCACAGCGTTCTTGGCTATTTCTGATTCTGAATTGGCCCATCGGGAAGCTATCTGCACAGCCGAAATTTACGAGGAGGCGTTCCGACTCAATAAGGGCTTGATGCAAAACAAAGACCGTGCAGCCATTACACGGATTTTAATGCGGTTGGGATGGAAGAAGTACGAAGGTAAAAGGTGGTGTGGTGCTTATGGAGCGATGCGGGGATTTGAACGGCCTTAATTCAAAACGGCAAGACGGCAAGACGAACGGCAAGACGAACGGCAAGACGGCAAACCATTGATGTATCTGGGTTCCTTGCCGTTCTTGCCATTCTTGCCAGGCTGTAAAGAGTTTATAAAATACATTGTATCTAGGTATAGTAGATACTATATAGTCATTAAAAAAAGCGGCAAGACGGCAAGACGGCAAGAAAAAAATATTAACAAACACTGCAAACCAGCACCAATGCTGGTTTTTCGTGTATTTGCATGGCGGTATCTTTCTTGCCGTTTTGATTGCTAAAACAATAAAGAAAGGAATCAATTGCAATGAATTATCAGTTTAAGGATGGCAGATTAGTCGAACATACCGGATTGGCGGCATGGGAAGAAAACGAGGATGAAAAAGACTGGCTGAGCCGACAGGGCTTTAGTATTATTCCGAACACTGAAGTTGCAAATTTATCGGAGGAAATGACGCTTGAAACTTACCAACACTGCACCGACAAAATGAAATATATTGCCGTTCTTACTGATGTGTTTGAATGTCATTATATTTTTATCGATGGCGGTTTTATCAACTTGATTGAATTTCTGCGATATATTCAGCCGGTAGTCTCAATACTGCAGTCTAGCTATACAATGGAGATTTTCGGCAGACTTATTAAAAAACTGGAGGATAAGGGATCTATACCGAGATGGTATGACTAAAGGCTGAACAGCGACCAGGACCGCGGCAAGTGAGAGAAACGCCGAAATTATGAAGGAGAGGAAACGATGATAAAAAAAGAAAAAACAATTCTGTGCACCGCAACCGCCTGCGTGTTTAACAATCAGGCCGGTAACTGCTTAAGGGAAGGCCACTTCGTTGAAATAGCGGTCCGTGATAAGCGAGCGCAATGCACCGGCTTTGAGCGCAAGATCAAGGAGGTAAGACAATAATGGCCATGACCTGTATTACTGGCGGCACCACGAAGCCTAAACCCGATTACGGCGAGATATACCGTAAGGCGATTGTGCGGACTCTGGATGCGTGGGAACTGAAACCTGGTGATAAGGACCTAAGAAGCAAGCTCATCTACTATGGCGTTCGATATTGCAATCACAGTCGGTATGACAAAAAAGACTATGAGTCTGTAGTCTCGCGGCTAGAGTTAATTCAAGATATTAATGCGATGATCGGGCGTCTATCGCCGGCAGAATTGATGCAGATGTTTCCGGTTCGGAAGATATATAACGGCGAACGATACCAGACCAAAGACTTTTTTTACACGATGGCAGCGCTTCAAAAACATGGCTTAGACAATCCAATAGGTAATGCGGTCTTTGATACATTATGGGATTACCAAAACATTGATACAGAGCTTTTCTTGGTAGGGTACATGGGCGTCATGAGCGATATTCGCAAGCTGCAAGGTGGAAAAGGTTTGATGGAAGAGTGGTGCGAGAAGCAGGATATTCCAGTATATTATGAGTCCGCAGACCGCCAAGGCCGGACGTTCATGACCAATAGTAAGACCGGTAAAACCAAACGCGTACACAAGAAACCGCCGCGATATTTGCGGTTAGTTCAAAAGGAGGCATGCGGAAATGCCAGTAAGCAATAAATTACCCGAAAGGCGAAAGCGGTTTGTTGATGAGTACTTGAAGGATCTGAATGGAACTCAGGCATATCTTCGGGCCGGTTATAAGTCGAAAAATCCAGATGTGGACTGCCAAAAGCTTCTAGGAAATGCTAGGGTTCAGGCACATATTCAAAAGCGAAAGGCCGACCGCGAACGGCGTACCGAGATAACACAGGACCAGGTTGTGGCAGAATTGGCCAAGGTAGCGTTCGTAGATATTAAAGATTTTTTGCGATATGGCACCGAGAAGACTGATACTGGCGAAGTTGACGATGAAGGCAATCCAGTATATGAATACCGCCAGATAGTCGAGGCTAAGCCCTCCGAGCAGGTCGACGGCGCCATTGTGAGCGAAGTGACGCTAGGCAAAGACGGCACCTTTAAATTTAAACTGCATGACAAAATGGCGGCACTTGATAAGCTAGGACGGCACTTTGGGCTGTTTCTTGATCGGGTGCAGGCCCAGGTTGTTACTACCAACGTCAATGCCACAGCCCAAGAGATTATGGCTCTGCCTGAACCTGAACGCCAAAAATATATTGACCAGTTAGCCCGGATTGCTAAGGGCGAGTGACTATGGACAAAAGCGAGGCTATAGCCTTATTAGAGCAAATAGCCGCAGAGCAAAAAAGAATTCTTGTGCGAAATCATTTAATTGATTTTACCAAGTGGACATTTCAAGGGTACGAGATAAACGAGCACCACCGGCGATACGCGGAGGTGCTTGATCGATTTTCTAGGGGGAAAATCAAAAACCTGATGGTATTCATGCCGCCGCAGCACGGTAAAAGTGAGCTATGCAGCAGCCGGTTACCCGCTAAGCTTTTGGGCGATAATCCAGACCTAAGAATAGCGCTTACGTCTTATAATCATAGCTTTGCAAGCCGGTTTAATAGAGACGTGCAGAGGATTATCGATGACGAAAAATATAGACAGCTTTATCCGGGGACACAACTCAGCGGCGTAGGGATTAGGTCTATGGGCTCATGGCTAAGGAATGCTGATGAATTTGAGATTATTGATCATAAGGGCAGTTTCGTTTCTGTTGGCGTTGGAGGAGGCCTAACGGGACGGACGGTAGACATTGGCATTGTCGATGACCCTTATAAAGATGCTCAAGACGCATGGTCAACAACAGTCCGGCAAAGTGTCCAGGATTGGTATGACACGGTATTTAAAACCCGCCTGCACAATGACAGTCAGCAGCTTATAACGCAGACCAGGTGGCACCCTGATGATCTGTCAGGAACGATCTTAAAGCGCGAGCCTGAAAACTGGCATGTGGTTATTTTTCCGGCAATTAAAGTCGGACAACCGTCAGCCGAAGACCCACGAGAAGAAGGCGAAGCGTTATGGCCAGCGCGGCACAGTCTGACCCGGCTGCTGGAAGTTAAGCGGCAAAATCCCCATGTGTTTGGGTCACTCTATCAGCAAGATCCGAAGCCAGCAGAGGGTCTGCTGTTCCCGGTTGAAAGTCTGAATAGATTTACCCTGGAGGATATCAAAACCGATGGCGATTACCACAAAGTCTATATTGCCGCCATTGATTTGGCTGACAAGGGCAAAGACTTCTATTGCATGTTGGTTGCGGTACTGTTCGAACACAAGATATACGTTATTGATTGTATTTTTACACAGGCGCCAATCGATACGACGGAGCCGCTAACCATAGCCATGCTGAAAAAACACAAGACAAGGAGGTGCCGAATTGAGAGTAATGCTGGTGGCGAAATTTACTGTAGCAACTTAAAAAAGGCCGTGTTGCGGGAGCGCATAACGACCCATATAGACCCTGTATTCACAACCGCGAACAAAGAAACCCGAATTCTACTCTCGTCCGGGTCGATTAAGCAACATATGTGGTTCAGGTCAGACATTGCACCGAAAAGCGATTATGCAAAATTCATTGATAACCTTACTGGATATACCATGCAAGGTAAAAACGAGCACGATGATGGCCCTGATTGCGCAACAATGATAATTGAACTGATAACAGATTCAGGGCTAAGGGGATATGTAGGATTTTAACAAAGAATGGATTTGATCAAAATGGAGAAAGAAAAAATAATTAACACAGAGACTGAAATCTTATGCCACTCTTGCGAAAAGAACTATGTTGTTCCATTCAAATCTATGCATAGAAAAAATGATGTCCAAAACTGCCCCCACTGTGATGCAAAAATTGATGAGAAAACCTGGATCGAAATCGTAGAGGCTGTTTGGGGGTTGCAGCGTGCGAATGAAGATTTTTTAAATAACCACTTATACGGTGACGCTCAACCATTGTTTACAGTAGTGAGTATTCGAAGCAATATAGCGGATGAACCAGATTAACGGGAAGAGCCGAAAGGATCTTCTTTTATTTTTGGGGGAGAGGTGGTAAACGGCGATCCGGGTATCCAAGAGATCTAAGAAAAACAAAGAGAAAAGGGGATGTATTTATATGAGTGACAATGTATCCAAAGCTTACGAGACCATGCGTGAGGTTACGTGTAATCAAGGCAGCCCATCGGAACAAGCCGCTAAATTTGCAGATCTGCAGGAGTCGCTTAAGGCTGCCGCAAAAGAAGCAGTTGCCGCAGTCGACGAACTAGGAAAGCAGCAGCGGGGTGAAAAATAATGTCAAAAGAAATTTTTCAAGTCACTATCAACGGTTTTCTGCGGCCAGCAACGGTATATCTTATGGAAATTGCCTTAAATGTCGTGAGTGCTAAAAAGGAGATGCCAGCGGAAGAGTTTGCGGCATTTATGAGAGAAATGCAATTTTCGCCGGGAGTGGTTGATGGATGTTGCAGAGTAATTGGGAAATACGACACCTGGCAGAAACAACAGAAGATCAATGATTTTGAAATCCTCCGGCTGTTTGCCGGTCAGGAGGACGAGGTATGAGCGAGCGCCGGCCGCCATTCTGGGAACTTGAAGATCCCAAAATATTGGAGTCATCGAAGAATGGTCTACGATGGTATGCGCAGGCCCGGAAATTACAGGTGGTCACTGCGCCATGGGTAACCGAGACAGGGGAACAGAAATACCGGACCGTTACGCTGTCGGTGAATTTCTTTAAACGGACGGACGAACTAAGGGAACAACTAAAGGCGTTGCTACTTGAAATTGTCCGTGATCTGGACGAAAGCTACCCTGTAAAATAGTGTCCGATAACTGGGAGTTACCGGACGCTAAACGAGATATCTGGAGGGTTAATCACATTTGAATTAGGAGTAGAACGTGAAAGATGACCAAGCAAAAATGCTTAAAAGTATTCTAGGCATTAAGACTCAGATTGACACGATCACGGAGCGGCTCGGACCGCTTCACGCGGCGGGGAGGGACCTTTTAAAGAATGAAGGTTCACTCCCTTTGCTTTTTCAGCGGGAACTTATGCTGGCTTTGGGTATTGCCGGTATTACCATGATGGATCTGAATGAGGATCTGATGAAGATAATCGGATGTCTAAAAAATGAAGGAGTTGATAATAGTGTCAATTTATGATGAGATTTCCAAGCAAATAGAAGAGATTCAAAACAAAAAAATAAAGGCGATCCAGACAGGGCTTAACGCTATCCATCTGCGTCGGGACACTGAGGGAGCATTGCTACCGGAGGCATACGAAGAAGCCCTGGCTCTAGCCGATGCCGTCTTAAATGCTGATAGCGAACTGGTTGGACAGATTAATAAACTGATTTTATATAATATTCAACAGGCACGGGAGGGAATGCGTGATGAGCAACCCAGTAGTCAACGCAAATGACCTAGACGCTATGTGGGGCAGGAAATGGGCGATCACATTTTATCCCGCCAATAATGGACCCGCAATAATATTATCAACCAGTGACCTTGGTAACTACTCCCTGCAGGCTACTTTTCACGTTGAACGTCCAGGATATCAGGCAATCATGTTTGCAGAGGTAACGGTCTGGAACCTCAACGATGAAACGTTAAGCGCGATCCAGCCGCCCACGCAAGGATTTTCTAAGTCAGTTGGTAAAATCGTTATTCAAGCCGGTTATGTGAATGGCAATTATGGTCAGATTTATTCGGGACAAGTGTTTCAAACTCGGGTAATACACGAAAACGTAGTGGATAAAAAATTGGTCTTAAACTGTATCGACGGACTCCAGCAGTTGATGAATAACTATGTGTCGATGACGTTTAGCGCCGGGGTTAACCAGCAGACGGTCGTTAAAGGAATCGCAAGTCAGGCTCAGCAACCTATCGAAATTGGAACATTGAGCGATAGCTTAAATAGTAAGCAACTTCCCCGCGGCAAAGTGGTTTTTGGGGAACCTAAGAAATTCTTCCGCGAAATTTCCCAAGACAATAACGGGCAATTTTATTTTGTTGATGGGCAATTAAATTTAACCACTCTGCTGGATATCCCCAAAGGACAGTCGTTAATAATCCAGCCACCGCCTATTGGGGGGCTGATTGGATATCCTGAGCAGGTTGACGGTGGGGTCAAATTTACAGTTCTGCTGAATCCTCTGTTAAAACTGATGTATCCGCCGATGTCGGTTACATTGATGAATACTGTGATTAACCAGCAGCAGGTCCAGTATGGAAGCGGGACACTCCCTTACGTACTCAGCCCGTCGGGTGAATATAAGGTCGTCAAGGTAGTCCACCACGGAGACACGCGGGGCAATGACTGGTACACGGAATGCGTTGCTGTGACGCCAGGGATGCTCCCGATCACGCTGACGCAAAGCCCGAACTAGGTCAGCGATATATAATTAATGAGGTGTAATGAAATGAAAGATATTCACCAACAAAAAAACATCGTGAGCATTCTGCAGGTCGCGGACAAGTTCGCTAAGGTTGCCGGCAGGTTAAACCGCCTGCACCAATCAGCGAAAGAGCGTTTTCATAATGACGGTAAGCTTGATCTGCAATTCCAACGCGAAACGATGTTTACCACCGGCGCCATAAAAGGGGACATGCTGGAGCTTCAAGGCTCGCTGCAAAGGGCGGCTGAATTGGGCGCCGAATCGGGTCGGTCAATTATAGAATTGATGAACATTTCCTATCTGGCGGTGACGTACCTGCAAGACCGGAAAATATTTGATGATTTCCTGGCTTATGTGGCAAAGGAAACAGCTGGCACAGTCAAGCCGGCGGGGATCATGGATAAATTGAAATTTTGGAGGTGTAAATAGTGGGTACAGCTGACATTATAAAATCTTACCTTGTAGAACTTGGTTTCCAGGTAGACAACCAGGGATTTAATAAATTTAACAAGGCACTGCAAGATGCTTCTAACGCTGTCCAGTCTCATACCGCAGGATGGGCCGGTGCGTATATTAAGGCTGCCACAATGATTGTGGGGGCTATTACGACCATAACAGGGGCTACTGTAGCCCTTATTGACAAGACAGCACAGCTCGACCTTGGTTACCAGAAACTGGCCCTTCACATGTATATGGCGGTAGACCAGGCCAAGCAGTACAAAATTGTCACTGACGCCATGGGCGAAAAAATCGATGACATAGCCTGGATTCCTGAACTCAGACAGCGGTATATGTCGCTGATGGACCAAACTAAGCAGATGGAACTGCCGGGCGATGCCGAAGGGCAGATGAAACATATCAGGGATGTCCGGTTTGAATTCACTCGGCTGAAAGTTGAAATGACTTACGGTCTGCAGTGGATTGGCTATGAGTTAATGAAAAATCTGGGGATACCAATCAACAATGTTTATCAATGGATGAAAAATTTCAATGATTGGATAACCTCTCATATGGCTGAGTGGACGAGCAAGATTGCAAATTTCCTTGCACCGGTTGTTAAGGTTTTTATATGGTTGATTAATGAGGCGAAAAAGCTCTGGGAAGTATTAAGTGATATTTGGGAACAGCTAAAAAGTGTCGGGGTTCCTGATGGTATTGGCGAATTAATAAAAGCTTTCATGAAACTGACAAGCTCGGTTGTTAATATGATTGTTCAGTTTGCAAAAATTCCTCTTGTAAAGGAATTCTTCAAGGCTATCGCTGAAGGCGGTATGCTGGCAATTAACATATTTACCGCAATGCTGAATTTATTAACGCATTTATTTGACGCTGTTACGGCAGCCATTTCGGGGCGTATTCCAACGGCTGTGGGTATTTTAAAGAATGCCGCGAAGCAATTTGCTAGTGAGATCATGGATTCGTTTACTGGCAAACCAGTGAAGTCGGGCCCTGCGGGCGGTGGCGGGGCACGAACCGGGTCTATAGTAGGAGATAATAGCGACATTCGCGCTCTGGCTAATCAAGTAGGGTCACAATTAGGAATACCCGGAGATCTTATATATGCACAATGGTCGCATGAATCAACGGGATTTACCAGTCAGCTTGCAAGAGAAAATTATAATTTAGCGGGTTTAACGCAAACCACACCAAATGGTGAAGATAACAAGCAACCCGATGGAACTAATTATTACAAACAGTATGGCAGCTATGCGGAATTCGCTAATGATTATGTCGATTTTATTCGGCGAAATGATCCTCATGCAATTGGATCTCAAACACCGGAAGAATTAGCTCATAACCTAAAGACTGACAGCTATTACACTGCTGACGAAGATGCGTATAGTGCAGGGATAAGGAGTAACTATCCTACAGAGTCTGGCTTATCTACAGCGGCACAAAACTTCAACGGTTGGACCGGAAATGGATATACCCCCCAAGGGAGTAGCAGCGGATCGGTTCAAACCAATATCGGAACCATGAATATTATGGTTCCACCAGGAACAAAAGACCCCTCCGGTTTTACATCAGAAGTGATGAGGCAAATGAATGAACAGATGGGTGTCAGTAATGCCCGGCAAATGAGAGATTTTAGCGGCATAAGGTAGCGCAATTTTAAAGGGGTCAGGAGTAAAAACCTGGCTCCTCTTTTTTTTATTATAAGATAAACATCAATCAGTTTAGCACAAAAAACTCCCCGGTTGTTGGGGCGTTTAGTGCTATAAGGTTTGTTTCCATTATCCAGGACAGTTAATATTCCCGTGTCGGAAAAACCTTTCAACATTTGTAAGGATACTATCATACCAACTTTTTTGTTCTTCAGGACAAGAAAAGGTAAATCCATTATACGAAGCCGACCCAACAATCATTTTCTCGTAATAGATTCTGCCGTTTTCCCTCCACGTTACAACGTACCATGTATCCTCTAATGTGTTATATCCTAATTCACCTTTGATGTTTTTAACGGTAAGATTATAATAGTCCTTAGCATTCAAACCGGAATTATTCCCGCCATACACAGACAGAGTAGTTTGATTGTCTGGTGAGGCAAGCGTTATTCCATCTCCATTCCCAGCAGATGAACGTATAATAAAATTGCTAGGATAGTCGATTGTGTAACCAAAACGACCATTTTGATAAGTCATATACCCTGGATTACTTGATATGACATTAGTTGATGCTCCTATAGTCAACCCCACCGAACAAAACATTAATAACCCAAATACCAACAATACAACCTTTTTCACCCTTCACCACTCCTTGATTTGATTATAACACACTTGGGATATTTTAGGACTTGCGGGGACTCGGGCTCAACGGCCTGGGTCCCCGCTTTTTTTGTTTGTCTGCTGGCTACGTCTCTTCATGCATGGTGAATCGCGTCTCCGCATCAATGCGGAATACTCTTCTCGTGGTATGAGTAATTCCTGCTGGCACTCAGGGGAATTTCTCCCTCTGTGATAACGGATTTTTCCGTTCTCAGGACCAGAAGAGGGCTCGACATACACGTCGAATGGGTATTCTTCCTGTAGGACGAAAACCTGCTGAAGGGGGTATATTAAAACTATACCCCTTTGCTGTTCGGCACAATGCTGCCCCTAAGAAGTTCTGAGGGTTCGCGCTTTGCAGGAAGTTAATGGAAACGGGCCGAACTAATCAATATATTCACCGTGAGGAGAAATTATGCTAAGGAATCGATTAAAACATTGGCGGCATAAATGCGAGATGAATCAGACGGAGTTT
>Ga0316231_1003418_pt1 | contig 14016 bp, 17 predicted proteins | sample TBH18027metaG_FD_206002 | JGI IMG/M metagenome (GOLD analysis project Ga0316231, IMG submission 206002) | Freshwater microbial communities from Trout Bog Lake, Wisconsin, USA - TBH18027 | ecosystem: Environmental > Aquatic > Freshwater > Lake > Hypolimnion/Profundal zone | place: USA: Wisconsin...
ACCTAATGCGACTGTGGGGCAATCGTGGGTCTGGCATGATCAACGCTGGGATTGACTTAGCGGGGCTGGGCGGAGCAGAATTGGGGGTGATGAAGTTGAGCGTATTTCTTGGCGTTGCGGTTCTTTTGGCGACGCTGGCATTGCCGTCAGGGGCATTGGGGCAACAGACGGCAGAGGATTTTGAAAAAAGTGGCAGAGCCAAGATAAACAACAGAGATTGGGATGGTGCCATTGCTGATTTTACAAAAGCCATCGAACTCAATCCGAAATACATCACCGCCTACGTCACCCGTGCTTATGCCAAGGATGCAAAAAGCGACTTCGATGGAGCCATTGCAGATTGCAACCGCGCCATTAAACTCAACCCGAAATCCGCCTTAGCATATAACAATCGCGCCTATGCCAAACTCGGCAAGGGCGACCGCGACGGAGCCATCACCGATTGTAACCGCGCCATTGAACTCGATCCGAAATATGGTTTCGCCTATGACAATCGCGGTCGTGCCAAACTCGGCAAAGGCGACCTTGATGGAGCCATTGCAGATTTCACCCGCACCATCGCACTGAATCCGAAATGCGCTTTTGCCTATAAAGACCGAGGCAATGCCAAGAAGGCAAAAGGCGATCAAGCAGGGGCGGATGCAGATTTCACCCAAGCCGAAAACTCGGAAAATACCCCCGACCAAACCCATGATTGACATGACCCCGCCCCAGTTCCACAATCCAGCCATGAAGCCGAGTGATGGGACAGATGGCGGGGGTGAATGAACACCATCACCAATCATCTTGAATTCGGTTATTTGAAGTTTGACCCGTTCGGGTCTGCTTGGCTAGTGAGCATCGTAAGTTTGATTACAGTAGGTCTATGCGTCTGGTCATTGTTCTGGATTTTCAACGATGCCAAAAAACGAGGTAAAAATTCTTGGGGTGTTGTCCTGTTCGCAATCGTGGCGGGTTATCCGATTTCACTGCTCTGGTGGCTGTGGCTTCGACCACCACAAATAAACCAGCCACCTCCTCATATCGCAGTTCCCCCCACGCCCCCTCGCTGACCGCTGATATTGACGCCGCCCTAATTTTCCAAGCCACGGACAATTACGGTTCAACGCCAGCAATCGCCCGTCCCCATCATTGCTTCCACACCGCAGTTGGACACCCGCCGAAGGTTTTGCCCCAGCCTGTGGTGTTGGGCAGGAAGTAAATGGTGGCGTTGGTTGTTCCGTTAAACACATCAGACCCACTGCTGGGGGCGTTGCCTTGGAAATGGACGCTGGTCAGGTTGGTGCAGACGACGAACGCCTTGTCCCCAATCTTGGTAACGCTGTCGGGAATTGTGATGCTGGTTAGGCTGGGGCAGGAATAGAACGCAAACGCCCCGACGTTGGTGACGCTGTCGGGAATCCTGACGCTGGTTAGGCTTCTGCAATAAGCGAACGTCCCGTCCCCGATGCTAGAGACGCTGGTTGAGGGAATTCTCTTTTAAGGCTGCCATGTAGTATCAAGTCTGTCGAATAGCTCCTTTTCTTGCGGATACTCGTTACGCAATTGGCGGAGACGAGTCCTTAACCGTTCATCCTTAGCGTCCCGAAAAAATTGGCCGATATGATTGGGCAGCACATATAAATCTTTGTAGTTTTCCCAACCGTTCGTTGCTTTCAACTCGAAATAGAACTTTATGATTGCTTCGAGTCCCTTGACAGATCCAACCGAGATTAGGCGGCGCATGGCATTCTCAACTACCTCACCGCGTGATGAGCTTAAGCCCTGCATGTAGTAATCCTCAAACTCCGTTTGGTTCGGCAACAACGCCAGAGCCTCAAACAAGCCCGCAGTCTCGTGAGCATTATTCAAATTATTCGCCGCTATCATTTTCTGCGTGAGAACCTTCCATGCTAACGTGCTTGTGGTGGAGGATAGATATAGCTCAATAAACTGCTCAGCATCCTCGGTCCTTAAAGAGCCGAAATAGAAATCAGTTCGCCCATGCTCCATTGGTGCAATTCCCTCGAATAACTGGAGCGGATAGAACTTATCAGTCCCCTTCTTCAGAAATAAAAGATATGCGTGGTTAGCTTTAAAAGGGAGTGGACAATCGCCGCAATCTTCCATACTGGTGCATGCCACAAATGGGACCGTCAATTCTCCTTCGGTTGGGAAGAACTTCCTCATGGTCTTGCATTCCATCTCAAAATCTTTGTATTCAACATCGCGCCCTAAGAACTGCTTTCTTCGATTAGATTGCCTCACATCGACCGATTTCACTGTAACAATGACATCACTCTCTCGAATCAATCGGTCGAGTGGATACATGACGAGACTAGTTGCGGAAGTTGGCGCGGGTGTGAAAATAACCCAAATACAAAGCAGTAGGAATGTGAAGAAGAATTTCACTGGTTTATTTTCCGATGGGTTGCCAGTTCCACTTTGGCAATCTGCTCCTGTCATCGTGGATTGTAAAGTGAAAGCTCGAACTGAACTTCATCGCGAGTTATCTGGAACGTGTCAATGGTACTGGGAGCGCCAAGTTATGCCGCCAATGCTGTGTTGCCAAGTTATGCCGCCTGAAGTGGCTGAGTTTTCTTGGAAAATGTGCCCACCAAAGCCAATACCATAAATAACGGGAGCGTAAACATGCTCTGTTTGGCTTTCCGTAATTTTTGGTCGTAGTGACCTTTGAACCAATAGAATGTAGTCCGCATGTAGGTATAGTTATTGTCGTATCTATGGCTCTCCAATTCTGCTGCAATCTGAGAGGGTGTTCCAGAAAGTGGAGCAACGATATTAGGAGGCGTATTACCGCCAACATATTCTAATACGCGGTCATATTCATTTGAAACATCCAAAAATTGGGCGGCTGGAAGTAAAACGCCCATAGCGATTAAAATGTAAAAGATCTGTCGCGGAACGGCTATGGTTTTCATTTTATTCATCTCCCTGTATTCATTTGAACTCAGCCGTTCCCCTTCACATCCCCCTCAGTTCTGAACCCGCCTCGCCCCCATGTCAATAGCGGGGGTCTGCCGCCAATATCTTTTGAAGTTCAGCGAAGGGGTGATGGCAGGGCATTTGAAAAAACTTCTTCAGGTGTTAAATCCCACGCCTTCATGTAGTCGACAATATCTGCCTCATTCCGTTTCTCATTCCTTAGACGTTGCAGATAGTCAATCTTCCATTGGTTCGATTTTCGCCAAGCATCCACTAGTGCCGCCTTCTTCGCCGCCTCAGAGAAGTATTCACAGTGCAAAACAATCTGCAAGTATTGCCCTTCCTGAATGTGGTTTTTTGCGGCGGCAACTAACCGACTTATGGCACCTGTCAGTTCTTGAACAGATAATTCCCTGTCAATATCCGCAGAAATCTCGAAGTTGTGTGCCTTGCTTGAAAAAATTCCAGCAAAATTTAATTCTTTAACTAGGTGTCCAGCCGCGTTCAAGATGATTCCGTTCGGGGCTGTAATTTGCAGACACATTATTAACGTATTTGTGGTGTAATCGTTTACGTCTACTCTCGGCAACTGATCGCTCTGGACGATTACTTCAATCTTGCCCTTTACTTGGTTGGTTTCTGCCGCATCTGCACTTAATCCCAAAACGGTCAATGCCATCCCAAGCAAGAACCAATTATTATCTGATTTCATTTATTCTTGAACTCAGCCGTTCCTACTTCATCTCACCGTCAATTTTGAACCCGCCCCGCCCCCATGTCAACAGCGGGGTTATGCCGATCAGTCATGCCGCCAATAGCAATGGGATTCGCCCACCATTCGCTTGGCACCTCCCTCCCCACCGTGCTACACCATCGCCCAATGAAATTTTCCCTCGTACTCGCCCTGATCTTCGCCCTGGGCAATCTCGCCTCCGCCTCCAGTAATGACATCCGCCAAATCGACTTCAAGAATTTCCGTTATCTTCCATCCTGCCTTCGCCTCGCCGACTCCCCTGCTGAAATTGAGCAAGCCCAGCTCGATGGCACTGGAGAATCCATTGTCGTCACCAATGGGGTTTTCAAAAACGAAAATCCCGAGGATCCACTGGACTTTCGGATCCTCGAAATCACCTACGGCGAGATCAACAGCAACCATGTGGCGGTTGTGGTCACTGTTTGCAATACGGGGGGAAGCGGAAACTTTTCAGAGGGGTACGTTTACGGCATGGCGAATGGTCAGGCGAAATTGATTGCTGTCATCGCTGGGGGCGACCGAGCCAACGGTGGGATTCGTTCGGCAACGGTGGAGCGTGGGCTGTTGAAGGTTGGACGGTACGGGACGGATGGCGGAGCGTGCTGTCCTGAATGGGTTGAGGTGCGGGATTACAAATTCTTGAGTGGAAAATTGGTTGAGGTGGGGGTGGAGCGGCGGGAAAAGTACGTGGAAAATTGAGGGGCGGGATGGTGAACTGAGCCCCGCCTGATCCCGCCTTCAAACCGCATTCCGTTATTTCGGTGCCGTACCAGCCCCAATCTTCGCCGTCAGCCCGAGCACCCGCTCCTTCATTTCCTTGCCAGCTTTGAATTTCACGACCGCACGGGATGGAATTTGCACATTCTTGGCGGGATCGTTCGGGTTGCGACCGACACGGGGCTTACGCAGCTTCACTTCAAAAACGCCGAAATTTCGCAGCTCAACATTTTTTCCAGCCACCAAATCAGCGGCGATGTAATCGAGAGTTTTCTGCACGACTGCCATCACATCCTGCTGGATTAAGTTGGTCTCGTTACTGATGCGAACGACAAGGTCTCGTTTGGTTGTGGACATGGACGCATCGTAGGACTCCAATGCCAGTGGGTCAATTTGAATCCCAGCCCATTGACCCAATACAGTTGACTCATTGCCTTTGAAGTTTCAGAATCCCGCTATGCAGCAGAATGGCACAACGGGTGGACTGAAAGCTACCCTATGACTAAAAAGAAGCATTCAGAGTCGACCCCGTCGCCGTCTGGGTTTACGATCCGCAAATGGCACCCAGGTGGAATCCCCATGCCCAGCGTGGTTGTGGTCGATCCAAGCGTCAAAGTTCCTGATGCGATGATGGCTGACTTACTAACGACAACATTATTTCAGAAGATGACTCTGGAGAATTTGTTGGCGAGAATCGAGAAAAAGCCTACCGAGCATCTCAACCAGCATGAAATTGAAAAATTGATCGACGAAAAAGTTCGTTCCGCCGTCGACTCGGCTACAAAACAGGTCTTCAATCGAAAAGAGGCGTCTGAGTATTTGCGCATTAAATTGACAGCTCTTTGGGGTTTGACGAAAAGAGGCTTATTGCATCCGAACCGTGCAACAGGGAAACCCCTTTACCTGCGAGAAGACCTCGATAAATTTATGCGGGAGGGTCAATCACTTGTAGCGGAGCAGTAAACGTCATTCTTTGTGCCATTTCATCACTATGCTTGTCCCGTAGATGCCCGTAGGTCGATGCGACCAGTGTAGCATCAACATGCCCTAGCCAACGGCTGATCGTCAGAAAATCCACGCCTTCTTCAATAGCGTTCGAGCAAAAATAGTGACGCAACGAGTGGTGATTGAATTTGGGCAATCCTGCCCTGTTACAAGCGTTATCCATTGCGGTCTTGGCGTTCTTGATTGGGAACACTCTGTCACTCGATTTGGCTGGGACAGGCAACTCCACCTGCCTCCGATTGAGCAGTTGTTCCAACGCAGGAAATAGAGGAATAGTTCGCTCTCTATTGCTCTTCGTCCCGCCCCTCCCGCCAGTAACCAGAATAGTTTTCGCCTTGAAATCAATGTTCTCCCAGAGCGTTTCAGTGGCTTCGGATAGCCTGCAACCTGAATATGCCAGATACTCTGTGAGGAAAATCGCTGGCAAAGCTCGCTTGTCACACTTGCGAAGTTCTTCAATCAATCGACAAAATTGTTCCCGTGTCGGAATGACAGGTTTTTTCTTTTTACCTTTTGGTCGTTTGATGGTTCCCGCTGGGTTGGTTAACAAAATACCTGCCTCAATTGCGTGCTTGAAGATCATCTTCATGGTCTCCAGTTCAAGCACTACCGTTCTCGGGTTGACCTCTTGGAGCCGTTTCGAGATCCAATCCTCAACGTCGTGCTTAACGATGTCACGCAACCGCTTTTTCGCAAAGTAGGGTGTCAGTGCATTGATTGCGGAAACTCGCCGCTTTTTTGATTTGGGTTTTAGCAACGCGCCATGTAAGCCAATCCACTGCTTGGCGTATTCAACAAAACCGACGATCCGCATAGCGGGATCAGCTCTCAGGTTTCCAATCTGCGACCGCAGGTCGGCGAGTCGACGGTCAGCCAATTTCCTGTCGGTTGTTTTTAGGGAGCGTCGATATTGTTGACCGCTTCGCTCAAATAGGGCATAGTAGCGTCCGCTTTGAATGGACTTGTAAAGATTTTCGGCAACACGGGCGAGCGTTTGATTGCGGTGATTTCCGACGTAGTCGTTGGGTTTCGCTTGCATGGTGACGTGTCTTCGTTGGTCGAGAATCGTACACCTTGCAAGCATGGCATGCAAGCGTGGATTTTTATGCAGGTTTATAACTGCATAAGTTGTTAGGATTTAAGTATTTGCGCCCATAGCTCAATTGGATAGAGCGTTGGTCTACGGAACCAAAGGTTGCAGGTTCAACTCCTGCTGGGCGCACCACTTCAAGAATGCTGTAAACGAAGCACTTACACATCACGCTGGAACACCTGCCGCTGATACACATTTTTAATCGCCGTTGAATCGCCGTGCGGAGCGGCAGGACGAAGCGTGTGGAAGGCCTTCCCTTCTGCCTGTATCGCATGTTCAGTTTGCCTATCGTGAAAGCTCAGCCACGCCGCCAGCGGCGTTGGCTGAAGCGCATGGTTCGACTCTCAGCTTCCATTTATACCTGCAACAACATAAATCCGGTCACTCACCTTACGAACAGAGAACCCGCACGGAGCAACTGCTGGTGGAACCGCAAATATGATGATGGCCTCCCGCATGTGACCCCAACTAACAACTACTGCCGCGCCAACGTGATCATTGCTCAACCGGAGAACCAAATCTGGGTCTCTGTACATCCCCCCGAGTTGGCGGAATTTGAGTGGTAGCTTATCGACTGCCAACGATCGCCCCCCGGAAAATGGCTCGATTGGAAGTGTAGAAGAAATCGGCGCAGCTTCTGATATCAATCTGTCCGATACGTCTTGGAGTTCCGCCACGCACGCAGGAGAGGTGATCGAGTTTGCCGTATCGTTGACCCACTGTGTAAAGCCCGCCTCGCCAAGACACCACCTGATGATCCGACCTGGAATTGAAGTGCGCAATATCGGGACTGTTGCGAAGGCAGCAGCAGTTACGACTGTTATTGCGATTCCAAGTGTGAGCTTACGCGAGCGAGTCATCTGGCCTTCCCGCCGAACATTATTAATGGGACAAAGTCACTCCGCAAAAGACAAAGTTGAGTTTGTCATCCATTTCGGGAGAAGTCTAGGGGATTGGGAATTACTTCACCGAAACAAATCGCTGTGTGTGCCCGTTCGTTCAAAGCGTACATGCCCACCGTTTTCCACTAGCGTGTAGATCAGAACCCAATCTGGTTCCAGATGACAATCGCGACTGCCCACAAAGTCACCACGCAACGGGTGGTCTTTATATTGAGACGGTAACGGTTCGCCGTCAACCAGCAGATCAAGGACTGCTTTTAACCGAGCCAAATCCTTGCCGCGTTTGCCGGCCAGCTTGACATCTTTCTTGAATTGCTTGGTGCGGCTGAAGGTTCTCACAAACCCAAATCGGCGTAGAGTTCCTTTTTGCTACCGAAATGCTTCACATCAACACCGGCTTGGCTGGCCCGCAGTGTGCGAGCAGTGAGTTCGTTCGGAAGCCGGACATCGAAAGGCAAGCCGCGTTGCAGCTTGATTTGCCGATAAAGCAGGTGAACTGCATCGGAAACCGTCAACCCCAATTTGCCAAGAATCTGCTCGACCTCATTCTTGAGGTCAGGCTCCACCCGGGCTCGAATGATGGCTGTTTTATTCATGACGCGAATGTAGTCCTTTTGTAGCTACAAATCAAGCGTTACTGAATCGTGGGTTTCGGCCGCCGCACTCCCACCACACCGGAATCCCCGGACAACTGGTTAAACCGCGAGAATTTCTTTTTCTTTGTGGGCCAGAACCGTATCAATCTCCTTGATATACTCGTCGGTCTTGTTCTGGATTTCCTTTTCCGCGTGCTTCAAGTCGTCCTCGGTAATCTTGCCGTCCTTCTGCAATTTCTTGACGGCCTCAATGCCATGCCGCCGCTCGTTGCGAATGGCGACGCGGCCTTCTTCGGACATGTGCTTGAGAACCTTGCCGAGTTCTTTCCGGCGTTCCTGGTCCAGTTGGGGAATCGGAATGCGGATGAGCTTGCCATCCACCATCGGGTTGATGCCGAGCTCCGATTTCTGAATCGCGCTGACCACCGCCTGCACTACCGAGGCATCCCATGGCTGAATCACAATCAAACGTGGTTCGGGGGTGGAAATCCCGGCCAATTCGCGCAGCCGCATATGGGTGCCATACGTCTCCACCTGGATGTTTTCCACCAGCGAGGTCGAAGCCTTGCCGGTGCGGACCGAGGCGAATTCGCTGTGCACGAACTCGACGGTCTTCATCATTTGTTCTTCCATCGTGTCGAGGGCAGCTTGCATACTCATGCCAGAAAGTTTAGAAAGTTTACCCTGAGATGTCAACCACCCGGACATTGCTAATCGACGCCGACGACACGCTCTGGGAAAATAATATCTATTTCGAGCGTGTCGCCAGCGCTTTTTTCGATCAACTCGCTGCCCACGGCATTCCCGAACCGCAGGCCCAGGCTGTCTTGTGGCAAACCGAACAACGGAATATCAAGCGGACCGGCTACGGCAGCCGGGCCTTTTGCGCGTCCCTGCACGAAACCGCCCGTGACCTCGGCGTCACCGACTTGGAACCATGGATTCAGGAGCGCGAGCAATGGATTTTTCAACACCCCATCGAACTCATGCCCGGGGTGGCGGAAACCTTGCCGGTGTTGCACGCGCACAACCGGCTCATCGTTGTCACGAAAGGTTTTCCGGATGAACAACTCGGCAAATTGCGCCGCTCCGGACTGGAACATTTTTTTACCGCCACAGAAGTTGTGTTTGAAAAAGATATTCCCACCTACCAGCAGCTGGTCACCCGGCAGGGGCTGATCCCGCTCCAGACCTGGATGATCGGCAACTCGCCGCGGTCCGACATCAATCCCGCCCAAGCCGTGGGGTTAGGCACCGTCTTCATCCCCTATCACACCCAATGGCAACACGAGATCGAGGAAATCGCGCCCACCGGGGGCACGATTCTGCTGGAAAACTTCGCCCAGTTGGCCGACCACTTCGGCCGGGAATAAGGCAGCTGCAGCGCGCATCACCGGCCGTCAATCCCGCCCGTCAGTCAAATTTCAATTGCGGTGATTCGAGCCGGGTCATTTTCCAGCCGCCATCAGTTTTCCGAAAATAGACCCGGTATCGATCCGCGCGAATCTCGCTCTCGTGGATTGTGCCATGCGCCTTGGCCAGCACCTTGGCAATGAAAATCGCTTGCGCCGTCTGATGGTCGGGCGCAACTTCAACCTTCAAGCTGGTAATAAAAATCAGGAGCGCATCGTATTGTGCGCGAAACGACCGGACCCCGCCAATCACGGTGGCTTTGTCGAATCCGAAATCATCGCTGTAATCACGGGCAATGCCATCTTCCAATTTCATCCAGCGGCCGGTCTCCACCGCCTGGGCCAATGCCGAAAGCTGGCGCTGCACCCGCTGGGCGTCCGTCACAAACACCCGTTGCCACAGCCACCACCCGCCCCCGGCCAGCGCGCCGATCAACAGCAACCGCAGCAACAATCGTTTCATTTCCGCCACCGCCAATGCGCCACGAGTCGTGCCTGGACGAGCCGCGTCGCCACCAACCCTTGCACCGCAACCTCCATTGGCACCGTGCGGTTGTCGCCAATGACATACACCGTACCGGAGGGAACGTGGGTCGCCGCCAACGACCACACCGGGTTGCTGGTCGTGTACGGCTCAGCCAAGGGTTGGTGATTGATCAGTACCTGACCAGCCTGAATTGCGATGGTCTCACCGGGAAGGGCGATGACGCGTTTGATGAACTGCAAGGGTGGATCGTCGGCTGTGCGAAACATAATGATGTCGCCTCGCGCGGGCCCATACGGGTGAACCCGCTGCATCCAGCAGACTTCCCACGAACGCAGCGTTGGCAACATACTGTCCCCGAAAACCACTGCCGGCGTGCCGATAAACTTGACGACAAACAACAGGATTCCTCCCATTGCCGCCAGCACGATCACTGACCGAATCATTCGCCGTTGCATTGTCAAGTTCACGGTGTATCGTGGATTTGTCTTCGCCCCCTGGTCAACCGGATGACCGGTCACACTTTATCGCGAAAATAATCAATGGTCCGGGCCAAGCCTTCGGCCAGTGGGACCTGCGGTTCCCAGCCGAGCAGCTTGCGGGCCTTCGTAATGTCGGGTCGCCGTTGTTTGGGATCGTCTTGTGGAAGTGGTTTGTAGACGATTTGACTCGGGCTGCCGGTCAATTGCAAAACCATTTTCCCAAATTCGAGAATCGTGAACTCGGTCGGATTCCCAATATTGACCGGTTCATGGTAGTCGGCCTGGGAGAGCCGGTAAATTCCGTCAATGAGGTCACTGCAATAACAGAAGCTGCGGGTTTGCTGGCCGGCCCCAAACACCGTGAGCGGTTCGCCTTTCAAGGCCTGCCCGATAAAGGCCGGCACAACCCGGCCGTCGCGCAGGCGCATCCGTGGGCCGTAGGTGTTAAAAATCCGCACGATCCGCGTATCGACGCCATGATACCGGTGATAGGCCATGGTCACCGCTTCCGCAAAGCGTTTGGCTTCGTCGTAGACGCCGCGCGGGCCGATCGGGTTGACGTTGCCCCAGTACTCTTCCGTTTGCGGATGTTGGAGCGGGTCGCCGTAACATTCGCTCGTCGAAGCGAGGAAGAACCGGGCCTGTTTGGCTTTGGCGAGGCCGAGGCAATTGAGGGTCCCGAGGGAACCCACTTTCAGGGTTTGAATCGGCAATTCCAAATAGTCAATCGGGCTGGCCGGTGAGGCGAAGTGGAAAATATAGTCCACCGGTCCGGGCAGGTCGATGAAGGTGGTGACGTTATGGTGGATGAATTCGAAATCCGGATTGCCGGCGAGGTGGGCAATGTTGGCGGGATTGCCGGTCAGGAGATTGTCGAGAACAATGACGCGGTGGCCGGCGGCCAGTAACCGGTCACTGAGATGCGAGCCGAGGAAGCCGGCTCCGCCGGTCACAACCGAGGTAGGTTTGGGAGTAGGCATAGTGGGAGGAGGGTAATCAGTTGGCAGTCAACAGTGGGTAGACGCTCTGGGTGAATTGCCGGAGCACCTGCATGGCTTCGGCTTGACCGGTCTGCGGATCGGGGATGGCACGCTGCGGAGGGACAACGGTATCCAGGAGAAAGTACGCCCACCGGTGATTGCGATTATGAAAAAGCCGGTCAACCGTTGTCCACCAAATCCGTTCCCAATGATAAGGGGTGGTCCGGTCGCGGCCAATAAACCAGTACGCGAAGACTGCATACACTTGGGCTGTTTGATCATTTTTTAACGGAATTGTGCTGCTGGAATTCATCCGTGACACTCGCAAAATGCCACCGGGACAGGTGGGGATATCAATTCGTTCCGTTTGCGCGGCTTCCAGTTTCCAGCCTTGGCCGGTCAAACAGACTTCCGGTCGGTGAATACTGGTGACATCACGTCCGGCCAAAACCACGGCACAATAAACTGTTTGCCCCGATGCATTGGTGTAAATCCGCGCCGCTTTTTCAGTGTCGGGAGGTAACACTGCGCGCTCATCGGCGGTCAATCCGGTCTGCGGGCTGCCTTTCCATGGGCCAACGGTCTCCGGTAAAAAAGGATGCTCGTCGGCGAGCCGGATCCCTGGTTCGCACACCCGCGTGACATCGGCCGTCAACGCGGTGAGCACCAAGCCGACAATAAGAATAACCACCACGATCAGCAATTGCCGTGCGCCAGGTCCCTGCGGCTGAGACACTGGCGGCGTCGGTGGGGTAATGGTTATGTCATTCACATGCGCTGCCTGACGAGGCTATCAGTCTAGTCATTGCCAGTGAAAAAGTCAAACCACGGGCGGATCTGCTTGGTGCACCGATCTTGTACAATCCCTTAGCCGTGAGCCCTGGTCGCCTCTGGCGCCGCCTACAGCAGCGGATGCCGTCGCCGATAAATTCAATTTGCATTCGTGAGATAATGCGCCTATATTCTGAATGTCGGACGTACTGCGGGTCATGATTGCCCGTTGCAGTGTGGAGTAGGTTATGAAACACTGGCTGTACATCTGGGTCTTGTTGCCCAGTTTAGTTTGGAGAAGTGAAGCAGGTCAGACGCTGGCCGGTTCGCGGCTTAGTGTTCATGATTTTCTCGTTGGACAGTCGTACTCAGCCCCCGCAATCCAGATAGTTGAGGAGCAGTTCTCCGATTTTACTTCCCCCCTTTCCGCTTTGACAGCCCTCGTCAGCGACAAAAACTCTGAGGTTCGCATGATCGCTGCACAATTGGTGGCCCAATTGGGAATTGCCGAGGGTGCTCAGCTTTTATGGAAGCTTCTGCGCGACGAAAATGAAGGTGTCCAGTTATTTGCCATGCAGTCGCTCGGGAAGTTAAACGAGAAGACACCGGTGGCGCCGGATGTGTCCGGGTTGCAAGACTCCCGCGCCCGAGTGCGCCGCTTTACGGCCGAAGCTTTGGGACGGCTCCACAATCGATCGGTGGCAGCCGACCTGGTCAAAGCTCTGGCCGATGCCGACGATTTGGTGCGCTGGCAAGCGGTGATTGCGCTGGGGAGCTGCGGGACTCCGAGCGCGCTGCCAGCCCTCAGCCTCCGCCTGAATGACTCCAGCGCGCGCGTGCGGCGCACGGCGATTGAAATTTTGGCCCGGTTGGGTGGCGCCACTGTCGTTACACAATTGGTGGCGGCCCTCGATGACGCCGACTGGCAGACCCGGGCCATCGCCGCCAAGGCCCTGGCGACACTCGTTCAGGAATCGCAAGCGGATCGCACAGCGACGACCGAGACAATTCTGGCGAAATTGAAACCGGATGATCTGGCCCTCATCGCCGCCCTGCAAGCCCTGGGCTTGGGGAATGATGAACGGGCACTCAGCGGACTGGTCCACGCCCTGACCGGTCGCGACCGCGGGCTGGCCACGTATGCCATGCAAATCATTGTGGGGTTGCGCATCACACCGGTCTTGCCGTTCTTGGCCAACTATCGCCAGAATCCCGATCCCGTGGTGCGGCAGCGCGTGATTGAAATTTACGGCAAGCTGGGCGGGACCAACGAAGTTGCCGCTGTGATCATTGCCTTGGCCGACCCTGTGGATAATGTGCAACTAGCGGCCATCACCGCCCTGCGCCAACTCCGCCAATATGCCCAGCCAGAGCGGCTGGCCGGAATGCTGGTGCATGCGGATGCGCATGTCCGGGCGGCCGCCGCCCGGTATTTTGGTGATTTGGGAGATCGGCGTTTTGCGAACCAGGTCGCCCTCCTGTTATCCGATGAGAACCGCTTCGTCCGCAGCGCGGCCATTGAAGCACTTGGAAAATTTGGCGATCGCAGCACGGTTGGACTCCTGATCGAAGTTCTCACTCGCCAAACTCCGGGCGGTGAATCAGCAGGCGCACGACTAAGCACCGGTCACGGTGTGATCGTGGGTGGCAACCGGTCGCTTCCGCCGCTCTTATCGGGGTTGGAATTGCTCGCGCAAAAGGCGGAGGCCATCAAAGTGTTGGGCGATTGGCGGGCGGTCGAGGCGGTGGTGCCGATTATTGAAAATGGATTACAGGTGCCGGATTCGCAACTCCTTGCGGTATCCGCCTATGCGCTGGGTCAAATTGGTGATCGCCGGGCACTCGGGCCCCTTCTGGCAATTGTCCAAGATTATTATACCATGGCCTCATTTGCA
>Ga0316231_1003424_pt1 | contig 13995 bp, 16 predicted proteins | sample TBH18027metaG_FD_206002 | JGI IMG/M metagenome (GOLD analysis project Ga0316231, IMG submission 206002) | Freshwater microbial communities from Trout Bog Lake, Wisconsin, USA - TBH18027 | ecosystem: Environmental > Aquatic > Freshwater > Lake > Hypolimnion/Profundal zone | place: USA: Wisconsin...
TTAAGATAGTTGATGCAATATATTTGAGTTGACTCTTTGACAACATAAATATTGACCCATTATCCTCTGTTTCTTTGATATGTACCTCATTTTCCTTTTTGAGATCGTCAATGTCATACCCTGCACCCTGGAGTAGTTGGAATAGTTCCTCCCAACATACTACGGTTTCCAGATTTACAGAACGATGAATGATATCAGTTAAGAATAGGATGTCATTGTTTGTTACACCACTTGATAAAAGGTTATCAGTTGCGATAATACACCTTTTGATGGCATATTCCATTTTACGGGTGTAGATGGTGTCAGTACTACTTGATGCAACATCATGTGCAGGAGGTATGTTATACTGTGTATTAATGATATTCCTACCCCTGGAGGCACGTAATCGTATTTGGTCTAATTCATTGACAGCAATCACTAATTTACATGCTATTTCCTTGAGGTCTGTTGTTACATCATATACAATGTTTTCATCCAATACCTTGATATATCTCACATATGTCCTCAATACATCCAAATCACTGAAATTCCTTGTGAGGCGATCAATGGAGGCAACTGTTATCTGTACAATATGTCCAGCATCATGGGCAGCCTTAATAGCCTCCAGTAGTTTGACTGAAAATCCCTTTGCACCTGACCCAATATGTGAGATTACTTGACTGTATGGGTTTAATGCAGCCAACATCTTTGTTTGGTTACACAGGGACACCAACTGGTCACTGTGGGATGAAGACACACGGGCATATGAGATATTAACAATGCTTGCCATTTTTTGTAATACATTTATTATAATAAGTGTATTTTTCAATTTTTTAAGGGGGTTCTATGGTGCCATTATTAGGCAATATATCTAAGGGGTAGCTTACTTAGCATATAAAGGAATGCAAATATGATGGCTATACATATAATTAGGTTAATTGTTGATGTTAGCATTGATACAGAGGTCTCTTCTCCATCAAATTTTTGTTTTTTATGTTGATACTTTTCTATAACAAATGTTTGAAGTTCTTGGGGTATATCTTGGTTGAGGGCATCAATATGGATGACATCAGTGTATGGGTTTGGTGTTGTTGGTGTGCCAGAGTAATCATACTCATTGATCAGATAGATTAGATATGATACCATGTATGCCCGTAACTTATCATCAATTGGTTGTTGAATTGGCTGTTGAATGTATTGTTGTGACATAATAATATTTGCTTTTATATATTTTACGATGGTTATAATATTGATGGATCCATATAATGATGCAATACTAAAATATCCTTTAACTGGAAGAGAGTGTCAATATATTGAGGATGTGTGGAAATTTATTGATGTAGTGAGAAATTGTAAATTAACTAAGGGACGCTATCGGGCATATATCATAAAATATGTAAATAAACATCTTGATCCATTGAAATTTTACATGATTGAGATAATTATCGAAAAAATGTATTGGAACATGTATTATCTATTACAAAAAATACTAAACAACATAAATGTTACAAATGATTATAATACAAAAATAATCAACAACAATGCCACAATATCTAATGTTGTGAATGAAATAATGCAATCATCATCTCTCATTCCAGAAAGTTCAATAAACAAAGTTATTGTTGTTAAACATAATAACCTGTATTACAAATCAATGTATCCAAATGATATGGATGTTATAATTGCATCGATTATGTCAAACCGTTCATCTTATGAAACAATTTTATTGGGTCATAAGTATTTAACAATTGATGATATACATCACATCATGGGTAACTATGTGTCGATAGATTATGTATTTCCTAATTTTAATACAATTGTTCCATTTGTTTATGATAAACAAAAGAGACTTGAAAAAATAGTAAATATGTATTTCAAAAGAACTGATACGTATTGGTTTTATTTACACATTTGAGTTGATGAGTTGGGTTGGTTAGTTGATGAGTTGGTTAGTTAATGAGTTAGAGTTGGTTAGTTGATGAGTTGGTTAGTTGATATGTTATCTCATCAAATAATATAAATGGTAAATTCAATAAAAGTTATAATTTTAGTAGTGATTGTTTGTATATTTGTTATTTTATTTACATCAACATCTGAATATCTAACAACTGTTCCACCATCGTTATCATACAAACCTGCCACACAAACTATCCAGGCAGATCCACAATTTAAGGATGTTATTTTATATAAAAATGATGATTTCACAACAAATGACCCAAATGTTGATGTATTTCTATTGGAAGACACGGGTATAAATAAATGTATAAAAGATCCAAAGTGTAAAAAATGTGTAGAGTTTGGAGTATCTGGGTCTGCATTTTGTTATCCAAACTAAATGTATATTTTCGTAACATATAATATTAATGAGTGACCTTGAATCCATTAAAATTACATTGTATCATGCAAAGTGGTGTGGATACTGTGTTAAGTTCATGCCAGAATGGTTGAAACTTGTTGATGCAATAAAAGGAATTAAAAGTAATGACATAACACTCGAACTTATTGCAATTGAGGAAAGCGACTTTGGTAAATTGTCATCAAAGCCATCAATAAATGGGGAATCCGTTCAATCATTCCCTACAATTAAAATAACACTTAAATATAAAAATGGTGAAAAGAAAGAAGTTGAATACAAAGGAGAACGTAGTATGAAGGATTTGATTGCATTTGTGAGAAATCTCATAAAGTTGTAGAGGTGTAGAGGTGCATAGGTGTATAGGTACATGGTGCGTTTATAAATAAAATAAATAGTAAGGGATATAGGTGTAGAACAGTGTGGTGTGATATATTCCCAAGAGCATAGATATAATAATATGTATGCTCCTGTAGCTCAGTCGGTTAGAGCGCTGATCTTATAAGTCAGAGGTCGTGGGTTCGAGCCCCACCAGGAGCATTAAAGAAATATGTAATTGAATAACTACATATTTCTATTGGATGAATTACATAATAGTTTGGTGAAAAAATGAAATTAGATAACCACATATTTCTATTGGATCAACCACATAATAATTTGTAAAAAAATGAAATTAGATAACCACATATTTCTATTGGATCAACTACATAATAGTTTGGTGAAAATATGTAATTGGATAACTACATATTTCTATTGGTTCAACTACATAATAGTTTGGTGAAAAAATGAAATTTATTTTTATGTTAAAATGTAAGTAATGGAATTGTGCATGATGAATACATTGGATACATTGGATACATTGGATACACCATTGGATACATCATTGGATACACCCTTAGATATACCCTATGATATAATTGACATCGGCTTTATTGGTTCAGTGCATGGACTTGATGATAATCAAAAAAGTAATCTTTTTCAACAACTTGTGAGATTTAAAAGGAGATACACCACAGTAAATGCACATCATGGTAACTACAATGATGCAGATAAATATTTTCATGAGTTATGTGAAAAATTAGAATTTAGAATATATATTAACACACCTCGACATATACCTCGACACACATCAAACCCATTACCATATTTTAGAAATACACAAGTTGTTGATTTTTCTGATGTGTTGATAGCTTGTCCTTTTGAAAAAGTAAATGTAGTGAGATGTGGCACATGGAGTACAATACGTTATGCAGAAAAAAGAAAAAGGGGAGTGATTATTTTACATAGATATTAATATGTTATGGGACACCGTGGGATGTTATGGGATGTATTATGTAGTAAAAAATGAATTATCTAACATTATATATGGATAATAAAAGAGATATTGCTGATAGTATGGACGTCATGGATGTCATGGATGTCATGGATGTCATTGTAATGGATGCCATGCACGTTGACTATCCACCACCTAAAAGACGTTGTGTTGCCAAGACAAAGGCTGCCCTATCTCCTCCACATCCAATTTCATGTGATGACTTGGTACAATTAATGTCTCCGACATCTGTTATTACTCCTGATTCACCCAAATGGCGGGATCCAAACTTATCTTTTTTTGGTAGTGGGTTGTGATGAAGCAAGGTGGTTATTATGATGATATATTATGATAATTCTGTTTTTTTATGTAGTCATAATATAATGAAACCACTTTTGGTTATTTTAGTAGTTGTTGCTATGATTATATGGGTATATATGAACACCAGGGCAACTGAACAATTTTCCAATGGGGCATATATACAATTGGATGCAAATAGACCAGTTTATTATGACCCACTTTATGCATATATGGTAAATCCCTATCTTTATTTTTGGAACATGCCAACACGTATTCCATCATATATTCCCTATTATTATCTGCTTTAATTAAAGGTGAGTAGATAAGTTAGTTGAAGGTAAGTAGATAAGTTAGTTGAAGGTAAGTAGATAAGTGAGTTGTTCTCCATCTGTTACGATATCATCTCTTATGGTGATGATTTCGCTATTTGTTCCGACATTTATTAGTTTCATATATTTAATAAATTTTTTTAGTCTATTGGAATAATTGTTGAAATCCGTGTCAGCAGTTAGGGTGAGAGTGTTTATTGCGAATTTGCCATATATACCCTGTATTACTTCGAAGAACCTATCGAAATTAGAGATATATTTGTTGAAGTAATCATCACTTGCCTTGTGTTTGCCATATGTATCACATTGGAAATGAAACATTTTGGTCTCTATTAGGTGTATCCACATGATTTTTAGAGTATCTTCCATTATATGTTATATATGGAAAAATTGATTTTTAAACATTATGGACACGAAGACATTAAAGAAACCATCAAACATGCCTAAATCAACAAAGCAAGATAAGAAGGAGCAAGGATGCATCTGTGTCTTCTATGGAGATGTCATGAAGGCAGGTAACATGTATTTTGCAGCAGTAAAAGCGGATAAGCCTCAGGAATTGTATGAGGAAATGCGCAAATACTACGGTAGATATGTTATGTGTAAGTATGTTCATACTACATTTGATGAACTTGATGTATTATACAAAAAGGTACTCAATGATATGACAACTGCAGGAATTACTCATTGTGGTAATATCTACCAAATTACATCATCAACCGCAACAACAATGATTAAGGAAATCACAGGAGCAAAAACTATGAAAACTATCCAAGAAAAGAAAGAAAAGGATGGTGCTGTTGCAGATGATAAACATGAAGAGGATGGTGATGATGAGGAAGATGAAAAACCTAAATCAAAATCAAAATCCAAATCAAAACCCGATGATGAAGTGGCTAAGAAACCAGGTAAGAAATCCAAACCACCAGTGACAACTGATGAAGAGGATGAACAACCTAAAAAATCAGTTTCCAAACCTAAACCAAAACCACCAGCGACAACTGATGAGGATGAACAACCTAAAAAATCAGTTTCAAAACCTAAACCAAAGCCTATGCCAAAACCACCAGTAACAACTGATGAAGAGGATGAACAACCTAAAAAATCAGTTCCAAAGCCTAAACCAAAGCCTATGCCAAAACCATCTCCTGTAGAGGATGATGACGATGATGAAGACGATGATGAGGATGAAGACGATAAGGACGATAAGGATGATGATGATGATGAACCAGAAACAACTGAGGATGAGGTAGTCCCACCACCAAAATCAAAGTCTAAGCCTAAACTGAAGACGACATAATTGTATGGGATAGTATAATTGAATGGAATACTTTATTTATTTTACATTGATATCAATTGATATTCCATGTTACTCACATCATCTTACATTAGTATCAAAAAATTGATTTTTTAATAATTTGTTTATAACCATAATAAAAAACTGTTAGCTAATACTAATGTCGCAAAAAATCTACGTTCCTCCATCCCAAAGGGCGGGTAGCAGTGGTGCATCAATGTGTTCATCTAATCCATGGAACACGAGGAACTCACCCAGCCCATGGAATAATCAAAGGAATTCAAATCAACCAAAAAAGGAATTCTACATACCCCCATCCAGAGATGATGATGTACCAGTTAGAAAGGTAAAACAGGAGAAACCAAAAATTGCAGATGCATCAGTGTTTCCTAAATTACGTAATGATGGGGAGATAGTACACATTGAAAAAAAATGGGGTCCTGCTGACGATCTATTAACCAACAAATGTTTCACTGAAGGATGTCGAACTGAGAAATGCTCACCATATCCACCATCTCCAGCATCTCCACAAATCATCAAATGCCTTGTTGAGAGAACTATAAATGTTGCAGAGAATTGCAAATATGATGATGAGATTAATGCAATCGATCTCAATCCAGGTGAAATAAAAAAATGTTCAAAGAAAATTAAACATGTTAAAAGTGAATCGAGTATGGACAGCTATACATTTGGAAGTGATGCATATGAGGGAAGTGAAATGGAATTTGAAAGATATACACCATTGGATGCATACAACGATGCATTTGATGCAAAGGTATATATGTCAGATGATGAATGTAGTTCAGCTTGTAGTTTTCAATGTCTATTTGAAAATTGATTATTTTTTTATTGTATTATTTGTTTAATGAAGTATCAATGCATAACTGATTATATTTATTCACGTTCATATGGTTACTCCAAAACATTTAAATATATCAAACATGAAATTGAACATGATAAGAAATATAAATTTCGATTGTATAATTTCTACACATTTCATACAAAAGTAGGTGATTGTGATTTTTATCATTTTTATCATGCAAAATCACAATATCGTTCAATTGATAAACTCTTAAAAATATACACAACATTGAAAGATGAATACATAACTAATTCACAAGTTGTGGATGTATTTAATGGTAACACAAATGTATTAATTGGAAGTGGAACAAATATGTCGCCCAATCCAAATAATCACATCATCACACCAAACATGGCATTTCTATTGACATGGATGTCATTGGATAATAAAAGTATGTTGGTTGAGTTGTTTTCACAATGGTGTCTATTGGATAATCCACATGATGAGATTAAATGGATAAAGTCATTGATATGCTTTTCTAACAAAACATTTGAAATGAATGTTGTATGTGCAACATTGTATATCTTTTTTGAAAAATATCATTTTGCAGTATTTTTAAATGATATAACAAGATGCACATCACTAATCACATTTGAATTTTATATTGATTACACACCACTTCCTCAAATGGAGCAACTCGATTATGAGGATATAAACGATGTATTAAAATGTGATATCTTTTCACATGCAAGATTAATTGTAAAATCAAAAAAGAACTTATATCTGTATGACCCTGATGTAATTAATTCTGGAGAGATACAATCATATCACAAATATAACAAATATATTAATCTAACAATGTTTAATATTCCACCTATACAAGAACTTACAAATGATAGTTTGTGTATGTTTCATTGTATTAGCTTTATACTTATTATGTTGCGCTATAATGGGGGACATGTTGATGATTGCAATGGGGTATCACTAAGTGAATATGTTACAAATAAACTAACATTCACATATACGAAAAAACTAATAAAGACGCTGTATAGGATTGAATATGGATGATGGGCGATAAGCGACGAACGTTATAGTTACATCATTCTCGCATAGAAAAATGATAATTTTATTTATATTTAACAATACTAATGAAAGCCCTCGTGAATAGATGTGTTGCATTTATACTCCAATGTATAGATGTACATTGGTATAGTCAAAAAGAAATATGTAAGATAAAAAGTCTTGCAGAAAAAATCATACATGTTAATTTTTATGTTATTCAATTAATAGAATACAGAAATAAAACACGAGGCAGTAGTGAGTTTTTTAACATAATTTCACAAATAGATTATTGTAAACACATAAAGCAATGTGATATAATATACTTAATTCAATTGATTGGAAAGATTGATAATAACATGATGGATGAATTAATGAAACAAAGTATTAAGTTACGATGTCAAACGAATATGTATGTAGCCACAACAAATACCCCTTTTGATGAACTTATTGATGAAGTCGATAATGCAATATTCAGATATATATCAAATAGTGATTTTGATATCCACATAAAATGTAGTAACTTAATCGATAAAATTAAAAATTTCAAACAGGAACAACAATTTTGTAGTTTGATTGATGGTATTAACTCACTCCAAATTGAACCACAAAATAAAAGACAACGTGTATAAATTATTATGGTGTTCTCATATCCATCAAAAGAGAATATACCAAACATAAACCATGACCAAATGCTTCGCTTGTATCGTTTAACAAACCTTCTACAATGTCGAGAGTTAATTCACATACATTAATATCATTACATTGTCCATAATTACCTCTTTTTCCTTTGGCAGGAACATCTACTTCGCATATCATGATGTTTTCATTATTTTTTAGTTTATTTAATAACAAGGTGTATTCTGATGTTTTTTTTACAAGTCTGATATATTCTTTGACATAGATTTCTTTACGTGCAGTTTGGTAATCCATTCTAATTTCATTTCCATTGATTACTAATGAAAACTTTGTGTTTTTTCTTCTGTGAATTTTGTTTGGATATCTAATGGGATTTTGACAACTCCATAAACTATCTCTCCATCTGAAATACAAATCATAATTTATAACGTTGTCATTTATTAGCACATCACCCTCATCCCCACCTTGTGGAATAAATGACCACCACAAATGTTCTGGTTTGCCAACATGATATTTTGATGGATACACTTTATTTTCATAGACGATATCGTATACTTTTGAACCTTGCCAAAAGTTTTCAAATAGTACATTTCCAGGATTGTTATTTTTTTCCATACCATCTGTTCTTAGATAATATGGACTTAATGTTTTCCATTTGCTATTTTTCCATTTTAGTACATTAATAACTGTGTAATCCTTGTATGGCAATGGTTTGGATATTGTAGACTTTATTTGTTGAGTTGCTATCATTTGGTATTCTATGTAGATATAGTTAAATAATCAATTTTTCACAACATTATCTATATGGAGACTAACGGACTTGAAAGTATAGTGATAATATTGATTGCTCTTATTTTAGCATACATAAATGTAATCTATGGAATTCTATTTTTGGCAGCATTGGGATTATTTTCATTATCATACATTATGAGTGAGTAGAGGGGGATATTAATGGTGTAATATATTTTTTACTCCAATAATATTATAAAATGCCTATTAAGAGAGGAGTATTCATTGGAATTAACTATGTTGGACAATCGAGCAAGCTTAATGGATGTTACAATGATGCAATTGCATTATTGAAATTTGTAGAGAAAACGTGTGGAATTGATGAGGCTATTTTACTTACTGATGAGAAGCAAGGATATGAACTTCCTACAAAGAAAAACATTATTCGTGCAATTCAATGGCTTGTAAAGGATGCAAAGAAAGATGATTGTTTAATATTCACTTATTCTGGACATGGTTCGCAAACGATGTGTCCCGATGATTTGTATGAAACTGATGGAGTGGATGAAACAATTGTTCCATTGGACTATCAGAAAGAAGGACAGATATCAGATTGTGTATTAAGGTATCATCTTGTTAATTTTCTACCTGCGGGTGTGAAACTAACATGTGTGTTTGACTCATGTTTTAGTTCATCTGTGTTGGACATTAAATATAATTTGGTGGCTGATGTAACTACACCTCCAATTGCGAATGTTCCATATGCACCAAATGACAGTAATCTATCACCAACAATTATATCAAAGTTAAACAAACTACCTGAGGTTTATTTTGAGGATTGTGGATATTCCGAAAGTAATGCGGATGTGTGTTGCATTAGTGGATGTATGGACACACAGACTTCTGCAGATGCAATGATTGATTGGAAAAGTTCAGGTGCTATGACATGGTCATTGTTGACAACATTAAATAATACAGAAAATATTACATATGTTGATTTGATTCAACATATGAGAAGTTTGTTAAAAGGTAAATATACTCAAATACCTCAAATGCATTTCTCAAAAAATATTAATCCGAATGATATATTCTCAATAGCAACTCCTACAACATATGTGGAAGCATCAACTGGTGTTACAATGCCAAAGGAAGCAATTATGTATGAGAAAATTTCACGAGGTTTGAAAACTGCTGATAGTGGAAAAATAATTATTAAACATATCAAACATCTTAAACAAATTAAACAACTCAATCTTAAAAAACTAACAAAATATATTCCATTGATTGATTACATCCCATGGATTAATAAATGGGTGTGATAAGCCAATGGGTGTGATGTGATAATCCAATGGATTGCAATGTGATAATCCAATGGACATCATCATTATTATTATCATTATTATTATCATCATCATAATCACTTTTATTTTCTTGTATAAATATATATGTTGCTTATTGTATTAGTAATTGCAGTATTAGTTATATTAATGTTCCTTCAACCAAACAAAGAAGGGTTTGTTAGTGCACCATATTCTGATTACCATTTCAGATATAGACCAGTGTATAGAAATACATATTATGATTACTACTCACCATATGACTGCATGCAAAATGCATTTGGAAAGATTGTTTGTTTTCCATTTACAAAGACGTGGTGGGGATCGTTTTGGTGAGTTGAGTACATTGTACAGTTATATTTGTTTTGGTGGTAATAATTCAGATTGATATTCATTAAATTTTGCTTTAAAATTTTCAATACCAACGCTTGATTGATTTTCACTAAACCATTCAAACCATTCAATTGCATCATTGTATATGTTGTTAAGTCTTGCATCAAACTGAGATGAATCAACATCATTTAAAAAGTTTTCAAATTGCATAGTGAGTTTTATTTTTTCTTTGTGTAGGAGATCCTCATCACGAAGTTTATTTGCTTCATCAATCATAATTTCTATTTGTTCTTTTGTTAGATGGTTGTTGTTATTAATTGTAATATTTTTTTCTGAACCATATGATGTCTCTTTTGCAGATACTTTTAGTATTCCATTTGTATCGACATCATATGTTATCTCAATTTTTGGAACACCTTTTGGCATTGGAGGGATGCCATCTAAAATAAAACATCCAAGTTGGTTATTATCCTTGGTGAGAGTTCGTAATCCTTCATATACTTTTACAGAAACTTTTGTTTGATTGTCGTGATATGTAGTAAATATATTTTGTTTTTTGGTGGGAAGTGTAGTATTTTTAGAAATTATCACTTCCATCAATCCTCCTGCTGTCTCAATTCCTAAATCAACAGGTGTAATATCCAGGAGAATAATGTTGTTTAATGTATATTTTCCTGTTAGTATGGCTGCTTGTATTGCTGCACCACATGCGACTGCTTCATCTGGATTAACAGATTGACATAGTTTTTTACCATTAAAATGATTACTTAACAATTCACGAATTTTGGGAATTCTTGATGAACCACCAATGAGAAGGATTTCATCAATGTCAGTTGTAACCATTTTAGCAGATAGTAGGGCATCCTTTACAACATCAATACATTTTTCAAATATATCAACACACAACCCTTCTATAGTGTCCCTGGTGATGGGGATAATAAAATTAGATATTTCTATTTCTGTTTGAGTTGTGTTGGATAATATCTTTTTTGCATTATCACATTTTATTTGTAAGTTGTGGGATTGGGCATTACATGTATGTGTGTTACATATCTTTGCATTACACATTTTTTCTTCGCAATACTTCATTAGTCTATGTGTAATATCTTCACCACCTAAATGTGTATCACCTGCTGTGGATTTAACCTCAAATACACCATGAGATAGATCGATGATTGTCACATCCAATGTTCCTCCCCCAAAATCAAACACAAGTATTTTTTTGTCACAATCCATATTAAAACCATACGCAATAGCTGCTGCAGTTGGTTCATTAATGATACGTAGAACATTTAAATTAGCAATTAATCCAGCATTTTTTGTAGCCTGTCGTTGGGCATCATTGAAATATGCAGGAACTGTGATTACAGCATCCTTAATGGGAGTTTTTAAGTAGTTTTCCGAAATATCCTTCATCTTTGACAGAATAAAACTTGAAATTTGTTCTGGTGTGCAAATTTGTTCCAATGGCGGTGACATGGTTGATTTATTTATTTTAATCATCACCTTATTTTGCATATCAGACACCAACGTGAATGGGTAATTACGGATATCTTCCTGAATTGTTAAATCATCGAGAGTTCTACCAATTAATCTTTTTACATCAAATAATGTGTTTGATGGATTAATTGAACATTGATTTTTTGATGCTTCTCCAACAAGTATTTCATCTGTGATTGTTACATATGATGGCGTTGTTCTGTTACCAAAATCATTTGGGATAACTTTTACATGGTCGTTCATCCACACTGCAACACATGAATATGTTGTTCCTAAATCAATTCCAATAGCGTAACTCATACTAATATATGATATTTTTATTTATGTTATTTATTCACAAGATTACTTAATTAAAATAACTATTAGAATTAGAACCAATAAAACAACTACAACAACCATTATTGCTATTTCAGTTGTAGAATATGATGATATTGGGAATAGATCCGAAGGAGTGGGGCTTGGGGTGGAGCTTGGAGTAGATGATGGATTTGGCAAGGAAGTTCCTTGATACTTATCACCACATGCTAATGTAACATCAATTCCACTAATATCAATATTATTCCCTGCCATAAAATGTTCCATATCTATTATTGCTTTGCATATTGTAACATTCATTGGACATTGCAATGTGTCATATGGAGAAAATGGATTTCTTGATTCTTTTGTCATATATGCATCTGAATTGGTATAGCATCCTGCTTTATAACAATTACTTTGTACGTTTGCAACGTCAAACTCTATGTTATCACTAAAACAAGCACATTCAGGCTTGTAATAGTACAGCGATCCATTAAATGCTCCATCAGATATACCTTGCTGTTCATTTTCATTTAATAAAAGTGCTCTTGTTGAGTGACAATATAAATCCATAAAATCATCACATGCATTTGAGGCATAAGTGTATGAGTTGTATTGAGGTGCTAAACACATTTCAGAGGGGATATTAATTATTTTATCATAGTATCCATATCGTTTTTCATTTACCAATAAATTCGTGGTGTCCATATCTGATGGAATTGGAAGTCTAACTTTAACAGGATATTCATCTGTTACATTATGTTTGTTTGGATTTCCACGATTTAAACAACAAGCCCTTTTAATTGTTGTTGATGACAATGCATTTGTAACATCATTAGATGGAGTACCTGAACGGGGGTTATCATTGTAATAATTCAGACTTAACCAATTTGCATTTGATTGATTAGTCCAATCAATTTCATTCACAATAGATGTATATGTCGTTGGATCAATACTCATATACAAGTTATACAGAAAATATACAAAATAATAGCTAAGATGATATATCATAATTGTATTATGCTTCATATGCAGGAGGTGCAGCAACTATGACTGGTGCAGGAGGAGGCGGCGCAGATGAGGACGACGAACCCTTAAATACACCAGATGACAAACATGATGAACATAATATAAAAAGCATACACAAACCAAGAAGTATCATGGGCATCATTGCCAGGGTTGTTAGGGGTGATAGAATTGCACCAACAAGTCCTGATAATGCATCAACCAATCCCTGTACGACGGTTGTTGCAGTACTACTCTGTACCACACCAGTTTCAGCCTTCGTTACCACAAAATTGAATGATTGTAGATCTAATGTATTTACAGTTTCACTTGCAGCCTTACTAATAATTTCAGATGTTTGTAGACAGCTACTTACTGCATCAGATGCTTGAAATTGTGCAAGGTCATATATAGTGATATTTTCTCCAGCATGCAAATTTTTAATATCCATATTTTGATTATCTTGTATATTTTGCAAACATGTATCTATGTTGTTATACACAAGATCATTTGTAACAATATTTTCTACGAGCGTTGCAATGGTTGTACCGACATTAACCTCATTTGAATAGTTCAGTTCGAGGTTATTTTTTGCAGTAGAAGTACCCCATGATGTAGCAAGGGCACCACTGCTCATTTTTGCTGCGGCTACCTGGTTAATATTAGTTAAAACATCTGCCGCAAAATGATTTTGTAATTCTTGAGTAATTGTATTCACAAGCGT
>Ga0316231_1003425_pt1 | contig 13993 bp, 8 predicted proteins | sample TBH18027metaG_FD_206002 | JGI IMG/M metagenome (GOLD analysis project Ga0316231, IMG submission 206002) | Freshwater microbial communities from Trout Bog Lake, Wisconsin, USA - TBH18027 | ecosystem: Environmental > Aquatic > Freshwater > Lake > Hypolimnion/Profundal zone | place: USA: Wisconsin...
AGGTGTGGCCTTCGCCCAGGAACATGTCGTCGCGGATGCCGATCACCTCGGTGAGGAAGCTGATCATGTTGGCGGTCTCGCGCACGGTCTCGCCGTGGGCCACCTGGCTCTTCTGCTCGTCCAGGTCGGACAGGCCCAGGCCCAGCGCGTTGGCGGCCGAGGCGAAGCTGAACCGGGTGCGGGTGGAGTTGTCGCGGAAGATGGAGATGGCCAGGCCGGTGTCGAAGGACTTGTAGGACATGCCCTGCTGGTGCATGAGCTTGAAGGTGTCGGCCAGGTTCAGGATGGCCTTGATCTCCTCCTCGGGATGCTCCCAGGTGAGCAGGAAGTCCTTCTGGAAAAGGTCGGTCTTCAGGGTCTGGAAGGCCCTCAGATTGTAGGAGATGGTTGACGTCATGGGATGCTCCGGGAAGGGGGTTTCAGTGGAGAGGGAGGGTTGCGGGGGAAGGCTGAAGGAGTAGGCCCTGGGGCTGGTCAGGTTCCAGCAACTGGCCGTTTTCCACCCGGGGATCGCCCCGGAGCAGCACGTGGCGGAACAGGAGCCTGGAAGTGAAGCCGGGGAACGCCTCGAAGGCCGGGACCAGGGTGGAGCGGAGCGGCCGTTCGGGGCCCGAGGGGTCCAGCACCACGAGGTCGGCGTCCAGGCCGGGGCTGAGGGCGCCCTTGCGGTCCTGGACCCCGGCCCGGCGGGCCGGGTTCAGGGCCAGGTGGGTGGACAGGCCCAGCGCCGCCCGGTCGGGGTCGTCCTCCCAGATCTTCCAGGTCACGTGGGGCAGGGCGCCGATGCCCGGCAGGCCGTTGGGGTAGCTGCGCAGGTCCTTGCCGTCCCAGCTGTCCTTGTCCTCGGGGCGGAAGGCGCAGTGGTCGGTGGCGATCACGTCGGCCTCGCCGGCCCGGGCCAGCTCCAGCAGTTCGGCCTGGCAGGAGCGCAGCGGCGGCGAGCAGAGCCAGCGGTGGCCGTCCTCCCGGGCCAGCCAGCTGTCGTCCAGGAACAGATACTGGGGGCAGGTCTCGAAGCTCAGTTTGCCCTTCGCCCGGTTGCGCACCAGGATGCGGGCCCCTTCGGCGGTGGACACGTGCACCACGTGCAGGGCGGCCCGGTAGGTGAGGGCCAGGTCCACCACCCGCTGGATGGCCACGGTCTCCGCCTGCTGGGGCCGCAGCCGGGCGTGGCTGGCGGCCCGGGTGAGGTCCAGCGCGTCGGCGTTCACCGCGGCGATGACGGCGTCGTCCTCGCAGTGGACCATGAACTGGGCCCCCAGGGGCGCCAGCCGGCGGAACAGGTCCTCGATCCGGCCGTAGCTGGCGAAGATGCCCGCGGCCTTGTAGGTGGTGTACAGCTTCAGGGTCCGGTAGCCCGCCGCCAGCAGGGTCTCCAGGGCGCGCAGATCGGCCGGCTCGAAGGTGGTGGGGGTGAGGTGCCAGAGCACGTCGCAGTGGCCGCGGCCTTCGGCCTTGGCCCGGGCCGCGGCCATGGCCTCCGCCAGGGACTGGCCCGGGCCCTGGGTGACGAAGGTGCAGAGGGTGGTGATGCCGTTCTGCAGGGCCACCCGGGTGCCCGATTCGTAGCTGTCGGCCAGGTAGAAGCGGCCGATCCGGTCGTCCACGTGGGTGTGGAAGTCCATGAGCCCGGGCAGCACGTAGCAGCCAGCGGCGTCGATGATCCGGTCCGCCGTCACCGGCCCCATCCGCTCCGGCCCGTCCACCGCGACGATGTGCCCGTCCTCCACCAGGACGTCGGCGTCCTGGACGCGGTCGGGGAGGGCGGCGCGGCCGTTGCGGATCAGGGTTCTCATGCGGGTACCGCCTCCAGGACCGGATCGATGGCGGGCGGGATGCTGATGCGGGACAGGGGCGCCTCCACATCCTTCAGGCCATGGCCGGTGGCCATGATGACCACCCGGGCGGCCGCTGGCAAGCGCCGGGCGCCGGCCTGGACCTGGATCAGCCCGGCCAGGGCGGCGGCGCCGGCCGGCTCGGTGAAGATGCCGGTGCGGGCCGCCAGCTGGGCCTGGGCCGACAGGATCTGCTCGTCGGTGACGGTGAGGGTGAAGCCCCCGCTCTCCAGGATGGCCCGGCGGGCGCCGTGGGCGTTGCTGGGGCAGGTGACCGAGATGGAGTCGGCCCGGGTGGTGGGGTTGGCGGCGTCGGCGTAGGTCCCGGTCCGGACGTAGCGGTGGATGGCGTCGGAGCTTTCCGCCTGGACGCCGATCAGCCGGGGCAGGCGCTCGATGAGCCCGGCCCGCTTCAGGTCCAGGAAGCCCTTGTGCAGCCCGCCCAGGATCACCCCGTCGCCGACAGAGACCACCACCGCGTCCGGGGCCTCCCAGCCCAGCTGGGCCCAGAGCTCCAGGCTGGCGGTCTTCTTGCCTTCGATGGTGAGCGGGTGGTAGGCGGTGTTGCGGTTGAGCCCGCCGCGCTGGGCGGTGTAGTCCAGGGACAGCCGGAAGGCGTCGTCGTAGGTGCCCTTCACCGGGACGACCCTGGCCCCGTAGAGGACCATCTGCACCAGCTTGGCCTTGGGCGCGGTCTGCGGCACGAAGATCAGGGCCTGCTGGCCGCTGGAGGCGCACACGGCCGCCAGGGCCGAGGCCGCGTTGCCGGTGGAGGCCGCCACGATCAGGTCGATGCCCAGGCGCCGGGCCTCGGCCGCCACCAGGAAGGACGCCCGGTCCTTGAGGCTGCCGCTGGGGTTCAGGCCGTCGTTCTTGACCCACACGCGGTCCAGGCCCAGCTCGGCGCCCAGCCGGTCCACCCGGGCCAGGGGCGTGTTGCCCACCGGGAGCGGCGGGTGGAACCGGGGCTCCACCGGGCAGAACAGGCTCCAGTCGGGGCGCTGCCGGTCGAAGGCCTTGCCGATGGCGCCGTAGTCGAACACCGCTTCCAGCACCCCCAGCAGGGGGATGCCGGGCCGGTAGGCGGGCCCGCAGACCGGGCAGAGGTAGCGCACCTCGTCCCGGGAGAAGGTGCGGCCGCAGTCAGTGCAGCGATATTCGAAGGAGGCCATGGTAAATATCCGGAGAAAATTCCGGACCGGGAGCAGGGCTCGCCGGTCCGGAAGAATGCAGTCTAGAAGTGGAACTCGGCGCAGTACATGATCGCGTGCACCGGCTGGTTGTTGTCGCCGAAGTTGTTGGCGAAGTCGGTCTTGTTGGGGGCGCCGAACTTGTTGTTCCAGAATTCGAAGCCGGGGCCGATGAAGATGGCGCCCTTCTTGCGGCCGAACACGGAGCTGACGTCGAACATCACGTAGGTGTCCACGAGGGTCTCAGGCCGGGTGCCGTTGTCGCCGGCCGTGGCGAATGAACCAGGAAGGTTCCCGGGGGTCTGGTTGCCCTTGGAGCTGAGGAAGTTGCCCCAGCCCTTCCAGGTGATCGGCACGCCCAGGTCGAAGCTCTTGCTCCAGGCGGTCCAGAGCACGGCCTGGGTCTTGAAGTCGACTTCGTGCTCAATGAAGCCGTTGTAGTTCTCCTCCTTGCAGACGCCCACGCCGACGTTCCAGAAGCCCTTGGAGATGTTGAAGGCGAACTGGGGGCCAGCAATGATGAGCTTCTTGTTCGAGGCGAAGGTGTTGTTGCAGGAATCGAAGTCGAAGCCGACGGTGAAGTCCACTTCCCGGACCGGGCCGAAGGACAGGTCCGTCTTGAAGATCTTGCCAAGGTTGAAATCGCTGCGGTAGACGACATAGACCTCGGTGTCGCCGGGGACGTTGGGCGCTTCATTGCCGAATCTGGTCGGGGTGTTCGAGGGGTCCTTGTGGGAGGCGGCGAGCATGTTCACGTCAAAGAAGTTCGTCCCGTAGTCCCAGCCGTAGACGCCGGAGAGCTCGAGGCGGGTCTTGACTTCGTTGCCGGAGACGCCCGGATCGCGGAACTGGTTGCTGTACTGGTACCCGAGGAAGGTGTCGCTCCAATTCGCGGCGGAAGCGGGAACGGCGGCCAGGGCTACGATGCCCAGGGCGGCTAGGGTGAGTTTTTTCATTTCGGCTCCTGAAAGAGGCTCCCGGGTGCGGGGCCTAGGTTGTGGGTGTGATTACTGAATTGTGAAGCAAAATCCTGGTAAAGATTCGGTTAAATCAAGCTTCGCTGGACAGGCTGGCGCCGGTCGCCTCTTCGGCCGCACTGCCACTGGCCTTCAGTTGGTTGAAGAAGAGATTGAGCGCCACGGCGACGATGGAGGCCAGCAGGATGCCGCTGCCGAGCAGGGGCCCGAGCACCTTGGGCATCTGCACGAAGAACTTGTCCGCCACCAGCGGGATCATGCCGACGCCGATGCTGATGGCGACAATGTAGAGGTTGTTGCGGCTGGTCTTGAAATCCACGCCGCTGAGGATCCGGATGCCGGTGCTGGCGACCATGCCGAACATCACGATGCCGGCGCCGCCCAGCACGAACATGGGCACCGAGGCCACCACGAAGGCCAGCTTGGGCAGCAGGCCCAGCAGGATCAGAATGCAGCCGCCGGTGACGCAGACGAACCGGCTGCGCACCCCGGTGACGCCCACCAGGCCGACGTTCTGGGAGAAGGACGTGTAGGGGAAGGTGTTGAAGATGCCGCCGATGAGGGTGCCCAGGCCGTCCACCCGCAGGCCGTCGGAGATGGCCTTCTGGCTGAGCTTCTTGCCGGTGATCTCGCCCACGGCCAGGAACATGCCCAGGGACTCGATCATCACCACCACCATCACCAGGCACATGGTCAGGATGGCGCCCAGGTGGAAGGTGGGGAAGCCGAACTGGAACGGCCGGACGACGGCGAACCAGGAGACCTGGTTGATGTTGGCGAAGCTGACCTTGCCCAGGGCGATGGCGATGAGCATGCCGATGACCAGGCCCATGAGCACCGAGATGTTGGCGAAGAAGCCCTTGATGTACTTGGTGATGAGCAGGATCGACACCAGCACGACGGCGGCCACCGCCAGGTGCAGGGGCGCGCCGTAGGCCGGGTTGGGCACCGGGCCGGTGGGGGTGTTGAGCATGGGCATGTTGGCGCCGGCGGCCCAGGTGATGCCCACGCGCATGAGCGAGATGCCGATCACCGTGATGATGCTGCCGGTGACCACCGGCGGGAAGGCCGGCAGCATGCGCCCGATGAGCGGCGCGACGAGGATGCCGAACACGCCGGCGCTGATCACCGCCCCGTAGATGCCCAGCAGGCCGATCTCGGGGCTGGTGGCCATGACGATCATGGGGCTGACCGCGGCGAAGGTGACGCCCATCATCACCGGGAGCTTGATGCCGAAGCGCCAGATCCCCAGGGACTGGAACAGGGTCGCCAGGCCGCAGGCGAACAGGTCGGCGTTGATGAGCAGGGCCAGCTGCTCCTTGGGCAGCTTCAGGGCGCCGCCGATGATGAGCGGGACCGCCACGGCCCCGGCGTACATCACCAGCACGTGCTGGATGCCCAGGAGGGAGAGCTTGCCCAGCGGGAGTCTTTCGTCTACGGGATGGACATCGATTTTGCTGTTCATATATGCTCCGACAGACAGCCGTTGACCGGCCTCGCGCATGGTTGAGGACATCGCTGATGAGAACGGATTGGGAAGAACCTGGGGATGAACTCGGCGCTCGCCGAACCTGCTGAAGGACCTCTGCGTTGGCCTACCTGGTCCTCTTTCCCTTGATTTCCTTAAATTCTAGGATAGAGGACCCGGGCGTCAACAAAAATTTTGTCGATGACTGAAATTTTTTTACTGGGCCGCCCGGACCAGGTCGGGGATGACCGGTTCGGCATTGATCAGCACCAGGAGGGTGGCGCAGGGGGTGAAATCCACCGTGGTCCCCTCGGCCAGGACCGCCTGGGCTTCCCAGCCCAGCAGTTCCCAGGTCCCGGTCCTGAGCCGGGCGCTGACCTGGCCGCCCAGGTAGCGAGTCTCGGCCGGCCCCACCTCCAGCCGGTGCGGTTTCCCGCCCAGCCGGGCCTCGATGACCAGGCCCCCGGGCCCGCGCTCCATGCGGAACGCGTCGCCCTTCGCGGTCTCGAAGCCTTCCCGGTCGATCCAGAAGCGCGGCTTGTCCCGGTAGGGCGCGCCGGCGGTGGGGCAGAAGGTGGTGCAGTTGCCGCACTCGTTGCAGAAGTCGGCGACGTTGAGGGTCTGCACGGTCTGGTCCACCGCGAACGGACTGCTCCCCTCCCGCGCCAGCCGGCCGCCCCGCTGCACCAGCACGGGCAGGTCCAGCCGGAACGGGGCCATGGGGTAGGCGTGGTTGGCCCGGTTCGGGCAGACGGTCACGCACAGGCTGCAGACGTCGTCGCAGTCCAGGCAGCGGGCGGCCTCCTTGGCGGCGGATTCGGGGGTGAGGGTCTGGATCACCTCGGCGAAGCCGGAGCGCTCGGTGAGGGGGATCACCGGGACCTTCTGGCCGGAGTGCAGGCGGGCCTTCTTCTCCATCATGGCCGAGGTGGCGCCGCCCTTGTCCAGCGTGGGCTCGGGCTCGATCGGCACGCCGTGCCTGCGGGCGATGGCCTCGGCCGCCTTGCGGCCGTCGGCGATGGCCTGGATGACCGAGGAGGGGCCGTGCACCACGTCGCCGCCGGCGAACAGGCCGGGCAGGCTGGTCTCGCAGGTGGCGGGGTCGTGGGCGAGGGTGCCGTCCTTCTTGCGCTCCAGCGGGAGGCCGGCTAGGAAGTCCAGCACCGGCTCCTGGCTGATGGCCGGGATGATGGTGTCGGCCAGCAGGATCTCCTCGCTGCCCTCGGGCACGGGCCGGGGCCGGCCGGAGGCGTCGCGCTCGCCCAGCTTCATCCTGGAGCAGGCCAGGCCGGTCACCCTGCCGCCGGCGGCCACCACCGCGGCCGGGGCCAGCAGGTCGCGCAGGCCGATGCCCTCCTCGATGCAGTCGTGCACTTCGGCGGGGTCGGCCGGCATCTGGGCGCGGGTGCGGCGGTAGACCAGGGTCACTTCGCCGTCCTTGACCAGGCGCCGGGCGGACCGGGCCGCGTCCATGGCCGAGTTGCCGCCGCCGATGATGAGCACGCGCCGGCCCAGTTCCATGGGGGTGCCGGCCTGGACCTTGTCCAGGAAATCCAGGGCGTCCATCACGCCGGCGCTGTCTTCGAGGGGGATGCCCAGGCGCTTGCCCTGCTTGGCGCCCACCCCCAGGAACACGTAGGGGTAGGCCTGGCGCAGGCTCTCCAGGCTGATGTCGCGGCCCAGGACCTGGCCGAAGCGGAAAGTGACGCCCAGCTGCCTGAGCCGCTCCAGGTCGCCGGCCAGGGTGTCGCAGCTGAGCCGGTAGCCCGGGATCACGCCGCTCACCATGCCGCCGAGGGAGGCCTTGGCCTCGAACACTTCGGGCTCGAAGCCCATCTTGGCCAGGAAGTAGGCCGCGGACAGCCCGGCCGGGCCGGCGCCGACGATGGCGACCTTGATGTTCCTCGCCGGCCCCCGGGTCTCCGGGTGGGCCCCGCCGTACTCCACGGCGAAGCGCTTGACCTCGCGGATGGCCAGGGGCGTGTCGTAGAAGTTGCGCACGCACTTCTCGGTGCAGGGGTGGTCGCAGACGCTGCCGGTGATGCCGGGCTGCGGGTTGGTGCGCAGGATGACTTCCATGGCCTCGGCGGGCCGGCCGTGGGCCACCAGCCAGAGGTAGTCGGGGATGTTCTGGTGGGTCGGGCAGCCGTCCATGCAGGGCGCGGCGATGCAGTCGAAATGGCCCAGGGGCCGGTCGCCCTTGAATTCCAGCGGGCGGGTGCGGCGGGCGTAGAGATCGTCGCCCACCACCTTCACCGAGTGCCTGGCCAGGTTGAACCGGGGCCCGTGGCCGCCGGAGGTGGCGTGGACGAAGGCGTCCAGGCTGTCCGCGCCGGCCTCGATCATGGCCGCGTCCAGGTTGACCAGATACTGCTGCAGCCGGGCGTAGCCGCCGGGCTTGAGCAGATCGGTGCAGACAGTGATCGGGGACAGGCCGTCGGCCACCAGGTCGGGGAAGTTGCGCGCGTCGGCGCCGCCGCAGAAGCTGATGGGCACCTGCCCGTCCAGCTCCTGGTCCACCAGCTGGGCCAGGGTCAGGGTCAGCGGGTGCAGGGCCCGGCCGGACATGTACATCATCTTCTCGTTGGCGGGGAACACCGGCCGGTGGTTGACCACCTCCAGGGTGTTGGTGAGCTTCAGGCCGAACGTGTTGCTGAGGCCCTTGGCGGTCCTGGCCAGGGTCTTGACCATGGCCATGGCGTCCTCGAACCTGGGGTCGTGGCCGAAGGCGCCGTCCGGCACCTCGATCTCGAAGCCCTGGGTCTGGTTGAGCATGCCCCGCAGCCGCTCCGGGCCCAGCAGGGTGGGGTTGAGCTTGACCCAGGTGTGCACCTTCAGGTCGGTGAGCAGGTAGCTGGCGATCCGCTCGATCTCCGCCGGGGGGCAGCCGTGCATGGTGGACAGGGTGATGTGGTTGGACAGCTCGGTGGGGATGGCGATGTCGCGCACCGCCGGGTAGACCTTGGCCACCTGGTCGATGGCGGCGGGCAGGGTCGCGGAGGCGTCGCGCATGGAGGCGATGAAGGCCTGCACCCGGGGGGTCTGGATGCCTTCCAGGTTGTAGCCGATGCTCATGTTGAAGTGGGTGCCGGGGTCGGGCAGGCCCATCCTGTGGGCCAGGGCGTGCAGCAGCACCCAGGCGTTGAGGTACTCCGAGAACGATTCCTCCAGCTTGAGCTCCTGGGACCATTCGCAGTTGTAGGTCTCGTCGGCGGAGTCGATGCAGGGCCGGCTCACCTCGATCTCGTCGAGGATCTGGACGGTCTTGAGCTCGATGAAGCGGCCGCCGCAGAGCCAGGTGGCGACGATGTTCTGGGACAGCTGGCTGTGCGGGCCCGCCGCCACCCCCAGGGGCGCGGCGATGGTGTGGCCGAACCGCTGCACGGCCATGCGCGCCGAGGGCAGCTGCAGATTGGCCTTGGGTATGCCCAGGATCGTGTCCCGGGCGTCCAGCTCGTTGAAGATCCAGCCGGCGAGCATGTCCAGCGGAGCGGTGCGGAATGGCTTGTCCATGGTTGTGTCCCGGGTTGTGGCGTTCAGGTCTTGTTCTTCTTGCCAAGCAGCTTCATTTCCTTGAGGGGCAGGCTGGTGCGGCGGACGCCGTCGAAGTGGCAGAGGGCGTTGGCCACCGCCGGCGCGGTGGGGACCAGGCCGATCTCGCCGACCCCCTTGGCGCCGTAGGGCCCGTGGGCGTCCGGCACCTCCACTCCGATCACTTCCATGGGCGGCATGTCCTTGGCCCGGATGATGCCGAGGTCGGCCATCTTCCATGAGACCGGCCAGCCGTCCTGATAGGGGAAGTCCTCGGTGACCGCGTAGCCCAGGCCCATGTGCAGGGAGCCTTCGATCTGGCCCTCGAACAGGGTCGGGTTCATGATCCTGCCGGCGTCGTGGGCGGCGGTGATGCGGGTGATCCTGCCGGTGTCGTCCAGTTCCACCATCTGGGCGGCGTAGCCGTACGAGTAGTGGGTGACGATCTCCTTGCCCGGCGGCGGCTCGGCGCCCACCTTGGTGGTCCAGTCGCAGACCCACTCGCCCCGGTACTCGCGTCCGGCCAGTTCGGCCAGGGTCCTGCCCGCGGCCAGGTCGCGCTTCAGCTCCTGGCTGGCGGCCCGCACCGAGTTGCCCACCAGCGAGGTGCCGCGGGAAGCGGTGGTCATGCCGCAGTAGGTCTCCTCGTCGGTCTCCACCCGCACCTCGATGATGGCGGGGTCGATGCCGGTCTCGGTGACCAGGGTCTGCAGGGCCATGTTGTGGGCGCCCTGGCCCATCTCGCACCAGCCGTGGTGGATCACCACCCGGTCCGGGCCGTGTACGCTGATCTTGGCCTTGCCGAAGTCGGGCATGCCGCAGCCGATGCCGGTGTTCTTGATGCCGGCGGCGATGCCGGCGTACTTCGCGCCCTGGAACCGCTCCTTGAGCGCCTCCAGGCAGGCGCGCACGCCCACGCCGCTGCGCAGCACCTGGCCGGTGGCGGTGGCCTTGCCTGGAACCAGGGCGTTGTCCCAGCGGAACTGCCAGCGGTCGAAGCCGCCCATGGCGCACAGCTCGTCCACGCTGGACTCGATGCCGAACGCGGCCTGGTTGGCGCCGAACCCGCGCATGGCGCCGCACGAGGCGTTGTTGGTGATGACCGCGGTGCCCTTCACGTGCACGTTGGGGATGGCGTAGGCGCCGGCGGAGTGGGCCACGGCCCGCTCGATCACCTTCATGCCGACGCTGGCGTAGGCGCCCGAGTCCGAGACCATCTCCGCCACCAGGGCCACCAGCCTGCCGTCCCTGTCGCAGCCCAGCTGGTAGTCCATGGTGATGGGGTGGCGCTTGGCGTGCATGCGCAGGGAGGCCTTGCGGTCGAACCGGACCATGACCGGGCGCCCGGTGGCCACGCAGAGCAGGGCCGCGTGGTGCTGGCCCATGAGGTCCTCCTTGCCGCCGAAGCCGCCGCCGTTCTGTACCAGCACCACGTTCACCATCCGCTCGGGCAGGTCCAGCAGCTCGGCGATCTGCCGGCGGTCCTCGTAGCCGCCCTGGCCGCCGTCGTAGATCTTCACGCCGGGCTCTCCGTCCTTGGTCCAGGGCACGGCCAGCGCCGCTTCCGGCTCCAGGAAGGCGTGCTCGATGCGCTGGGTGGTGTAGCGCCTGCGGGTGACGAAGGCGCAGCCCTTGAGCGCCTCCTCCGCGTCGCCCAGCCGCACCTCGGTGACCGAAAGGACGTTGCCGTGGTCGGTGAGCTGCGGCGCGCCGGGCAGCAGCGCCTCGAACGGGTCGGTGACCGGGGCCAGCGGCTGGTATTCCACCTGCACCAGGGCCGCCGCCCGGATCGCCTGGGGCTCGGTCTCGGCCGCCACGATGGCCAGCACGTCGCCGATGCAGCGGGTCTCTTCGCCCACCGCGACCATCACCGGCCAGTCCCGGTAGATCATGCCGTTGATGCGCTTGCCCTTGATGTCCTGGGCCGTGAGCACGGCCAGCACGCCCGGGGCCGCCAGGGCCGCGCCGATGTCCACCTTGAGCACCTTGGCCCGGGGGTGGTCGGAAAAGCGCAGGGCGCCGAAGGCCATGCCCGGCTCCACCATGTCGCCCACGAACACCCGCTGGCCCAGCACGGCCTCCCGGGCCGAGTACTTGGGGTGCCGGGTGCCGATGGCGCCGGTGTCCTTGGGGAAGGCCACCGGGGCGCCGCTGCGCAGGGCCTGCGCGGCGCACTCGACGGAATCCACGATCTTCTTGTAGCCGGTGCACCGGCAGAGGTTGCCGGTGAGGCCGTCGGTGATCTCCTGGCGCGAGGGATCCGGATTCTTGCGCAGGATGGCGGCGGCCTTGACGACGATGCCGGGAGTGCAGAAACCGCACTGGACGCCGCCCTTGAGCACGAAGGCGTCGGCGAAGGCGTCGCGCTCCTGCGCGGACAGGCCCTCCAGGGTGGTGACCTCCCTGCCGGCCACGTCCTTCATGGTCATGCGGCAGCTGAGCCGGGCCTTGCCGTCCACCAGCACCGTGCAGCATCCGCAGATGCCCTCGCCGGAACAGCCGTCCTTGGGGCTCAGCAGCCCGGCCACCTCGCGGAGATAGGTGAGCAGGAGCAGCCCAGGGTCCTCGTCGAATCGGGCGGCCTGACCGTTGAGCATGAACTCCATGGTTCCCTCTCCATCTCTGGTGTTGTGGGGCGGCCCTGGTGCCCTGGTCGTTCCAGGAAGGAAAGAAGACGGGCACCGGCCGTCTTCTTAAGTCTGATGATTATCAGCCCTTGCCGGCTCCAGCGCGAAGGCCGAAGTTGCCATCCGCCTGGATGGCGCAGCCATCCGGAAGGGTTGTTATTGAAAGACCTATGAATCCAGGAATGATTCTAGATACAAAGGTTTTTATGGTCAAGAAATTTTCTCTGTAGTTAAAAAATTTTCACAAATAATAATACTTTACTTATCCAGTAAACCAATCGAAGGCAGCAGGACCAGCGCCAGGCAGGCGGCCGCGGCCACCAGGGCGCAGGGCAGGCTCGCCTCCAGGCCGAACCGGCCGCCGGTGAGCCAGGCGGGCTGGCCATGCAACACCGGGGTCCACCAGCCGGCGCTGGGCAGGCCGCTCACGCCGAAGCCCAGGAGCATGCCCTGGGTCCAGTTCCAGCCCAGGTGCAGGCCGATGGGCAGGGCCAGGCTGCGGGTCCGGAGGTAGCACAGGCCCAGCAGGACGCCGGCCAGGAGGAGGTCCAGGCTGGCCCAGGCGCGGGTGGCGCCGGCCATGCCCGGGTTGCCCCAGTGGACGCCGGCGAACAGGAGGGCCACCACCAGCTGGGCGGGCCAGGGGCCGATCCCCTGGCACAGGCGCTGGAACAGGTAGCCCCGGAACAGCAGTTCCTCGCTGCACGCCACCGCCAGGAACAGCCAGGCGCCCGCCAGCAGGGCGGCCGGGCCGGCCTGGGGGTTGCGCACCAGGTGGAAGCCGCCGCCCAGATAGGCCGCCAGGGCCATGAGCGCCATGAGCCCGCAGCCGCCCAGGGCGCCCAGCAGGAACAGCCGGGTCCAGCGCCGGTCCAGGCCCAGGCCCACCGAGCCCAGGGGCCGGCCCTCCAGCTGCAGGCAGAACCAGGTGAGGCCCAGGAAGGCGGCGAACGAGAACCAGGGCGCGGGCAGCCAGGGGCCGGCCAGGCCCGGCCGCAGGGCGCCGGCGGCGCCGTTGCAGAGCAGGGCCCCCAGGGCGAACAGCAGGGCCTTCCAGACGCCGCGCACGGTGCCGTCAGGTTCCAGGAAGAGGCTGGCCATCGTCTAGGGGCGCGCCCCGGGATCGGCGTAGGCCAGGCCCACGGTCTGGTAGATCTGGGCGTCCCCGGCGTGGCCGGTGAGGGCGTGGCGGAACCAGACCGCCGCCAAGTCCGGGCTCTTGATGCGCAGGAAGGCGCGGCCGAAGCTCACCGCCATCTCCCAGTCGGTCGGTTCCAGGGCGTAGGCTTTCTCCATGTAGCCGTTGCCCTCCACGGGGAAACCGGCGTCGGTGAACTGCAGGCCCAGGCCGGCGAGCATGCTCTTGTTCCTGGGCGAAAGCTCCAGGGCCTGGCCGGCCGCGGCCAGCGCCTCGGCCTTGGCGCCGCGGGAGATCCAGGCCTGGGCGATGAGGGCGTGGGTGGCGGCGTCCCGCTTGCCGATGCGGGAGGCCCGCTGGAAGGCTTCCACGGCCCGGTCCCGGGCGCCGGCGGCCAGGTAGATCCGGCCGAACGCCGCCAGGGCCCGGCTGTCGTCGGGGCGGGAGGCCCGGGCCTTGTCGGCGCAGGTCACCATGATGGTCTTGGCGTCGGCCATGAAGAACCCGGGATCCAGCCCCGGGGCGTCCTGGGCCAGGAGCGCGGTGCTGCAGAGGGCCAGGATGACGTGTCTGTTCATAGTGGAATGTTACCGTGTTTCTTGGGCGGCATCGACTCCCGCTTGGTCTCCAGCAGATTCAGGGCCCGCAGCAGCTTCTTGCGGGTCTCGCGCGGCATGATTACCTCATCCACGTAGCCCAGCCCGGCGGCCACATAGGGATTGGCGAACTTCTCGTTGTACTCGCCGATGATCTCGGCGCGCTTGGCGTCGGGGTTGGAGGCCTTGGCGATCTCCTTGGCGTAGAGCACGTTGGCGGCGCCCTCGGCGCCCATGACGGCGATCTCGGCGGTGGGGTAGGCGAAGTTGAAGTCCGCCCGGATGTGCTTGGAGGCCATGACGATGTAGGCCCCGCCGTAGGCCTTGCGGGTGATCACGGTGAGCTTGGGCACGGTGGCTTCGCAGAAGGCGTAGAGCAGCTTGGCGCCGTTCTTGATCAGGCCGCCGTGCTCCTGGTTCACCCCGGGCAGGAAGCCGGGCACGTCCTCGAACACGATGAGGGGGATGTTGAAGCAGTCGCAGAAGCGCACGAACCGGGCGCCCTTCTCGCTGGAGGCGATGTCCAGCACCCCCGCCAGGTGCGCGGGCTGGTTGGCGATGATGCCGACGCTGCGGCCGTCCATCCGGGAGAAGCCGATGACGATGTTGCCGGCGTAGGCCTCCATGACCT
>Ga0316231_1003430_pt1 | contig 13969 bp, 15 predicted proteins | sample TBH18027metaG_FD_206002 | JGI IMG/M metagenome (GOLD analysis project Ga0316231, IMG submission 206002) | Freshwater microbial communities from Trout Bog Lake, Wisconsin, USA - TBH18027 | ecosystem: Environmental > Aquatic > Freshwater > Lake > Hypolimnion/Profundal zone | place: USA: Wisconsin...
CAGGTTGCCGGTGCCCAACTGGCCGAAGATGTCAGTGCCCATGACCCAGAGGCTGCCGTCGCTCTTCACAAACAAGGTGCAACCCTCGCTGCCGGCGACCTGCGTGACGGTTTGCGCTGCGCTGCCGGCCGCTACGAACAGCGAGGCCGCCAGCAGGCAGCTTTGACTCAGGTTTAATTTGGCTTTCATAATTATCCCTTCACTTGTTGTTTCAGAATTGCCCGCCATCATTCATGATTTATGGCTCGCGAACCCGAAAGAAATACTGCGGGCCGTTGGAAACCCGGCTGTGGGAAGAGGCAAAAAGTGCAGCAGCAGCAGCGGGGTAAGGTTTGTCTGTAAACGGTGATCCGAGAGAACCCCGAATTCAGAGTGCCTGTCAAATTAGAACCCATAAAACACTCCACTGTCTGATAAATGATTTTAAACCTGTCCGGGGTGAGTGCCAGAAGTGATTTTCAACTTAAAGTTGAAAGCGGCCAGGCGAGGAGGCGGCGCTGGCTGGGAATTTGATTCGCTCCACTTTGCGAGCAGACATTTCCCCGTCGTGCATTGGTCAGCCATGACACAAAAAAGCTGGCAGGGCGACTGGCCGGTGTATTCGGCGAGGAGTTCAAAATGTTCGCCGCTGGGAAAGCGCCTTCCCAGTTCCCACAAATTGATGGTGTTGACCGAGACGCCCAAGTCGGCGGCAATCTGCTTGAGCGGGACGTTGTGCGTGCGCCGCCAGTTCTTGAAGGCGGTCGCAAAGCTCTTGCGGATGTCGCAATGGAATTTCGATTTCCCGGGCACAAAAAATCTTTAGCAGATGACTTCCATAAAGAAAGGAAGAAAAAGCCAAATGCTGGCAGCACGCGCCGGTTCGCGTGCGGGCAGGAAGAAATTTATTTTGTTAAGCTCGGAATCCGCGTAGTCTGCGGATAAGCAAATGAGCACCTCCGCCTCCAGTTTGAGCGCCGAAGCCGCCGCGAATCTCCCGCGCCACGTCGCGGTGATCATGGACGGCAACGGGCGCTGGGCCAAGTCGCGCCATCTGCCGCGCATCGAGGGCCACCGGCGCGGCGCGGACTCGGCGCGCGAAATCATCCGCACGGCGGGCGAACTGGGCATCAAGTATCTCACGCTCTACGCCTTTTCCGCCGAGAACTGGAACCGTCCGAAAGACGAGGTGGACGCGCTGATGAAATATCTCGTCCACTATCTCAAGACCGAGACGAAGGATCTGAACAAAAACAATGTCCGGCTCGAAGTCATCGGGCAGATTCATCGCCTGCCGGACAATGTGCAGGAGCATCTGGCCAAATCCATCGCCACGCTTTCCAAAAACAACGGCCTGACGCTCATCATGGCGTTGAGCTACGGCAGCCGCATCGAGATTGTGGACTGTGTGCGGCAAATCGCGGAAAAAGTAAAAGCCGGAAAACTTGAAGCTGGCGACATCACGGAAAAAGTTATTTCCGATCATCTCTGGACGCGCAATGTTCCAGACCCCGATCTGCTCATCCGCACGAGCGGCGAAATGCGCGTGAGTAATTTTCTTCTGTGGCAGATTTCCTACGCCGAGCTCGTCATCACGCCGACACTCTGGCCGGATTTCAAGAAGCCGCAATTTTTTGCCGCGCTGGAGGAATACGCCAAGCGCAACCGGCGCTTCGGCGGGATTTGAACCGCCGAATTATTTCAGCGCCCCGATTTTTTGCTCGCCGAGAATGGCCTGGACGGATGCCAGCAATTTTTCCTTGTCCAACGGTTTTTGAAAACACGCGCGGACGCCGGCGGCATCGGCGCGTTCCCGGTATTCGGCCGGTGCGGTCGAGGAGATGATGATGACGGGGGATTTTTTGACTTCCGCCGTCCGGTAAATCCAGTCAATGACAAAAAAGCCGTCCTGCATCGGGCCGTTGATGCTGCTGGCATCAAGCGGAAAGGACAGATCCAGCAGGATCAGGTCCGGCCGCTCGCGCCGGATGATTTTCATGGCGTCGGAAATGTCGCCCGCCATCAAGACCTGGTAGCCCGCGTCGCGCAGCGCGAAATAGACCGTCCGCTGGACAATCGGATTGTCGTCCACGACCAGGAGCTTGCCCGCCACGGGAGTTTTAGAGTCAGCCTGCACGATAAAGATTTTATCAGGTCGCGCCGGTAAATCCAGAGAGTTTTGCGGCTTAAAAATTTCCATGCCGTCTGCGGGAGTGATAAACTGGCCGCAATTGAAAAAATTATTCGAGGTCATTCACGAGGACGCCGAGCTGCTGGTGGTGCACAAGCCGGCGGATCTCGTCTGCCATCCGACGAAGGGCGATGAGTATTCCAGCCTCGTCAGCCGGGCGCGGATTTATTTGCGCGCGGCCTCCGAGCCTCATTTGGTCAACCGCCTTGACCGCGAAACCTCCGGCCTCGTAGTCATCGCCAAAAATTCCGCCGTCGCGCGTGAGCTGGGAAAAATCTGGGAGACGCGCGCCATCCAAAAGGAATACCTCGCCATCGTCCACGGCCACGTTGCGGCGGAGCAGGGGACGATTGACGCGCCGCTCGGCAAGGATGAATCCAGCGTGGTCGCCATCAAGGACTGTGTGCGCGCCGATGGCGCTCCGGCGCAGACGGAGTTTTTTGTGGAGAAAAGATTTTTGCGAAACGATGCGAAGTTTACGTTGCTCCGTTTGTTGCCGCGAACCGGACGCAAACATCAAATTCGCATCCACCTCCAGCACCTTGGCCATCCCATCGTCGGCGATAAAATTTACGGCGGCGATTCGGATTTGTATCTCGCGCTCGTCGAAGGACGATTGACGGAGGAACAGCGCGGGCGGTTGATTTTGCCGTCGCATGCGCTGCACGCAGGACGATTGCAATTTCACTGGCGCGAACGCGACTGGGATTTTTCCACGCCGCCGGAACCGCTGTTCACGGATTTTCTGAAGGAGTAATCGGAGCGACGGGAGCTTTCACCAATTTCGGCTTCGGCGGCGTCGGCACGTTTGGCGGCTTGTTGAGACGAAACGCTTTTAATTCTGCGTAGATGGATTGCGCGAGGCCGGACTTGGTGAAGCCAATCGCCTTTGCGCCTTTGACCGCAAAGAACTTTTCAAAATCTGCGCCGGTGAAATGTTGCACCACCGGATAAAAGGAAAAATCTTTGAGCACTTCTTCACGGCTGCTCTCCGCGATGTCCGTGGTGATGAGAACAAAATGCAGTTTGCTCTTGTTCGCGCGCAGCGTGTCGCGACCCACAAGCAGCCCGCGCGTCTTCACCACGAACGGGAACAGCCGCTCGACATTTTTTTCGGGAACCGCTGATTCCACCGATACTATTGGCGCTTCGTCGCTCATCATGCCAGCTTGACCTTGACCTTGTGGCCTTTGATTTCCGAGCGGTTCAGCTTGGCGATGATGCTGTTGGCGTGTTCGCTCGCCACGTCCACGAACGCATGGCGCTCGCGCACGTCCACCTTGCCGACAACTTTGCCGGGCAGGCCGGTTTCGCCCGCGACGGAATTTACAAAATCAATCGGCGCGACGCCCTGTTCCGCGCCGAGGCTCATCCACAGCCGCGTCTGGCCAACGGGCGTGCCGCGGCTTTCCTTTGGCTTGGCCGGCGCGATGGGCGCGGCCTTGGGCTTGATGAACAATTTTGATTCCGGCTTCGGCTCCGGGGTTTTAACCGACGCCAGGATTTCCTCGTCGGAATAAGTTTTGACCGGCTCGGCTGGCGCTTCGCTCGCCGGTTTTGGTTCAACGCTGACGGCCGGACGGCTCGCGGGGACGCTCGCCCCACCATCAGTTGGCGGCTTGGCTGCCGGTGGTGAAACAACCTTTTTCACCGGCGGCGGAGTAACAATCTTCGTCGTCGTCGTGGCCTTCCACGGCGCGACCTTGGATTTTTTCGGGTCGGCGAACTTTGGGTCGGGACGCGGCGCGCGGTCGTCAAACCGGTTGGGACGTTCGTCTCGGCGGTTGTCGAATTGCGGCCGCCGCTCGTCGCGGAAATTTCCCCGGTCGCCACGGTCGTCACCACGGCTTGGGCGCTCGTCGCGCTGCGGACGGTCGTATTCCTCGGTCTTCGGCGCGGCCTTGGCCGCCTCGCCGCTTTGCAGCAGATGAATCAAGGCCGAAGTGATGTCGGAAGAACTGAAGTTTTCCTCCATCAGCCCTTCAATCAGCCGGTCGTGCTTGGTGAATTCCCCGCTGGTGAGCAGCGCCTTCAATTTGTCGGTGAAAACATTTTCGCGCGCTTCGGCCACCTCGTTCTCCGTCGGAATCTTGCCGCGCGTGATCCGCACGTTGGCGAAGCGCTCGATGTTGCGGATCTGAAACAGTTCGCGGAACGGCACGAGCGAAATTGCGCGTCCGCTGCGACCGGCGCGACCCGTGCGGCCGATGCGATGAACATAATCTTCCGGGTCGTAAGGCAGGTCGTAGTTGAACACGACCTGCACATCGTCCACGTCAATGCCGCGCGCGGCGATGTCCGTCGCGACAAGAAATTCCAGGCCGGACTTGCGAAACTTGTTCATCACGCGGTCGCGTTGCGCCTGCGTCATGTCGCCGTGCAGGCGGTCGGCCTGATAACCGGCGGCCTCGAGATGATCCACCAGGTCGTCCACCATGCGCTTGGTGTTGCAGAAAACAATGCCGAGCTTGAGGTCGTAAATGTCAATCAGCCGCGTGAGCAAATCCATCTTGTAGCGGCGGTCCACTTCGTAATAAACCTGGTCCACCGTCGGCACGGTCATCGCCTTCTGCTCGATTTTGACATTCTCCGGCTCGCGCGAATATTTTTCGATGAGGTCGCGGATCGGGCGCGGCATCGTGGCGGAAAAGAAAACCGTCTGCCGTTCCTTCGGCGCGTCCTTCAAGATGGTTTCAATGTCCTCGCGGAAACCCATGTTGAGCATCACGTCCGCCTCATCGAGGATGACCATCTTGATCGTCTCCAGCCGCAACGTCCCGCGCCTCATGTGATCCATCAGGCGGCCCGGCGTGCCGATGACGATCTGCGCGCCCTGCTTCAGGCCGAAGAACTGGCGCTCGTAGGACTGCCCGCCGTAGATGGGCAGGCAATTGATGCCGCGCTTGAAGAACGCGAGCTTGTGGATTTCCTCCGAGACTTGGATCGCCAGTTCGCGCGTCGGGCAGAGAATCAAGACCTGCACGGCGCGCAGGTTCGGGTCCACTTTTTCCACCGCTGGCACGCCGAACGCGGCGGTCTTGCCCGAGCCGGTCATGGACTGGCCGACGATGTCCTTGCCCGTCATCATCACGGGGATGGCGGCGGCCTGGATGGGCGAGGCCTGTTCGTAGCCCAGCTTGTCAATGGCCTTGAGCAGTTCCGGCGAAAGCCCGAGTTCGGTGAATAATTTTGGCGTCATGAAATAAAATGTCTTTGCGACTGCGCTAATCATAGCAGGAACGCGCCCCGCCGCGAGCGCTAAATGGGCGGCGGGCCAGGGCGGCGTGGTAGGGCGCGTCACTCCGTGTGCGCCGTCGGGGTGAACCAGAACGCGTCCGTTGCAGCCGACGGCGGGCAGGGGACTGCCCGCCCTACCACGCGCGGGCGCGGGGGTGCTCCCCGCCCGTCCAGCGGACGAACCGACGATAGCCCGGCGTTTCAACGCCGGGTTGGTCGCGATGAAAATTAAAGTCCCGGAGGGACGACTGAAAATGTCTGCCGTCCCTGCGGGACTTGGAATCATTATGGCTGCAACCCGGCATTGAAATGCCGGGCTATGGTCAGCGGTTCCTGCGGAACCCAAGGCCGTCCGCCTTTTCCGGGCGGCCGGATGCCCGCCCTCTACGTCAGGCGGGACGCCCGACGCTACCACGCCGGGCCGCCGCCCGCCCCATCCGCCAGTTTCCGGCCAAAGTGGCCGGTTTCTGCCGGTTTCCCGGGGTTTTGGCGGGTTTTCTCCGTGGGCAAACGCCTTTGCCTTCGGGGAAATCACGTTTGCCCGCAGGGAAATCGCGTTTGCCCGCCGGGAAATTGCGTCTGCCCGTGGGGAAATCACAATTTCCCGAGGATCGGACGCGTTTGCCCGCGTGCCGGGCGCGTTTGCCCGTGGGGCAATCGCTTCTGCCCGTGAGGAAATGGCGTCTGCCCTCGGGGCAATCACGATTACCCGTGTGCCAGAAGCAATTGCCCGCGTGCCGAAGACGTTTCCCCACGGAGTTATTGCCTTCGCCCACGGACTTATTGCGTTCACCCACGGACTTATTGCGTCTGCCCACGGACTTATTGCGTCTGCCCACGGACATATTGCGTCTGCCCACGGACTTATTGCCTTCGCCCACGGATAAATCGCGTGGGTTCACGGATCAATTGGGCTGGCTTGCGAAGGGATGGCACTCAATCGCGCAATAACTGCGTGCCATCCTGAAATGATGGCGGTGATTCCCGGAGAAAAGGCGTCAGGTGCGGGAGTGACCGCCAGGGTTCCCGGATAAAGCACACTGCGGGCGGCAGTCGCCGCGCCGTCCGGCCATGGCTTGCAGGGCTGTCCCTCCGTTCCTGCCTTCCGGCTTTCCTGATTAAAACGGTTCTGCCCGTCCGGGGTTTCGGCCACGGCTCAAAACACCACCGGTGTGTTGAGCTTGCCGCACTGGGTGCAGCGGGAACGTTCCACGTCCGCGTCGTCGGTATAGACCAGGCCGCATTTGGCGCAGCGGAACACGCGGTCTTCGGGATGCGCCGGGCCGAACCGGCGGCGGCGCAGGTCGGAGAAAATCCCCGCCACGCACAGCGCCCCCAGCGCCAGCGAGACATAGACCATCAGGAGATCGGCGATGCTCATGGCGACGGTGCCGGCACGGTGTGCCAGTTGAAGATGATTTCCCCGAACAGCGGCTGCGCCGCCGGCACAAACCGCAGGGTGCGCGCCAGCGCCAGCGCCGTCTGGTCGGCGTCGTTGTCGCCGCTGGTCTCCAGCAGCACGGCGGACAGGACATGGCCGTCCCGATCCACCAGCAGTTGCGCGCGGCTGGATGCCGGCACGTCGTTCCAGGCCACGGTGGGCGCGGCAAAGCTGTCCAGGATTTTCCGTCCGGCGATTTTTCCGGCGAGCCGCCAGGAGGAAGTTTGCGGCAGCGCGGATTCAACCGCCGCCGCCGGCGCGGGAAGCTGCGGCGCGGGCTTGAAGTCCAGCGGCCGTTCGGCAAACCGGTTCGTCCGCATGAATGCGCTGAACGCCCGGCCGAGGCCGGCCGCGTCGAGCGGGAGAAACGACGGCGGCTCGTCGTAGCCGAACGCCGGCGGCGCGACGGCGGGCGGCCGCGCCCAGACACCGGGGGCGAAGTCGCCCGCGTGCGGCAGCGCAAACAGCGTCGGGTCGGTGAGCCGGGCGAGTTCGCCGGCCGGGTCGGCGAGGTGAAAGACGGGAACATTGGCCACGGCGCGCGCCGGCGCGGGTTTTTTTGCGCCCAGCAAAAAGACAAATGCCAGGTGCGCGGCGAAGGCGAGCGCGATGACGAGGAAAAGTTTTTTCCAGCCCCAGCTTGCCGCCGGCGGCAGCTCCGGAAACGAATGCGGTGCGGCGTCCCCGGCGTTCATGGCTGGCTCGCGGCGTCCACCAGCCGGGGCAGGGTGGCGAGCAGCAGGTTGGTGATGCCGATTTCCGGCGCGCGCGCGAGCAGCGCGAGGTGCGCCAGCTCGTCGTAGCTCACGGCCTTGTCGGCGTGGATGACGAGCGTGAGCGGCGTGTGCGCGCCCTTGGCGGCGGCGGCGAGCGAGGTCTTCAGCACCGCCTCGGTGACGAGCTGGTTTTCAAAATACAGGCGGTTCTGCGAATCCACGGCGATGGCGACGACGGGCCGGCCCACGCCCGGGAGGTCGTCGGCGGACGGCGGCGTCAAATTCATCCGCAGGCCGGACACCGGCAGCAGCGCGGCCAGCAGCAGGAAAATCAGCAGCGCAAAGAAGACGGCGGCGAAGGGCGCGACGTCGAGCTGGTTGCGCAGGATCTTGGCGGTGCGGGGGAACTTCATAGGGGCGAGACACGAATTTCACGGATTAACACGGATTGATTTTTCAATCGGTTTTTGGGCTTGGTTTTCATTCGTGAAAATCTGTGGAATCCGTGTCTATTTGCCGTTGCCGTTTTCGGTGACGATGTTGACGATCTCGGCGGCGGCGCGCTCCATGTCCAAAACGATCTTGTTCACGCGGCTGACGAGATAGTTGTAACCGGCGTGCGCGGGAATCGCCACGGCGATGCCGCCGGCGCCGCAGACGAGCGCCTTCCAGACGCCGTGCGACAGCATCTCAATGTGCGCGTAAAGCCCGGCCTGCTCAATCTGCCCGAAGACATCAATGAAGCCGACCATCGTGCCGAACAAGCCGAGCAGCGGCGCAATCTGCGTGATGGTGGCGAGCAAATTTAATTTTTCTTCGAGCCTCGGCACTTCAATCAAGCCCGCCTCCTCGACGGCCTCGCGCACGCGGTCGCGGCCGAGGTCGCGCGCGAGGATGGCGGCCTTGACGAGCCGGGCGACGGGGCCGGCGGTGGCGTCGCAGATGGCGATGGCCTCGACGATGTTGCCGCGCTTGATGACGGTGCGGACGCCGTTGAGGAACTCGGCGGAGTTGATCTGCGAGCGGTGGCAGAACAGCGCGCGTTCGATGAATACGGCGGCGGCGGCGGCGGCGGCGATGAGGATCAGCCAGATGACCGGCCCGCCATTTCCTAAAAGTGTCGGCAGCATCGTGTTTGTATAGGGGTTTGTGCGCCAAGTTCAAAGCGCAAAATTGCCGGAACCGTCCGGCCGCCGGCGCGCGGACGCAGGCAAGGCGGTTTCTTTTTCTAAATTCTGGCTTCCGGTTTTTGTCTCCGCTATGCTCCCGACGATATGGCTATTGCAAACGAAAATGTGCTCGTCTTCCCCCGTCCGCTGTTTGAGAAGCTGGGAATCTTTCAGGGATTCAGCGCCGATGTCGGACGCTATCTGCCGGCGATTCTTGAGCCGAAGAACAACAGTTTCCTCGCCCGCGCCAGCGCCGAGACCAATCCCGGCTTCAAGCAGGTCATTCCTTACGTCATCATCACCGACGGGAAAAGCATCCTGCATTATGTGCGCGGCAAGAAGGGCGGCGAACAGCGCCTCGTCGCCAAGGGCTCCCTCGGCATCGGCGGCCACATCAATGACGAGGATCACACGCTCTTCGCCTTCGGCGTGCAGGCGTTTCAGGACGCCGTGAAACGCGAGGTCTGCGAGGAGCTTTCGGTCCAGGGCGAGTTCGACGCGCGCCCGGTCGGTTTGATCAACGATGATTCCACCGAGGTCGGGCAGGTCCACTTCGGCGTGGTGCATGTCCTGTTCCGCACGCCGGAGCAGGTGAAGAAAAACGAGCAGGTCATCACGCAGATGGAATTTATTCCCATCGCGGAACTCCAGGCGAAGCGCGAACAGATGGAAACCTGGTCGCAGATCTGCCTCGACAACCTCGCGGCGATTTTGGGGTGAAGGATTTTTATGGAACCAGCCGACCGGAAAAAGCAGATACTCATCGCGCTCGCCGGTGCGGCGGTGGCGGTGGCGTTCATGGGGAATTTCTTCTGGAACTTTTTTAAGGACTTTCACGGCGGCCCGGCCAACGGGAACCACGGCTCCAATGTTCCGTTGCTGATCTTTGGCGGTTTTTTTCTTCTGATGGCCGTGCTGGTGGTCTTCTCCGTGGTGCGCGGCATCCGCAAGCTGTCAAACTTCGCCGCCGCCGTGCCGCCGCCGCGCGAAGACAAGGCCTGGCTGAAGCGCGCCGACTGGGCGGCGGGAAAAATAAAATCCACCGCCGGCGCGCAGGTGAAACTGTTTGCCATCATGGCCGTGGCCTTCGGCGGCATGGGCGGGCTGATCACCTTCACCGCGCTGCCGAAAGAGCTGCCGAAGGGAAATTACGCGGTGCTGCTCGTGCTGCTGTTTCCCGCCATCGGCATCGGCTTCGTCATCGCCATCGTGCGCGCCGTGCGGGCGCACCGCCGCTTCGGCGACTGTTTTTTTGAGCTGGCGCAGGTTCCCGCGCCGCTCGGCGGCACGCTCGACGGCATGATCCAGACCGGCGCGCGCCTCCGGCTGGAACATGGCCTGCACCTGAAACTCTCCTGCATCCGCCGCGTCGTCACCGGTTCCGGCAAAAACCAGAGCACGCAGGAAACGGTTTTATGGCAGGACGAAAAAGTCTTTGCGCCCGAGGCCAGCCTGCCGGAACCCGAACCCGGCCACAGCGGCATCCCGGTATTTTTCAAGCTGCCCGCCGACCAGCCGGAATGTTTTGCGCACGGCCGCGAATCGGTTTCTTGGCGGCTCGAGGCCAGGGCCAAAATGTCCGGCCCGGATTTTGCCGCGACGTTTGAAGTGCCGGTGTTTCAGGTCGCCGGCGCGGTCGTTGACGAACAAGTTGACGAACCCGATCCGACCGCCGCGCTGCAAATGCCCGTCGAGGAGCTGCGCCGCGACGAAAATTCCAAGATTCAAATCACCGACGGCCCGCGCGGGCGGGAATTTTATTTTCCCGCCGCGCGCAATTTGGGAATGGCCGTTGGCCTGACCGTATTTTTCATCATCTGGAGCGGATTTCTCTGGTTCATGACGGCCAAAGGCGCGCCGATAATGTTTCCAATTATTTTTGGACTGATTGACGCCTTGATTTTCTTCGGCCTGCTCAATGCCTGGTTCAAATCCAGCCGCGTGACGGTTGATTCCACCGGCGTCACCGCCGTGAACTGCTGGCTGTTGTTCTCGCGGACGCGCCGTTTCGCCGCCGCCGACATCGTGCGGTTCGACACCAAGGTCGGCATGACGAGCGGCACGCAGACCTTCCAGGATTTGAAGCTCGTCACGGCCGCTTCCGCGAACAGCTATGCCGCCAGCCAGGAAAAATTCCGGCAGACCGGCGAACGCCCGCCGCTCCAATTCGCCGTGAGCAGCCCCGGCGGCGTCACGCTCGCCGGCGGCCTCGCCAGCAAGCCCGAGGCCGACTGGCTCGTGCAGGAAATGACCAAGGCGCTTGGCCGCCGCGCGTAAAATTTCATCGTGACCGCGCTTAAAACCAAAAATTCAAAATTAAAGACCCGCGCCGTCCCGCCGCGCCGCGTCGCGCCGAAGCGAAGCGAAGGCGGATGGCGCAAGGACGTGGAGCGCATCCTCATCACCGACGAACAAATTGCCCGGCGCATCAAAACGCTGGCGCGCGAGATTGAAAAAGATTTTCGCGGGCGCGAGACGGTCGTGGTTTCGCTGCTCAACGGCACGGTGATTTTTCTGGCCGATTTGATCCGGCACTTGAACGTCCCGCTGCGGCTGGATTTCATCGGCGTCTCCAGCTACGGCGCGGGCACGGAATCCGGCGAACTCATCTTCACCAAGGAGTTGCGCCTCGACGTGCGCGGCCGCGACGTGCTGCTGGTGGACGACATTCTCGACACGGGAAAAACCATGGCGCGCGTCATGGCCAGATTGAAGCTGCTCAAGCCGCGCCGCATCAAGACCTGCGTGCTGCTGGACAAGCCCGCGCGCCGCTTGGAAAAAATCACGGCGGATTACGCCGGCTTTTCCATCCCCGATTTGTTCGTCGTCGGCTACGGCCTTGACTACGCCGAGCGCTACCGCAACCTGCCGTTCGTCGGCGTGCTGCGGCCGCACATTTACAAGGAAGTTTCGGGGCACGCTAAAAAATAATGGAACTTAAATTCATCAGCCTGCTCGGCTGGCCCGCGATGCTGCTGCTCGCGTGGGCCGTCTCCTACAACCGCAAAAAATTCCCGTGGCGCACCGTCATCTGGGGGCTCGGCCTGCAGTTCACGCTGGCCGTGCTCATCCTCGACACGCCGTGGGGCGGCAAGCTGTTTGAGTTCGCCGGCAAGGTCATCCAGAAGCTCATCCAGTTTTCCACCGAAGGCACGCAGTTCGTTTTCGGCCCGTTGGCGAACGGCGGCCTGCTCACCGAAAAGTTCGGCCCCGGCAACTCCGTCGTCTTCGCCATCCTCGTCACCGGCACGGTCGTCATCGTGGCCGCGCTGTCGTCGCTGTTCTACCACTGGGGAATTTTGCAGCGCGTCGTGCGCGCGGTCGCGTGGGTCATGCGCAAGGCGCTCGGCACCAGCGGCAGCGAGACGCTCTCCGCCTGCGCCAATATTTTCATGGGCCAGACCGAGGCGCCGCTCGTCATCCGGCCTTACGTCCCGCGCATGACGCGCAGCGAATTGATGACCATCATGGTCTGCGGCATGGCGCACATCGCCGGCGGCGTCGCGGCGGTCTATGCGGCGATGGGCATGGCCGCCGGCTATCCAAACACCGCCGGCCATCTGCTGACCGCGTCGGTGTTGAACTGTCCCGCCGCACTGCTCATCGCCAAGGTTATGCTGCCGGAGACGGAGAAGAGCGAGACCGCCGCCGGCGCGCCCGCGATGACGCCGCGCACCACGGCCAATTCCATTGACGCGATCTGCCGTGGGGCGGGCGACGGGTTTAATCTTTCGCTGAACATCTGCGCCATGCTCATCGCGTTCATCGCCATCATCGCGCTGGCGAACTACGTCGTCGGCTTTCCGCAGGCGCATTTCGGCGTGGCGCAGCCGGTGACGCTGCAAAATGTTTTCGGCTGGGTCAACGCGCCGTTCGCCTGGCTCATGGGCGTGCCGGCGGCGGATTGTCTGGGCGTCGGCCAGATTCTCGGCGAACGCATCGTGCTGAACGAGTTTGTCGGCTATCTCGACCTGACCAGCCATGCGGCGCAATTGAATCTGACGCCGCGCAGCTTCACCATCGCGACCTACGCGCTGTGCGGCTTCGCGAATTTTTCCAGCATCGCCATCCAGGTCGGCGGCATCGGCTCGCTCGCGCCGGAGCGCCGCAGCGAAATGGCCAAGCTCGGCTTCCGCGCGATGATCGGCGGCCTGCTCGCGGCCTACATGACCGCGTGCCTCGCGGGCTTTCTGCTGTGAAGTTTGCCGTAGGAGCCGAGGTGACGAGGCTCAAACTAAAAAAGTGAGACTCCTCACGTCGTCTCCTACAAAAAATTTTCAGCTCTTGCTCAAGCGCTCCACCGGCTTCTCGAAAAACATTTTGTGCGCCTCTTCGAGGATGGCGGGGATGCGGCCGGCGAACGGGCTGTTTTTCAGCGCGGCGCGCAAATCGAGTTCGCCCAGCTTCGCGGCGTTCTGGCCGGGAAACCAATGGTCGGCCTGGCCGAGCAGGTTGTAGCGCATCTTGCCCCACTCGGTGAGTCCGAGCGGCTTGCCGTAAGTCCAGAGCCGCAAAATTTCCGTGACGTTGATCTCGCCGGGAACGTCCACGTAGTTCGGCAAGCCTTCAAACCAGCGCGCGCACCAGTCCGCGCCGAGGACTTTTTCCATCTCCGCGCGCCAGCGTTTCTCGATGGGCGCAATCGTCTGCGGAATGGCGTCGTAAAATTCCAGCGCGGCGACGTGCTCGTCAAAGTCCGTCGGCTTGGCCGCGCCGCAGCTCAAGGTGTGGACTTCCGGACGGACGAGGCAGTAAAGATCGTTGAACTGCATCGGCGAGAGCGGCGCGGAGAGGGATTTTATCTTGTCGCCCGGCTCCTGCAACTTGCCGCCCTTGTCGTTTGGGCTGATGATGAAGACGCCCATGTCGTGCCGGCGCGCGGCGAGCACCGCCGGCCAGTTCAGGTCGTTGACGAAATACCAGTGGAGGTTGACATAATCAAATTCGCCGGTGTTGATTGCCTCCAAAATGATGTCCGGCGTGCCGTGCGTGGAAAAGCCGATGTGCCGGCAGCGGCCTTCCTTCTGCAATTTCCGCGCGGCGGCGAGGCAGCCGTCCGGTTGCAGCGCCCAGTCGAGCGTCTGGCGGTGGTTGATGCCGTGGAGCGAGAGCAAGTCCACATGATCCAGCTTCAGGTAGTTCATCGAGGTCTCGAAGGTCTTGAGAAATTCCGCCGCCGAGGCGCAGGGCGCAACCTTCGTCTGCACAATCATCTTCTCGCGCGGCAGTTTGGGCA
>Ga0316231_1003435_pt1 | contig 13956 bp, 6 predicted proteins | sample TBH18027metaG_FD_206002 | JGI IMG/M metagenome (GOLD analysis project Ga0316231, IMG submission 206002) | Freshwater microbial communities from Trout Bog Lake, Wisconsin, USA - TBH18027 | ecosystem: Environmental > Aquatic > Freshwater > Lake > Hypolimnion/Profundal zone | place: USA: Wisconsin...
CGCTGATGAACAACCGCGTAGCTTTCTAGAAAAAGGCGGAAAGCCCAGGCTCCGAGATCGGAGCCTGGGCTTTTGTTTTTTGGCGCTGCATCCTGGACCGGAAGCTCCGAAATAGCCACTTATTCTGCTCAAAAGGGTTGAAACACGGCCTTTTTGATGACGAAAATGGACGGATTTGTAGGGTGAGGTGTTACTAAGTAGTTAGTAGGGTAGTTTGCCAAGTTGATGACAAATAGTATGTTAGTAAATCTGCTGGGCCTGAAAAATTGGGTTTTTGATCGAGGGGAGGGGGGGATGCGATTTTTTGTGCCTGGCAGATCGGTCCGGGAGAGGTTTGCATGGAATGATTATGCGCGCATGGATGGAAATTATATGCAATGAAGAAGGCAGGGGAGATGGGGTAGGCTTGGCGTGTCTCATGCCGTCGTATTGAAGCGGGTTGACCGGTGCTTGCGGGAATATTGCTTCTGAGTAGGCGACAAACTAAGCCTAGTGAATTGAACCAAGAACTGTGATTCTCATAAGAGGGTCCTTCGTGCTGTCTCAAAAAGGTTAGGTTATGAGACGCGCCTTCGCGCTGCTAAAATGTTGCGCATGAAGATTCATCCGCTTTTCTCCTTCATGCGCCATTGTGGCGTTCTTCTCATCTTCGCATCAATCGGAACACTGGCGGCTTGCGCCCAAACAGCGGCGCAGACTCCAAGGTATAACGACTCCATGTGGATGATGGACCACGCGGTTCCGGCATACGAGCTTGATGGCAATGTACTGTCCTTCAATTCAACTCTGTCCATGAACGACAAGTATTGCAATTTCACGCAGGGGAAGCGGTTCGATCTGCTCAAGAAAATTGCTATCAAAGAGAATGCCTTTGGAGGCATGCTGGAAATCAAGGTCGTGAAAGTAGGCGAGATCGTTATTACCAGTATGGAGCGTAAAAAAAGTGACCTTAGAGGTTGGGAAGATACCTATACCGGAGGGTTCACTTTTTCTGGGAAATATGCTGGGGCCGCTCTCTCAGAAACGCAAATAGAGCTAGGTCATTACTTCATTGTCGTGTGGCCTTCAGCCTGTGAAAGAGATATTCATTTCGATTCGCCTTCGAGAGACCAAGTTGCGCCGCGCCAAAGGGCTCCCAACGTTGGTATGAGCCTGACGTGCCCTGTGAGTACAGTTGACTTGGCGGCAGCGGACCATCGAAAAGAGGTCCCAATGCAGGAGATTATCACCCTGAAGGACGGCGCGTCCGCACCTGTTTTAACCCACCAAGTCGAGATTGAGTTTTCCGATGAAGCCCGGCGAGCGAAATATCAAGGAGTTGCTTTGGTCTCGTTTGTCGTAGACATTGACGGTTTGCCAAAAAACATCAATGTTGTACGTTCTCTTGGCATGGGCCTCGACGAAAAGGCTATCGAAGCTGTGGGGCAGTGGAAGTTTAAGCCCGGAATGAAGAATTGCAAGCCTGTTCCTGTTCGGATGAATGTGGAGGTTAGCTTCCGGCTCTAATGGACGGATGAGGTCCGCCCGATCAAGTCTCACGAAGGGTAATTCTTGAGACTCGCGACGGTTCTTGTAACAGCGAGACTTACACGTCTTTGGAGTCCGTCTCAATTTGGGAGATTGGATTGGTTTTCCATTTGAGTTGAGAGCTGCTGATCGGTAGTTACTATGGAAGCAATCCGAGGATGAGTTGGCAGGCGCACCCATTTTTCGAGGAAGATGCCTGGGGCGAGGGTCTGGATGTGGTGTACGGGATTTTGTTTGGGCATTGGATGAGGGGCATGCGCAGAGTTGAGCTTGATCGACTCCCACATCTCAAAATCGAGGGCACCCGGCTTCATTTCCATTGAAGCCATCCGCCCCTTCGGGGCGGAGAGAAGCGAGAATACGAGGCCGGCGACGGTCCAACAGCAAGCCAACTTTCTATCCGCCCCTACAGGGCGGAATCCTATGTATCCGCATCTAACCCAGGGTTTCGCTGCGCTTCACCCGGGCTATTCTCTGCGGCTCCCTACGGGAGCAACCAGGCGGTTTCGGTCCATGCGGCTTTCGCGGGACTTTTCCTTGTCCAGCTTGATGTTTCTACGGGAGCGACTCGCCGGTTTCGTTCCATGCGCCCTGCTCAGCATGACTGCGGAGTGGGCATGATTTTGAGCCAAGCCCGACAAGCATCCCTCAGGGGCTGAAGCCCAGTTTATTTTCAGCTGCTTGCGGCACGGCTGAAGCCGTGCCCTTTCAAAGCTGTGCCTTGATAAGAGTCTTTCCACAGGATGTGAAGCCCGGCTTTAAGGACAAGGGCATTGGCAGAAGCAGGATGAATGGCGCGGATGGAGTGCGGTGCTGTGCCATCCATTCGCACAGGGCGCGAATGGATGGGGTATCCGGCGCAGAGTTGAGCCTTATTGATTCCCACATCTCAGAATCGAGGTGTGGGGCACCGGTTGGCGCGGGGGTTATTTCTTAATCTTCAGGAGGGCGTCGCGGTCAAGGACGTTGCCGTCTTCAATGAGGGTGGAGATGCGGCGGGCGTTCCAGATGTTGGCGGTGGGGTCGGCGTCGACGACGAGGATATCTGCGCGGCGGCCGGGGGCAATGAGGCCAAGCTCGTTCCATCCGAACTGCAGGGCATAGTTATTGGTGGCGGCGGCCAGGGCTTCGCGGGGAGAGAGGCCGAGGCGGACGAGCATCTCCATCTCAGTGTGGAGGGAGATGCCGGGCATGGCGCCGAGGACGGGTGCGCTGGAACCGGCCAGGTAGTGGGGATAAGCGGAAAAGATGGTCTGGTTGATGAGCCAGAGGCGCATGGCGTCCTGGTCAGCCTTTTTGCGCTGGCTTTCCTGCATCCAGCGCTGCCCGGCGGCGGGCAGGCGGCGGGTCCAGGAGGAGAGCGGGTAATCGAATTCGCCGGTGGCAGGATTGGGTGGGTTGAACATGTGGGCGGGGTCAAGGATCGCGGCCACTGGCTCCTTCCACAGGTTGCGATGGTCAGGCAGATTGAGGAAGTAGAGGCTGAAGGTGGGCATGAGCGCGGCATGGTGGGCCGCGATGAGGCGGGCATAGGTGCGGAGATGCAGGTCAGTGGGCGGGAGGCGCTGGGAGTAGTCGTAAGCGGTGTTTGCCGGGGGACCGTTGGGGTCGTCGACGAGCGGCTTCTGCAGCTCCTCAGGGATGACGCCTAGCTCATAGCGGCCGATGTGCAGGAGTACATCGATGTTTGCCTCTATGCCTACCTTGTAGGGGGTGGAGACGAATTCGCCATAGGTGACGAGGCCGGACTGATGGGCACGGGCGATGATCCACTGAGTATTGGCGGCGGTAAGGTTGTGGCCGAGGAGCAGGACGCGGGTGCCGAGGCGGAGAGTGTCAGCCAACTGGCGGGCGGTATCTTCAGGGCTGAGTTCAACGGGGTGGACACCCTCTTTGAGTTTTGCGCTCCACTCGGGGTGATTGGCGAGGAGGCTCCAGTTATCGGTGGTGCCGATGCTGTCAATGAGATAGAGATGAGGGCTGGGGCTGGCGGCGTAGTCGACAAGGCCGTGATGACGGTCGTTGCGGGCGACCAGGGTGGTGACTCCCATATATAGGTTGGCGTTGGCCTGGGGCTGGGAGTTCATGCCGGCGAAGCCATCGACGAGGCCGGGTATGATGAACTTTCCCTTGCAGTCAATTACGCGCGCGCCTTTGGGGATGGCAGTTACGCCGATGAGGCCAACCTCAACGATGCGTCCATCGCGGACGATGACGACCGCATCGTTGAGGTCACGCGCGGAGCGGCCCCAATCGGAGACGTCGATAACGGTTCCGCCGATGAGGGCCAAAGGGACTGAAAGCGGTGGGACGGGGACGACGGCAGGAGCTGCCTGGGACCACGCCAAGGCGCTGGCCAGAGCCATCGTTATCAGACTCAAAAGAGCGTTAGGAACAAGTCGCATAAAGTGGCTGGCCTGTTGAGGATTGTCGCACAAAGACAGCGGAAATCCATTGAAACGGCTAGCGGTGCGGAAATAGATGGCGTTTCCCCTGTTGTAGCGACGAAACATTTCTAACTGGCGACGAGCGAGGGACGGCGGCGATGAACCAGGAGAGGCAGAACCTGGTTGAGCGCCTCGTCAACGCTGAGGCCGTGTTTGGCGCGCAGATCATCAACTTTGCCGTGCTCAATGAACTGGTCAGGCCAGCCGATGCGCACGACAGGAACGGCGAGGCCCATCTCGTCCAACGCCTCGACGACGGAGGTGCCAAAGCCGCCCATTTTAACGTGATCTTCAAATGTGACAAAGGCAGCGACGCGGCCAGCGTACTGGCGGAGCATGTCGTGGTCCAGCGGTTTGACGAAGCGGGGATTGATGACGGCGGCGGAGTAACCGTCTTTCTGGAGGCGTGCGGCCAGCTCGGCTGCCATGGTTACGAGGGGGCCAAGGCCGAGGATGGCGACGTCCGAACCGTCCTGAAGCACCTCAGCCTTGCCGATGGGGAGGACTTCAGGGTGGGGTTTGCGGGTGACGCCGACGACGACGCCGCGCGGATAGCGAATGGCGCTGGGGCCGGGAAGCTGGAGCGCGGTGGTCATCATGTCGGCCAGTTCGTTTTCATCTTTGGGGGCCATGAGGACGAGGTCAGGAACGGAGCGGAGGTAGCCGATGTCAAAGAGGCCGTGGTGGGTGGGGCCGTCGTCGCCGGAGAGGCCGGCGCGGTCCATGCAGAAGAGGACGGGAAGTTTCTGGAGGCAGACGTCGTGGACGATGGGATCGAATGCGCGCTGGAGGAAGGTGGAGTAGATGGCGCAGACGGGGCGGAAGCCGCGGGTAGCCATTCCGGCAGCAAAGACGACGGCGTGCTCCTCGGCGATGCCGACGTCGAAGTAGCGATTGGGATGGCGGGGCCGGAAGAGATCAAGGCCGGTGCCGCTGGGCATGGCAGCGGTGATGGCTACGATCTTGTCGTTTTCATCGGCGAGGTCAGCGAGTGTGGTAGCAAAGACCTCAGAGTATGTGGGGAGGCCAGCGGGCTTGGTGTCGCCGGTTTCAGGATCGTAGGGCCCGAGGCCGTGGAATTTCTTCTGACCTTCAAGGGCAGGCTGGTAGCCGCGGCCCTTCTGGGTGAGGATGTGGAGCAGGACGGGGTGGTCCGCGGTTTTGAGGAACTTGAAGGTCTCAATGAGCAAGGGCAGGTTGTGGCCGTCGATGGGGCCGAAGTACTCGAGTCCATACTCCTCAAACATCATGGAGGGCCAGAGGAATCCTTTAGCGGCTTCTTCCGCGCGCTTGACGACCTTGACGGCGGTTTTGCCGCCGAAGCGCTCGATGATACGACCGGCCGATGTATGGAGGTGCTGGTAGTGCTCGTTGGTGACGATCTTGTGGAAGTAACGGGCGATGGCGCCGACGTTGCGGTCAATGGACCACTCGTTGTCATTGAGGACGACGATAAGCCGGCGGGTGTGCTCGCCGATGTTGTTGAGCGCCTCGAATGTGATGCCGTTGGTGAAGGCGGCGTCCCCGGCGACGGCGATGACATTCTCAGTTCCGCCGGCCAGGTCGCGGGCGACGGCCATGCCGAGCGCCGCGGAGATGGCGGTACCGGCATGGCCGGCTCCGAAGGCGTCGTGCTCACTCTCTGTGCGGAGCATGAATCCGTTGAGTCCGCCGGGCTGTCGAATGGTCTGAAAGCGGTCAAGGCGGCCGGTGAGGATCTTGTGAACGTAGGCCTGGTGGCTGACGTCGAAGAGGATCTTGTCCGCGGGGGTGGAGAAGACGGCGTGGAGGGCCAAGGTGAGTTCGACGACGCCGAGGTTGGGGCCGAGGTGGCCACCTGTCTTGGCGAGGGACTGAATGAGGAATTCGCGGATCTGAGCGGCGAGCTCAGTCATTTGCACATCGCTCATGCGCTTCAGGTCAGCGGGTGATTGGATGGACTCCAGCAGTGTTCCCATGTGCATCCTTCCCCCGGGACAACGCCGGGCATCCAGGGGAGAAGCCCCCCAACGGCGAAAAAAGAACCCATTGCAGCGGGGTCTTCCAACGGCGATTGCCAACCAATAGTATACCTTCGCCGGAGATGGCGGCTGCGAGAGGTTAGACGGTAAGGGAGTGGCGAGGTTGGCGGCGATTTGCAGCAACCTGAAGAGGGGATAACTGCTTACGGGTGGAGCTAGGGATGGGCTGGGAAGGCTGCTTGCGGCTGGATGAGAGAGAGGACGGCAAGCGAAATGGAAAAGCAGGGAAGCTGGGGAGGAGGCCGCATGGGGAAAGCGCCTGAATCGTCCCGCTTCCCGACACTCCACTGTGATTGCAATCACTCGACAGCAGGCAATGCGGGTGATAGCCTTCCGGTGATATTTCCCTTGGAGTTAATGAGGTCGCGTTTCCTGGGGTCGTCCGTTATACGGCTTCAAACCTTAAGTCGGGAGGATTTGTGACTGCACAGTATTGGATGAATTTTCTACTTGCGCTGAGCGCGCTTTCGCTCATTGTGGCGTTCCTATTTGCACGCCAGGTGAACGGCTCAGACAGCGGAACTCCGGAGAAGCAGATTGCCGGGGCAATCAAGGAAGGCGCCAAAGTGTTCTTCAAGCGCCAGTACAAGACCGTGGCAGCCTTGCTGATGATGGCTCTTCCCACATTTGCCTACGGGCAGGAACCGGCCGGCGAAGCCAGCCTGAAACTACCAGATTTGTCCGTTGTAAATCACTTCGGCTTGAGCGGACCCGCTCTGCTGATGATCGGGTTGCTGTTCTGCGTGGGCGGCCTGCTGTTCGGCATGACGATCTTTGTGCAGTTGAAGAACCTGCCGGTTCACAAGTCGATGCGCGAGATGTCTGAGCTGATCTACGAGACCTGCAAGACCTATCTGGTGACGCAGGGCAAGTTCATCATGGTGCTCTGGGTTTTCATCGCGGTCATCATCTCTCTTTACTTTGGCGTTCTGTCGCCGGTGGGAAATGTGGCGGTAACGCTGCCCATCATCCTGCTGTTCAGCCTGGTGGGCATCGCGGGCAGCTACGGGGTGGCGTGGTTCGGAATTCGCGTGAACACCTTTGCGAACTCCCGCGTGGCCTTTGCCGGTTTGAAGGGCAAGCCGTATCCGCTGTTTGCGATTCCGCTGAAGGCGGGCATGAGCGTGGGCATGATGCTGATCTCAGTCGAACTGCTGATCATGCTCTTCATCCTGCTGTTTGTCCCGGCCAGTTATGCGGGCCCCTGCTTCATCGGCTTCGCGATTGGCGAATCTTTGGGCGCCGCAGCCCTGCGTATTGCAGGCGGCATCTTTACCAAGATCGCCGACATCGGCTCCGATTTGATGAAGATTGTGTTCAAGATCAAGGAAGACGACGCGCGCAACCCTGGCGTGATTGCCGACTGCACGGGCGATAACGCAGGCGACTCGGTTGGACCCAGCGCCGACGGCTTTGAGACCTATGGCGTGACCGGCGTGGCGCTGATCACCTTTATCCTGCTGGCCGTCAAGAGCCCCGCGACACAGGCCGAACTTCTGGTCTGGATCTTCGTGATGCGCGTGGCCATGCTGATCTCCAGCTCGGCCGCCTACTTCCTGAATGGCGCAATCGCCAAGGCGAAGTATGCACACTCCGACGAGATGGACTTCGAAGCGCCCTTGACCTCGCTGGTCTGGATCACCTCGATCGTTTCCATCGGCCTGACCTTCGTCGTCTCCTACCTGATGATCCCGAACCTGGCCGGCGACCCGACGCTGTGGTGGAAACTGGCTTCCATCATCTCGTGCGGAACCCTGGCTGGCGCGCTGATCCCCGAATTGGTGAAGGTATTCACTTCAACCAACTCGGCTCACGTGCAAGAAGTTGTCACCTCCGCGAAGGAAGGCGGCGCTTCACTGGGAATCCTGTCTGGCCTGGTGGCCGGCAACATGTCTGCCTACTGGCTGGGCTTGAGCATGGTCGCCCTTATGGGACTGGGCTATTTCTTCAGCATGATGGGCGGGTCGATGGATATCATCATGCTCGCTCCGGCCGTGTTCGCGTTCGGCCTGGTGGCCTTCGGCTTCCTGGGCATGGGCCCGGTGACAATCGCCGTGGACTCCTACGGCCCGGTTACCGACAATGCTCAATCCGTATATGAGCTGTCGCTGATCGAAACGATTCCCGGGATCGAAGCCGAGTTGAAGAAGGACTTCGGCATCGACGCGAAGTTTGAGCGCGCGAAGTACCTGCTGGAAGCCAACGATGGAGCCGGCAACACCTTCAAGGCGACGGCCAAGCCGGTGCTGATTGGAACCGCCGTTGTGGGCGCAACCACGATGACCTTCTCGATCATCATGGCACTGACTAACGGACTGAAAGAGAACGTTGACAAGCTCTCTCTGCTGCACGCGCCCTTCATGCTGGGGTTGATTTGCGGCGGCGCGGTGATCTACTGGTTCACCGGAGCATCCATGCAGGCGGTGACCACCGGCGCTTATCGCGCGGTGGAGTTCATCAAGAAGAACATCAAGCTGGAAGGCGTGGAGAAGGCCTCGGTCACCGACAGCAAGAAGGTGGTGGAGATCTGCACGAAGTACGCGCAGAAGGGGATGTTCAACATCTTCCTTGCGGTGTTCTTCGCAACGCTCTCGTTCGCGTTCATGGAGCCGTTCCTGTTTGTCGGCTACCTGTTCTCGATTGCGATCTTCGGACTCTACCAGGCGATCTTCATGGCCAATGCCGGCGGCGCCTGGGACAATGCGAAGAAGGTGGTAGAGGTCGACCTGAAGATGAAGGGTACGCCTCTGCACGACGCAACCGTGATCGGCGACACCGTTGGCGATCCGTTCAAGGACACCTCGTCGGTGGCCATGAACCCGATCATCAAGTTCACGACGCTGTTCGGATTGCTGGCTGTGGAACTGGCCGTGAAGCTGACAGCGACCAACGCGATTCTGGTCCACGTGTTGACCGTGGCATTCTTCCTGGTGTCAATGTTCTTTGTGCACAGGTCGTTCTATGGCATGAGGATTGAGACCGAGGGATAACAACAGATTTCTGTTTTTGAAATCTAAGGAAACGCCGCCTAGAGATGGGCGGCGTTTCCTTTTGGTGCGGGGGCAGGGAATTGACGCGGGGGTTAGCGTTGCGATGCGGCGATCTGTTCCAAGCTCTGCCGCTGGCGGCCGTTGGCATCAAAGTTGGCGGGGGCAAGCCAGGCTTCGAATGCGCGCTTACGGGCCGGCCATTCATGGTCGAGCATGGAGAACCAGGCGGTGTCGCGGTTGAGGCCTTTGACGACCATGTGCTGGCGGAATACGCCTTCAAATGTGAAGCCAAGGCGGAGGGCGGCCACGCGGCTGGGGTGGTTTTCGGCGTCGCACTTCCACTCATAGCGGCGATAGCCGAGGTGGTCAAAGATGTGGCTGGCCATGAGGTACATGGCCTCAGTGGCCGCAGTGGTGCGTTGCAGGCAAGGCGCGAACATGACGTTGCCTACCTCGGCAACTCCATGGGCCGGCTCGATGCGCATGAAACTTGCCCAGCCGGCGGCGGTTCCAGTTTCAACCGGCACGATGGCGAGGAAGACGGCTCCAGCAGCCTTCTGCCTTTTCCTGATGGCGAGACGGAGATCCGCCTGGGTTGCATAGGGGCCGTCGGGCAGCCAACTCCATAGGCTTTGGTGGCCCTGGAGTGCCTGCCAGAGGGGCGCGGTGTGGTGCGATGAGTCGAGTGGCTCCAAGGTGACCGTACGACCGCGCAGAGTGACAGGGGCGGGCCGGAGTACGGACTCCCTGGCGAGAAAGGATGAGATAGAGGAGGACACAGAAATAGGCTAGCAGCCCGGCACGGCGGTTATTCGGGTTTTCCTCTGGTTTGAGAGGAAATGGAGTGTGGTTGGAAAGTGTGCGGGAATTTCACGCGATATCAAGGTGGATATTGGTCTGCTTGCCATTCAGGGGCTCTTTTGGTTGGAATTGATGCTGAATCTCCACAGTTCGCACAGCCGGAAGGGTAAAGTGCACCGGTTTTGCGCCTTGTTCCTGATCGCGGGTAGGACTAGGCTTGCAGCTGAGGCCGGAATTGGCTGACCGAAAGGCGGCTGCACCAAAATCGGGGCAAAATTGGGCTCACGAAAACCGCGCAGCGCAAGGGTGTTTAGAGCTTTCCACAGGTAAAGCCTTGTGTTTAGCAAAGAGATGCCGGAAACGCAAACAAAATACAAGATATAGTGGTTTGTTGTTGACATGCACCATAGACAGCGCTATTTTTTCATCTGCGGCTGTTCACGGATTGTAGAGAAACACTGGCGCGATGACCCGCCGGAAAGCCGCTGAGAAACCAGAACTCGCGGTATCTTCCAGTCCCAGTTTCCCGTTTGTTTGAGACGTAGCACCCAATCCAACGTCCAGGCTGCTTTGCGCCGGATGAGGGGCGGCTTCACCGATTTTTTCAGGATCGAGAGGATTTCATGCACGAGGCCTATTTGCAAACTTCTACCGCTGCACTCCAGACCCCATACAACCAAAAGGGGCTTACCTTCACACGCCGTTTCTCGGCTGAGGGCGTTTCACCGTACGACGAGGTGCAGTGGGACAAGCGAGCGGCGCTTATCACCGACACGAAGGGGAACACGATATTCGAGCAGCAGGACGTTGAGGTACCGGCGGACTGGTCGATGACGGCGACGAATATTGTGGCCTCAAAATATCTGCATGGGCAGATGGGGACGGCGGAGCGCGAGAGCGGAGTGCGGCAACTGGTGGCGCGTGTGGTGGAGACGATTCGCGACTGGGGCATGACCGGTGGGTACTTTGCGTCAACGCTGGATGCAGATATTTTCCACGACGAACTGGTGAGCATCCTGTTGACGCAGAAGGCGGCGTTCAACTCGCCGGTATGGTTCAACGTTGGGTGTGACCGTCTGGAGCCGGACTCCGATGGTCAGAACTGGCATTGGGACGCGGTGACCGGGGGCGTGAAGTATGCCGCGACCGGCTATCGGAATCCGCAGTGCTCGGCGTGCTTCATCAATGCGGTGGATGACTCGCTGGACTCGATTTTGACCTTGGCGAAGACCGAGGGGATGCTGTTCAAGTGGGGTTCGGGGACGGGGACGAACCTGTCGTCGATTCGCGGCTCGATGGAACTGCTTTCGGGCGGCGGGCAGGCCTCAGGTCCGCTGAGCTTCATGCGCGGGTTCGACGCTTTTGCCGGGGTGATCAAGTCGGGCGGCAAGACGCGGCGGGCGGCGAAGATGGTGATTCTGAATGTGGACCACCCGGACATTCTGGACTTTATTGATTGCAAGGCGAAGGAAGAGGCCAAGGCGTTCTCGCTGATCAAGGCCGGGTACGACGGGAGCGGCCCGGATTCAGAGGCGTATTCGTCGATTTTCTTCCAGAACGCGAACAACTCAGTACGCGTGAGCGACGAGTTCATGCACGCCTATGAGAGTGACGGCGAATTTACCACTTATACAGTGAAGGGCCATGAGCCGGTGAAGACGTACAAGGCTCGGGATATCATGCACAAGATTGCCGAGGCGACGTGGCTTTGCGGCGATCCGGGCATGCAGTTTGACACCACCATCAACCGGTGGCACACGAGCAAGAACACGGCGCGGATCAACGCGTCGAATCCGTGCTCAGAGTATATGTTTCTGGACAACTCAGCCTGCAACCTGGCGAGCTTTAACCTGCTTAAATTTGTGAACGCGGCAGGAGTGTTTGACATTCCGGCTTACAGGCATGCGATTTCAGTGATGAGCACGGCGATGGAGATTCTGGTGGACAACTCGGGATATCCGACCGAGGCAATTTCACGGAACTCGCACGATTACCGTCCACTGGGACTGGGCTATGCGAATCTTGGAGCGCTGCTGATGGCGTTCGGATTGCCGTACGACTCAGCGGCGGGTCGCGACCTGGCGGCGAGTTTGACGGCAGTGATGTGCGGGCAAGCATATCTGCAATCGGCAGTGATAGCGGGCAACTGCCCTCCGATCGCATCTGCGACAACGCTTACCGCATCGGTGGAGCGCCAGGGTGGGGCCTGCCCTGGGTTCTATGTGAACCGCGAGCCTTTTCTGGACGTGATCCGCATGCACCGGGCGGAGGTGAACAATATCGGCAAGTCGCGGCAGAGCGGCGAGCCCTTCAGCGTGCCGCAGCTTGACGCTCTGATCGATGCGAGCCGGGAGAGCTGGGACATGGCGCTGGCCTATGGCGAGCGGTATGGATATCGCAACGCGCAGACCACGGTTCTGGCACCGACAGGGACCATCGGCTTCATGATGGATTGCGACACGACGGGCATTGAGCCGGAGCTGGCGCTGGTGAAGTACAAGAAGCTGGTTGGCGGCGGCATGATCAAGATCGTGAACAACACGGTGCCGACCGCGCTGTTCAAGCTGGGGTACGACAACGACGACGTGAACGCGATCGTGAGCTACATTGACGCGACGGGAACCATTGAGGGCGCTCCGGGAATCAAGCCAGAGCATCTTTCAGTGTTCGATTGCAGCTTTAAGCCGGCGAAGGGCACGCGGACGATCAAGTACATGGGGCACATCAAGATGATGGCGGCGGCGCAGCCGTTCTTGTCTGGAGCGATCTCAAAGACCGTGAACCTGCCTCATGAGGCGAGCGTGGAAGACGTAGCCGAGGCCTACGCCGAGAGCTGGCGCCAGGGGATCAAGGCAGTGGCGATCTACCGCGACGGATCAAAGGGCACTCAGCCGCTGAACACCACCATGGATGCGAAGAAGGAGCCTTCCGCTCTGGACGCGGTGGGCAACCGCGTGCTTTCGTATCTGGCTGCATCGCAGCCCGCTGCCGAGGCTGATCTGAAGGCGCTGGAAGCGAGGAGCGCCGAGAAGGTGGAAGTGAGTGCGCGGCACATCGTAGCCGCAGCGACGGCCTTCGAGGCATCGTTGGAGGAGATTGCCAAGGCAGCGGCGGTGCCGGTGCTGGCCGCAACGCAGGCCGTGGAGACCGCGCAGGAGCCAGCGCAGGATTTGAACTGCCCACCGCGGGCGGTGCGCCACCGGTTGCAGGACGAGCGCGCGTCGATTACGCACAAGTTCTCGATTGCAGGGCATGAGGGTTACATCACGGTTGGCCTGTATCCCAGCGGCCAGCCGGGCGAGATTTTTATCCGCATGGCCAAGGAAGGCTCAACCGTCTCTGGCCTGATGGACGCATTTGCCACATCCATCTCACTGGCATTGCAGCACGGCGTGCCGCTGAAGGTGCTTTGCGAGAAGTTTGCGCATACGCGCTTTGAGCCCTCCGGCTGGACGGGCAACGAACAGATTGGCTATGCGAAGAGCCTGATGGATTACATCTTCCGCTGGCTGAATCTGCGCTTTCTGTCGGGCGAACAGTTGACACTGTTTGCAGGACTGGGACTGCATGTTCCGCAACTGCCCGCTTCTCCAACGATGCTGCCTGAGACCGAACCTGAAGATGATCCGTTTGCATCGCAGAGCAACCTGGCCAAACTTGCCGAGGAAGTGGCAAAGCGGCTGAACCAGGTGAGCAGCCACAGCGGCTCAACGGCAGGCGGGGGCATAGCACCGGAAGCGAAGATATGGCAGGGCAACGCTCCGAGCCCGAGCCAGGAGCCCAGTTTGCAGGCGCGCGGGATCTTTAAGGAGACCGAGGCCATGCGCGAGATGTACGTTATGGGCGACGCGCCGAGTTGTTCGACTTGCGGCGCAATCATGGTCCGCAACGGCAGTTGCTACCGGTGCATAAGCTGCGGGTCAACGAGCGGTTGCAGTTAGGAACTATCGAAGTATCTGCGCACAGTTTGTGTTGGGCTGAAGTGATCATACGTGGCCCCCTTTGGGGGATCTCCAAGGCATCAGCCAGGGGAAAAGGCGGATGATGAAAGGCAGCGGTGGAAGCGGCACATTGACCTGCAGTCGGGTTCCGCTGCCAGGCGAACTGAAAATTCGGACGGTTCCTCCTACGGTGTGGGCGCGTGCACGGATGCCATTCAAACCAAAGCCA
>Ga0316231_1003436_pt1 | contig 13930 bp, 16 predicted proteins | sample TBH18027metaG_FD_206002 | JGI IMG/M metagenome (GOLD analysis project Ga0316231, IMG submission 206002) | Freshwater microbial communities from Trout Bog Lake, Wisconsin, USA - TBH18027 | ecosystem: Environmental > Aquatic > Freshwater > Lake > Hypolimnion/Profundal zone | place: USA: Wisconsin...
GTGATCATGCAAGTCTGCAAGGTGAAACTCCGGGGTGCGCCCGCGCCTTGGCGCGCCGTCTTCGGCGACCCGCCGAAGGCTCAATCCGGATCCAGCGATTGAAGGATTTTGACAGGAAAGAGTTATGAGGGTTGCTGCGTGCATCAAAGTATCCCGCTTCGGGTAGACGTAAGTCCCTGCTTTTCTTTCTGCTTTTCTTTCCGCCTTTTCCCAATACAACAAACTCATGGCGTGGATTTACCTCGTTTTGGCGGGCTTGTTTGAAATCGGCTGGCCGATCGGCCTCAAACTGGGCTGGACGCCAACCGGTGCGCGACCGCTCTGGATCTGTTTCGCCATTCTGTGCATAGCGGTCAGCGGTGTCCTGCTGCTGCTGGCCCAGCGCGTCATCCCCATGGGCACGGCTTACGCGGTCTGGACCGGCATCGGCGCCGTGGGCACGTTCGCCGTCGGCATCATCGCGTTTGGAGATGCCGCCACGACCATGCGCATGGTTTCAGCCGGCCTGATTATTGCCGGGGTGGTCGGACTCAAATTTGCCTGAAGGTCACAAAGCAGATCGGAAAACTATGAACAAAAAAACCATCATGTTGTTGGCCGTCGGTGCATCCCTGCTGGCCATGTCGGATGCGAACGCTTGCTCGTATTTCTTTTTGAAAGCGCAAGACGGCAGCGTTGTTACAGGCCGGTCACAGGAATTTTACACGGACTTGGAATCCGTGATAGAAACCGTCCCCCGAGGGATTGCTTTCACATCCACGGTGCCGGAGGGCGGAAAGGCAGTTTCCTGGAAGACAAAATACGGCTTTGTCGGGATATCACATTACGGGCGGAGCCTGTTCTCGGATGGGCTCAATGAAGCGGGTCTCGCCGCCGGTCTCCTATGGTTCGGAGATACGGAAAACCCGAAGGTCAAGCCCGGCGAGTCGGCCGTTGATGTGTCTGAAGCCGTCGGTTGGATCCTCGGGAACTTTAAGACGGTTGCGGAAGTCAAGGAGGCGCTGCAGACGGTCAAAATCTCGGCCACCTTCTTCCCGCAGCTCAAGATGATTTTGCCGATGCACCTCTATGTGACCGACGCCAGCGGCCACTCCATTGTTATCGAGCATGTCGGGGAAGAGGTGGTGGTCTCCGACAACGAGGCCAACGGTGTCATGACCAATGAACCGGAGTTGAGGTGGCACCTGATGAACATGCGTTTTTATGCGAACATGAATCCGGTAACCACGCCCGCTCTCAACTCTACTATTCCCGGCATGAAAGATGTGGATTGGGCGCTCGGCACCGGCTTGCTGGGGCTGCCGGGTGATTACACCGCCGCCAGCAGGTTTGTCCGGCTCTCCATCCTCAAAAAATTTGCGGCTCCCGTGGAAGATGCCGACAAGGGGGTCAATCTGGCAGTGCATTTGCTCAATGTCGTGGACATTCCTTTTGGGCCGCAGCTTTGGATCCAAGGCGGGAAAGGATTTGTCCAATACACACCCTGGGTGGTTATCTACGATCAAAAGAACCGGTATTTTTATTACCGCACCTATGAGAACCCGACCCTTCGCCGCATCGATCTGAACAAATTGTCCCTGGACAAGGGCACCCAGCTCCACCGCTTCAAACTCTACGGCGGCGACGGTTATGTGGACGATACGGCCCGGTTTCTATCGGACAGCAAATAACCTGAACTTGCGATACGATATATGACGATCAACAGGCCAGTAATCTTGTGCCAAAAGACATCAGCGCGACCAAAGGGCAGATGACCATGATGAATGGCCGAATTACCTGCCGGGAGGCATGGCTTGGTCAGAAAGGAAGCCGCTTTCTCTTCCGGTAGAGCGTGGCGGGATCGACGTCGAGGATCTTGGCGGCTTCTTCGAGCGTGCTGGTGGCGGCCACGAGCCGGCGGATGTGTTCGGCTTCGATCTGCTCGAACGTAAAGCGTCCGCCGAGCCGGATTTCCGTGGCCGGGTGGATGCACTCCGAGAGGTCGCCGGGCCCGATGACCTCGTCCTCGGAAAGAATGACCGCCCGCTCGATGACGTTGCGCAGCTCGCGCAGGTTACCCGGCCAGGCATAGGTTTGCATGGCGGCGAGCGCCTCGGGGGAAACCGACCGCGCTTTTTTTCCGGCGTGGGAGGCGATGAAATTGAGGTGCAGCAGGGCGAGACGGCTGATGTCCTGCACCCGTTCGCGCAAGGCGGGAAGGCGCAGGGAAATCACATTCAGGCGGTAATACAGATCCTCGCGGAACTTCCCTTCCTGGACCGCGGCGGCAAGGTTTCTGTTCGTTGCGGAAATGACGCGCACATTGGCGCGGCGGGGTTTGGCTTCTCCGACCCGCTCGTATTCGCGCTCCTGGAGAAGCCGGAGCAGCTTGGCCTGAATTTCCATGGGCAGGTCGCCGATCTCGTCGAGGAACAAAGTCCCTCCATCCGCGGCAGCGACTTTTCCTTTCGTGTCCGAATGGGCGCCGGTGAACGCGCCTTTGACATGGCCGAAAAGCTCGCTCTCGAGAAGTTCGCGGGAGAGGCTGGGGCAGCTCACGGTGACAAACGCCCCGTTGGCCCGCGGGCTGCGCCAGTGGAGCGCCCTGGCCAGCAGGCTTTTTCCCGTTCCGCTCTCGCCCAAAAGCAGGACCGTCGCGTCGCTGTTCGCGGCCTTGAACGCAACATCGAGGGTCTTCTGCATGGCTTCGCTTTCCGTCTCGAGATCGATGTCCGGCCCTTCCGTCGCAACCCGCGACTCCAGCTCTGCCACGCGGATTTCCAGCTTTCGCGTTCGTTCGACATGCGCCAGCGCGTGCCGGATTTGATCCGGCGTAAACGGCTTGGGAAGATAGTCGAAAGCCCCGCGCCGCATGGCCTCGACAGCCGTGTCGATCGAGGCGAAGGCCGTGAACATAATCACGGCGGTCCCGGGCGAGACCCGTAATATTTCCTGAAGAACATCGAGTCCGCTTTCCTGGCTGAGCTTCAGATCGAGAAAGACCACGTCATATTTCTCCGCTTTCAACTCCTCGATCGCGATGACTCCATTTTGAGCGGCCGCCCCGTCGTGCCCCATCGACTCCAGCGCCAGCATCATCGTGCGCTGGATGTTCTTTTCGTCGTCAACAACAAGAATGTGCATGGGACAATCTCTTCTAAGAGAGTGCAGAATACAGCAGGGCACGATGGTGTCCAATGTCAGATTCACCCGTTCGAAAAGCAGGGATGGGTTCCTGCCGGCTCCCTTCCAGAGGCCAGTTGCGGAGCGCATGTGCTCCAGCATGACGAACGGAAATCATTTTCCGCTTTGATTAAAAGCGATCTGGTTGGATTAAGCGCGATAAGGCGCGATTTCATAAAGGCTTAAACTCACGTTATCAGTGGTTTGCGATGACTGATTGGCCTGCCACAAAAAATAAGCCGTCGCGAAATCATTTTCCGCTGTTTGCGCCAATTTCGCGAAATTGCCTCATGGCTGCCGATAATGGTTCCTCCACTTTCCAGAGTAGTGTGACAAATTTTTACACAGAAGCGGAAAATGATTTCGCGCAATCTGGAGGAAGTTGGAACCCCTTTTTGCCAATCTGGACCCTGATTTTGGACTCTCCGGCAGGGAGACGAATGGTGGCCGCGTGGCATTCGCGGAGGTGTCGCAAGCATCTCGCGCCAGGCAATTTTCTCCGGTTCCCGCGGTCAGAAGTTGTGCTTGGCGAAGACTTCCGTTGTGAGGCCGAGTTTGCGGTTGACCTCGCCCTGGATCGGATCAGCCGCGAGGATTTTTTTCACCTTGTCTTCGATGGTCGTGATCCTGGCGGAGAGGGATTTAACGGCTTTCAGGCTGGCAACTTTTTCAGCGGCGGCTTGAATTTCCTGATCGGTGGATTTTTCTGGATCTAGATCGAGGATTGCACAGAGGAGTTTTTTAACGTGATTGGCGTTGGAAAGTTGGCTGTGGTCATGAATGGTTGCAGTTCTGGCTGCACCAGCGATGGAATTGCGCGGCATGGGGAGCACAATGCCTCATGATGAAATGGTCGGCCAAGGGTGATGGGCGCTCTGGGGACAGCGGCAAGGAAATGCTTACTGGAGAATGCCCAGGCGCGGGGAAATGTTTCGATCGGAAGGCGGAGCCCTGCGCTCATTTTGGCGGGCGCTCGTAGATCAGACGTGCCGGCGGAGCCTCGCGATGGATGAGGCCGACCTCCTCGCGGATGATCCTCACCAGTTCCTCCGCTTGGGCTCCAGTGAGCAGGGAGCACATCCCGTTCGGGATATTGCGCTCGCGGCGCACCGTTTCTTTCGCGGCTTCAAAGTCCTGTGCGTTCATCGTAATGTCTCCAGGCGCGGAGAGATGTTGTCGATGGCGATGTGGATCGAGGCGCTCATTTTTCCTCCGGCTCGTCGGCGAGATCGATGACATCGCCAAAGTTGAGCAAAGCCGTGCAAACGCCCGCTTTCTCCATAATCTCCCTGGCAGCATCATCCGATGGAGCCTCTTTAATCAGCTTCATGACTTCTTTTTCTTTGTCTGTCATAGCCAGACTTTCTCCTGTTGCTGTGGAATGCAATCGTTGTGAGCGATTTCCTCGCCCTCGGAAGCAACAGAGGTGGAGTGATTGTTGCTCTGGGCGCAGAGCCGGATGCTGGTCACAAGAGGCTGTTCTCCGTTCAGTTGTCGATCTGGCCAAAAATCACTCGCGACAAGCCAGGGAGCCTCTCCCTCCAGCGTCACGCTGCTCGCGATCTCTGACATCTCATAGATGGCTGTGACGGTGGCACAAACGGCCCTAGTTTTATCGGCAATGGCGATCGTGACTTTTCTCATGGCCTCATCTCCCCAATGATATCGTCCTGGCTGTATTCCGTCCACTCGCCGGTCGTCGTTACCAGTGCCTCCCATTTGTGATGGCCGGCAATCCCAAGCATGGCATCCTGAAAAGTCTCCGCGTAGTGGTCGATTGGCAGCGGCGCTTTATAGGGAGCGGAAAGATGCCGTTCGATTTCATCTTTCCCGGTCCATGTGAGCCGGCCGGGACCAGGGAGGCTTTCAAACTCGCCTATTGCAGAGCCGATCTCTCGGCCTGCCTGGGTAAATGTGATGGTAATCTTCTTCACTCTTTGGATGGGTCTTTGTTCATTAGGCGCCAGCGATTTCCCCATGCATGAGAAAAGGCCGGCTGGGGTAGAGTGTCAATCCCAGCCGGCCTCTATTTCCTGAACGATCAGATTTCCTGCAAGGCAGCCAAGGCATTGCTCAGGAGATTGTCGGCTTCGACCATCTTATCGATAGCCTCTCGGAGAAACGCCATTCTGGGATTGTCGGAAATCAACTCCGACAAGCTGTAGAGCTTTGCAAGGGCGTCATCATACTTCCATTCTCTGGCGGCTTCGAATGCGTCGTGAAATGCCATCATTTCAAAGCTACGCGGGCTGTTTCCACTGAAGGAAAATCCCCGCTTTTTAAGAACGCCTGCCAGCCGTTCGTTATCGTTGTAGTGCGGTGTGGAATTTTTTTCCGGTTGTGCCGGAATGACTGCGGGGTTACGGTTTCTTTGGCCTTGGGATTTTTTCATTTGAATGATGTTTTCTTCTCAGGGTCACTGGTCCGGTGGGTGTTTGCGCACCTGCCGGGCCTTCGTTTTTCTGTGCTTCCGTCTCTTGGACCCATTGCAAAAGCCGGAGAGCTTTTTCTGCACTGGGGGCACTTGCCTCAGTGAGGTAGGCGTTAAGAGCTTGCTTCGTGATTCCAAGATGACGCGCAAGGGTCGCCTTAGCTCCGCGATGGGAGAGAAGAGCGTTCGCGCGTGCGATCCAATGTGACAATAGCGAGCTTTCCACGTTGGAAGGAATGTAAACGGTGGTTTTACCATTTGACAACATTTTATTTTTCCCAATGGAACGATTTTTGAAGCTTCTCCGCTTTCTGGTTTTTCCTGTCCGGCGCAATTCAAGCTCCCGTTTGGCAGCAAGAGCAATGGTGCGATGCCCTCCAGACAGGCTTTCCTGATCGCTTTTGATCTTCTGTGAATGCTCCTGAAGTTTCTCTTCCAGCTCTCGAATTGAGGCTTTTCGAGCCCATCCCTCAACTCCTTCACGCCCTCTTGCGAAAATGATTTCCTCGATCGAGTGGGACTCTGCCCACTGAGTGAGCTTCGCCTTCAGAAGTCGCTCATATCCTTCTTCAAAACTCAGTCCATGCTCCATTACAAAAGCATCAGCGGGCGGTAACCCCAACTCTGAAAGCTCAACGAATGGAGCCTCCATCCCCTCACCTTCCACCACCCATCTCGGATTGAGATCCAGGCGCCGGCACAAGGCCAAACCTACGGCGAAAGGCATGGCAACTCTTCCGGCTTCGTATGAAGCCAGCGCGGAACGAGTGATGCATATCTCTTCGGCAAGCTCGGATTGACTCCATCTTTGAACGCCGCGCCGATATCGCAGCCTGTCGACAAATTGGACGCTCTCAGCCATCCATGCAGAATAATCATTGGTTTCATGCCCTCCGATTTATTTTTATGAATTTCTGTTGACACTGTTGTTACTATTGGTATCTCTTGTGTATTCGCACGAAATGAGCCCAACCGATAAGACAATTTACGTAGCTGCCAAGAGGCTCCTGCTTCTGCGCGGAATGAGTGTCTCTGAGCTTGCTCTTGCGATCGGAATCCCCCCTCGTTCAACCTCAAATGTGCTCAATGGGAATCATCATTCCCGCGCTCGTAGAATTTCGATCGAAAATGAGCTGAAGACATCTTTCTGGAGTTCCGAAGAAGAATTTGAGGCACGGCAGGTCAGGCTTGGTTTTTACGGGTGCGAGGTCGAACGGCGCAATATCAAGGAATTGAGATCATTCATCCAGGCAGTCGGCGCGGCCACCCCACAGGAGAGCAAAAAATTCAGCCGTTCCCAGCTCATCGGAGCGCTTTCAGAATACGCCATCAAGGAAATCGCTGCCGGCCGCCTCCATCTCGGGGCTTCCGTCCGGCCTGCCTCCACTCGCCATCAACCAGTCAAAAAAAATCCAAAAAAACAATGAAACCGAATCCAGAACCTCTGAAAAAAGCGCTCCGTGCGCTCAAAAAGTGCCACGACGAAGTTGCGGGCGGGCAGCGTGATTTGCCTGTAATGCTGGCCCAGCTTGAATCCGAACGCGAAAAAACCGATCCCTCCGATCTGATCCGGGTTCGGAATCTTGGCGAACTGCAAATCCGCTGCGACTTGATGCCCAAGTTTATCGGCCAGTCGATGGCGAAAACCAAAAAGCTCAGCGACGCTCTGCGCGCTGAAATTGAGTCGCTCTGGGGGCAACTGGAGAAATCCCTCGAAGCTGCCCAAGAGAGTTTCAAGGATCAGCACGAGAAGGCGCTCCGCCCTCTCTTTGGGGATCGGGCTCGTGACATTCTGAACCACTGCCCGCTCATTCCCTGCCCGAATTGGTCGCCCGAAGACCGGCAGGCGCTCGCCCTGGTTTATGTGCCACAGGAAACCAGTCAGAATCCGGCCGATAATTATCCGAAAAACGCTGCCTACGATCGCCAGTTGATCGCGCACGCGGAGCGTCTTCTGGAAATCTGCGAAACTTTTCTCGCCTCGTCCTCCAAGTAACAGGGAGAGCAAAACGATGTCAGGGATTTTTGAGATGGCATGGGAAAAAGGTGCCGCTCCGGAGAGTCAGGCCTCCGGGGCGGTCATCTTTCCATGTTTTCAAAAATTTGAATCAGTGCCCGCCCCTCAACACGTAGCGGTTTCCATTCTTTCATTCCAATGGATCTGAAATTCGTCTTCGGTCTCGACCACAAGCCGCTCACCACGGGCATCGAGTATTGCAAGGGAGCGATCGGCGACTTTAAGCATTCCGCATCCCAGCTCGGCGAGCTCACAAAAGTCGGCGACGCGCTCAAGCTCCTGGGCGTTTCCTTTGCCGCATTCAAGTCCATCGAGGGGATCGGAGAGGGGCTCAAGTCGGTATTTGAAAGCGGGAAAACTCTCCGTGCAGAATCCAAGGCCACCTCGGAATCCATCACCTCTCTCGTCGCGCTCAAAAAAGCCTACCAGGAGGTCGGCATGGACGCTGGTGGTCTGCAGGGCAACCTCGCCATGCTCCAGAGCGCCCTGGGCGGAGTGAACGCTGAAGGCGAGCCCACCAAGCACATCTTTGACCAGCTCGGCCTATCGGTGGAAAATCTCAAGGGCCAGTCCGCCGTCGATCAGTTCCGCGCCATCGGCACCGCGATCTCCGGGCTCGCCACCCAGGCGGACAAGATGGCGGCCGTCAAGGCCATCTTCGGCCGACAGGGCGCCCCCATGCTCAACATCCTCGCGGACCCCAAGGCCATCGACGAAGCATCGAAGTCCACCGCCGAGAAGGCCGCCATCCTCGAACGCGACGCCGCCCTCTTCACCCGGGTCACCAACCAGTTCGAGGCCATCGGCGTCAAGACACAGGGGATCTTCCTCGGCATGGCCGGACCGATCGCCTCCTCGCTGGAGCCGCTCCTGGACTCGATCAAGAAAATTGATGCGATCGACATCGGGAAAAAGATCGGCTCCCAGGTCACCGTCCTCACCGCTGCCATCGGCCAGGGGAAATTCTCCGACCTCATGCAGAAGGAGCTCGATGTCGTCGGAATGTATGGCTCAAACGTCATGACCGGCATCGTCAACTCGTTCGTGGACGGCTTCGCCGCCGCTGGAAAAAACATCACGGCCACTTTGCTTGATGCGTTCAAATCTCCCATCGCCTGGTTTCAGGCGAGGGTCGAGGCAACAGCTTCGCTGATGGATCCTAAATCTCCTGAGCAACTCTCGGCCGTAGCCGCTCGCCCGCTTCTGGAAAGTCAGCAGGATGCTTACGAAGATCAGTTGAAAGAAGCATCCTCCAAAGGGGATAACGCGGGAGTGTTGTCCGCACAGGCAAAACTCAAGCCTGTCATGGAGGCGCTGAATAATATCGCGAAAGTGCTCACCGGTGGATCTGTAGAAGAGCGCTACCAGAGGATTCTCAAGGATGGAGTCAAAATAGCGACAGCCAGTGGAATAGAAAGCAGCGATGACCTTCGTGCGGCAGCAAGAGATCAATCCGCGAAGGCCTCGCAGACATTCGGCGATACCGTCGCCGGAGGCAAGGATGCACCTTACTCTGCCGATAAGATCGCCAATGCAAAATCTGACCGGGATAGTTTTGCTAAATCCATCACGGACGCCATCAAGCCGGTTATGTCCGGAGAGGAAAAGGAAACCCCAGGAACCAAGTCCCTCGAAGGATGGAAGGCCGAGAAGCAGGCAGCTATCAAACCCATGGACTCCGACCGTCTCGCCAAGATCGGCGGCTTCGTCGGCGGATCCGGCCCCGCCAACGATCACGCCAGGCGCACGGCTGATGCTGCCGGAGCGATTTTGACCTGGGCGCAGCAGGTTTCTCAGCAGGGAATCAAAATCATGACCCAGCCAACACTCGGTAGCCAGGGAGGAGAAGCGTATGCCTAGCATTCCTCGCTGGCGTGGCTCCTCTGACCTCACCGAAAGCCCGGAGTCCCCGGTCATCACCTCCAACAAGGATGGCCTGGTCTACGTGAAGACATTCTCCGGCCCACACGCCGCCTGTGTCGCGGCGATGCCTAACCGGTTCTCCATGGCAGCCGGAGTTCCTTCGTCGCTGAAAGTCGACACCATCGAGGTCAAAAAACTCCCCGGAGGAAAAGGCACGATCGCGATCACCTTCAACGCCTCCCCGCTCCCGGATCCCAGCATGTTGGGCGAAGACAATTCCGTCCACGAGATCGAGTGGGCCGAGGTCCAGCGGCCACTCGCCCAGCACAAACGGTTTCAATCAGGAGGCGCAAACCCGCTCGACGATGGCGACTGGACCGATATTGACGGCTGGAAAGCCGAGCAGGACCATTCGCTCAGGAAAGATTTTAAATACAAAGACAAGTCCGGCACCGAGGTCACTCTTGGAGATGGAGCAATCGAGTTCTGCAAGAAACTCCTCCGCGGACAGGAGAGCTACAACGAATACACGCCGATCGCTCGCCTGACCACATCTTCCACTGCCAAGCCAACGACCGGGGCCTGTGGCATCATCACCAGCTCTCCACCTGTGGATGGAATCCCGACCGGCTACAAGTGGCTCAAATCTGCCGATCGCGCATGCAAGCGCTCCCGCAAATGGGACCGCGTTCAGGAATGGACAGGCACCTGGTGGTGGGACACTGACATCTACGACTCGTGAAAACAAAACCAGTATCGAGTGGCGAGTGGCTGGTGGCGGGTGAGGGGCTTCTCTTTACTCGTTTCCCGTTACTCGTTAACCGCCACTTTGAATGATGAGACTTCCAGGCCTAATCAATAAAGGCGATAATCTCACCGAGTGGAGCCGGAGCCTGGAGAGTTACCTCCGCTCGATCACCCCGAAAAGCTCCGGCTCCATCCGGGTTTCATGCGGAGGAGGCGGTGCCACCTTTGCCGTCGATAAGGAAAAGGCTCCACAGCAATCTTACTTGGAGGATCCCAAACCTTTCCAGGTTCTCTCGTCTGGACAGAACCTCGGCATCAACCCGCTCTCGACACTCTTCAAAAACCTCAAGGGAGAAAAATGCGCGATCACCGGCCTTCTGACCCAACTCTCTGACGGAACGATTTCCCCGTCTGATCCCGGCTGGTTCGCGTGCCCGCAGATCGGACAAAAGATCTGGCTCCAGATCGGGACCTCCGATCCCGCGCATCCAGACGCAGGTCCACAGCTCTGGCCAGCAACCACAGCGATCCGGAGCGGCGCGGTCGGCGGATCGCTCTGGGATGAATACCCGGACCCGATCTCCGTCGATGGCAGCCCGGCTTACCAAGAATTTTACAACCTCCTCCTTGCCGAAGTCACCGATCCAGCCACCGACCCACGTCCGGCGATCCTTACCGTCACAATCGGCACCGGAGACTCCGCAGAATCCCGTCAGATCACCCAGTGCTGGAATACGCACGTGCTCATGCCGTTTCTCGTGGTGATCAACGGCCTGCTGTGCCTTGTTCCTCTCAGTCCTCCCTCCCAGGCACCGTAACCCATGGGCGACAGCGTCTATTTTGCGACTGTGGAAAACGGGTCATCTTCCAGTGGTTTTAATGGTCTGCCGTTCCGGGTGCCATTTTTTGACCGCCGCGGTGATCCATTCGAGGAATGGGATGGTGAGACATTTTTCGGTTCTTTCCCTTTGGGCACCCCGTCAAAGTCGGCCACTGAATCCATCCCCGTTTTTGGCGTCGGATCGAATTACATGGGGCCATTCAGTCTCCAACAGCTTTCGGCGCTGATCTTGCGCATCAAGAAATTTGACGTTGTCGTAACAGGCGAAGCCAGCGCGGCTGTGATTTTTGGTCCGGCGTGGGGATGGGTAGGAGGAGGGAACGCTCCCACTGGAACCCGGAATTGTGGCGTGAGTTTCTCGCCGCCAGATCCTCCACTCACCACATCCCCAAGCGCGGCCACAAGAGAACTGAAAATCTGCACTAGCAGCTTTTCAAGTGCTTTTGGTGGGTTGTTGACCAGTAACCCAACGGGGAGCTTTCACGAGTTCATGTTCACGCAGACGGTTCCAGGACCCGAAATTCCGCAGTTTGATGGGGACGGCAACTTTATTGGCTCCACTTACGGACCAGACCTTCACCAAGACATCTATATTGATGGCAGCGCGCGCGGGAGTATGGGTGGCGCGGTTTCCCTCGGCCTTTCCGAAGTGATCGGAGTAATGAGTCCGGGAAACACAGAGATTGTGGCCGCGAATTACTACGTAAAAATTCTCAGTGCCAGTTTTGGCGTGTCCCTTAATTGGAGCGCAGAGGCAACCAGCGGATGGGGGAACATCGGTGGAGGGTGGTCTGCCAGTTCCTCGGGCGCGTGGAATTATGACTGTGCTGCCGCTATCGCAGGTAGAAACGCCCTCTGGCCACACGGCTGGGAACAAGTGAGCGACTATGTCATCACGCTCGAACTGAATGGCGCAAGTTGGGAAGTTCGTGTCCCCGTCTATGTGGGTAGCAATCAATTCACCGAAAGCGCTGGGATACTGTCTGTGGACATTGGAACATTTTCTCCTGGCACTATGAGAATTACCCCATCCGCTTACTGGCCATACAAAAACAGCTCCGGCAATCCCGTCTGGGCCACTGACTCCGGAGAGATTATCGCTCCGGTCTCGTGAACGCTTTTCCTCTCTCCCGCCCCACCATCCCCAGCATCCCTTCATCAATTTAACTTCATCCTTCATCCTTTCCGCTCATGTCCTTCTCTCGCTACTATGACCTGAACGCCCGCATCTCCAGCGGCCCGGCGGGACCACTCCTGAAAAGCCTGGCCGGCATTCAGCCCGCAGACACCATCGAATGGGTTGCCCGCGACAGGTTTAAAGTCCGGATCCGCTTCGGGAAGGATGGCGACACCGACGTCGCCGCTCTATCCGCCCTCCAGCTCGATGCCGGGGCGCAGATCATCCTCTCAGGCCGTCCGACCAATAACCTTTCCCTTGCCGCCCCGCTCTTTCTTGCCACCGATTTTACCGAGGTCCATTCGTCGGACGACTGGTATTATGAGGCGCTTCTTAACCTGGACAACGATCCGCTCATCGCCGCCGTCGCGGCCACTGCGCAGGGTTCGCTCAACGTCACCGCCAACCTGAAAGTCCTCAGTGCCGACGACACCGAGATTTTCACGATCCCACAGTTCGCCGTCGTCCTCCTGGCATCCGCATACAACCCGACCGATGGCGTCCCGGCAGAAAATGTCGACCTTAAAGCCTCCCAAGCCCAGGCCGAAGCTGGAACCTCCAACACCAACTGGATGACCCCGCTGTGCACCGCGCAGGCCATCGTATCCCGCATCGGCACAGTGGTCACTGCGGCCGTCACCTCCGGTCAGGCCACCGTGGACTTCGATATCACATCCCTCGGCCTCTCTGCCACACCGGATTTCTGCGTTCCCTTCGGCCTCCAGAAACCGGCCGACGCCGCCGACAACATCGGCATCCTATCCGCCTTTCCAGCGAGTCCCACAACCCTACGCGCCTACCTTACCGCAGCCCCTTCAGTGTCCGGATACCAGGCCACCATTCTTTTCCGATAACCATGAAAGCCACCGAAAGAGCCATCTTCATTTTCGTCGCCCTCCTCGTCGCCGGCAGCCTCATCGCCGCCACGCCGATCAAGAACCTGGTCTTCCAAAGCAACGTTGATGCAGGCGGATACCAGATCACCAACCTCGGCAGCCCGACGAATAGCAGCAATGCCGCCACCCTCGGATACGTCACGAACCAGATCGCGGCAGCCTCGACCAACTATGCTTCCGCAATAGCGAATGCCACGCAAGCCGAAGCAGAAGCCGGAACGGAAGCCGGGCTCCGATCTTTCTCTCCTCTGCGAGTCGCGCAGGCTATTGCCGCCCTTGGTGGTGGCGGAGGAGCGAGCATCTCCACTCCCCACGTCGCCTACGTTCAGACTTCCGGCAACGACTCCACGGCGGCCATTGGCGATCCGTCCAAGCCATATCTCACGGCACAGGCAGCGTACAACGCGCTGTTGCCCACGATCACAGGTGGCGTTACGGGCACGATCTTTTGCGGTGTGGGCGATCATGGCTCGATCACATGCGATGCCACGGCTGGCTGGCCAGCGGGCTTGTATTTGGCCGGGTTTCCGGGGTCTAGCCTGACAGCAATCACGCAGCCGGATGGGACTCCGGGAGACGCCGGAACAGCCGAAGTGTTAGATGCGGATTACTACGTTACAACGCAGGCGACTTCCGGGGGAACCGGAGGGCCGGTTCCGGAAATGCATATCGTTTCGGATGGAATTATTTATGTCGGAACAATCACACGCGGAGCCTCACGCGGCGGAGCTGGCGGGGCCGGTGGTTATGGGAACGCAGGCAATGGCGGCGCGGGAGGAACTGTCGGGGCAGGCAC
>Ga0316231_1003441_pt1 | contig 13913 bp, 13 predicted proteins | sample TBH18027metaG_FD_206002 | JGI IMG/M metagenome (GOLD analysis project Ga0316231, IMG submission 206002) | Freshwater microbial communities from Trout Bog Lake, Wisconsin, USA - TBH18027 | ecosystem: Environmental > Aquatic > Freshwater > Lake > Hypolimnion/Profundal zone | place: USA: Wisconsin...
AAGGAAGACAACTCGCGGGCGAGCCGCCCGCGCTCCTGCCCTCCGGTTCAGGGGTGTGGGCTGGGTGAGGCGTTGCTTTTCATCATTATATTTTTTGGCCTGCCTCACTTTTGCGATGCTCGCGCAGACCATGGTCCACGCCGCTCCGCCGGGTGAATACCCGCCTTTTTCCACCAATAGCCAGTCGTGGAAACTGGTCTGGTCCGACGAATTCAAATCTCCCGGTCTTCCTGACCAGTCAAAATGGGATTATGAAGTGGGCTTCGTGCGCAACCACGAAAGCCAATACTATACGCGGCAGCGGACGGAAAATGCCCGGGTCGAGCATGGCAAATTGATAATTGAGTGCCGGAAGGAAGCTTTCCAGGCACTCGACGGTAAGTTGGCACAATATACTTCCGCCAGTCTGACCAGCCGGCCGAGCTGGCTCTATGGCCGGATCGAAATGCGGGCAAAAATACCGCGGGGCAAAGGCGTCTGGCCGGCCTTCTGGACCTTGGGCGCCGATCGCGCCCAGGTCGGCTGGCCGCGCTGCGGGGAAATTGATATCATGGAGTTTGTCGGCAAAGACCCCAATCATATCCATGGCACGGTGCATTATCCCGTGGACGGCAAGCATGAATCCGACGGCGGCAAATGGGAAGCTGCCAGTCCCTATGACGGCTTTCATGTCTATGCCGTGGAGTGGTATCCGGACCGGATTGATTTCTTCTTCGACCACCAGAATTATCACACCACCCCGCTCTCCAAGGCGGGTGAGGGGGCGGGAAATCCCTTCCGCAAGCCGCACAATTTACTGGTCAATTTCGCGCTGGGCGGAGCTTGGGGCGGCCAGATTGACGACGCCAACTTGCCCCAGCAATACGTGATAGAGTACATCCGGGTGTATCAAGTTAACCCAAAATCCGAGGGCAGTGCTGGCCAAGCCGGCGTCAAGTGACGTAGCGCAGACATTCTTGTCTGCGGGTTCTGGCGACTTTCCAGTCGCCAGTTCCCAAACGGAAACACGGGACTGGAAAGTTCCGTAAACCCGCAGGTTGGATAACCTGCGCCACGGGCCTGCCGGTTTACCGGCGGTCTTTTCTTGATCTGTGTCCATCTGTGTCCATCTGTGGTTGAAAAATCTTCCCTCTCACCGCACGATCGCCGTCAAATCCCAGTTCTTGAACTTCACCATGTCCAGCCCGTGGACTTGGATTTGCAGCCCGTTGGTGTCCCGCAGTTTGCCCAGGTCACGGGTTGGCAGCACCAGGATGAACGGCGGCGTATTCGTCAGAAAATCGTTCACATTTTTCTCCTCGCCCAGCACGACCGTGTTGGTGATGACGCCGCGGAATTTCCAAACCAGGCTGGACTCGGTGAATCCATAACAGCCGACCTTTGTTTGCGCCTGCACCTGCGGCCGCACCGCCCGCCATAAGTTCTCCGTGAGAAATTGATTTTTGACCAATGAGGTGAAGCCGAGCATGAGCACCAGCACCAATGTGGCCATGATGATGAACCGGCGTTGGAACCACGCGAAGGCACTCTCCTCGTTACGGATTTGCCAAGCCAGCCACAGCGCCAGGCATGGAAATGCCGGCATCGTGTAATGCGGCAGTTTGGTTCGCACACAGGAAAACACGGCGAACACGATCAGCGCCTGGAGCAACAAATACCAGCCCAGTTCATCGCGTTTGCGCTCCGGCCACCAGCGACGGAGAGCGGTTGGCACACGCGTTGACCAGGGAAAGAAGCTGACGAAAAACGTCACGAAATATAGCGGCAGCGTAGCCACGAATCCGAGCAACCCGGCCAGCCCATGCCCATCATTCACCCCGGTCGAGCGATGGATGACGTGTTCGCCAATGCCGACATTAAAGTATTGCCATTGGGTTTGTTCCAGCGCGGGAATGCCCCAGAGGGACATCAGCCCGACCGCCAGACAACACCCAAGGACCGTTTCCAAGAGCGGCAGGCGAAAAGAATCCTTTCGTAGCACGCGGCCCAGCATGAGGCCGCCGAACGGCAGCCAGGCCTCGGGGCCTTTGGCCAGAAATCCCAGGGCGAGCGAGACATAAAAAATCCACCACCAGCTCATGCGCCGGGGATTTTCCGGGCGTGTGAGCTCCCAGCCGCTCCACACTGCGAGCGTGAAGAAAAAGACCATCGCCATGTCCGCCGTGGCCACGCGCCCGATGATGGCCACATGCAGCCCGGCAACGAACATGGCGCCCGCGACAAACGCGGTCTTGGCGTTCGCCACTTTCCGGCCCCAGCGCACGAGCATCCAGGCGGTGGCGGCAGTGAACAGCACCGAAGGCAGGCGCGCGCCAAAACCATTGACGCCCAGGAGGCGGTAGCTGGCGCTCTGGCACCAGTAAATCAGGACGGGCTTGTCAAAACGCCAGTGGCCGTTGAACCAGGGCACCACATAATCGCCGCGCTGGAGCATCTCTCGCGAAGCCTCGGCGAAGCGGGTCTCGTCGCGGTCCGTCAGCGGCAGAATCCAGTTGCCGGCCAGCAGCAGCACGAGGCTCAACAGCAGGATTGAGCGTTGCGGCTTGGCGGCGAACGGTTCAAGCAGGGATGACATTGGCCGGGGATTATATACGTTAAACACGAGTTTTGACCACGGATTTCAAAGCCCGGTTGTCGCAGCAAGCAAATCGTCCTCGTCCTCGTCCTCGTCCTCGTAAGCGCAAGCCGGAAAGTTCGAGGACGAAAACGTTCGAGGACGAGGAGGGAAAGGCAATTTGCGCATACTGCGGATGGGTAGTAGTGCGGATGAGACGGATATGAAAACTCTGAATCCGTGCAATCCGTGGTCAAATTGATTTTGGTTTTATTTTTCCCGCGCAGCCCCTACCTTCCCGCATGGCCTTGCCGCGAAATCCGCTCGTTAACCTGCTGCTCTGGCTGCTTGCCGGGGCGGGGGCGGTCGCCTTGGCGTGGCCGCTGGACAACCGGGTGGACGCCGCGCTCGCCGCTTCCCATAGCCATGCGCTGTATGATTTTGCGTGGTGGTGTTCCAAGCTCGGCGAAGGCTGGGTGCCGGCGGCGGCGGGGATTGTCTGCGCCCTGCTGTTCGTGCTGCTGAACCGGCCCGGCGTGGCGGCGAGGATTTTCTTTGTGGCGCTCACCTGCGAACTCACCGGCCTGACGGGACTCATCTTGCGCATTCTTACCGGCCGCACCCGGCCGCTGGCCGGCGTGCCGCAGGGGTTTTACGGGGTGTGGCACGGCGGCCATTGGATCATCGGCAAATATCAATTCAGCGCATTTCCTTCCGGCCATGCGGCCACGGCGGTGGGGCTGGCGGCGGCGGCCTGGCTGGTGCATCGCGGCTGGGGCGCGCTGGCGGCCATTTATGCGCTGGCGGTGATGTGGTCGCGCGTCGCCCTGCAATGCCATCATCTGTCCGACGTGGTGGCTTCGACGGTGCTGGCGATTCCGCTCGCGATCATCTCGAAGCAGGTCTTGTTCCCCTCCGTGGAGTTTCAATTCGGCAACCTCCACCGCGCCTGGCAAGGCAAATCCGCCCGGAGCGCCGGTCTCCGACCCGGCAAGTCGCAAAACTGAATGCATTCGAGAAAATCCGTTCTCTATTTTCGGAGCGCAGCTCTATGAGCTGCAGTGTCCGCACTTTCCGCAGATTCCGCTTGCGCCAGGCGGGGCGCTTGTTACGATTAAGAAACGATTCACCGCCACGTCCGGCGGGTTTTCTTTTTTTAACCGGTAGCGAACAAATTTGGATTGATTTGATATTGTGAAAGTATTTTCCGGCACCGCCAACGAGCCGCTGGCCCGCGCCATCTGCAAATCCATCGGCATGGAACTGGGCAAATGCACCATCACGCCGTTTCCGGATGGCGAGACCTTCGTGAAGATCGAGGAAAACGTGCGCGGCGAGGACATTTTCGTCATCCAGCCGACCTCGCCGCCGACGAACCACAACCTGATGGAGCTGTTCATCATGATTGACGCGCTGCGTCGCGCCAGCGCCTCGCGCATCACGGCGGTGGTGCCGTTTTACGGCTACGCCCGCCAGGACCGCAAGGACCAGCCGCGCGTGCCGATCACGGCCAAGCTGGTGGCCAATCTGCTGGTGGCTTCGGGCGTGAACCGGATTCTGGCGATGGATTTGCACGCGCAGCAAATTCAAGGTTTTTTCGACATTCCGGTGGACCATCTTTACGCCGCGCCGGTGATGTATGAGTATTTGAAGAAGAAGAACCTGACCAACTTGGTGGTGGTCAGTCCGGACGCGGGCGGCATCAAGATGGCACATGCGTACTCGCAAACGCTGGAGGCGGAATTGGCCATTGTGGCCAAGCGGCGCAAGAGCGCCACGGAAGTGGAAAGTATGGCCGTCATCGGCGAAATTGACGGGAAAAATGTTTTGCTGGTGGATGATTTGACCGAGACGGCGGGCACGCTGACGCAAGCGGCGATGGCGTTGAAGGCCAAAGGCGCGAAGCAAGTCATGGCCTGTGTTTCCCACGCCCTGCTGAACGATGTGGGCATCCAAAGATTGCGCAATTCTGTTATTGACGAATTGATAACAACTGATACAGTCCAACGCCCTGCAATTGACGGCGTGAAGATTACCACCCTGTCGGTCGCGGGGCTTTTGGGCGAAGCCATCAAACGGATTCATAGTAATTCGTCGGTCAACTCGCTGTTTGAGTTTAAAGGCGGACGCACCAGTTGAGCGCGTCCCGGAAAATTTTAATAAAATGAAATCTGTAGCATTGAAAGCATATCCGCGTTCGCAAGTGCAGCGCGCCGAAGTGACGAAACTCCGCCGGGCCGGACGCGTGCCCGCGACGATTTATGGCCGCCAGGCCAAGCCGCAGAATCTGGAGGTGGATTTCGAGGAAATCACCGATCTCCTCCACCATTCGGTCTCGGAAAATGTGCTCGTGGATTTGTCGGTGGAAAACGACGCCCGATCCAAGCGTCTCGCGCTGGTGCAGGAAGTCCAGCATCATCCGCTGAGCGCCAAGGTGCTGCATGTGGATTTGCACGAAGTCGCCGAGGATGAAAAGCTCGTCGTCTCCGTGCCGGTGGAAACCACCGGGGAAGCGGCCGGCGTCAAGACCGGTGGCGGCACGCTGGAACACGTCATGTTCAAGCTCAAGGTGCGCTGTCTCCCGAAAGATTTGCCCGAGCAGATCTTCATTGACGTCACCGCGCTGGAAATCGGCAAATCCATCCACTTGGGCGAAGTGGTGGCGCCGGCGGGCGTGGAAATCATTGGTGAAAAAGGCCGCGCCGTCGTGGCGGTGTCCGCGCCGCGCGCCGAGGAAGAAGTGGCTGCGGTGGCTGCTCCGACCGCCGCCGATGTGGAAATGACCAAGGAAAAGAAAGAAGGCGACGTCGAAGGCGCCGCCCCGGCTGCCAAGGGCGATGCCAAGGCGGCAGCCCCGGCCGGCGATGCCAAGGCCGCGGCCAAGCCCGAAGGCAAGGCTGCCGACAAGGGCAAGCCTGCCGACAAGAAGAAATAGTTTTAACGCGGGTTGCGGTCGGCCTGACCGTGGTTTTGCGGCACTTGGTGCGCGCAATCCGGCAAAGCTCACATGGAAAATGTTTTTCTCATCGTGGGCCTGGGCAATCCGGGGGCGGATTACGCCAAGACGCGCCACAACGCCGGTTTTTTGCTGGTCGAAAAACTGGCCGCGCAGTGGCAGTCGCCTTGGAAGAGCGAGCGGAAGTTTCAGGCGCGCGTGGCGCGGGCGGAACGCGGCGGCCAGGTGATCCTGTTGGCCGAGCCGCAGACGTTCATGAATTTGAGCGGCGAGTCGGTGGGCGCGCTGATGCGGTATTACCAGCTGCCGCTGGCGCGGATTTTGGTGGCGGTGGACGACGCGGATTTGCCGCTGGGTGAAATCCGGCTGCGGCCCGGCGGCGGCACCGGCGGCCATCACGGCTTGGAATCGGTGACGCAGCACGTCGGTTCGCGCGAGTACGCGCGGTTGCGCCTCGGGATCGGCCGCCAGGGTGAAGCGCGGCAGATCACCGGCCATGTCTTGGGCAAGTTCAGCGCGGCGGAAAATGCGCTGCTGGAAAAAGTTTTAGCACGGGCGGCCGGCCAGTTGGAATGCTGGCGGGACGCGGGAATACAAAAGGCCATGAGCCAATTTAACGGGGCGGTCAGCCCCACGAACGAAGAAAAATGAAAAAATACGAAGGTTTGTTCATCCTGAATCTTTCAGGCAAAGAAGACGGCGCCAAAGAGGTGCTCGACCGGATTTCCACCGAAATCACCAACTGCGGTGGCAAGGTCGAGACGGTCCAGAAGATGGATCGCAAGGCTTTTGCCCGCATCGCGGACAAGCGCCACAGTTCCGGCTTCTACGCCAACATCATATTCGCAGGCTCGCCCACGATTGTGGCGCAGTTGCAGAAGAAATTCTCGCTGAACGAGGAGATCTTCCGCGTGCTGTTCACCCTGTTGCCCGAACCCCAACCCGCGAAGACGTAACCCGCCAGAATTTTATGGCCAATTACAACAAAGTCCTCTTGATGGGCAATCTGACCCGTGATCCCGAGCTGAAATATACGCCCAAGGGCACGGCCATTGTTGAGATTGGTCTGGCCATTAATCGGAAGTGGAAATCCGAGACCGGCGAAGCCAAGGAAGAGGTGACCTTCGTGGATGTGTCCGCTTTTGGGCGCACGGCGGAAGTCATCGCCCAATACTTGAAAAAGGGCCGGCCGATCATGATTGAAGGCCGTCTCAAATATGACCAATGGGACGACAAGCAAACCGGCCAAAAGCGCAGCAAGCTGCGGGTGGTCTGCGAGAGCTTTGAGTTTCTCGATAGCGGCGCTCGCGGCGCCGATGGCGGCGCTCCTGCCGGGGCTGCCGCTCCGCGGCCGGCTCGTCCCGCCGCCGCTCCCAGCGCGCCCGCTCCCGCGCATGAACCCGTGGACGCCGATGGTCCGCCCGAAAGCGACGACGTCCCATTTTGATCCGATTTTATCACGCATCAAGCATCATTCACGCATCATTCACGCATCACACAATTTATAGTATGGCAAAAACTGAAGTCATCCTCCTGCAAAACATCGTCGGTCTCGGCGGTGAATCTGACAATGTCCGCGTTGCCGCTGGCTACGCGCGGAACTTTCTCTTCCCGCAACGCCTGGCCGTGCCGGTCACCGCGGCCAACAAGCGCCAGATCGAGGCGTTGAAGCAGCGCCGCGCCGAACGCGAAGCGCATGAGTTCAACACCATGACCGAGTTGTCCAAGGCCCTGTCCAAGCTCATTTGCGTCATCAAGGCCAAGACCGGCGAGGAAGGAAAGCTCTTTGGCGCGGTCACCGCCGGCATGATCGCCGACGAATTGAAGCATCAGTTTGAAATCGTGCTCGACAAGAAGAAGATTCATCTCGAACACGCCTTCCGCACCACGGGCGAATTCGAGGTGGAATTGAACCTGCATCAGGAGGTCAAAGGCACCTTGAAAGTGCGCGTCGAAAGCACCACGCCGGCCATTGCGGTGGCGGAACTGCCCGTCGAAGAAAAGCCGCACTCCGAAAAACGCGGCAAGCGCTTCGAAGCCGAAAAAGCCGCACCCGCGGATGCCAAGCAGAAGGCTGCCAAGCCCGAGAAGACTGAGAAACCCGCCAAAGCGGCCAAAGCCGAAAAAGGCGACAAGCCCGAAAAGAAGTAAAAAGCCAAAATCGAATAAGGGCGAAACCTTTCATCCAGCCGCGGAGAATTCTCTCCGTGGCTTTTTTCTTTTCATGGGGATTGCATCCTGACGGCTAAATGGGTAAAAAAGCCGGAGACATGTATCTAAAATGAGCACACAAGTCCTGCTGGTAGAGTCCGAGGACCGCCGCGGTCTTGTCCATGCCGTCACCGGAGTGTTGCTCCGCCATGGCGTCAACGTGGTGGGCAACCAGGAATTCGTGGAGCGCGATGCGGCGCGCTTCTTCATGCGCACGGAATTCGACGGGGCGGTGGAGGTCGGCCGGATCGAATCCGAAGTCCGCCAGGTGCTGCCGCCTTCGGCCAAGGTGCGCCTTTCTGACCTAAAGCCCAAGCGCATCGTGGTGCTCGCTTCCAAGGAGCATCATTGCCTGGGCGATATCCTGATCCGCCACGCCTTTGGCGAGCTCAATGCGCAGGTGCTGGGCGTCTTCAGCAATCATCCTGTGCTCGAGAGCCTGGTCGCCCGATTTGATCTGCCTTTTCATTGCCTCGGCCACGAAGCGCTCACGCGCGAAGCGCATGAAGCGCAATTGCTGGAGGCCATTGAGCGGTTGCGGCCGGATTATCTGGTGCTGGCGAAATACATGCGGGTGCTGACGCCGGAGTTCGTGCGCCGCTTTCCCTCCCGGATTCTGAATATCCATCACTCCTTTTTGCCGGCGTTTGTTGGTGCCCGGCCCTATCAGCAGGCGTTTGATCGCGGCGTCAAGGTCATCGGCGCCACGGCGCATTTCGTCACGGAGAAACTGGATGAAGGCCCAATTGTTGTGCAGCAGGTCATTCCGGTGGATCACACGCACACTGCGCACGACCTCTCGCAGGCTGGACGCGACGTGGAGCAAATGGTTCTGGCCCGCGCCTTGCGTCTGGTGTTCGAGGACCGGGTTTTTCTGTGCGGCAACCGAACCGTGATTTTTGACTGAAATGAATACCACCCCACTCCTCAATGAACTTGCCCGGCGGCCGCTTTGCTGCGATGGCGCCATGGGCACGCAACTCCTCGCCCGCGGCCTCAAAAGTGGTGACTGCGGCATGCTGTGGAACTTGGAACGCCCCGGCGACGTGGGCGCGATCCATCAGGCTTACCGCTCGGGCGGCAGCGATTTGATCACCACCAATTCCTTTGGCGGCTCGCGATTTGCGCTGGCGCCCCATGGCCTTGCCCAGCGCGTGGCGGAGTTGAATCGCGCGGCAGCCCAAGTCGCCCGCGCGGCGGCGGGCGACCACGGCTGGGTGCTGGGCGATGTCGGGCCGTTTGGCGATTTCCTGGAGCCGGTCGGGGACACCACGGCGGAGGATTTGGGGGCGGCCTTCCGCGATCAAATCGCTGCGCTGCTGGCTGGCGGCGCCGATGCCATTCTGGTTGAGACCATGAGCGACCCCGCGGAAGCCATGGTGGGCGTGGAGGCGGCCAAGGCCTGTGCCGCCCAGGTGCCGGTGCTGGTCACCTACGCATTTCAGAAGACCGCGCCCGGCCAGTTCCGCACCATGATGGGCACCGGCGTGGCGGAAGCCGTGCGGCGGGCCACCGACGCCGGCGCGGATATTGTCGGCGCTAATTGCGGCACCTCGCTGGGGTTGGATGACTATGTGGAACTCGCCCGCCAAATCGTCCAGGCCGCCGGTTCGGCCCCGGTGATCGTTCAGCCCAATGCCGGTTCGCCGCGGGTGGAAAATGGCGAGACCTTTTACCACGCCACCCCCGAGCAGATGGCTGATACCGCCAGGAAATTACTTGCCGTCGGCGTGCGCATTGTGGGCGGCTGCTGCGGCACCGCGCCCGCGCATCTTGCCGCCATGAGCCGCGCAGTGAAGCAGGGTGTGGTTTAACCCTAATCTCGACCTGAGAGTGACCGCGCCGGTTTGGTCATTCCCGCCCCCAATTGCGGCAGCAGTTCTCGCGCTTCATTCGCGCCGTAGTTGAAGATGACAAAACCGCCGGTTTTATACCGGCGGGCGATGCCGATTTCCTCAATGGCGCGATCCGCGCCGAAGTGCGAGGATGACGCGCTGGCGCCCAAGCCGGGATAGCAGGGCACTTTCCCCGCCCATTGAACTTGCAGGGATACCATGTTTTCAAAACGCAGTTTGCTGGGCGTGTAATCCATGGGGCAAACGAAATCAAGATAGCCCCGGTCGCACCAGAGTTTCCAGTCCTGGCCCACGCTATCGCGATCGGTATTCCAGTAGCGGAACACGGCGGCGGAAATCTTGATTCCCGGCTTGAGCGCGCGGGCCTGTTCGCTAACGGACTTGACCACCGTGGTGATGTTGTCGCGCCGCCAGTCCAGCCAGGGTTGGCGCCAGGGGCCTTCGGCCAAAACATCCGCTGGCCAGGACTGCACCGTGATCCCACGGGCATGTTGAAAACGCTCTTTGCAGCCGTCGCAAAAACAATACTCCGCCCCGGGATAGCGGATGTAATCCAGATGAATGCCATCCACGCCGTAATTGCGCGCCACTTCAAGCAGCGCGTTAATTTCTAGTTCTTGATTTTCGGGCTGGGACGGGCATAGCCACAGTTCCTCCTTGCCCTGATTGCTGATTTGCAGCCGGTGTTGCGTCCGCATCTGCTCCACAAACTCTTGGGGCGCTCCGTTTAGATTCCAGTCGAGCTTCCAGACGTGCATCTGGAGCCCGTATTTTCGGCAGGCCGCGAGGCACTGGCTGATTTGATCCCCGCGTGCCGTTACCTCTTTCGCCACCGGCAGCACCTTGCTTGGATAATACGCGACGCCCGCGGATAGCATGTTGGGAATGATGGCCGTGAAACCGTTGTCTGCCAGCCGATGAATCGCCTCGTCCCAATTCAGGCCCGGCACGCCCCACGCGCTGTGACACCAAAACGCCCGGAATTCGCCGGGCAAAGGCTTTTGCGCCAGATAATATGCCGTCTTCAATTCCTGTCCGGCGGCAGACGCGTTTTCAGTGGCTTCGGCATATTTTTTATCGGCGGCTAATTGGCGCGCGGAGTTGCGCAAGGCGGTGACGGTGGCGAGACTTCTGGTCACCGCCTCGTTGCCGGCGCCTTGCTGTCTGATCTGCGCAACCGCTTCGTCAAAATTAGTGAAGCTGGCAAATTGGCCATTCCGCGCCAGGCTGGCTTCAACGGCTTGCTCTGGCGTTGCATCGGTTTCTGCCCTGCGAGTTTGCTTGAGGCCGGCCAAAAAAAACTCGGTGTCGGTCTTCTGGCCGCGCCAGGCGGAGACGCGGATGGTCTTGATCTGTTCCCAGCCGCCGGGTTTGCCCTCGGTTTTCAGGTCGGATTTGCTGATGGCAATCGTATTCCATTCGCCGGCCGACTCCGGGAAGAAATCCGCGTGGTACCAGCCGTTGCCGCTTTGAAGATAAATGCCGAAATACGTCACCGGCAAAGTGTCGCGGCAAAAAATCCTGAACTGGATGCCCTGCGCGTCCGTGAGGTTCAATTTTACCGTTTGATCCCAGGAGGCGCGTTCCGCCGGACTGGTGGCAAAACTACAGCGAAGCCGCAATGCCTTGACGCCTTCGAGCACCGCTGTCAAAACCGGCGGCGAGCCAGTCATTGGTTTCCAAGCCGCCTGCGCCGCCGCGTCGCTGGGATACGAACCGTCATCAATGGCCGTCGGCGATGGCGTGCCTGCGGCGATGAAAGTGGCCAGGGTGAATGACAATGTAGCCGCCAACGTGAGCAGGTGGACCAGAGCCCGCGATTTCTTTGGAAACTTCCGCCTCCTGACCTCGGCGGCGACGAGTCCTGCCGACGTTGTCACTTCCCGTAAAAAGTCAGCCACACCGCAGAAAAGAAACATGACCCGGGTGGTCAACTTGTGGAGGATCTTGGTTTTATGCATGGCGAACGTCTTAATCCGGCACCACCCGCACCTGGCCGAGTTGTTTGATTAACCAGCAGACCAAAACAAACGCCGTCATGGGCAGGGCCGAGTAAATGATGAACACGGGCGTGAACGAGGAGACGGTGACGGTTTGCCCGATGGCCAGCATGGTGATGGCACCGACCAGGGAGCCAAGCGCGCCGCCAAAACCCGAGACCGAACCGACGATGTGCTTTTCAAACACCTCCGCCGGCAGCGTCATGTTGGCCCAGGCCGCGTGAAAAAACATCGCCACGGTGGCGCAGGCAATCGCCGCCGCCGGAGTGGGCACGCGCGTGATCGTCACAAAACAGGTGGGGATCATCAGCGACGAGATGAACATCATGGTTTTGCGGGCGCGGTTGAGCGGCCAGCCGCGCCGGGTCAAATAGGCGGGCACCGCCCCGCCCGTCAGATTGCCGAGCGCCAGGCCCACATACGGTATCCAGTAGTACTTTCCAATGGCCGCGAGATCAAAGCCGCGTTCCTGCTGCAAAAATTTCGGCATCCAAAACGCGAAAAAATAAGAGATGGGGTCCGTTAGCACGCGCGCCAGAATGCAGCCCCACGCCTCGCGCGTCTGGAGGATCGCCAGCGTGCGAACGGTTTTGGGGCGGCTGGGCGGCGGTTGATTTTCCTCGATGAGCCGCAGTTCCCCGGCGGTGACCCAGGGATGTTCTTGCGGCACGCGATAAAACAGCCACCACACCATCACCCAGATAATGCTCAGCACCGCACCGACGACGAAGGTGTAACGCCAGCCAAAATGCAAGGTCACCCACGCGACCATGGGGGCGGCGAAAGCCGCGCCAATCGCCGTGCCGGAATTGAAGATGCCCATCGCCATCGCGCGCTCCCGCATGGGAAACCATTCCGAAACCGCCTTGACCCCCGCCGGAAAGTTGGCCGGTTCGGTCGCACCCAGAAAGAAGCGACAGACAGCGAATTGCCCGACGCTGCGCGCGAACATGTGCGTGAAATCCACGACCGACCAGCCGGCGACAAAAATCGCGAAGCCCCGGCGCGTGCCGAGATAATCCATCAGCCGTCCGCTCACGGCATACATGATCGTGTAGCTCGTCAGAAAGGCGGCGGTCACGTAGGAATACTGGATGGTCGTGATGCCCAGTTCCTTTTCCAGCGTATGCGCCAGCAGGGCCAGCGTCTGCCGGTCCATGTAATTCAGCGCCGTGGTCAGGCAAATCAGCCCGGCCACGTACCATCTTAAGCCGCGTATTTTCATGCCATCTGGGTCATGCGCTTGATGGCCTTTATGTTCCCGCAATTCATCGTCCCAAGCGATACTTTTTCTGAATCAATACGAAGGCTATAAATCATCCTCATCCTCGTGCTCATGCTCATCCTTGCAATGTGCCCAATCCCAAAGAGATTGGGGCACAAAGCCCATGAACCGGCGCGCCGGCCTCCCGGCCCGGCTTGTTGGAATTGGCCGCCGTCGTGCCGTACCGGAGGCCGGCGCTCCAGCGGCTGCAAATCCGCGCTCGCGTTTGCGACCGGCTTTGACTATGCTCTATTCACGCATCACGCACTTGCCGCGCCGCAGAGCAGCGCAGGCGGGTCACCTGTAATATGAGATTCTTTTGCGCCCTTGGCTTGTTTTGCCTGTTGACCACGACCGGCATGGCGCTCAGCCCCGACGCGCTCGGACTCATTCCCTGGCCCCAAACGGTGCAACCCGGCCGTGGAGTGTTCCAGCTGCAACCCCAACTCCGGATTTTTTCCGACCCGTCGGCGCGTGAGAGCGCCGAATATCTGGCTGCCCGTCTGCGCAATGTAACGGGTTACCCGGTTCCAGTTGAGGTGTCCACGCCTGCGAACACCAACCAAGGAAACATTTCTTTATCCGCCAGCGGTTCCCAACCGGGCTTGGGCGGGGAGGGCTACGAACTTGCTGTGCACCCCGGGGAAATCAGGATTCAAGCCGCCGCTCCGGCGGGCGTTTTTTATGGCGTGCAAACGCTGCTCCAACTCTTGCCGCCGGAAATCTTCGCCGCCGGGCGGCTGGCCGGCGTCGCGTGGCGGATTCCCGCCGTGCGGATTGCGGACCAGCCGCGCTTCCCATGGCGCGGGTACATGCTGGATGTGAGCCGCCATTTTTATGACAAGCAGCAGATCAAACAGACGCTCGACTTCATGGCCTGGCATAAACTGAACGTCTTTCACTGGCATTTGGTGGATGATCATGGCTGGCGCATTGAGATAAAAAGATATCCCAAACTCACCCAAATTGGAGCGTGGCGCAAAGAGATCGGCTTTGATTTGGCGGCCAATGAAAGCACGGCTTATGCGCCGGATGGCCGCTATGGCGGATTTTACACCCAGGACGACATCCG
>Ga0316231_1003444_pt1 | contig 13906 bp, 14 predicted proteins | sample TBH18027metaG_FD_206002 | JGI IMG/M metagenome (GOLD analysis project Ga0316231, IMG submission 206002) | Freshwater microbial communities from Trout Bog Lake, Wisconsin, USA - TBH18027 | ecosystem: Environmental > Aquatic > Freshwater > Lake > Hypolimnion/Profundal zone | place: USA: Wisconsin...
ATTGAGTCAATTCTGAAACGATAGGTTGTTATCTTTGCCAGATATTTTTTATTCAATGGGTCAAAATTATCGGAAAACATCATTTATAGGTCAGGTTTTCGGTGCGAACCGGCATTTTTTCGTTCCGCTCCTTCTTTTCACAGCACTGTTTTTTACACTCCTGGGGATCTACGGAAACGCAAAGTTCTTCCTTTTCGTCAATCGACATTATTCCAATTTTGCCGATTTTTTTTTCGTGTATCTGACCAATCTTGGGGATGGAATCATTGCGGCCTTACTAATTATCCTGTTGCTTTGGATTTCATTCCGCGATGCGCTTACATTCTTAATTATAACCTTATTGATTACTATCATTGTGAATTTATTAAAGGATCATATCTTTCCGGAATTAAACCGACCTGTTGCTTATTTTGGGTCTTCTGAAATACTTCATCTCATTCCAGGTTATACTCCTCCTGAGCTAAGTACCTTTCCCTCAGGACACACTGCGACTGCCTTTAGTGTTGGATTATATATCTCCATGTTAATCAGAAACCGATATCTGAAACTGCTATTATTCGTGATGGCCTTTTTGGTAGGTTATTCCAGGATGTATATTTCGGCCCATTTCCCGGCGGATGTGGTTGCCGGAGCTTTGATCGGAGTTTTTACTACCTTGATATGCTATTACCTAAGTAGTTTAGTAAAAAGTTCATGGGTTGATCAGAGAATCAAATATATCCCTAGGATTTTCGTCAAACAACAAACTTTATGATTAAGAATATCTCTTTGGAAACACGGCTGCGGGTTTTAATTGTGATTATCGGCCTACTTTTGTTTTTGCCATTTAATGGATTAGTCCATTTATTCGATTGGGATGAAATCAATTTTGCTGAGTCTGCCCGGGAAATGTTGGTTTCAGGCAATTTTAGCACCGTAAGCATCAATTTTATCCCTTTTTGGGAAAAACCCCCTTTATTTATCTGGATGCAGGTAATCAGTATGAAATGCTTTGGTATTAATGAATTTGCAGCCCGTTTCCCGGATGCAATTTGTGGAGTGCTTACCTTGCTGGTCTTGTTTGAGATCGGTAAAGGATTAAAGAACTATAAGTTTGGATTGCTCTGGGCCCTGGCTTATGGTGCCTCTATTTTGCCTTTCCTGTATTTCAAATCCGGGATTATCGATCCATGGTTTAATCTTTTTATTTTCCTGTCCTTATATTTTGCCTTCCGGCACTTCAGTCATAGGGCATTTAATCCAAAGGGTTATAAAAGAGTAATACTTTCGGCTGCTATCCTTGGATTGGCGGTATTGACAAAAGGGCCGGTTGCTATTCTCCTTTTTGGAACCACGCTGCTCTTGTTTATTGTGACAGAGAGACAGCTGAAAAATATAAAACTAACTGATATAATGCTATTTACATTAGTTTTAATTCTTTCAGGAGGAGCCTACCACATTTATCAGATTTTAGCTGGGAATTGGCAATTAGTATATGATTTCTTTAAATACCAGGTGCGTCTGATGCGAACCGAAGACGCAGGGCACGGAGGCAGTATCTTCTATCATCCGTTGGTCCTGTTTTTAGGGGTGTTTCCTTCCTCCATACTGGCCCTAAGGGGTTTCTTTAAAAAGGAGAATCTTAATAATGACTTCCGGAAATTGATGATTATATTATTTTTAGTGGTACTGGTTATTTTCTCGCTGGTACAGACAAAAATCGTTCATTACAGCTCACTGTGTTATTTCCCTTTAAGTTACCTTGCGGCACTGTCTGTTTATGAAATCTATTTTAATGGTGCAAGGCTGGAAAAACTGAGTAAGGCTTTACTTCTGATTGTTGGGATCATTTATGCGCTGATTCCCGGAGCCCTGCAATTAATTGCAACATCTATTTCACCCGATGCCTTGCGGACCTTTATCAAAGATGACTTTGCAATTGCTTGCATCGACAGGACAATTCACTGGGGAGGTTATGAATTCCTTGTTGGAGTGTTTCTGGGATTAAGCCTGATCATTTCGGTTTTTTATTGGCGCAGTTCCAAACAAGTACTAGGCATTTTTGGAAGCACTGTTCTTTTTGTCTTCATGCTTATGATATTAATCGTTCCGAAAATAGAGAAGTACTCACAAGGTCCGGCAATCGCCTATATTGAATCGTTTAAAGATAAGCCTGTTTGGGTTTCAACAATAGGTTATTACAGTTATGCTCCGTTTTTTTATGCCAATAAAATGCAAAGAGCCTGTGTGGATTGTAATGAGGAGGAGTTTTTCCTTCATGGAGCTGTAGACTGTGATGTTTATTTTGTGACAAAAGTTACCGCTTTACAATCAGTTGTCGATCAAAATCCTCAACTTGAAGTTGTTGAAAAAAAGGGGGGATTTGCTTTGCTTAAAAGAATTTATAAAAAATAGCGGATGATTTTAAATAAAAAAGTTGCAGTTGTAATGCCGGCTTATAATGCCGAAGAGACGCTTGAAATGACACTTAATGAGGTGCCATACGATATTGTGGATTACGTGATTCTTGTTGATGATAATAGCATAGACGATACCTCTGCTTTGGCTTCAAAGCTTAATATACAGTATGTTATCCGGCACGATAAAAACAAGGGGTATGGGGGGAATCAGAAGACCTGTTACAACAAGGCTCTGGAAATCAATGCGGATATCGTCGTAATGTTGCATCCTGACTATCAGTATACTCCGAAGCTTATTCATTCGATGTGTTATCTGATTGCAAATGGAGTTTACCCGGTAGTTTTCGGGAGTCGTATTTTAGGCGTAGGTGCACTCAAAGGGGGAATGCCACTGTACAAATACATTGCAAACAGGTTCCTTACCCTGTTTCAAAATTTTATTATGGGTCAGAAATTGTCGGAATATCATACGGGTTACCGGGCCTTTAGCACTGATGTACTCCGAAAAATCCACTTCAACAGTAATTCTGATGATTTTGTCTTCGACAATGAATTTATTGCACAGATTTTCAGCGCCGGATATGAGATTGCAGAAATTACCTGTCCTACCCGCTATTTTGAGGAAGCCTCTTCAATTAGTTTTCTTCGAAGTGTCAAATATGGCCTTGGGGTATTAAAGGTTACCATCAGGTATCGGTTACATAAATGGAAAATACTCAAATATAGTCTGCTAGAGAGATAATAATTTAATTTAACTATCTGATATTAAGTGGAATCAATACCTTTAAGGAAAATAAAAGAGGGTTTCTCGATTGCGAGAAACCCTCTTTTATATGGTAAAGAATCCTTTTTTATTCCAATGTGATCATCACAGTGTTTTTGGGGATTCGGTCACCTTTTTGGATATTGATACTTTTAATTACGCCATCAAAAGGCATCTCAATTTTGGTGTACATTTTCATGGCATCAAGCGTCAGCAATATTTCACCAGCCTTCAACTTTTGTCCGGGAGTGACATAGATCTCGATCACCGATCCGGGAATAATTGAACGGATCTCCTTAGGATCTGTTGGCTGGTATTTCTTTCGCCTGTCATATTTTGTTGTAGTCAATGTCAGATATCTGGCACTGTTGACAACAAAAACCTGATAATTCAAATTGTTATCTTCCATAATTAATTTTGTTATACAGAACTTCAGATCAGAATGGTGGGATACCATGTTTCTTGGCGGGACGCTGATCAACCTTACTCCCTGAAACCTCCAATGAATGAATCAGTCTGGCCCTGGTTTCAGAAGGTTCAATCACTTCATCAATGTATCCCTTAGATGCGGCAACAAACGGGTTTGCAAATTTATCTTTGTATTCCTGTATTTTTTGTTTCCGCATTTCTGCCGGATTTTCTGCCTCTTCGATCTCCTTCTTGAATACGATATTTGCGGCACCTTCCGGACCCATTACGGCGATTTCAGCCGTAGGCCAGGCAAATACAAAGTCAGCACCAAGATGTCTTGAATTCATTGCAATATAACCTCCACCATAAGCTTTTCGGATGATTACCGTTACCTTTGGAACCGTTGCCTCACTGTAAGCGTATAATAATTTAGCTCCGTGTCGGATCACTCCCGCATGTTCCTGGTCTACACCAGGCAAGTAACCTGGCATATCTTCCAAAGTCACGATCGGGATATTGAAGGCATTACAATAGCGGATAAACCGGGCAGCTTTATCCGAACTGTCGCAATCCAGAACTCCTGCCAGATACATCGGCTGATTGGCAACAAACCCGATTGTATTTCCCTGAATACGACCGAATCCTATGACAATGTTCTTTGCAAAGTATTCCATGATCTCAAAAAAGTCGGAACCATCGGTAACGGCTTTAATGATGTCGCGGATATCATAGGGATTATGCGGATCAACAGGAACGATCTCTTCAATACTCTTTTTGATCAGAGGCTGTTGTATTGGAAATTTAAGTGCTTTTTGCGCGTTATTCCAGGGGATAAAAGTGATTAGCTTCTTGATTTGTGCAAAACATTCGTCTTCACTTTTGGCAAAGAAATGGGCATTCCCGGTTATTTCGCTGTGGACCATAGCTCCTCCCAGTTCTTCCATGGAGATCTCTTCGCCAAGCACACTTTTGATTACACCGGGGCCGGTAATAAACATCTTCGAGATATTTTCAACCACGAAAACGAAATCGGTCAGTGCCGGAGAATATACAGCACCTCCGGCACATGGCCCAAGGATAACTGAAATTTGGGGGATTACACCAGAGGCAATCGTATTGCGATAAAATATTTCGCCATATCCGGCAAGGGAGTTTACCCCTTCCTGGATCCGGGCGCCACCCGAGTCATTGATCCCGATAAGCGGAACACGCATCTTGAGTGCATGATCCATGATTTTGGTAATCTTTCGTGCATGCATCAATCCCAAAGATCCACCTGCAACGGTAAAATCCTGAGCATAGATTGCTACCGGTTGATTATACATGGTTCCGGTTCCGATAATGACACCATCACCGTGCAATACCTTCTTTTCCATGTCGAAATCACGCCCGGTGTGTTCAACAAAAAGATCATACTCATGAAATGAGTTCTCGTCAAGAATGGCTTTGATTCTTTCCCGGGCTGTTTTCTTGCCCATCGCCACCTGCTTCTCAATGGCCTTTTCGCCACCTCCCTGCTGAGCCTCCTTTTTTCTTTTCCGGAGGTCAAGGATGTTTCTCTTAAATGACATAAGTGTGTTTTAAATTACTAATTCATCGATTGTTACAAAAAACAAACGTTTTTGGGATAAAAACCCGGGCACAAAAGTACAACAAATTATACTTTTTACTCTCCGGATTATCAATTAAACTTCCTAATACTTTATAAATCAAAGAATAGACTATTCCGGTGAAATGTTCAATTTATTTAGAGGCCCATCGATAGAGTCCGATTGCTATCAGGGAATAGATCATATTTGGAAGCCAAACTGCAAGTAATGAATTGAATCCTACTTTCACCGCAAAGATGGTGGAAACCTGCATAAACATGATGTAGGAGAAACTTAGCAACAGCCCCAGACCTAAATGGATTCCAAGACCACCTCTCATCCGCCGGGAAGCTAATGAAACGCCAATAACTGATAAGATAAAGGTACTTACCGGCCCTGCAGTACGTTTGTAATTTTCCTGTTCATACCGGGCAACATTATCTACACCCCGAAGTTTCAAATCCTTGATATGTGCGTTAATTTGTCGGTAATCCATGGTCTCTTCCTTGGCATTTTGCTGTCCGAAATCGGCGGGTAACATTCTCAAAGCTACGTCCATGGCTGCCCCACTTCGGATGACCTCCTGTGTACTATGCATGTCCCGTTCATAATAATTCTGGATCACCCATTTTTTCCGTTCCCGATCCCACTTGACGCTCTCCGCCATAATTTTGGAAACCAGTCGTTTACCATCGAATCTTTCAAGTGAAAACCTGTACCCCACATCCAGTTTATTATTGTAGCTCTGCATATAGACATACATTCCGGGCTCCAGTTGGCGATGTATATTCTTGTCTACGTTTACAAAATCATTACTAATATAAGTATTCCTGAAATTCACACGGGCCTCAGTTGCTGAAGGTATCACAAAATTACCTAAAACCCAAGACATGAGTGCAATAACTCCAGATGCAATCATATACGGACGCATCAACCGTTTGTAGGAGACCCCGCTCGCAAGAATTGCAATGATCTCTGAATTATAAGCCATCTTACTCGTGAAAAATATCACGGCAATAAAGGTAAACAGGGCACTGAAAAGATTGGCATAATAGGGGATGAAGTTCAGGTAGTAATCCAGGATAATCGCCTTTAAAGGGGCATTTTTGGTGATGAAATCATCAATGTTTTCAGACACATCAAAAATCATGGATATGCTAATTATCAGAGCAATAGCAAGAAAGAATGTTCCCAGGTATTTTTTGATGATATACAGGTCAATTCTTTTTATGTATTTTATGGCCATTCGTTTATAATTTATTTATAAATATAAAAAAAATATTAAAGCCGTTTTCCAATTTGTTTCACCATTTGTTCCTTCCATTGCTTGAAAGTACCTGCTAATATTTGCTGCCGCGCTTCTCCGACCAGCCAAAGGTAGAAAGCAAGATTATGAATGCTTCCGATCTGGGCGCCCAGCATCTCTTTTGCATTGAAGAGATGGCGCAGATAGGCCTTGGAGTATTGGTGGTCGACAAAAGAGGTACCTTCCGGGTCAATGGGAGAGAAATCATCCCGCCATTTGTTGTTTTTTATATTGATAATCCCATTCCGGGTAAATAACATTCCATTTCTGCCGTTTCTTGTAGGCATTACACAATCAAACATATCGATCCCCCGGTCGATGGACTGCAAAATATTAACAGGCGTTCCAACGCCCATAAGGTACCGTGGTTTATCCTCTGGAAGAATTTCATTCACAACTTCAATCATCTCATACATATCCTCTTCCTTTTCTCCAACAGAGAGTCCTCCGATGGCATATCCGTCGCTTTGAAAAGAAGCAACATGCTCAGCCGCATTCCTGCGCAAATCAGTAAAGACACAACCCTGAACAATCGGAAAGAGCGATTGGGAATAACCATATTTGGGTTCTGTTTCATCAAATCGACGGATACATCTTTCAAGCCAACGCTGGGTCAGTTCCAATGATTTTTTGGCATAAGCATAATCTGCATCCCCTGGGGTGCATTCATCAAATGCCATGATGATATCAGCTCCGATAGATCGCTGGATATCAATCACGTTTTCAGGGGTGAAAAGGTGTCTTGAGCCGTCAATATGCGACTGAAACCTCGCCCCCTCTTCGGTTAATTTCCGGATATCACCCAGCGAAAAAACCTGAAAACCACCACTGTCGGTTAAGATGGGCTTATCCCACCCATTAAACAGGTGAAGTCCTCCTGCTTTTTCAATAATATCCACTCCGGGGCGAAGATAAAGATGGTAGGTATTGCCAAGAATGATTTGGGCCCTTATATCTTCCTTAAGATCTTTGAAATGGACACCTTTGACAGAACCAATAGTACCAACAGGCATAAAGATAGGTGTATCTATATGTCCATGAGCTGTTTCTATTCTTCCGGCCCTTGCTTTTGAGAACGGAGTCGTACCTTGAAGTTCAAATTTCATTTTCAAAATTTCGCGCCGCAAAGATAGTCATTAAAGAAGAATATCGGGGAAAGTGAAAAAAATGTGAAAAACCATCAATGTTCGGATGCCAATTTGTAATTTTGACCCGTTTCGTTGATACTAATTATGATAGAAATAAGCGGATTTTCATTTGGAATTTTAGAACTGGGACTTCTGGTTGGATTTTTACTGACATTTTTAATACAGTTGTTTTATCAACTGCTAATAAATGTGTTTACTTTAAGTGGCAGGAAAAAAGAGAAACAAGGTGAATATCCTTCTATCTCAATTATTATACCCTCGCGTAATTACGAAGAGAACCTCAGAGAACTGATACCGACACTTCTTGACCAGGACTACCCTGATTTTGAGGTTGTTGTTGTGGATGATTGTTCCTCGGATGGCACTGAATGGTACCTTGCAGGACTTAAACTGGAATCAAGCCGCATTAAAACAAGCCGGATAATTCAGGAAACTGATTTTCCCAATGCTCTGGTAATCACCATAGGAGTTAGAGCTGCCACTAAAGAGTGGCTCATATTTTTGAATCCACTATGCCGGGTTAGGAGTAAAGATTGGTTAAAGTCATTTGCTGCCGGAATGAATCAAAAAACGGAGGCTGTATTCGGGTTTGTAAGTTATGTGAATCATGAAGGTTCGATGCAAAAGCTGATCAGGTACGAGAATTTCGATTTATTCCTACTTTCTGGTTCAGCCCGTTATTTTGGAATGCCGATGCCGGTAACCGATATGAATATGGCTTATAAACGGGAGCAATTTTTGGATCTTAAAGGATTTGCAGGCGTTCTGGATGCACGATTCAGCGAAAATGAATTGTATATCAATAAAATATCCAACCGGAAAAATACCTCCTTTCTTCTGGATCGAACTTCAATAATTGATTTTAAGGGAGATACTGACTGGCACGATGGTATGAACTACAAAAAGAAGCAGTTAATGCTTAAACGGAAGTTTACTTTCGGACAAAACGTTTATCTCTGGATTAATAGCCTGAGCCGGTTGGCTTTTGATGTTTTAATGATCTTGTTGCTGATTATTTCACCCTGGAGATTATATGTTGCCGGGGTGTATTTGTTTAAAATTATCCATGAATTAGTCTGGGGAATTGTGGCAGCAAAACGTCTTGGTGAAAGGAAACTGCTCCCAAGTTTATTTATATACAGGTCCCTTGTGCCGTTCTTAAACTTTATACTGTCTGTAAAACTGCTTTTTACCCATAAAAAACGCAGAAGGTGAAAGAGGTAAATCTACAGGAAATATGTTGAGAATCATTCATTATTTTCCGCAGTTAACCCCGGAGCAGGTTCTCCAATTCGAAAAAATGGCCCCTCTTTATCGGGAATGGAACGAGAAAATCAATGTTATTTCACGCAAGGATATTGATTCATTGTATGAAAAACATGTTCTTCATGCCCTGGCTATTGCTAAGATAATCACTTTCAGACCAGGAACATCGATTCTGGATGTGGGTACCGGTGGCGGCTTTCCAGGTATACCCCTAGCAATCCTGTTTCCGGATTGTCAATTTAAATTAATCGATTCAATCGGGAAAAAAATCAAAGTTGTGCAGACGGTTTCGGAAGAACTTGGTCTTAAGAATGTAACCGCAATCCATACCCGGGTTCAGGAGTTGAAGGATGAATTTGATTTCGTAATTTCGAGAGCAGTTACTGCTTTTCCTGACTTTGTCGGATTAGTAAGGAATAACATCTCACGCCAACCCAGAAATTCACGTCCTAACGGTATTATTTATTTGAAAGGTGGTGATTTTCAGGATGAAATTAAAAATTTCAAAAATATTATCGAAGTGTCTGAGATCTCCGGGTTTTTTAGTGAACCTTATTTCGAAACTAAAAAAGTGATCTATCTGCCTATAAATAGGTAATGGTTGAAATATATTTATTCTAAATTACTTTTTACTTTGTCATCAACGAAAAAAGTCTTATTTTTGCACACCAATTTAGAAAAGATAGAGTTTAATTAATAAAAATATTTTTCAGAGATGAAACGAGCCTGAAGGAAATCATCCTTTTTTTTAGGAAGGTGATTTTGGCGAGTTCCATATGACAATTAAAAACAAATTAAAAGCATATGAAAAGAACATTTCAACCATCGAATAGAAAAAGAAGAAACAAACACGGTTTCCGTGAAAGAATGTCTACCGCCAATGGCCGTAAAGTTTTGAAAGCCCGTCGCGCTAAAGGACGTAAAAAACTCAGCGTTTCGGACGAACCTCAGCACAAGAGATAAAAGGTTGTTGTTCGGTAATCTTACACAAAATGTGTAGAGACAGTGCATGCATCGTCTCTGCACATTTTGTGTTTATTGGAATATTCTGTTTAATTTTGTTCCCATTGAATTACATCTGAAACAAACTGGTATGCGGCTTAAAGAATTTCTCTTCCATAAAATCTTTCTCAAAAATTTGGGAATAGCTGTATTACTGACGGTTGCATTAATCTGGATCACCTTATTTATGCTTTCGCTTTATACCAATAAAGGAGAGAATTTTCCTACACCCAGTTTAAGGGGATTGACAATCAATCAGATAGAGGCGCTTACCAAAGATCATAATTTTCGTTTTGTAGTTGAAGATTCCGTTTTTCGGAAAAACTTTATCCCGGGAACTGTTGTATTTCAGAATCCTGCTGCCGGTCACAAAATAAAACCAAACAGGTTGATATACCTCACAGTTGCTTCCTTTACACCGGAACAGGTGGAGGTTCCTAAACTGACTGATGTTTCTATCCGTCAGGCGAGGGAACTCCTTGAATCCAAAGGATTTGAACTTGGGAATATCATGTTGCGTCCTTCAGAATTTGATGATCTCGTCCTGGAACAGAAACATGAAGGGCAAACAATCATCCCAGGTTCAAAGTTAGGAAACGGGTCGGCGATTGACCTTGTTGTTGGAAAAAAGATGCTCGGAGGGTCAACAATAATTCCGGATCTTAAATCTCTCACCCTTTCGGTAGCTCAAAATGTTTTAAGAAGCAGATCACTGACTACCGGTTCCCTAATTTATGATCCTGCGATTCGGAGTAAGGCAGATACCCTGAGTGCTGTTATCTGGAAACAGATTCCACCTCCTGATTCCATAACACGGGTAATGCCGGGAGTATCGGTCGATTTATGGCTTAAAATTAAATCCCAATCAACGGATTCCACATCTCTAAAAATCAACTGACAATTTAATGAGTAGTATTACGAATGATGAAGATCCGGATGAATTGGATGACACCGGGGAGGAAATCAGTCAGTTTGAGCACTACCGGTTTGTAGCTGATCAGGGACAAGGATTGTTGAGAATTGATAAGTTCCTGGTCAATCGGATGGAGGGAACTTCCCGTAACCGAATCCAGACTGCCGCGGAGGCAGGAAGTATCTTCGTAAATGGGGCTCCTGTAAAATCGAATTATCGCGTTAAGCCCGGCGAAGAGGTAACTATTATGCTCGATTACCCCCGACGCGAACTAAAACTTATCCCGGAAGATATCCCGCTCAATATTGTTTATGAAGACGAAGAGCTGATGATTATCAATAAGCCGGCCGGTCTGGTAGTCCATCCCGGACATGGGAATTACAGCGGAACACTTGTTAACGGTCTGGTTTATAAATATCAGAATCTCGAATTATATGGCGGAAATGATCCAAGGCCTGGTTTAGTGCATCGGATAGATAAAAATACCTCCGGATTATTGGTGGTGGCAAAAACCGAATTAGCCAAATTGAACCTGGCTCTTCAGTTTTTCAAAAAAACCACCAAACGCAAATATGTGGCACTGGTTTGGGGTAACCTGGCTTCAGATGAAGGAACAATCGAAGGAAATATTGGAAGGAGCCCGAATAATCGTCAGGTCTTTACTGTATTCCCGGATGGAGACCATGGAAAGCCGGCAGTCACCCATTACCGCGTCATCGAACGGTTAGGATATGTCAATCTTGTGGAATGCGTTCTGGAAACCGGGCGGACCCATCAGATCAGGGTCCACATGAAGCATATTGGTCACCCTCTTTTCAATGATGATGTTTATGGCGGCGACCGGATTCTAAAAGGGACTACCTTTGCGAAATACAAACAATTTGTCGAAAATTGTTTCACCTTGATTCCCGGTCAGGCACTGCATGCCAAGATCCTCGGATTTGTCCATCCGGTAACCAAAGAAGAGATGATTTTTGATTCAGAATTACCTGATAACCTGGAGCAATTGGTTAATAAGTGGCGCAATTATATATCAAATAGGGATATAGAATAAATAGCTTTTGGTGAGATATGCTGTTTAAAACACGATTTTGATATCGAAAGTAACGGGCAACTCGCCTCTGGCAGAACAAATTGGGGAGAAAAATAGCGTTTCTGAACAAGGTTATTTTTTATATTTTTATGTTCCTTTAGAACAAAATATGGGTAGAATGCAATTATTTTGGATTAATATTTCGTCCTAGACGGGACGAAACCGTATATTTCAACCTTTTTTCTACCCCAATTAAATCTCTGACGGGATAATAACATTAATTTTAAACAGCCTATAAGAATAAAAGGCAAGCAGGGAAGATTTTCCGGCTAGAGGCCAGTAGCCAACAGCCAGCATCAAATAATTCCATATCAATTGGTCTTACTTATCCATGCCTTTCGTTTATGAACCATATAATATTAAACTCATGAGCAAAAAAAATATTGCCATAGTAGCAGGAGGAGACTCATCAGAATATGTTGTATCCGTAAGAAGTGGTGCAAATGTTATGAAGGCCATCAACCAGGAGCTTTTTATCCCCTGGTTAATCAGGATAAAAGGGGAGGAGTGGATTGTCCTTGATGGAGAAAACCAGATAGCGGATATAAATAAATCGGATTTCTCCTTTACCCTGGCTGAACAAAGATACAAATTCGATTATGCCTATATCATCATACATGGAACCCCCGGAGAAGATGGAATATTACAGGGGTATTTTGAAATGCTCAAGATTCCATACTCTACCTGTGGGGTACAATCATCTGCACTTACTTTTAATAAATTCTTCTGCAATAATTACTTAAAGAGTTTTGGCATTCCCATGGCCAATTCTGTCCGCCTGATTGCAGGTGAGAGGTACAGTGCCGCCGGTATCGTTGATTCTTTGGGCCTTCCTTTGTTTGTGAAACCCAATGCCGGGGGATCGAGCTTTGGGGTCACTAAAGTAAAAAAAGAGGAAGATCTTGTTGACGCTGTAAATAAAGCACTCGGTGAAAGCACGGAAGTTATTATTGAACAATTTATTGACGGAAGTGAGTTTACCTGTGGTGTGGTCAAAATTGGGGAACGTAAACTTGTTTTTCCGGTCACTGAGGTGATTCCCAAAAATGAATTCTTCGACTTTGAGGCCAAATACATACCCGGGATGGCAGACGAGATAACACCGGCACGAATCTCAGAATCCCTTACATATGATATTCAGCGGCGCTCTGCTGAAATCTATGATCTTTGCAGCTGCAAAGGGATCGTTCGCGTGGATTTTATCCTCCGGGGAGATATCTTTTACTTTTTAGAGGTAAACACAGTCCCGGGCATGACCGAAACCAGTTTTATCCCGCAACAAATAAAGGCCATGGGTCTTAACCTGACTGATTTGCTGACGGATATTATAAATGATGGGTTAATAATCGGGTGATTTTGTAGGGACGTTGCATGGAAAATGTGTAGAGACGTTGCATGCAACGTCTCTACACATTTTGTTTGTAACCCTGTTCATAAGCTGTTGACAATTTTCGTGAAACGGCCAAAGTTCTGAAATGGGAAACGATACCCCTAGTTTCGGACAAATTCCGGTTGTCTATTCCAAAATTGCATACTATTTTTGAAGAGATAAGCGTACTTTCAATCGTTGGAATTTTATTGGAATTAATTATCATTAAAGTACTTATTCTTAAGCTTTTCTTTTAAAACAGATCCCTATGCCTGCCGATCAAAATAATTTTCGTAACCGTGCCAAACCCAAAATGACGGTTGAACAGCTCAATGCCCAGTATGGAAAGATACCACCGCAGGCTCCGGAAGTGGAAGAAGCGGTTCTGGGAGCATTAATGCTGGAACGGGATGCTTTTACAGGTATTGCCGCAATTCTCAAAGCAGAAAGCTTTTATAAGGAGGAGCACCAGAAAATATATACGGTCATCCAGCATCTGGTGGCCAACGAAAAACCGGTGGATCTTCTGATGGTAACCCAGGAGTTGAAAAACAGGCAGGAGCTTGATGAGGTGGGAGGTCCGATCTATATCACTCAGCTCACCAGCCGGGTGGCCTCGGCTGCACACATCGAATTTCATGCACGGA
>Ga0316231_1003451_pt1 | contig 13881 bp, 10 predicted proteins | sample TBH18027metaG_FD_206002 | JGI IMG/M metagenome (GOLD analysis project Ga0316231, IMG submission 206002) | Freshwater microbial communities from Trout Bog Lake, Wisconsin, USA - TBH18027 | ecosystem: Environmental > Aquatic > Freshwater > Lake > Hypolimnion/Profundal zone | place: USA: Wisconsin...
CTCGAATTTGTCCTCGAACGGCGGGAAGAAGGCGTCGCCTTCCACCTCGCGTTTCACCAGGGTCAGGTAAAGGTCGGAGCAGAATGGCAGGGCCTGCTCATATATCTGCGCCCCGCCGGCGATGAAGAATTCCAGCGGTGAACTCGCCGGATCCAGTTTCATCACGTCCTTGATAATGCGCAAATCCACCGTGGCCGCGCCGCCCACCTTGGGCAATTCAAACTGGTGCGGCCGGTCGGGAATGTGGGTCTTGCCGCGACCCACCCAGGCGTTGCCGAACACGTCCGGAAAATCGCGCTGCATCCGGCCCGGATGCCGGCTCAAGACGATGTTGATGCGGTTTGGCAGCGGTTTGCCCAGGCTCTCAAACGTTTTGCGTCCCATGATGACCACATTGCCCGAGGTCAACTGCTTGAACCATTTGAAATCCTCCGGCAAATGCCAAGGAATTTTATTGCCCGCGCCGATCACGCGATTTTGCGACATGGCGGCTATGGCCTTGAAGTATTTCATTCGAATTGCCGTTTGTGTTATTACTTAATACGAAAAGGAATGGTAATAGACCTTTACTTCAGCATGCCCACCATCCAAATCAAAAATGACCAAAGCGAATAATCCTGAGAGAGCATCTCTATCATCGCCGCCCCATTGGAATCTGCCCTTCTCCACCACGGCAGCGTGCTGTTCTGCCAAAAACGGTCGCACTTGGTGAGATTTCTCGCACGCATCATTCGCCAATCTTGCCGCTAGTTGGGCGGCCTCGCTGACTGAAAGCGTATGTCCAGGCATCCTTGTCGCGTTGACCTCCTCCAATTGCGGACGAGCGCTTCCTGAATCGGCTCGAGGCAAATCCATGCAACCAACAAGAAGCAGAGGTACAATTAACAAGAACCATTCGCGCCTTGAAGAACTCAAGTGCCTCGTGCATTTGGCGCGAGCTTTCATCTGAGACTCAATCCCGATACGCCGCTGCCGGGGGATTGTCTTTGGCAATGTGAGCCACAATCTGGCGCAGGTCGGCGATGGCTTCGTCCGTCCAGATTACTTTGTGACCCATGAGGAAACTTGCTTTAGCAATTCTTCCGCCGGAACGCCGTGGCCTTGGGGATTCTTTTCCAGCCGTTCACGAACGGTTGCCAGAAGCAGCAATTCATCCACAATTTCACTGAACGAGGCGCTGGGCGGCATTTCTTGCACAACATCCAAAATTAATTCGCGGTCGCTCATAACACCCAAACTATGCGCCGCGAAATCCACAAAGGCAAATTCAATTTGGCAACTCAAGGCGCAATGGCGGAAAGGAGGATCGGCTCTTTTTGCCCAAGAAATTTCGGGCCGCGATGCAGCACGTACAAATCCACCGCGCACCACGAACGCGCCAGTTGCTCGCGGAGCCCGGCCCGCAACGACCAGCTTTTCAACCCCACATCCGGCGCGGCGAAGGCGATGGCATCCAGCTCGTGCCGCTGCGCAATCCACAACGCGCGCGGGCAATGAAAGTCCTCCGAAATAATCACGCAGTGCGACAAACCGAAAATCTCCTTCGCCCGCACCACCGAATCCAGCGTGCGAAAACCGGCGTAATCGCAGGTAATGGCGTCCGCCGGCACGCCGGCGGCGATCAGCGCGTTGCGCATGTCCGCCGGCTCGTCATAACTGGCAATGTGATTGTCGCCGCTCACGAGCAAATGCCGGACCTTACCCGCGCGATACAACGCGGCCGCCGCCGCGATGCGCTGGTTGAAATGCAAATTGGCCTTGCCGTGCCGGGTTTCCTTGCTCGTGCCCAGGAGCAGGCCGACCTCGCGTTCAGGCACCACAGCCACAGAACGATACACGCGGCCGTGGGCCGCCTGCCGGCAGGCATGGTTGGCGCAAATCATCAAACCCGCCGCTGCCAGTGCAACGCAAGCCAACCCGGCGGCGAACCGGATACAGTTTGCCGCCAGCCACCGATGGATTTTAGCGTTTTTCATAGGTCACTTTCTTTGCTTTGGATGTTGGATGTTGAATGTTCGATGTCTTCCCCGCCTTCCCCTACTACACCGCCACCGGCGCCTTGATGGCCGGGTGCGGGTCATAGCCGGTCAGTTCAAAATCTGCGAATTGAAAACCGTCAATGCTCGTCACCGCCGGATTCAATTCCATCCGGGGCAATGGCCGCGGCGAGCGCGATAGTTGCAGTTTGGCCTGATCGAGATGGTTGGCATACAAGTGCAGGTCGCCGAACGTGTGCACGAAATCCCCCGGCTTCAGCCCGCAGACTTGCGCCACCATCAGGGTGAGCAACGCGTAGCTGGCGATGTTGAAGGGCACCCCGAGGAATATGTCCGCGCTGCGCTGGTAAAGCTGGCAGCTCAATTCGCCTTCGCTCACGTAAAACTGAAATAGCGTGTGGCAGGGCGGCAAGGCCATGGTTTCGATCTCGCCCGGGTTCCACGCGCTCACCATCAGCCGCCGGCTATCGGGGTTCTTTTTGATCTGCGCAATGACGTTGGCAATCTGGTTGAGCGAGCGTCCATCCGGCGTCCGCCAATCTGTCCATTGCGCGCCATAGACACGGCCCAGATTGCCGTCTTTATCCGCCCATTCGTTCCAAATGGTCACGCCGTGGTCGTTCAGCCATTTGATGTTCGTGTCGCCGCGCAAAAACCAGAGCAGCTCGTAGAGGATGGACTTGGTGTGGACCTTTTTCGTGGTGAGCAACGGAAACGAGTCGCGCAACGGACAGCGGATTTGCGCGCCAAACACGGAATAGGTGCCGGTACCGGTGCGGTCGGGCTTGAATTTCCCGTGGTCAAGGACATGCCGCAGCAAATCGAGGTATTGAATCATCGCGGGAGGCATTTAACCATGAAAGTCGCGCCGGGGCAACGCCGCAACGGACTCATCCTCATCCTCATCCTCGCAGTCCAAGCAAGCCAACCGACGTGAAGCGTGAAGCGTAGCAGGATGAAGCGTGGAAGGGGATGACAGGTGCCGTGGTAACGCTTCAAAGTATTTGACGCTTCAATGATCTTGCCCCCCAGAGCCCGGCGTGCTGTGAGCACCGGATGGCGATTGACTGGCTTCCCGGCTCGGATTATAAAGATCACCGAAAACAGCGAATTTTTGTATTTAAGTTTTCGGACAGGAATCCGATACGCGATATGGATTCCGAATCCGAGAGCAATCGCGGCACCGTTTCTGGCATTGGCCGGTTCAGGTGGCTTCTCCGCTGAACGGTGGCGGAGACCCAGCGAAAGAAAAGACGTCGTCAGAAAACCAATAAATGAAAAGCTAGGCGCGTTATGTTGCGCCGCCCAACACCAAGAAGACATGGGGTTCCACGTATCAATGCCGAGGGGTGCCAGGCTCCCCGCGCTGGTTCTGCTCAATGTGGGTTCGTCGCTGCTCGCGGCGGATGACTCGACCAACTCACCCATCCTGTCCAATCTGTCGTTCGACCAGCTATCGCAAATCCAGATTGTCACCGTGAGCCAGCGTTCCGAGCCGCTGGCCGACGCCGCCGCCGCGGTGCATGTGGTAACCAGCCAGGACATCGCCCGCTCCGGCGCGACCTCCATTCCCGAAGCCTTGCGCCATGTGCCGGGACTGAACGTGGCACAAATCAACGGCAGCACTTGGGCGGTCGGCGCCCGCGGATTCCAGTCGCAATTTGCAGACAAATTGCTCGTACTGGAAGATGGCGTTTCAGTGTACTCCCCGGTTTACAGCGGCGTGTTCTGGGACTCGCAAAATTATTTTCTGCCTGACGTGGATCAGATCGAAGTGGTGCTGGGACCGGGCGGCTCAATTTGGGGCGCCAATGCGGTCAACGGCGTCATCAATGTCGTCACCAAATCGGCGCGCGACACCCAGGGTGGCGAAGTTTATGCCGGGGGCGGCAGCGAGAACGTGGCCATGGCGGGTGCGCGTTACGGCTGGCAGACTGGCACAAATACCTACGCCCGAGTTTACGGCATGTATGATTACGACAGCCCGCTGGAAAAATGGGACGGCGGCGGTGATGCGCATGACGCCACCAGCAGCGGACGCGGCGGTTTTCGCGTGGACGGGTATCCGCAGGATACCGCCCAATGGACTTTGAAAGGCGATGTGCTCTGGGCGGAAAACCAGAATTACGCCATCGTTCCGGTAATGTCGCCGCCCAGCTATTTGTCCACGAACCTCGACGACGACAAATTATTTGGAGGGCAGTTGCTGGGCAACTGGCAATCGGAGATAAATTCCGATTCCACCCTGCGCTTACAGGCATACTATGATTACGCTCAGCGCGAGACGACGGTGGTCAACGCTGGCGTCCACACGGCGGACTTGGAGTTGCATCACACCTGGTCTGGCTGGCAGCGGCAGGTGATTGACTGGGGCTTGGATGCACGGATGACCCACGTGGACACCGGACCGGCTTGGGCGATGTTTCAGCCGGAACATTCCACGGTGTGGCTGGGTTCCGGTTTTTTGCAGGATGAAATCACCCTGCTGCCGGACCGGCTCACGTTCACCGCCGGAATCAAATTGGAAGGCCATTCGGACTCCGGGTTTTTGCCGCAGCCCAATGCCCGGCTGACTTGGCATCCGGCGGAACGGCAAACGCTCTGGGCTTCGTGGTCGCAGGCCTTGCGCAGCCCCTCCGATGTGGAGCTCAACGGCATCATTGAACTGTCCTATGTGCCGCCCGGGCCGAGGGCACTGCAGTTTGAGGGCAATCCCGATGTCCAACCGGAACGGCTTCAGGCTTGGGAGCTGGGCTGGCGTTGGAATCTGCCGCAGCCCCAGCTCACCCTTGACGTGGACGGCTATTACTACCAATACCGTGATTTGATCATGCAGACTTACGATGCGGCGCACGCCACCGCGTCCCTCATGCCGTTGGAAACCGCGAACGGCACCCAAGGCGATGCCTATGGTGGCGAGGTCGCTCTGACGTGGCGGCCGTGCAACCAATGGTTTGCCTCCGCCAACTACAGTGTGCGACACGCAATGCTCCGTTCCTCCGCGCCCGACCCGCTGGATTATGCCGGCGACTCGTTGTCCTCGCCGCGGCAGACCGTGTCGCTGACTTCGGGCATTCAGTTGACCCGCCAACTCGAATTAACCGGCGCGCTCCGTTATTTGGACAACATTCCCTATTACAATGTGCCCGCCTATTTCGAACTGGACCTACAGTTGGCGTGGCGACCGAGCGCGCATTGGGAATTGGCCATTACGGGCCAAAATCTGTTGCACGACTACCACAGGGAATATATGGCTTCGCTAGTGGACCGGGCGGCGGAAATCCCGCGCGGCGTGTATGCCAAAGTGACCTGGAGATTTTGATGGCAATCAGAATGAACGCAGCTCGCATCAAGTACGGATTCGGGTTCGGTATTCTGCGCCGGCAGCTCGGCTGGCTGGTGCTGACCATTGGCCTGGCCTGGCTGCCCAGGCAGGGTTTGCCGGCGCAGCCGTCCGCGGCCCCGGAATACAACGTCAAGGCGGCTTTCCTCACCTTGTTCAGCCGCTATACGACCTGGCCCACCAACACCTTTGCCGCCACCAATTCGCCCATTGTCATCGGCGTGCTGGGGGCGGACCCGCTGGGGGAGGTGTTGGTGAAAACGGCGGTGCTTCGGTCTGGAGAACATCCCTTGCAGGTAAGGCACCTGCCGGATGCCAAGGAGGCGGACGGCTGCCAAGTGGTATTCATCAGCCGGGCGGAGGCAGAGCACGAGGCGGATTGGATCGCGGAGTTGCGCGGCAAACCCATCCTCATCGTGGGTGAATCCGGACACACCCTGGAACGTGGCGGCGTGCTGGAGTTCAAAATCGTGGATGGCCGCATACGTTTCAATCTCAGTTGGCCGGCGCTTCAGCAGGCAGATTTGCAGATCAGTTCCCAGATGCTCCAGTCCGCGCAAAAGATTTTCAAAACCCGGGAGGAGATGCATTGATATGGCCTCCCGACTTTCACTGCGGCGAAGACTGATCTGGCTGCTGGTCATCACCAGCGCGCTGGCTTTGTTCCTGGTGCTGGCGGGCATGTTGGTGTATGAGTTGACCAGTTTCCGTCCAAACACGGAAAAGCAGTTGCGGCAGGAGGCGGCCGTGCTCAAGGAAGTGCTGAAAGCGCCGCTGGCGTTTCAGGACCCGAATACCGCGCGGGTTTATCTCCACAGTGCGGAGGCATCAAAACAAGTTGAACTGGCCGCCGTGTATGATGCAGGGACCAATTTGTTTGCCAGCTTCCGGCGCGATGGTGCGACGGCCCAAATGCCGCCGCCAACCCAGCCTCCCGGCGTTTGGTTTGACCATCACACGGTTTCCCTTTGGCAGGAAATCCGCGATGAGCGGCAGGTGATCGGCTGGCTCTATTTGGAGGAAATGCTGCCGCCCATTTACGCCCGCTCGTCGGCCTACAACATTTTATTCACGGTGGTTCTGCTGGTGCTGGTTCTGGTAGCGGTATCGCTGATGGCGGGGTTGCAGCGGTTCTTTGTCGCCCCCTTGTCCCGGCTGCTGGAAACCACGTCCCTGGTGACGCGAAACGCGGATTACAGCATTCGGGCGGAGGTCAAGAACGACGATGAACTGGGCCAGTTGGCGCGCGCCTTCAATGAGATGTTGCAGACCATCGGCCAGCGCACGGAGGATTTGACGCGGCAGGCCGAGCAGTTGCAGGAGGGTGCCGCGTTTCGCAAACGCGTCTTTGACGCGTCGCGCATGCCCATCGTGGTGCTGGATCCAGCCACCGGTCAGTTTTTGGATTGCAATCCGGCGTCGGCAGAAATCTACCACTATTCTTCCTGCGAGGAAATGCTGGGTAAAACGCCGTTGGATGTTTCCGCTCCCGAGCAATATGACGGCACGCCTTCACCAGCAAAAATGCGGTTTTATATCGAAAGGGCGCTGGCTGAAAATACCGTGGTTTTTGAATGGCGCCATCGGCGTCCCACTGGGGAATTCTGGGATGCGGAGGTTTGCCTGATGCGGTTCCAATCGGGGGCTCGGCTGTTTCTGCAATTCACCTTGCTGGACATCACTGCCAGCCGGCAGGCGCAAGCCGCCCTGCGCGAGCAGGCCGCGCTGCTGGAAGCCAGCCATGATGCCATCATCGTCTGGCACATGCAGCATGGAATTCAATACATGAACCCCGCCGCCGAGAAGTTGACCGGACGAACCTTGCTGGAAGCCAAATCACAGGCGTTGTCATTCCTATTGCGCACCCGCTCCAGCCTGGCTTTGTCCGCTGCCGTGCTGGAGGTCACCACGCACGGCAAATGGACGGAAGAATTGACCTTCTTGTCCGGCGAGAACAAGCCCCGAGAGGTTGCCGCCCGCTGGATGGCGCTAAAAGATGCCCAGGGGAACGCCACTTCCGTGCTGATCACATGTAACGACATCACGGAACAAAAACAGTTGCAAGCCCAGTATCTCCGGGCGCAACGCCTCGAGAGCATCGGCACGCTGGCCAGCGGGGTGGCGCACGACCTTAATAACATCTTCAGCCCGATTATGATGGTTGCGGATTTGCTGGAAATGGATTTGAAGGATCCGGGATTGCTTGAACACCTGGCCTTGATGAAAGAGAGTGCCCGCCGGGGCAGCGACACCGTCAAGCAGTTGCTGACCTTTGCCCGCGGAGCGGACAGCCAGAAAGGCCTCGTCCAACCCCGCCATCTGCTAAAGGAAATCACGCGATTGATTCAGCAGACGTTTCCCAAAAACATCCAGATCTATAGTGATTTCACGGGTGAACCCTGCACCGTGCTGGCGGATCCATCACAGCTTCATCAGGTGCTCATGAACCTGTGCGTCAACGCGCGCGACGCCATGCCCGAAGGCGGGGTGCTGTTCCTGCGGTTGGAAAACATCACGCTGGACGCCAGCACCGCCAGGCTGCATCCCAAGGCGCGCCCCATCCCCTATTTGGTTTTCAAAATCTCCGACAGCGGCACGGGCATCCCGCCGGAAATTCTGGAGCGGATTTTTGATCCATTTTTCACCACCAAACCGCAGGGCCAAGGCACCGGCTTGGGCCTTTCCACCGTGCTGGGCATTGTGGAGAATCATGACGGCTTTGTGCAGGTGGAAAGCCAACTGGGTCAAGGAACCACCTTTCAGATCTTCCTGCCCGCCCGCGCGAGCACGGCCGAAAACGGCGCTGCCACCGGCTCATCCATGGTTGCTCGTGGCCGGGGCGAATGGGTGCTGGTGGTGGATGATGAACCCGCCATCGTGCGCACCATCGAAAGCGTGCTGCGCAAGGCTGGCTATCGGACCATGAGCGCTGGCAACGCCTCGGAAGCCCTCCACATTTACGAACGGAAGCACGATCTCATCCAAGCGGTAATCACTGACGTCATGATGCCTTTCGGCGACGGCCGGCAACTGGTCATGATGCTGTACGAACAAGACCCGAAACTGCCCATCATCGCCATGAGCGGATTGTCCTCGCGGGAATTTCAGCACGATCTGAAGCAGCGCGGCGCCTGCAAGTTCTTGAGCAAGCCGTTTACCGCCGAACAATTGCTGGCGGCCTTGGCCCAAGCACTTCCGTGATTTGCGTCGGCGAGCGCGGAAGCCGTCAAGCAGCTGCCACCAAGCCAGCCGACGGGGTAAACAGACCCCGCCCAAAACACGAGTGCTCAGGCCGCGCTGAAGTTATCAGGCAGGCAACCGGGCACGAGTGAGAGCGCGAGCACCACCATCATGCCAATGAGAAAACGAGGCTCGGTTTCGTCATTATTGCAATCCATATTCTTCCCGCAGGAAGCGGGCAGGATCGGCCAGGGCCAATTGCTGGGCGATAAAATCCGCTTCACTATCCGGCAGTTCATCGAGCGTGTCTTGCAGGGTGTCAAACCAGATGACTTCGTTGGGCGCGATGCGCAGTTTTCCCCGGGCGTGGGCATCGGCCAACAATTCCACCGCCTTGCGCGCGACGGCGACACCAGCATGATAATGTGAATCGCTGTTCACCAGCACTCGCGCCAGTTCAATCGAAGTTGCCGGGGAAATGATGAACGCCTGCGGGTCGGTGGCCACGTCGGACTCGATCAGCCAGCGCTGAAGCTGGCGCGCGGCCTCCTTCCCGTGGCTGCGGGCGGTGTTCATCAACCGGCAATCATAGGCTAGTTGCTCCATATAACACGTCGGCGCCATGCCGCCGAGCAGCTTGATGTTCTGCACGGACTCATTGGACCAGGTGTCACAGCAGGCGGCGGCCAGATTGCCCATCGGACTCAAATGCGCGCAGGCGGAGGTCTTGCCTTCCATCGCCATGGGATAGCCGGTGATGGCCTTCAGAATGGGGTTTTCGTAGCCGCAATCCTTGCCCGGCCCCACCGCGCCGCATTCGTAGGCGACGAGCGAGCGGACGGCAGTGACCGCGCGCACGACCGCGGCAAACACGCGCGGAATCATCTTCTGTTCGGCCAGCACCATCGCGGTATTGCCGAAACCGCAGGCAGTGTCGCCCGCACATTTGACGCCGTGTCTTACCGCAAGGCTCTGGAGGTGAGTCCACAGGAAGCGCATGTCTCGCTCGCCGAGGATGCACAGGGAGAAAATGCTGGCGGCCAGGTCGCCGTTAACCAAGGCATCATCGTGAAGTTCCTTGCCGCCGACGGATTCGATGCTCAACAGCTCCGCCCCCGCGGCCGCCGAGCCAGCAAACAGTTCCAGCATCGCGTCCCAATAACGGCCACGCCGCATCAATGGCGGACGCTCAAACTCGCGGTTGTCATTGGGCGTCATGCGCAGCACGCTCTTCAGGCCGCTGCGGTTCTTTTCGCACTCCATGCCTTCGAGCAAAATCTTGGCAATGTCCAAGCCCCATTGCGGATGCTCCGTCATCGGCGGCAGCGTCTCAAACTCAATGACCACGCCCGGCACCTCCAAATCGGCCGCGCGACGCAGCGCGCCTGCGATGATCTGTTCGTAATTGCGCCGCACCTCCGGCATGGTGCTGGCGTCTATCGTCATCGGCGGTAGTGTGAAGTTGAGTTCGGGATAAACGGTGCCGCCGCCAATGACCATGCCGCTGCGCGTGGTGACGGGTTTGGGCGCAAGGCCGAAGGTCAGTTCGAGCGGGTCGGAAATAGCCAGAGTTTTATAGTGCATTTTATAGTAAGTACAGGTTTGGCGACAGGTTGTCAGTTGGACCGCAGGAATGCCTCGACCTTGGCCTTGATGGTCGCCTCACTGCCCGGAACGCTCAAAATGTCGCATTCGCTGCCCAAGATGAACGGATGCCCGACCGCACGCATCCGGCCGATGAGGTCCTCGGAAAGCTGCCGCACTTTCTCCACGCTTACCAGGGAGTCGGAGTAGAATTGTTTGGTCGGCAGGTTGCCGTATATCACCGTGGATTTGGGTAACAAAGCGGCATCCTCCCAAAGCAGCCGCGAACTGCCCAGGCTGATCATCGCCGGATCCAGCGTGGCAAACCGTTGCACCATCCCGTCCAGCAACTCGCCGCAGTCGTGAAAGATCAAATCCACGCCGTGCGCACGAAGCTGCTCGCGGATGGCCAAGTTGAACCGCATCACATAGCGGTCAAAAACGTCGTAGCTTTCGGCGAGTTGGTTGGGGGAAAAATAAACTTTATTGGCCGCCGGTTCGCACAAAATGATGGCCTTCGCGCCGGCTTCAACCTGGGCGTCGACATATTTCTGGATGGTCACGAAGCCGACTTCGAGCAGGCTTTCCACCAAGGCAACTTCGGGTTCGTCTTCGCCGGTCGCCCCCGTGCCGGCCATGAACACCGGCGCGATGGGATCGGAAATCAGCTTGGTCATCAGCGAGAACGGCCCGATGCCCATGCCGACCGGAATCAAATCGGTTTCGGAAGCGATATGGCGAATCGCCCCGCACACGGCTTCCATGTTCCTGGTGAGTCTGAACTCATCATTTTTTTCTGGAATTTGGGAGAAATGAAAGCTGTCCACCGCCCCGGACGGCACGCCGCGCGCGCGCAGCAGCGCCTCTTTCTCCAGCTTGAGATCCATGAGCGGAAACGCCATGGGCATCTGGAAACGACGGGCCGATTCTTCCACCACTTGTCCGAGCCGTTGGCCGTCCTGCACAATGGCCGCAGGATCAGGATGTTCGTGCAAAACCAGGTGCGTACCGATGGGCATGCGCACACCGGATGCGGCCAGATTCAGGTAGAATTGTCGAGTCATGTCGGCAAATCCTTTTCCTTCAAGCCTTGCCCTGCAGCAGCGCCATTGCCGTGTCCACCGCGCTGCCGGCGTCGGCGGAGTAACCGTCCGCGCCAATCTCCCGCGCGAATTCCTGGGTGATGGGCGCTCCGCCGATGACCACCTTGACCGTCAGACCGGCGTCCCGGATGGCCTTCACCGTGTCGCGCATGGCGGGCATGGTGGTGGTGAGCAACGCGGACAAGCCCAGCAGCTTGGGGTTGTGCTGTTTGACCGCCTCGACAAATTTGGCGGGCGCCACATTCACGCCCAGGTCAATGACTTCAATGTTCGCGCCCTTCCACATCATCGCGACCAGATTCTTGCCGATATCGTGCAAATCACCCTCGACGGTGCCGATAACGGCGTTGTGCTCCGGCTTCACGCCGGCGGCCACGAGCGCCGGCTCCAGGATTTTCATGGCCTCTTTCATGGCCCGGGCCGCGATGAGCATCTCCGGCACAAAAATCTCATTCTGCTTGAATTTCTCGCCCACGATGGCCATGCCGGGCACCAGCCGTTTTTCGACGATGTCGCCCGCCTTTTCGCCGGCGTCCAGACATTGCTGAACCAAGGGGGGAATCTCCTTGCGTTTGCCCGCGATGATGGCCTGGGTCAATGGATGTAGATCACTCATAATGCTTCCATCCTAGCCAAACGTCCCCCCCGCCGTCTTGTGATCTGGTATGAATCTTTGGTGATTCCGTGCTTAAGCTCAGTCGGAAATTGGCATTCAACCTAACCGCGTTTGGGCGTGCCGTGATCGCGGAATTGTTTTGGTGTCACGCCTTTCACGTCCTGAAAGACATGGGTGAAGTAGCTTTGGTCGCAGAAACCGCAGGTGTCCGCAATTTCCGCCAGCGACTGCCCGGTGGTGCGCAGCAGGTCGCAGGCGAGGTCCACGCGACATTGACGCAGCAGTTCCGTAAACGACCGTCCGGTGCGCTCCTTGAGCAACCGCGAGAAATGGCTGGGCGAAATACTGGCATGCCGGGCCACTTCGTCCCGCGAGATATCCCGGCGCAGGTTCCGCCGCATGAAGTCCAGCGCCTTGCCCACGAGCAACGGCGGCGTGAAATCCTTCTGCCGTTCAATCGTGGAAATCATGTGTTCCAGCGTCTGGCGCAACCAGGCGGCAAGATCTTCGTCATCACTGATGCCGGCCAGTTCGGTGATGAGGCGAAAATTCAAGCCGAGCACTTCGGATTGCTCCGCCCCCGCCTCAACCGCGGCGCGCGAAATCATCACCACCAGTTCGAGCAAGAGTCCCTTCAACAGGTCACTCCGCTCTTCGCCCGCGCTGTAGATGTGAACCAGCACATGGTTGATGAGATGCCGGGCCTCGCCGCGATCGCCGCGCTGAATCGCCGCCAGCAAGGCCGGCTCCAGTTGCAGATACAATTCGCGAATCCGGTCATACGGCCGGTGCTCCAAGAGCGGAATGGCGGGGAAATCGTTCATCGGTGCTTGTTGCTTCCCGTCCGCAGCGGCCAACTTGCGACCCGGTTCAGGCAAACTCCTCCACGGCCTCAAACATCGCCACAATATTTTGCGGCGGCACGTCCGGCAGGATGTTGTGGACCGTATTAAAAACAAATCCGCCGCCGGGCAGGAAAATATCCAGCCGCCGTTTGACATCCTCTTTTACCTGTTGCGGCGACCCTTTCGGCAGCACGAATTTCGTGTCGCAGCCGCCGCCCCAGAAACAAATGTCTTTGCCAAAATCGGCTTTCAAGCCTTCCGCCTCCATGCCTTTGCACGTCGTCTGCACCGGGTTGATAACGTCGAAGCCGGCTTCAATCAAGTCCGGCAGCACCGCGCGAATCGAGCCGCATGAGTGGAGAAACGTCTTCATTTTGGAGTGCTTGTGGACGTAGTCGCAAAGCATCATGTGGCGCGGTTTGAACAGTTCGCGGTAGGTGTTCGGCGACATAAACGGCCCGCCATTCGTGCCGAGATCGTCACCGAAACGGATGATGTCAGCCACGTCCCCGACGGCGCGGCAGGCTTGCTCCAAGTTGGCAAGGTGGCGCTCCATCAAGGCATCCAGCAGGGCCTCGACTTTTTCCGGTTCGGCAACCAGGTCCATGAGAAAATTGTCCATGCGGCGCAGGAACGTGCCCCATTCAAACAGATTGCAGCCAATCACCAGCATTAGCGCGCGGTCCGTGGTGCGCCGGAGTTCCAGCGCCTTGGCGCGGAGCGTGTCCCAAAAGCCCGGGTCGCCGGCATGATCCCACGGGCTGTGGACCAGCGCGGCCCAGAGCACCCGGCCCATCTCCGTGGACAAGTCGCGGAAGTCCGCCGGGTAGTCGTCCAGGTATGGAAAGTAAGTTTGATCATAAAACGTCCCCCGCGCGGGCATGTGCGCAATGTCCAGACCATCCTTCATCCGCGCAATCCATGAACCGTCCGCCTGCCGTTCGGGATGAAACCACGCCGGATACAACGCCGGCTGGCCGTCGCACAGAATCGTGGGCTGCCAGGCGGAGGCCTCGGTATTAAAGGCGCGACCGATGTCCACGGCATCAATGCGAAAGCGATCCAGCAGGAAGTCCTCCGGCTCGGCCAATTGTTGAACGACGTCGTAAACCCGGGTGCCGCCCTGCGTCAATCCAAGATGTTTTTTCAAATTGCCATAGGCGATGGCGGAAATGCCGCTGCTCGGCGTGGCGCCCAGGTCGGTGGGCACTTT
>Ga0316231_1003457_pt1 | contig 13862 bp, 9 predicted proteins | sample TBH18027metaG_FD_206002 | JGI IMG/M metagenome (GOLD analysis project Ga0316231, IMG submission 206002) | Freshwater microbial communities from Trout Bog Lake, Wisconsin, USA - TBH18027 | ecosystem: Environmental > Aquatic > Freshwater > Lake > Hypolimnion/Profundal zone | place: USA: Wisconsin...
TATATAATACGTTTGCGAACGTTCCGAAAGTTTCGGAGGCTTATCAAACGCGTTTGATAAGGCAGTGGAAGTTAGGAATGCTCTTCAAACGTGTTTGACAAGGCAGTGGAAGTTAGGAATGCTCTTCAAACGCGTTTGACAAGGCAGTTGAAGTTAGGAATGCTCTTCAAACGCGTTTGACAAGGCAGTGGAAGTTAGGAATGCTCTTCAAACGCGTTTGACAAGGCAGTGGAAGTTCCGGAACGTTCTCAAACGCGTTTGAGAAGCCTCTGGAACTTCCGGAAGGTCTTCAAACGTAAAATAAGTATCTAAATAACTTCTATTAACAATTATATCAATTAATTATAATAAGTAGATATTTTAACATAATAAAGAACTAAAAATATGATAATAAATAATTATAAGCTTCATCAATTTGTTTTGGTGGAGCTTTGTTTATTTTATAAAATAAATTATTTTTCTTTTCCAACCTTTTTGTTCTTTTTCGCCACTTTAGTATATAAATTTATGTGAAAGAAAAAAATATTTATTCTCAGACAACTTATTTACAATTTTATTTGTCTTAGTAATAAATTAATGTTAACAATAAAACAATTTCATCATGAAAAAAATTTATGTATTATACATTTTATTAATTTTTGCTTTTACTGGGAAAACTCAAATAACGTATAGTAATTATTTAGATTCAACAGTTGAATGGCGTAGTTATGGTACAGCTTGGGATGGTGTAAACTCACATGTCTCATACGAAACTACATATTTTGATGGGGATACATTGATAAATGGTATATTCTATTATAAAGAATATCGTAAGTATAACGATACAATACATTTGTGGAATGGGAGTATTACTGTAGACACCAACACATACATTCAAAATGAATTTATCAGAGAAGATAGCACAAAGAAATTTTATTCTTATAACGCTCTAACTAATACGGAAACAATTACCTGGGACTGGCAAAACTTTTTAAATTTACAGGTAAATGATCCTTTCCCTATGGTAGGTGCTAATTGTACAATACAATCAATAGATACATTAATTTTTGAAAATAAATTATTAAAAAAATGGGATGGTCCGTTACTGGCTAATTATAATTCGATCTTAGAAGGTGTTGGTCAATTAGGATCAATATGTGCAACCGGTATTGAAGGAGATGGTTATGTGGCATGTTTTAGCAAGCAAAATAATATATTACAATTAAGTAATATTAATTGTAACTTGTTTCCTGTGCCAATAAGACAAAACCACATGACATCAATAAAAGAAAACACATTAAATAATTATGTATCTGTTTATCCCAATCCTGCAAAAAATAATCTTACAATAGAAACAAACTCTTTTAAAGAACAAAGAATAGAAATAATAAACCTTATCGGGCAAACCGTATATACAATATATATTAATAAGAAAGCAACAATAAATACTTCCGCTTTCGCGAATGGGGTTTATATTCTAAAGTTAAGTTCAAATAAAGAAACAATAGTAAAGAAATTCATCAAACAATAAAACATCATGAAAAGGATAATCGTTTTAATCATTGCAATCTTTACAATAAGTATTGCATCAGCACAACAAATTAATGTAACAGGTAGTGCTTTTGCTACAAGCACACCCGATTGTTATACACTTACAAATAGTTCTAGTCAAGCAGGAGCCGTTTGGGATATGTATAAACTAGATTTAACGCAGCCATTTGACATTACCTTAACACTTAATTTTGGTAACAGACCCGACACAAGTTATACTGCCGACACTACATGTGGTGGTGCGGGAATAGCTTTTATTTTGCAGCCCTCAACAACAGCTATGTTGCAACCAGGTTCAAGTATGGGCTTTCATGGTATTACTCCTTCCTTAGGAATTTTAATGGATACCTATCATTATGATGCCGGTGACCCACCTTACGATCATATTTCGATAAATAAGAATGGTGATGAGTCAGATATTTCCGCTAATGAACTCACATCTTATACTACTGCTGTTGGACTTCTCCCCACTTTTACAGATGGTTTAAATCATCTGTTCAGAGTTATATGGACTCCGACTTCAAATACTCTTAATGTTTATCTGGGTACTGCTACTACATTCCCACCAACTCCTACTATAGCATATACAGGTGATATTATTAACGATATTTTTAGTGGTAATCCAAATGTTTATTGGGGTATTGCCGCATCTACAGGGGGTTGTTGGAACAATCAATCAGTATGCATACCTATAGCTGCAAATTTTACAGCTGATACAATAGCATGTACAGGATTTCCAGTTCATTTTTATGATAATAGCGTTAGTGATACAACAATTACATCATGGAGCTGGGGCTTTGGTGATGGTGTCTTTTCCTATTATCAGAATCCCATAGAATACTTTTCTACTCCCGGAACATACCCAATTCATCTTTATATTGTTAATTCAAATGGGGCATCTTCTGCAATTTGGCATACAGTAACAGTTAATGCTACGCCAGAAATAACAAATATAACCGATACAATTCCTAATGGTTCTACCTTTACAATTACTCCTGTTGATAGCATAAATGGAGTTGTACCGGCAGGAACAACATATAGCTGGCCTTATCCATCAACACCCGGTTTAATCTTAGGTCTTGCTTCAGGAAATGGAGCTGCAAACATCAGCGGAACATTAATTAATAATACAAGTATACCAGAAACTGTTGTTTATGCAGTAAGTACCATATCAGGAAATGGTTGTTATGGTGATACATTTTTTGTATCAATAATAGTACTTCCGGGTTGTACCGCTAATTTTACTTTAGTTGCCGATACTACAACTCCGCATCATTATTATGCAGTTAATAATGCATGGGGAATTCCTCCTTTAAAATATATATGGAGTTGGGGAGATGGAACACAAGATACCATTGCATATCCATCTCATACTTATAGTGTAGCAGGATATTATAAAATATGTCTTACTATTACTGATTCAAATGGATGTACTAACACTTATTGTGATTCTTCTTATCTACAAAAATCAACTAATTCGATGATAACTGTAAATGTTATACCACATGGTACTTTAGGTATTAATGAAAATGAAAGCAGCAATCAAATAAAAGTATATCCTAATCCTGCAAAAGATATTCTTACAATAGAAACAAACTCTAATAAAGAACAAAGAATAGATATAATAAACCTTATCGGGCAAACCATATATACAAATATTATTAATAAGAAAGCAATAATTAATACTTCCGCTTTCGCGAATGGAGTTTATATTCTAAAGCTATCATCAGATAAAGAAACAATAGTAAAGAAGTTTGTAAAAGAATAGAAAAAAGTGCCTAAAGTTTGAAGTTTGAAATGCCTAAAGTTTAAAAAATAAAGAGCGGCTGTCTTGTCAAAGACAACCGCTCTTATTATATAATTATGAATTACTTCATTTCATTCATAATTCATAATTATTTACAACATTAAGTACTTTAAGTATTTTAGGCACTTCAAGTACTTCTTCTTACTCAATATCCCATGTATCGCCGCTGTTAAGCAGGTCGTCCATGTTCTTGATCTTGGAAGTTTCCTTTGCGTATTTAATTTGTTCTTCCACTAAATCGTCATACGTTGGATACATAGCCGAACGGATAACTCCAAATGCCATTGGTAAATGTGGTGGAGCCATCTTGGCAAGCATCAAATGGATACCAGGATCCATTTCGTATTGGTCGTGAACTAAGATGTCGTCTTCTGTAATACCATCTTTGCCTATCTCAACTACTTCCAATCTTGTCCCGTTAAGGCGGATACCTTTATTTTTGGTTGCTCCAAATAACATTGGTTCACCATTCTTAAGATGTATCTGATGATCGTCGCGAAGATCTTTAGAAGTAATCTGAGCATGAGTTTTATCAGCAAATATAACACAGTTCTGTAATATCTCAATAACCGAAGTACCATCATGACGAGCAGCTTCAAACATAACTTCTGTCATCATTCTTACATTGGTATCAACAGCACGTGCAAAGAATGTTCCCTGAGCTCCCAGGATTAATTCACCGGGATTAAAAGGATGTTCGATAGTTCCTTGCGGAGAAGTCTTAGTAACACTTCCCATAGGAGTAGTTGGTGAATATTGTCCTTTAGTAAGACCATAAATCTGATTATTGAACAATATAATATTAATGTCGATATTTCTTCTTATAATATGGATAAAATGATTACCACCGATAGCCATTGAATCACCATCACCGGTTGCCATCCATACACTTAAATGTGGATTAGATATCTTAACACCTGATGAAATAGCAGCAGCTCTACCATGAATACTATGGAATCCATAAGTATTTACATAATATGGGAATCTTGACGAACACCCGATACCCGAAACCATGCAGAAGTTTTCCTTACGGTAACCAATCTTTGGGAAAACATTGGCAACTGAAGATAATATTGCATGAGCACCACAACCAGGGCACCATTTCACCATTTGATCGCTGACAAAGTCTTCCTTTGTCAACTCAACGTTTGATCTTTCTACTGTATAGTTTTCCATTGATTATTTCTCCTCTAAAATTTCGTTTAACTTAACTATTAATTCACTTACAACAAAAGGCAAACCTTGTACTTTGTTGAATTGTTTGTATTGTTGTTCAGGATGCGTCATTCGTAAGTAATTTACAAACTGTCCTGAATTTAATTCACAAACCAATATGTTTTTATATCCTTTTAATACTTCAGAGGTATTCTTAGGTAAAGGCATAATATAGCTAAAATGAGCATGACTAACTTTCTTGCCTTCTTTCTGCAAAGCTTCTACAGCACTTAAAACAGCACCTTCAGTTCCACCCCAGCTCACTACTAAAAGATCGCCGTTGTCTTCACCGGTAATAGTTTGTTTAGGGATAAAGTCGGCAACTTTCTGTACTTTCTTTTCTCTAAGATCAACCATTAATTGGTGATTCAAAGGATCAGTTGAAACAGTTCCTATGATGTTTTCTTTTTCCAGTCCACCAATCCTATGACGCAATCCATCAGTACCTGGAAGAGCCCATTTCCTAACAAAAGTTTCAGGATCTCTACGGTAAGGTTTATAATCAGGATCATTAGCTACAGCTATTGGTGGAGTAATCTTTGGCATATCTTTCATCTTAGGAATTCTGAACAACTGTGAACCGTTACCAAGATAACCATCAGTTAACAGAATTACAGGAGTCATGTGTTCTAAAGCTATCTTCGCTGCCTCAAAAGCAAAGTAAAAACAATTAGCAGATGAAGAAGCAGCAATTACAACCACTGGAGCTTCACCATTACGACCAAATAAAGCCTGATATAAGTCGGATTGTTCCGATTTTGTTGGCAAACCTGTAGAAGGACCACCTCTTTGAACATTAACAATTACTAAAGGTAATTCTGTCATTACAGCTAAACCAATGGCTTCGCTTTTTAAAGACAAACCGGGACCAGAAGTAGAAGTACAAGCTAAAGAACCAGTAAAACTAGCACCGATAGCTGAACATATACCAGCTATTTCATCTTCAGCCTGAAATACTTTTGCTCCTAAAGATTTATGTTTTGATAATTCCATTAATATTTCGGTAGCCGGAGTAATAGGATAAGAACCTAAGAACAATGGTCTCCCTGATCTTTCAGCAGCAGCTAACAAACCCCAGGCAGTAGCAACATTGCCAGTAATGTTGCGATACTTCCCTTTTTCCATCTTAGCTCTTGGAATTTCAAATGTAGAAGCTAATGCCTCAACATGATCAGCATAACTATAACCTGCTTTGATAACAGTTTTATTAATTTCAGCTATACCAGGTTTCTTTTTAAATTTAGTATCAAGAAATTTGAAGGTAGTGTCAAAATCTCTATTAAAGATATAGTAAATAACTCCTAAAGCAAACATATTTCTGCTCTTTTCAGCAACTTTATTATCTGTTGTCAGATCTATAATGCTTTCTTTAGTCATTGAAGAAATTGGAGCTTTGATAAGATTAAACTTTTCAAGACTACCATCATCTAATGGGTTTGTTTTATAACCTGCCTTTTCAATTGCTTTGTCATCAAAAGAATCAGCATCAACTATAAGAGTTGCTCCTATCTTTGCCCATTTAAGATTCGACTTTAAGGAAGCAGGATTCATTGCTACAAGTACATCGCATTGATCACCTGTAGTATGAACTTTGCTTGATCCTATGTGAACTTGAAAGCCGGAAACCCCTGCGATAGTATTATGAGGAGCTCTGATCTCAGCCGGATAATCCGGAAAAGTTGCTAAATCATTTCCTGCTAATGCAGCGCTATCTGAAAATAATGTACCTGAAAGTTGCATGCCATCTCCGGAATCTCCAACAAACTTCACGACAACATCTTCGCGTTCAATTATTTTCTTCTTCTTTTTATCAGCCATTGTATTGATTTTTTTATTGATAATTACGGTGCAAAGTTACAAGTTTTATCATTCAACAAAGCTTTTTATTTACTTTTTTTTATTTTATTTGCAAAACATTTTCTTTTTAATACATTTTGTGCTATAATTTTAGTAACTTTGCAAAATATTTCTAAGTCAAATAAATTCAAAATGAGCACAAGCAGAGTATTGTTTATAACACAAGAAATAACTCCCTATTTAAAGGACTCTCCGATGTCAATCATAGGACGTTTTCTTCCTCAGGGGATACAAGAAAAAGGCAGAGAGATAAGAACTTTCATGCCTCGCTTTGGTAATATAAATGAAAGAAGGTGTCAATTACATGAAGTAATTAGACTGTCGGGGATGAATATGATCATTAGCGATAGTGATCACCCTCTTATTATCAAAGTTGCATCTATACAAACTGCAAGGATGCAGATTTATTTTATAGATAACGAAGATTATTTCCAAAGAAAAGGGGAGTTTGCCGACAAGAATAATATCTTTTTTGATGATAACGACGAGAGAGCTATCTTTTATGCACGAGGAGTTATTGAAACTGTTAAAAAACTAAGTTGGTCACCGGATGTGATTCATTGTCATGGATGGTTTACAAGTTTAATTCCTTTATACATTAAAAAAGCTTTCAAAGATAATCCTTTGTTTTCTGACACTAAAGTTATCATCTCACTGTATGATGATGATTTTACAGAAACATTAAATAAAGACTTCTCTTCTAAACTTAAATTACCGGGAATTACTGCTAAAGATGTAAAACAATATAAAACCCCAAACTACGTTAACCTAATGAAAACTGCTATTGATTTCTCGGATGGTGTTATTATCGGAAGCGAAAATGTTAATAAAGATGTTTTAAGTTATCTTAGACTTGTTGACAAACCGGTTTTAGGTGTTCAAGCTAAAGACAAGTATATTGACGCTTATGCAGATTTTTATGATGAAGTACTAATGAATGAAACAATTCTTTCGTAGTTATTTTTTATTAATAATAAACATAGGCAATTGAAAACACACTTTAATTTATCCTCTTTTACAACTTTTATCTTTCTTCTTTTTATTATATCTTTTGTTTCTTGCGAAAAAGAACCTGATTCATTAGGACTAGATCTTCAACCTACCGGTAATAAACTAAGTGTTATTTATACTGACACTTGTAGTATTTTTGCATACACTGTTATTGATGACTCGTTAAGAACCGACAGTTATTCTCCCAATTTATTAGGCAGTATGGTTGATCCTATATTTGGTGTTACTACTGCCAGTATCTTTACCCAATTTAGGTTATCTAATAATAATGTAAGCTTTGGCACTTCTCCGGTATTCGATTCATTAGTTTTAATTATTCCTTATACAGGTATTTACAACAACAGCGATCAAAGAAACCAAAGTCAACGTATAAAGGTATTTGAAGTAAGGAGTCCTATGTCAATTGATAGTGCTTATTACTCTAATACTGTTTTATCATACAATAAAAACGATAGAGTTATTGCAGACATGACTTTTGTTCCTGATGTAATTGACAGTATTACTTATGCAGGTGTGAAATACGGCCCTTTTATCAGAATAAAATTTAGTTCATACTTTGGTAATAAGATATTAAATACTTCTGCTGCCAACTTAGTGGATAATGTTTCGTTTAACAATTTTATAAACGGCTTACTTATTCGCACCGAACCTTTAAATCCTTCGTTAACTAACAAGGGTTCTATTATGTATTTAAATCTACTTTCGTCCTTAACTAACTTTACCTTATATTATAAAACTACTAACAGTGTTACCGACACTACCGAATATCAATATCCTTTTTTGATAGATTCTTATACCGGACGCTATAATTTCTTTGATCATAATGGGTATGCAGATGCTACTGCTGCTTTTAAACATCAATTAGGGATTGGAAGACCTAAAGACACTACTTTGGGCAAACAAAATATCTATTTGCAATCATTGGGGGGTACTAAGGTTAAAATGTTATTACCTTATATCTCTAAACTTTTAAAAGATCAAAACGGAAATCCTCAAAAAATATCTGTAAACGAAGCTGTGCTTGTTTTTCAGAATGCTGATGCTAATGATTTCTTTGCTCCTCCGGCTGATTTGACGATGCTGCAAAGGAATGCAGATGGATCTACCACTTTGCTGCCCGATATCACGGAAGGTTCTACCTTTTTTGATGCTACCTATAATTCATCTACCAGAGAATACCGAATACGCATTACCAGATATCTGCAACAATTATTAAATACTTATGCTGCTACTCCCGGTTTTGTTGATTACGGCTTATATTTACTTGTAGATAACAGACGAACTACAGCTAACCGTGTTATGTTGAAAGGTACCGATAACAAAGGCATTAAGTTAGAATTAAAATATAATGTAATCAAATAGCAGCGACATTGCATGTAATGTCTTTCATTTACACTAATTATAAATAAAAAAAACCTTCACCATTTTAATGATGAAGGTTTTTTTTATTTCCTTTATGATGATTTTTATATTTATAACCGAAGCTCGGGTTTAAATATAATAAAGAAGAAACAACTCTAAGTGCTCCCAACTCCAAGTACTTTAGGCTCTCCTTCTTCTTACAATACTCTTATTTGAATAGAATCAAAATAAGGACCTTTTGATTTTGAATAAACAGGTCTCATTCTAAATTCATATAACTCACCACTTATAAATCCACTAACAGTTTCGGTGTGACTTCCCATTGTGGTGCAATGAGTCCAATCATTAGGAGCAGTTAACGAAACTATTCTAACATCTATTTCATAAGAACTTGCTAATTCAATAGCATGTGCCGAAAAATCCAAATCGCCGGGTTTGGCACCATTTACAACTGAAAAATTTGCTATTTCAGGATATTTACCTGTTCCCGTAATAATAAATCTTGAAGTGATTAACATTTCTAAATTGCCATTACTGATACGATTTACGTAATGAGCTTCATTACTATAAATCTCATTTAAAACTATGCGTGAAGCATTTCTGGCAGCTATTGGAGCTCCAAATGTCCTATGTGCAATTATCGCTTTTGCCTCAAAATCATTAATAGCCAATAAAAACTTAGGTAATGGTTCATCAGGTGTCAGAAAAAAAGGATTCTCAAACAAACCTGAGTAGGCAACTTTTGCTTCAAATAATGCATCTGAATCTTTAAAGCCGGTCAAGCCGGTATTAACTGTCGATTTACGAGCCATATTTTTTTTAATTTAATTTAAATTATTGTTATATTATTATTTAAAATATTTCATTTAAGTTTATAAAAAGTCTTAGAGAGTGCATATAGTATCTCCATTGACCGTTGAAGACCTTCCATCAACCGTTGGAGACCTTCCATCGATCGTTGGAGACCTTCCATCAACCGTTGGAAACCTTCCAGCAGTCGTTGGAAACCTTCCAGCAGCCGTTGCAGACTTTCCAATGACCGTTGCAGACTTTCCAATGACCGTTGCAAACCTTCCGGTAACCGTTGCAAACCTTCCGTCAATCGTTGAAGACTCTTTAGCAGGAGCGACAGACTTTTTAAGCGTAACGACCATCCTACCAAAGCAATCTTGCCTTGAATTCTGACTTATTGTAATATCAGAATATAAAAATACAGATGCGTATGAAGTATAATTACTCATTTTGTTAATTAATTTATCGCTATTCTTTCAGCGATTATTTATAAAAACCGATACTGCTACTCTATTCTGATTTGGTTTCCAGGTGCGAAGATTTATTTTACTCCTATTAGTTGTTTATGTTTCCCCGAAAAGAAATTAGATGTGGCAAAAGTACTACTAATTTTTATTCTTTATATAACTATTAAAAAATAATTTAGTTAATAATTCATAAATTATCATTTTAATCCAACTTTTACAGTTTAAATGCACGGATTTTGCTTTATATTTATTTTAAAATAACCTCTAAATAATCATCTTCATGAATAAAAGAATTTTAATCCTCCTCGCCTTTTTCAGTATTTTAAGCAACGTTGTAAACGCCCAATGGCAAAAAACTAATGGTCCTTTTGGAGGCACTATAAATTGTTTCGCAATAAGCGATAGCAATATTTTTGTTGGAACTAATGGCGGAATTTTCTTATCAACTAACAATGCCGGTAGTTGGACTGCGGTAAATAATGGATTGCCTGCAAATAGTAACTTCATGTCATTTGCCATTATTGGGAACAATATTTTTGCCGGAGCTAATAACGGTTTGTTTTTATCGACAAATAATGGCAGTAGCTGGACTGCGGTAAGTTCGGGCTTCTCAACGTTTACCACAAGTATCGTTTCATTAACAATAAACGGCAACAATGTTTATGCCGGAACCGGTAATGGTGTGTATCTGATAACAAACACTGGGGGTGGTTGGAATGCCACATGTATAGGACTAACGAATGATTTTATTTCTGCAATAACCACAAGCGGAGGCAACGTTTTTGTAGGAACTTCTACTGGTAGTGTGCTTTCTTATGATGAAGAAGATAATCTTTGGAATAATGTGAATACTATAATACCGACAGGCACTTACATTACATCATTCGCTACAAAAGACACTAACATTTTTGTAGGTACTGAAGATGGTGCATATATGTCTTCAAATAACGGTGTCAGTTGGGCTGTTATTAATACAGGATTAAATTATCTTAATGTTAATGCTTTAGCGATAAGTGGGGATAGCATTTTTGCAGGAACTGATGGTGGTGTAAGTTTGTCAACAAATAATGGCAGCAACTGGAATACGATGAATATAGGTTCGCCATATAATATAGTAGAAGCATTAGCAAAAAGCGGAAGTAATATATATGTAGGCACTTATAGTAATGGTGTGCTTCTATCAAAAAATAATGGCAGCACTTGGGCTACAGCTAATACAGGCTTATTAGGAAATAGTGTATTCTCGTTAGCTACAATCGGGAGTAATATTTGTGCCGGAACTTATAATGGTAACACGTTTTTAACTTCAAATGCTGGAAATAATTGGACTCAGATAAATAATATGAATAATTTATTTTTAGGATATTATTATATTAATGCATTTGCTTTAAGTGGGAACAATGTCTTTGCAGGCACTAGTGGTAATGGTGTTTATATATCAACAAATGGTGGTAGCAACTGGGCTATGGTAAATACAGATTTAACTAATAAACAAGTAAGATCATTGGCCATAAGTGATAGCAATATCTTTGCAGGAACAAATGGTGGTGTTTTTTTATCAACAAACAATGGAAACACTTGGACAGCGGTTAATACAGGTTTAACAGTTACTAATGTATGGTCATTAGCCATAAGCGGTAACAATATCTTTGCAGGGACTTATGATGGAGGAATATTTTTATCAACAAATAATGGGAGCAGCTGGACAGCGGTCAATAATGGATTGCCGATTAATAATTATATTCAATCAATAGTCATTAAAGACAGCAGCATTTTTGCAGGAACTTCAAGTGGAATTTATTTGTCAACAAACAATGGTAGTAGTTGGTCTGCATTGAATAACGGACTACCTGTAAATACTTGTATTATGTCAATAGCCATTAAAGATAGCAATATTTTTATTGGAACCTGGGGTAATGGTGTGTATATGTCAACAAACAATGGCAGTAACTGGGTAAACTTAAATAGTGGATTGCCTTTAGAGTGTGTAGTTTATTGCTTTGCTTTTGATAATACTTATGCTTACTTAGGAAGTTTTGGGACAGGTGTATGGAAACGTGCATTATCAGAAATAGTAGGGATAAAAGAAAACATATTAAATAATAATGTATCTATTTATCCCAATCCCGCAAAAGACAATCTTACTATAGAAGAAACAAACCTTAATACAGAACAAAGATTAGAGATAGTAAATATGGTTGGACAAACCGTATATACATCTAATATTAATAAGAAAGCAACTGTTAATACTTCCGCTTTCGCGAATGGTGTTTATATTCTAAAGCTAAGCTCAGATAAAGAATCAGTGGTAAGGAAGTTTGTAAAGGAATAGCGTCTCGACTTCGCTCGACGACCCCATTCTTCAGTCAAAGAGCGGAGTGTGGTCCTTGAGCGATGTCGAAAGGTCGAAATGCCGAAGGAGTAAAGGTGAGAATTAACATTCTTTTGAATAATAATAGCAGCTTTATTGAGTAATTAACTTTTAGTTAACAAGAAATGCTTATCTTTGCATGTAATTTTACAATCTTATTTGTTAAGTACATAATTAAAAAGCAAAGGAGCATACAAATTAGCTAATAGCTATATAGAATGAACAAAACAAGAACTATTTGCAGTATCTTATTAAGCATTATTTTTATAACATCTAATGCTCAAAACATAAAAACAGGACGAACTTCTAATACAACCATTGTAAAAGTTAATACTGACAGCAAACTTGTTGTAAGATGTACCCTTTCGGGGATAACTGCTAAGAATGTTAATACAGATAAGGGTAGTTTTACCCGCTTAGATGTAGATGGTTACACACCATCCACTATTATAGGCGATCCATTGCTACCTGTTTCCAGAAGCTTGATAGAAGTGCCTTTGAAAGCTACTTATAAGATTACAGTAAAGAGCTATAATGTGCAAACATATAAGCTAAGTGATTTAGGATATGCCGGTAAGTTAATGCCTGTGCAGCCACCTGTAGCTAAGAGCGATGAAACGAAGAAACCAATGGTGATTAACGATAAAGCATATAGCAAGAATGCTTATCTATCGCATCCATTGGTTACTGTTGATGATATTGGAGTGATGAGAGGTGTAAGAATAGCAAGGTTAAATATCTCTCCTGTTGAATACAATCCAACTACTAATACAATAAGAGTTTACTCAGAGATAGAAACAAAGGTTGATTTTGTAAACGCTGATATTCCCGCTACTAAAGTAGACAAACAGAAATATTACTCTCCTTATTTCAGTACCTTTCAATCAAAACTATTGAACTATAAAACACCTACAACAAAAGATGCTATAATTAATTATCCTGTAAAGTATGTTATTGTATCAGACCCTATGTTTCAGTCCACTTTACAGCCATTTGTTGATTGGCAAACTAAAAGAGGATTTAAAGTTATAGAAGCTTATACAAACAATGCAGCAGTAGGAACCACCACCACTTCAATAAAGAGTTATCTGCAATCATTATATACAGGGGCTACTGCAAGCGATCCTGCTCCTTCTTTTGTACTCCTTGTTGGTGATGTGGAACAGATACCTGCCTTTGCAGGTACAACAGGGACTCATCCTACTGATCTTTACTATTGCGAATACACCGGTGACTTTCTCCCTGAAGTGTTTTATGGAAGGTTTTCAGCATCAACTACAGCTGATTTAGAAGCTCAAATAGAAAAGACACTTCAATATGAACGTTGCGAAATGCCTGATAAGTCATTTCTTAATGAAGTTGTTTTAACTGCAGGATATGCAGATCCACAAGGTGACACTTATGGTAATGGACAAATAAACTATGAGACCGGTACTTATTTTAGTACTGC
>Ga0316231_1003472_pt1 | contig 13834 bp, 19 predicted proteins | sample TBH18027metaG_FD_206002 | JGI IMG/M metagenome (GOLD analysis project Ga0316231, IMG submission 206002) | Freshwater microbial communities from Trout Bog Lake, Wisconsin, USA - TBH18027 | ecosystem: Environmental > Aquatic > Freshwater > Lake > Hypolimnion/Profundal zone | place: USA: Wisconsin...
TACAATATAATAATCGAGCAATATATGTAGATAATAACATGTATTTTTCTCAAGAAGAAACTATTAATCAAATAAGAGAATTATATTCTGTTTTAGGACTATCTGGATTTAACAAAACTAATATATCCAAATATTATAATATGTGGATCAACAAATTATTGGAATTAAAATGAAAAGGTTATTAATCATAACAGGACCACAAGGTAGTGGCAATCATCTATTCAGTCGTATTTTAAGCACACACCCAAACGTAGGTGGCTGGAAAAGTTTACTAGACAAGTATTGGGTACCTAGCGACGAAGAACCTTTTGCTGAGTATTGGGTCTACCCTGAGCGTCTTACAGCTAAACAGTTTGAAGGCGCAGACCATTGGCTGGCTAATGTTAGCTGTCCTTTCTTTTACGACGGTCAACGCTATGTACCTAAAATACTTGAACTAGCACGTGAGGCTACAAAGTTAAAAGTTGATGTTAAGATTGCTATTATCACTCGTGATAAGAATATTAATGCAGAACAACAGTTACGTGTACGCAAGGAAATAACCACGCCAATTGCGCAAGATTATTACTATAATAACCTCTTAACTGGCGAATTTCCTGTACATTTCCTGTCAAACGAAGCACTATTTTTACACCGAGAGCATTATCTACAATACCTCAGTAGAATATTATGTTTCCCTGTTGATTATACTAACCCAGACATCTTTAAGTTTTTAGACATTGATCCTAATGCCAAATATGTTAAACATGTAGATGAATATTGGTTAGATCAAGAAGTTTGGCATGGTGTACAAACTAAGCAAGCCCGCGGAATTGATAAATAACTAAAAGAGTTTTAAACTATGTCAAAAGCAATCTCAGATGTAATTGAAAATACTAAAGATATATTCATGACTGACAGTAGTCTAGTGAGTCTATTAGACTTTGAACGTGTACTAGACGAGTTAGATCTTTATGTATTTAAACATTGGCCAGAAGGCGAACTAGTTGAAGGTCCTATTTACGAAAAGTATTTTGTAACCTGTACTTTTATGTGGCCGCATAGAATGATGCCAGATCCACGCGGTGGCGAACGCCTAATGGAATATGACTGTGAAGTTTATTACAGCAAAGACAAACTAGAATATCCTATTAAAGTTAAAACTCCAGACGATTTTGAACCAGGCACTAAGATGCCTAAAATGGGCAAAAAGCCAGTCTGGTTAGTTACCATTGTAATGCCTAAAAAATTAATGCAGGAAATTCAACAGGGTAGTTTGGACTTAGAAAGTGCTACACTTGATCTAGAAGATGTTGAAAATGCCTACGAAGAAGGCGATGATCGAGCAACACAATTTGATGATAACCAAGAAAATGATGCAAACACAATCTAATACATTAAATGAAAATCTAGAACATGGTGATTTAAAACGTCTAGTTCATGACGAACTACATATTGACGAATATAAGTCAAAGATGGGCGATGATGCAGATGTTTGCGTACTAAGTTTCAAAGTGTCAGGTAAAGAACCTAGCATGGATTTAGTAAACTTTTTAGAAAAAGGTTACGATTTTATTCTCGATGCGGATGTTAGTTCGGGTGAAAAAGAAGGTGGGGATTACCTAGTATTTGTAGAATTAGATCGTACTCCGGAATTACCAGAACAGATCATGCGCTTATTAGGTGATATTAAAAATCTAACAGAGATAGATCCTACCGAATGGCGTGTACGTTATCGTAAATCATCATCAGAACATAACTTATCACTAAGTGAAGATGCGTTAAGAAAACTAATTCCATTAACACCGGAAGCATATAACAAAAAATTTCAACGCGAGCAAGACGAAATTGATGCTATGAAAGCTGCGGCGCATGTTAAAGTAGATACAAAAGCACCAAAAAACGAATACACGGAGAGCTTACGCATAGCAGCCGGACTAAAATAATTAAAGAGGATATCAATTATGCAGATAACAGCAGATCAATTAAGACAATTATTTCCACAGTACAAACACCCAGATGACCTAGCAGAAGTGCTAAACTCAGCGTTTGACAAGTTTGACATTAACACTGTTAATCGTGCCGCTGGTTTCTTAGCACAATGCGGACATGAATCAAATGGCTTTACAATCCTTAAAGAAAACTTAAACTATAAGGCAGAAGGTCTGAATAAGATTTTCCACAAGTATTTTCCAACAGTAGCAGAAGCACAACCTTACGCACATAATCCAGAAGCAATTGCCAACAAGATCTATGCAAATCGTATGGGCAATGGCCCTGAGTCAAGCGGTGATGGCTACAAATTCCGTGGTCGTGGTGCTATTCAATTAACTGGCCGTGATAACTATACTAAGTTTGCTCAAAGTCAAGGCATGAACTTAGATGACTGTGTAGCAGATATGGAAACCCTAGATGGCGCACTAGAGTCAGCTATGTGGTTTTGGAAAACACATGGCCTAAATGATATTTGCGATCGTGACGATATTGTGGCAATGACCAAACGTGTTAACGGCGGTACTATTGGCCTAGAAGAACGCAAAGCCAAATATGAAACTGCTAAACAATTATTAGGATAATCAACTATGTTTCTATTACATTTTATTCCTGATAGCTTTTTAGAGTGGGCTATTAACATTATTATCCTAACAGGATTTTTAGCTGTAGTGACCAGCGCATTGGCTGGATTCATTTCAAGAACATTTTTCAAATGGGGCACGGGATTGCATCCATATAAAGTTTCTTTACAAATAATCGGCACTATATTATTAGTTGCTGGTATGTATTTCAAAGGTGGATATGGTGTAGAAGAAGAATGGCGTGCTAAAGCGGCTGCATTACAGGCTAAAATTGATGCTGCCGCAGTTCAAAGTCAACAAGTAAACACACAAATTGAAACTAAAATTGTAACTAAAATTAAAACAATACATGATACAAAAGTAGTTACTCAACAGGTAATTAAAGAAGTTGCCAAAGAGATTGACCGAGAATGTAAAGTCGATGCTGACGCAATTACTATTATTAATGCAGCGGCACGTGGTGAGAAACCTAAATTAAATTTAACATTACCTCCGTTAGATGTTGTTCCAGAAGGAGATAACAAATGAAACGTTTATTAATCTTAATTCCTTTTGTATTGCTAACTGGCTGTCTAGAAGATGTTCCGGTAACTGCCAAATGGCCAGATGTGCCAGCTAACTTAAAATTAGCCTGCCCTGGTCTACAAGAAGTTAAAGAAGGCACTACTAAACTAAGCGAAGTATTAGAAGTAGTAGCAGATAATTACAGTGAATATCACGAATGCCAAGTTAAAGTAGATGCTTGGATTGAATGGTACAATGCTCAAAAGAAAATCAATGAGGAAATCAAATGAAAAAACTATTATTAGTATTAACCTTAGCAACCATGTCGGGCTGTGCTTTAGTAACAGCATATCAACAGGCACACTTTGACAATAATGAGTATGCACAAATTAACGCTATTAGAACATTATCTACACTGGCTAAAAACAAATGCGGCACAACTGATATGCCATCAATAGCGAATACTTTGGCATTTGATGCTGAAGAATTAAAAAATTATAGTTCAGCTATCCCACATAACGATCCAGCAATTATTATGACTTCAGAATTAGCTAAGATTACCACTGAATTCAATGAACGTTATACAAAAGATACTAACGTAAGTAAAGAATATTGCGAGCTTAAATTAGCTGCAATTGCTAAAAATGCAGTAACAATTCAAACAGCCATAGGAGCTAAACCAAGATGAGTTTACAAGATCAAATTAAACAATTAAACGCACACCCAAATGATGATGTAGCTAATTGGGCAGCAGATGCATATGATTACCAAGAAAAATTCCAGGCTGGCCAATTGTCAGCCGAAGAATACAATGAATTAGTGGGCGATTTAAAAGATAGTTCAGCGATCAGCGCAGCCGCTGACGACTTACAAACACAAGAGTTAATGTATACAGTCATCGAAGGACTGATTGCACTAGCTAGTGCCGCAGTATAATAAAATCAATAAGGAGCAAGACTATGGCTAAACATAGATCAAATCAACAAAGTGATGAAAAGCAAGAAGAACATTGGATGAATACCAAATGGCGTCCTATGATGGGCTGGCTGTATATGCTAGTTTGTTTTATGGATTTTATAGGATTTCCTATTCTTTGGGGATTACTACAAGCATTAGATCACGGGCAAGTTAATAGCCAATGGCAACCATTGACATTACAAGGTGCTGGGTTATTCCACATCGCAATGGGTGCAGTAATTGGTATTAGTGCTTATGGACGCACACAAGAAAAACTAGGTGGTGCCACTAGCACTCCTATATCATCGAGTGGTATGCCAACTAGCTTTGGTCCTGGTGTAGGCACAACTTATACTCCACCAGCACCTGCTCCAACCCCAGCACCTGCTCCAACACCGACACCGGATCCAACCCCAGCACCTGCTCCAACACCAGTAACAGTTGATGTTACTGTGCAAAATGTTGATCCCGATACTGTTCCACATCCAGATCCAACTGTAGATCCAGATCGCCCTGCTCGTAGAAGAAAAATTGGCTAGGTAATACTAGACATTAAATAAAAGGTAAGCTATAATAACATATAGTTTACCTTTTTTTATCAACAAGGAGTTTGGAATGTTACAAGGCGAAGAGCAAGGACCTCTACTAGAAAGTCTGGTCTATTTAAATCAAAGTAAAGTTATTGTAGAGGTAGGTGTTGCTGAAGCTAAAACCACACATTTCTTATGCGAAGGTGCCAAGGCTGTAGGTGGCACAGTATATGGGTATGATCTATGGGACACACATGGATTAAAGAACCAATTCGAACATTGGTCAAGTAAAGAAAAGTGCGAAACATATCTAAGATCAAAAGGTCATACAAATTTCGAACTAACTAAAATCAATTCAAGAACCCCAGAGTTTCACGAATTAATTAAGTCAAAACATCCTAGAATTGATCTAGCATTTATTGATGGTTGTCACAGTTATGATGGTATTAAAAACGACTTTGATGCTATCTATCCACAGTTAAGTGAAAGTGGCGTTATTGTATTCCATGATACTATGAGTATTGACGGATGTCGTGAATTTATGATTGACCTACGCACTAAATTCTGGGATGGTACATTTGACCTAATTACATTCCCTTATGGTAGCATGGTATATGGAGATGGCAATCGTGCTGATCGTCGCACAGGGATCAGCGTATTAGCTAAACGAGCATTTGCTACACTGGATCAACCATGTGATGAAATTTGTAACTTAGATGATCATACGCAAGATATCTATGTAGCAGAAGAAGAATGGTACGAAGCTGAACTTAAAAGAGCTAAGAAAGCTAAAACTAAATAATTTAATAACTAGGTAATTTTAAATATGGCTAATGCATATGAAACATTAGGAGTGCCTAAAGGGGCTTCTGATTCAGATATTAAAAAGGCTTACCGCAAACTAGCAAGTGCGCATCACCCCGACAAGGGAGGCGATACTGCTAAGTTTCAAGAAATACAGAACGCTTACGAAACATTAAGTGATCCTGTTAAACGCCAACAACACGACAATCCAAACCCGTTTGGGCAAGGATTCCACGGACAGCCCGGTGGCAGTCATTTTGAATTCCACTTTGGGGGCGGCGGTCCAGAAGATATATTCCAACAGTTTTTTAATCAAGGGTTTGGTGGTAATCCGTTTGCTCGCCAACAACAACCTCGTCGCAACAAAGACCTGCGTGTGCAATTGTCTATTAGTCTTGCAGACACCCTACAACAACAAAAGAAAACTATATCAGTTCAAACTACCAAAGGTGACCGATACAATGTAGATGTTGATATTCCTAGAGGAGTTAACAATGGCACTACTATAAAGTATAGTCAATTAGGAGATAACATGTTTGACACCTTGACAAGAGGTGATTTATATGTTATAATTAACGTAGAAACTGATGATCGTTATGATGTAAATGGTATTAATCTTATTGTTAGCTTGGAAATTAACAGTATCGAAGCCATGCTAGGAGTAGATAAAATAGTATCAGGACTCGATGGAACAGAATATGCAATTAAGATTCCAAAAGGATGTCAACATAGTAGTAAATTTGGGTTGCAAGGGCAAGGGTTATATCAGATGAATGGACATCATCGCGGTGACTTAATAGTCAACGTTATTGTCAAAACACCTGTGTTAACTGACGAGCAATTAACCCTACTTAGAAACATCAATATTAATCAATAAATATTTTAGATAGGAAATTATCTTGAGCAACGAAATGCAGCCAAATCCAGAAATTGAACAAATTATTAATAATTCTTGTGCTTTAGCCAAAGATTATCGACATAATTATGTAACCTTAGAGCATTTATTGATTAGTCTAGTAGAATTTAAAAGTTTTAATAAACTTTTAGTATACTATGGTGTAGAAGCTGAGGAATTATTACGTGATTTATACGATTATATTGGCAAACAAAATCATCTAGTAGTCGACACTCCATTAGAAGAATTAGCACCAATGCGCACACACAGTTTAGAACGTGTGTTTAATCGTGCATTTACACAGGTATTATTCAGCGCACGTGAGCAAATGGAACCTATTGATTTATTCTTGAGTATTAGCCAAGAACCCAACAGCCATGCAGCATACTTCTTGCTCAAATGGGGCATCAACCGTAAACATCTAATCGACTTCTTTGCAGAACAAAATGCTGATCGATTTGGCCGTGCTAAGAAAGTAGAAAGCAGTAAAAAAGATCACGCTGACAAGGTTCTATTAGAATATTGCACTAATTTAAACGACCATGTTATTGATGATAAGATTGATCCTGTTATTGGGCGTGCTTACGAATTAGAAGAGATTGCACAGGTACTAGCACGTCGAAACAAATCAAACGTTCTAATGATTGGTGATCCTGGTGTAGGTAAAACTGCTATTGCAGAAGGCCTAGCCTATAAGATTGTTCATGGTGAAGTGCCAGAATACTTAAAACCTTACACAGTATTCAATTTAGAAATTGGCAGTTTACTTGCTGGTAGTAAATATCGCGGTGAGTTTGAAGAAAAACTTAAAGATGTCTTGGCCGCACTTAACTCCAAAGGTAATTGCATCTTATTCATTGATGAAGCACATCAAATGCAGGGCGCAGGATCAGGTGGATCTAGTCAAGTAGACTTTGCTAACATGCTTAAACCGGCATTGGCCAAAGGCAAGATCAAAGTTATTGCTAGCACAACATTTGAAGAATATACTCAATCGTTTGAAAAAGATCGTGCTTTAATGCGCCGTTTTTATAAACTAAATGTTGATGAGCCTACTCCTGAAGTGGCTAAAGATATCTTATTTGGTCTACGCAATCACTTTGAAAAATTCCACGGTGGTAGTATTTCAGACGAAGCTGTTGAAGCCGCAGTTGATCTAAGTGTTCGTCACCAAACTGACAAACGTTTACCAGACAAAGCCATTGACCTAATCGACATGAGCTGTGCTAAAGCTAAGATTAAGAATCCAGACTTTATCATTGGCAAGGAAGAAATTGTAGAAACAATCAGTAAAGCTACTAAGATTCCAATGGAAAACTTACTAACAGAAAAAGCCACTGAAAACTTAATTAATTTAGAATCAACTATTAAAGATAAGTTATACGGGCAAGATTCAGCTGTGGATACTGTGTTGGAAAAAATCTATGTGGCCAAGGCTGGTATGAAATCGCATAATAAACCAATCGGTAACTTCTTGTTCTTAGGCCCTACAGGTACTGGTAAAACAGAACTATGCAAACTATTAAGTGATCAATTGGGCATGAAACTTATACGCTTTGATATGAGTGAGTTTCAAGAAAAACATGCAATGGCCAAATTAATCGGTGCACCTCCGGGCTATGTAGGCTATGAAGATGGCAATTTGGGTGGTGGATTATTAATCAGTGAAATTGAACGTAACCCACATGCTATCATCTTAATGGATGAAATTGAAAAAGCACATCCTGATCTAACTAACTTATTGTTACAGATCATGGACGAAGGTTACATTACTGGATCAAATGGTAAAAAAGCTGATGCACGCCATTGTATCTTAATCTTAACCAGTAACCTAGGTGCTAGTGACGGTGAAGCAAACGCAATTGGCTTTGGACGCAGTCAGGTCAAGGAAGGCACAGATGACGAAGCGGCTAAGAAGTTCTTTAAACCAGAATTCCGCAATCGTTTAGATGCTGTGGTTAAATTCGGCAAACTTGATAAGATTAGCATGAAGAAAATTGTGGTTAAATTCTTGGCCGAATTGAACAGTTTATTAGAAGAAAAGAACATAAAAGTTCGTCCTAGTGAACAATTAATAGACCATTTAACTGATGTTGGCTTTGACCCTGCTATGGGTGCAAGACCACTATCACGTAGGATTAACGAGCTTATTAAAGTTCCACTAAGTAAGAAAATCTTATTCGAACACATAGCATCAGGTAGTATAGTTACTGCTGATTATCACGATGATGCTGTTAAGTTTTCTATAATTCCGCCTGTATCTGTTGATTTATTGGAAAACAAAACCGTTGACGCTAACGGCTATATTGTAGCATAATAATTTTAATGCCCCACAAAGCCATGGTAAATAATTATATACAGTTATTATAAGGAAGTATCATGGCAAAGTTACACGAAGAAACCGTAGTCATCACAGTAAGTAAACTGCTAAAGAATGATGAAGAAGCAGATGTTATTCTAACAGCAGACACAGTAACAAGTTTAGAAGCAGTAGTCCAGGAACTTGCAGGTACAGGTTCACTTGTAGAAATTACAGTAGCATAATTCAATTAAAAGAGAGATTTTCAATGGCAAAACAATCAAAACGTATTAAACCTAATTCACCACAAATGATGCAGGTTAATGTTCCAAATCAAGGACAACCAGGTCAACAGGTTCCAGGTCAACAATTTGACTTTAGTAAAGTTCATGTTCACTTTGGTATTCCGGCTTACGGTGGACAAATTACAGAACCTTGCTTTACTAGCTTCTTACGCTTTATCCTAATGGCAAGTAAAATGGGACTACAATGGTCATTAGATACCATGGTTAACGAATCACTAGTAACACGTGCTCGTAATAACTTAATGGCTAAGATGATGACAAACACTGCGGCCACTCACTTTATGTTTATTGATGCAGACATTCGCTTTACACCAGAAAGTATCTTTATGATGCTGGCCACTGACAAAGATGTTATCGGTGGATTGTATCCTAAGAAAGCACTGCCAATTAGCTATGTGATTAATGTTAAACCAGGTACTGTTATTCAAAATGATATTTTCCCAGTAGACACAATGGGCACAGGTTTTATGATGTTCAAACGTCATGTATATGAAAAACTATGTGCTGCTCATCCTGAAAGCAAATACGTTGATGATGTTGGTCTAGGTAAACAATACGAACCAACTATGTATGCGATCTTTGATTGCGTAATTGACGAACGTGGTCACTATCTAAGTGAAGATTGGACATTCTGTCGTCGTTGGGCGGCTTTAGGTGGCGAGATTTATGCTCATGCTAAAGTATTGCTAAACCATTCAGGTCACTATGAGTTTGCAGGTGACTTAAGTGTATTAACAGGTGGTAAGCCAACCATGCCTGATATTACTCCAGATCAAATTGCAGCAAAACAAGCACAACAAGCAGCGTAATGACCGAAGAAAAACTGAGTTTCGTTGTATCCCTTAGTGGAACATTTTGGGAGAAACGACCTCAGTTTTCTATTTGTATCGACGATCATCAGATTATCCAAAGTGAAATCCCCGACAGTATAATCCATCCAGTAACCTTTGAACACACCATCGACGAAGGCCCACATAGTCTTAAAATTCGATTAGAAAATAAAAACAAACACGATACTCAAATCATTGACGGCGAAGTTGTTAAAGATATGTTACTCAATATCAATGACATTGTCATCGACGACATAGGGTTAGGCAATTTAATTTGGTCAGCAGAATACATTCTCGATACTCCTCAGCAATACCAAGGTAAGACTATTACCCATTTAGATAGTTGTGTTAATCTAGGATGGAATGGCACATATATTCTTAAATTTTCTAGTCCTTTTTACATTTGGCTACTTGAGAAACTCTAAGATAAATATAGTAACATCACTGGATTTACTATGTTTTTAACTGACTTATTTGAAGCACAACAACAAACTAAACATGTAGCATTTTGTTTTGGACGCATGAATCCGCCTACAATCGGACATGCTAAACTAATGGAAACAACCAAGCAGGCCGCACAAGGTGGGGACTATTGGATTTTTCTTAGTCACACGCAAGACAAGAAAGACAATCCCCTAGACTATACTTCTAAAGTTAAATTCATCAAAGCAATGTTCCCGCAGTATGCTAGCCATGTTAACACAGATGAATTAAGAACTATCATGGATATTGCACAATATCTATACAACAAAGGCTATACAGATGTTACCTTTGTAGCAGGCAGTGATCGTTTAGAAGCATTTCAAAAATTACTAACATCATATAATGGTGTAGAAGGTAAAAATGTTTACTATAACTTTAACAAGATCAATTTTGTGTCCAGCGGCGAACGTGAAGATGGTGCCGAAGGAGTTCAAGGGGTAAGTGCTAGCCAAGCACGTGCTGCGGCATTAGCAGATAACATGGGTGCATTTGCGCAAGCTACAGGTGCGGGTAAACTTGCAGAACCTTTATTTCAAGCAGTGCGCAATGGCATGGGTTTGTTTGAACACATTGTCAAAGTCAAAGGTGGCTACGAATTAAAAAGCAAAAAGACTGGTAAGAACCTAGGCAAGTATCCAAGTAAGGCTGGTGCTGAAAAACGCGAACGTCAAGTTAACTATTTTAAAAACATGGATGAAGCACACCCTAATCAGCAAGCATCTTTATATAATCCAGACGGTACTACATATCGTCAAGAAAAGATGCCGGGATATGATCCAGATGATATCTACAGTAGAAAACAATCTGTAGAAATTGGTCCAGAACACGAATACATGATGGATATCAATGATGAACCAGAACCCATGGGACATAATGCTGGTTTAGAAAGATTGTTAAAGGCTAATCTTGATAAACTCGATCCTCGAGAAAAGCAGATTATGTATGCTCGTTTTTATAAAGATCAAACACTCGAACAACTTGCTAAACAATATGGTGTAGGAACCGAACGCATTAGACAAATTGAAGCTCATGCTTTGCGTAATCTAAGACAACAGATGAAAAATGTAGATCTTGGCGAAGCCGCGGGCACCGGAGTAGTCAAGGGCGGTAATGATCCACGTTATAAAAATGCTCTAACAGTAGATGTAAAACCCAACACATTAGGTAAAGAAATGCAGGCATTTGGGCTAGTAGGACGTAAAAATCCAGGTGCTCCATCGCGTCAAACTCCAGTAGGCAAAAACATAGGCAAAGGCAAAAAGCCTAGTTAAACTATGGCAGAAGTTAATCTACGTGTTCAAGTGCAGGTATTACAGCCTAGATGGATCGACAGTGAAACTAACAAATACCGCTTGTATGTCAACGATGATTTAATTACCGAACGAACCTGGATATGGAATATAAACAGTGTCGTAGAAGAAGACATATGGATTGAAGTTCCTATTAATATAGCGCATATTATTAGAATAGAGCCTATATTAGTTACTAAATCAATTGCGCAATTCGGACTTAGAAACTTTAAAGTTAACGGATGGCCTAAGCCAGATTTAGGCGGAGCAAGAACTGAATTGAGTTTTATTATAGAACAATAAATACACTATATTAGGAAATTACTATGAAACCCTCAGAATTTATCAAAGAAGAATTTGATTCAGCAGAATACAATGACGAAGCAGGTATGGTTAAAACCAACCTGATTACAACAATTCGCATGGCATTAGAACTAGCTAAATGTTTAGATGACAATGAAAATGTTCCAGAATGGTGTCAAGAAAAGATTGCAGTGGCCAAAGGCATGATTGTAGCTGTAGGTGATTATATTATCAGCCAACATGCTCAAGGAATTGAACCACATGTTGGTACAGAACTAGCAGAAAATGCCACAGGTGGTGGTACTGGATCTGGCGGCATTGCTACTACTGATATGAGTCCAGGACAACGATCACAAGTTGGATCATTGTTTGGTGGTACATATCAACAACCAGCTAAGAAACGTAAGGCTAAAAAGAAATAATGGATAAGTTTTCAACGCAGTTAAAGATTGCTTTTGCTAGCCAATATGCATTTGCTATCAAAGCACAGAACTTTCACTGGAATGTAGAAGGTCCAGAGTTCTATCAACTGCATTTATTATTTGAAACTATCTACAATGAAGTATATGGTGCTGTGGACGATTTTGCTGAAAATATACGTAAGATCAAAGCCTATACTCCAGCAAGCCTAGAACGTTTTTCAACATTAACTGCGGTCAATGATGAAGTAGAGGTATTACCAGCCGGAGCCATGGTAGGAGAACTATTAGCTGATGCTGAAAAGATGCAAGAAATTATGAAAGTATTATTCCAAGAAGCTGAATCGCGTGGTGAGCACGGATTAAGCAACTTCTTAGCAGATCGTCAAGATGCATTTGCTAAACATGCTTGGTTTTTAAGAGCAACATCAAAGGTGCAATAACATGGATATGAAAAAACTATTAACAATTATGGAAGGCAGTATGAAAAAAGCCGAACATAATCCAGAAGGGCCTAAATTTAAAGGTGTATGGAAAGGCACTGACCCTAATCCCCCAAAACCAGGAATGGGAGTTGGTGGTTGCGAAGAATCTGATGAAAGTATCCTTAAAGACCTAAGCAAAGGCCCAAGAGCTAAAACCAAAGAAGAAGAATTAGCAGAAGCATTTGCACAGTTTAATGAAGATGACCTAGGTGTAGAAGAAAAACGTCCAAGTCGCAAAGGTGCTAGACCAGATCGCGAATACACCAAACATGGTAAACCAAGTAAACGTTATACTTCAGTTAAAGAATTTGCTGAAAATCCACGTGGTGATGATGAAGGCGGCAAAGTTAGTCTCATTGTTCAAATTGTAGACAACCTACTTAAAGCAGGCAACACAGTAGACAGCTATGTGCTAGGTGCCCGCGGACATGTTGAACGAGCAGATTTAACCACAGATGGCTTTACACCAAACGGCTCACTGCAAATAAGAAAAATTGGAACTAAGCCAAGTAAACAAGGTGCTCGTGGAATTCGTCCATTTAAAGCATCAGATGATGCTAACTATGATATCCAAATGGTTGGTCCTAAACACTACAAGATTGTAGATAAAATGGAAGGACGCTCAGATGGCCTAGCAGAAGGTCGTGTTAAAGCTGTCGCTGTTGATCTTAAAGAATTATCTGACGAAGAATTTCTTAAAAAATACAAAAAAACCAAAGCAGAAATGCGTTCAGCACTAAGCGAAGGTTGGGGTGCTGATGCGGCCAATGCTCGTCACGCAGAACAACAAAGTGATTGGGACAAAACTTTAGAAAAACATAAAGACGATCCTAAAATGACCAGTAGATTAAAACATCTACGTGCGTGGAAAGCTAGTGAAGCTGAAAAAGCCGCACACGCCGGCGAATACGTTGTTCGTGGTCGTGGACATAAATTCCCAGGTGAAGACTTAGATGAAGCTGCGGCTGACCAAGTTTATACTGTGAACATGACACGTCGTAGTAGTTTTGGTGGCGAAGGTAAAACACGCACAACATCAGGTACTATTCCAGAATTGCTAGACTATTTTAACTACACATTAGAAACAGGCAAATCATACGAACACGAACGTGGTCGTAAAAAAATCAACATGACGCCTAAAAACATTCAAAGCCTAGTTGACAATTTAAACAAAGC
>Ga0316231_1003478_pt1 | contig 13825 bp, 10 predicted proteins | sample TBH18027metaG_FD_206002 | JGI IMG/M metagenome (GOLD analysis project Ga0316231, IMG submission 206002) | Freshwater microbial communities from Trout Bog Lake, Wisconsin, USA - TBH18027 | ecosystem: Environmental > Aquatic > Freshwater > Lake > Hypolimnion/Profundal zone | place: USA: Wisconsin...
GCTGCCACCCGCGATGTATTTGTCGTTGGCCAACCCCGCCATATTCCAGAAATGATACATCTCTCCCGGCGCGGCGCCTGCCGTGGCCTTGCGGCCCGCCAACCAGAGGAGCTTCCCGTCCGGGGCAAACTTGGCAAACTTAACCACGTTGAAATGCGAGGTGTGTCCCATCCCTTCGCACATCCGCTCGGCGGTTGCTGCATTGGCAAAATCATACGGGCCTGTGCCGCCCTTGAGCTTGGTATTAAAGAGAGTATAGACATTGCCCTTGGTATCCACCCGCACCCCAAGAAGCCCTTCGCGGTAGCCGGTGGACATCCGGTTGAGACCCGGCATGACTTTGGGCACGACAAGCGACGCTTTCTTGAGGTCCCAGTCGATGGCCCCGTCTTTGGCGAGGGACTTGGCAGGAACCTTGAGGAGGCAGTTATCCATGGTGGTGAAGTAAAGGTCGCCGTTGGATTCCATGTGCATTGCCGAGGTCGCGCCAGCCAGCGCAGGAACCGGTTTTCCGTCGGCGAGAGTGGTCAACTGCTCGTTCTCGTTCTCCTGCACTTTTCCATCGCCATTGCGGTCAATCCAGACGTTTGTTCCCCTCCATACAGCCACGGGACGCATCATGTCGTCCTTGAGCAAACAGATGGAGCGCAAACGGCTGTCTTTGATGAAGTAATACTGACCGTTGTTCGCCTTAATCGTTTCCGGCTGCGGAAGCCCGTCTTCCAAATTGCCGACCTGCTCATAACCGGCGAAATCGGGTGCCCAATAGGCGTTGGGCACGCCCGTCTTGCCTTCACCGGCCAGATTGGCGCGGCAAATCGCGCCGTTATTGAGATAAAATACGTTCCGGGGATCGTCCGGCATCGGCCAGGTCGAATTCCAATAGACGCCGGGACCATACCAGCGGTTCAGCAGCTTGCCATCTGACAGCGCAATGCGGGAAAAGACCTTGGGTGGAGCGCTTTCAGCAACAACGATGGCTCCCTGTGAGTCAATCGTCAGGCCTGCTGGATTCAGGAACACCAAAGCCTCTGGATCGTATTTCCCCTGCCACGCACGACCGCCTTTTGTTCCAATCGTCTTCACCAGCTTGCCGGTCGCGCTGAATATTTTCACCTGCTGCGATTTCCCGAGATCGGTGACCGCCAACTGGCCGTCCTTGTCCACGGCGACATCATAGGGCGCTTCCAGCCCGGAGACGACCACCGGCGTTGCCACCCCAGCGAATTTCACCCCAGTGGCTTTCGTAAAACGAACAACCTGCGCGGTTTTGCCGGGGACGTAGGAAACAGCGAATAGATCCCCCGCCGCGTTCACCACCAATCCGCGCGCACCGGGGCAATTGAGTTCGCCCGTGGGTTTGCAAGTCTCGGCATCCACGATGAAAATTTTGTTCAAGGAGTAACTGCTCACGAAGACCTTGCCGTCGCGCACCGCGAGGCCGACACAATCCGGCTGCCGCACCATGCCCTCAGGATTGGGATCCTCCTTTTTGCCGACCCCGACTTCCAAAGGCGTGGAATCCTTGGGCACCAGCGTGTAACCCCCAGCGCATACGGGAAGCTCCGCTGGTCCGCCTTCGCTCCAGGTCAAAAGAGCGCCGGTCTTGGCATCCGAGCGACAAAGATAATTTTTGTCAGCGCCACGGATGAGATAGACATACTTTTCATCAACCGCCACGGCGTAAAAAGGTCCGAATCCGCCCCCCACAAACGGCTTGGTTCTCCAGATCGTTTTTCCTGCCAGATCAATCTTCACCAGAGGTTGCCCGGCTTCTCCCGTCGGCCAGAGCAAGTAAAGCGATTCAGCATCCGATGCCGCATCGATCGGACTCGTGTGATCTCCGCCCCAAGCGCCTTTGCCATCGAGCGTCTGATAAAAAGGATCGCCCGAAGCCCCGACGCCGCCCTGGTAATCCGCCACGAGCGGCTTGTGGAAATAAGCGCCCCACTTATAAGAACCGGGAGCGAGCGGCTTCCCGAACGCATCGCGTCCGTCCCAACGCACTTCGAGCTTCCCCTTGGGATGCGCTTCACCGCCCATGACCTCGCGAAGGATTCCGCCATCTGCATCCAGAATGTTGACGGAAACCTTGAGCCCATCGTCCGGCACGTTCACTTCAAACGGCACGCCGACTTTGGGAATCTCGACATTCGCCGCCGCTTTCGCATCGGCAACTACCTGCGCCATGGTAGGGCGCACCCGCTTGCCGGGCGATTTATCCGCATAGATCAGCTTGCCCCAAGCGTCCGGACTGTGAAATGCGAAAACGCCTGGATTCTTGCGGTAGCACAGGAGAACGCGGGACTTGTCGCCCCCGATCCAAAGCGTCTCCGCCGTGAACGCTGCGCCTTCGCCCGCCTTAAACGGGTTTTTACCGTCCGGGACATCTAGGACCGACCATGGGAGCTTGGCTTCCATCACATAACCGGTTTTGCCGTTGTCCTTGATGCAGACTTCCGCGCCGGGAGGCATGGTAGTCTCACCGTTCCTGAGATTGGTACCCCGGTTGATGTTCACGAAACTTTTGCCTGTCAGGTGATTCTGCCAAAAACTGAGGTGCAGCACGCGCGTGCTCGCTTGGTCCCGGTTGCGGTCCAGCGGATAGGGTAGTGCGGGGTCCGAAGACAAGCGAACCTGCAAAATATCCCCCCACCAAAATCCGTCCTGCGGGTTGTAGGGGTTGTAAATGCCGCGTCCCGGCATGGTGACTTTCGCGGAAAGATAGAGCGCATCTTTGTCATACATGACCGCCCACTCGGCGTTCATGGTGTCGGCAGTCTGCGTCGAAATATAAACAGGCTCCTGGGTTGAGAGGTCCCAATCGTCAAGGTTGCCATCAATGACAGGTGGCTTGCCGTCCTTCACAGGAACAGCTGTCATGACGCCGTTGCAAAAATCAACCGCTTGGGAAACGGTTGGCAGGGTGGCAAGCGCCAGTGCAGCGCATAGAATACGGAGTACGCGAGGAAACATAGGGGAGTTCATTGGGGATTCTTTTTCAGGGGGGAAGAAGAGAGGGATTGATACTATGGATCGGAAAAACTTTGGAAAGTTATTTCCATCCCCAGTTCCGCGTATCACAAACAGGTGGATCGCGACCTCCGGGCGCGATGGACCGCGCTCCCCATTCCTAACCCGCGAACAAACCCTAATACGACTTCGCCCAGAGCACGCGCTTCTTGCTCGGCTGGCCGCAGACAACACATGCGCCGTCCTCTTCCACCTCATCAAACGGAATGCAGCGAATCGTCACCTTCAAATCCGTCTTGATGACCTCCTCGCACTTCCCACAGCCGCACCAGTGCGCCTTGGCAAAGCCGCCGTGAATCTCCGGCTTGTCGGCATTCTTCGGCGTGAAGTAAGCGTAAAACGCCTCGCGACTGTCGATAGGCAGCGTATTGGCATCCCGGTAAGCCAGCGCACGCGCGTAAAGCGCATCCTGGATCGACTGCAAAATCGCGGGAATCTGCGCGGGCACTTCAGCAGCGGGGAGAAACGCCTTCTCCTTCGCCCCCTTGTCACGCCGGGCAAGCGCCACGGTCCCTTGTTCAAGATCGCGCGGGCCAATCTCAATCCGCACCGGCGCGCCCTTCTTGATCCACTCCCAATTCTTCGTCCCACCGCCGATGTCACGCTGATCCACCTCCACCACCACCGGCTCCCCATGGAACCGCTGGGCGCGCAGTTCGCCAGCCAGCTTATTCGCGGCAGCGAGCACCGCCTCCCGCGTCTCAGGCTTGGGCGTGACAGGCAAAATCACAACATGCGTGGGAGCAACCCGCGGCGGGAGAATCATCCCGTCGTCGTCGGCGTGCGCCATGATCAGCGTGCCAATCAACCGCGTGCTCACGCCCCAGCTCGTCGTCCAGGCCAACTCCTCGCGCCCCTCGCGGGACTGAAATTTAATCCCGCTGGCCTTGGCAAAATTCTGCCCCAGGAAATGGGAAGTCCCCGCCTGAATCGCCTTGCGGTCCTGCACCATCGCCTCAATACAAAGCGTTCTGTCCGCGCCGGGGAACCGCTCACTCTCGCTCTTCTCGCCGCAATAAACCGGCACCGCGAGATGTTCGCGGGCAAAAGTCTCATAAACCCCGAGCATCTTCTCCGTCTCCTCAATCGCCTCCTCCCGCGTCTCATGCGCAGTGTGGCCTTCCTGCCAAAGAAACTCCGCCGTGCGCAGGAAAACGCGCGGGCGCATCTCCCACCTCACCACATTCGCCCACTGATTAATCAAAATCGGCAAATCGCGGTAAGACTGCACCCACTTCGCATACGTCGCGCCAATGATCGTCTCCGAAGTCGGCCGGACCACCAGCGGCTCCGTCAACTCCGAGCCGGGCGCAGGGCGCATCTTCCCATCGGGACCAACCTCCAACCGGTGATGCGTCACCACCGCGCATTCCTTGGCAAAACCCTCCACATGCGCCGCCTCCTTTTCCAAATAGCTGATCGGGATAAAGAGCGGAAAATAAGCATTCTTGTGGCCGGTGGCCTTGAACATCCGGTCAAGCTGCTGCTGGATGGCCTCCCAAATCCCGTAACCCCAAGGCTTGATGACCATGCAGCCGCGCACATCGGAAGCCTCAGCCATATCGGCAGCTTTCACGACTTGCTGATACCACTCCGGGAAATCCTGGTCGCGGCGAGGGGTGATGGCAGTCTTAACAGCAGGCGTTTGGTCACTCATAAATGGAAAAAAGGAAACATCCAGTAACGCAGATTTTCAAAGCTTTTGAAAGCGATTTAACTCACGCGGAGGCGCAAAGAGCGAAGCGACTTTGCGCCCCTCTCGTTCCCAAACTCCATTTGGGGATGAAGAAACACCTACCCATGTCACGGTTTGAATATTGATCCCTCTCGAATTATGCGGCTGTTAGAAAACAGAAATAGCCACATCCAAAACGAAAAGAGAAATACAAATTGGAGCAACAACACCGAATGATAAGACCTATCACTTGCATATCTTTGGGCTGACAGGAAGCCACCCGCATAATTAACCAAAAGGAATAACGGTGCCGCAAGCCGAGCCGCCAGAAACCCTTTTTCTTTGAGTTGTATCATCCAGAATCCTACTGAAAGACAAAATGCATCCACCACGGCCATTGTAAATTTCACACCGCATGCAACTCCAGGCGAAATAGATCCCGCTTTGATATAAAACAGAACAGGAATGCAACTAGGATGGATTACAATTAACGCAATCGTGTTATAACTCAACATTCCGAGCGTAACAAGAATCAACGAAAACAATCCGTTTTGTATGCGAAAAGCTAGCGGAAGCGATGCCCGGAAGCTGTTGTGCTTCGATATCGTGCCCAGCCAAAGCACAAACATGAAAATATAGATCAGATATATCATACTAAATATTATTTTAAAGACCCCTCCAAAAACGCCTCATAAAACTCCACGCCCCGCCGCAGTTCCTCCAGCCCGATCCACTCATCCTTCGTATGCGCCTGCGCGATGGACCCCGGTCCCGCCGCCACAGCCGGAATCCCCGCCGCAGCCAGCACCGCCGCATCACAAAACCACGGCGCGCCGCACAGCTTGCCACCAGCTCGTTCGAGCGCGGCAATAAGCGGATGCCCAGGCTCAGTCCATAACGGACGCGACTCCGTCCACGAAGCCTCCAAATCAGGGCACACCACCCGCAACTCCTCCACAATCCCCTCCACAAACCCGGCCCGATCCTGCTCCGGAATCGTCCGCAGATCGACGCCCGCCTCGCAGCAATCCGGCACGATGTTGATTTTTGAGCCGCCCCGAATCGTCCCAACGCTGGCAGTCGGTGCGCCGAGCACCGGATGGTTCATCGCAGCAAACCGGGGGATCACCCGTTCGCGTACCACGCGCAGCACCTCCATCATCTTGTAAATCGCATTCGCTCCCCGATCCGGCGCAGAAGCATGCACCGCCTTGCCCCGCGTCGTAAGGTGCAGCCAGGCCGAACCCTTGTGCGTATGCACAATGCCCAACTCCGTCGGCTCGCCAATCACCGCAAAATCCGCCGTGTGCTTCGCAACAAACGCCTTGGACCCATACTGCCCGGCCTCCTCCCCCATCAATCCGGCAAAACAAACCTCATAGCCCAGCGCCGGAATCCGCTCCCGCAACTCCCAAAGAGCCCAAAGCATCGCCGCCATCGGCCCCTTGGTATCGCTCGCGCCGCGCCCCCAGAGCTTCCCCTCGCGCACCTCGGCGGCAAACGGATCAATCGTCATCCCCACCACACTCACGGTGTCCAAATGCGGCGCAAACACCACGCGCTTCTTCCCCGGCGCATCGCTGGGGAAGACCGCAACCACGTTCGGGCGACCCGGCAACACTTCCTCCCACTGCACCCGCGCACCCGCCCACCGCAAAAACTCCCCCACATACTCCGCGCACGCCGCTTCGCCGGGGTTTTCCACCCCCGGATCGCCATCCGGGTTCACACTCGGGATGCGCACCAGCGCCTGCAGCAACTCAACAACATTGGCGGGCACACTCATGGGTTTCTCTTATTTCCCGTAAGTCTGGAAATACCACTCGACGAACTTCGGAATGCCGTCGCAAATCTTCGTCGTCGGCCGGTAATTGAGCAGTTCCCGCGCTTTGGTAATATCCGCGTAAGTAATCGGCACGTCGCCAGGCTGTTCCGGGAGCCGGTTAATGACCGCCTTCTTGCCCACCGCGCTCTCAATGGCGGCAATCAATTCGCTCAGCGTCGTAGTCTGGCTCTCGCCCAGGTTGAAGACATCGCAAAGCGGCCCCTCGTAAGTCAGGCAAGCCGTGACTCCTTGCAAAATGTCGTCGATGAACGTGTAGTCGCGCCGCGTGGACCCGTCGCCGTATTGGTCGATCGCTTTCCCCTCATGGATCGCCTTGGTGAATTTGTGAATTGCCAGGTCAGGCCGCTGCCGGGGTCCGTAAACTGTAAAGAAACGCAAACTGATCGTGCGCATCCCATACAAGTGCGAGTAGTTGGAACAAAGCTGCTCCCCGGCCAGCTTCGTCGCCGCATAAGGGCTGATCGTCTGGTTCAAACACATGTCCTCGCGGAAAGGCACCGTCTTGAGCACGCCATAAACGGACGAACTCGACGCAGAAATAAACCGCTTCACCCCGGCCTGCCGCGCCGCTTCCAGAAGATTGAACGTCCCGGTGACATTCGTCTCGATGTACAGCTTCGGCTGCTTGATGGAAGGCCGCACCCCAGCCCGCGCCGCCAAGTGAACGATGGCGTCGAAGCCCCCCTCACCCACGATGCGATTGATGGCGTCGGCATCGCGGATATCCGCCTCATGCAGCGCAATCCGGCCCGCCGCGCACGCAAGGTTGGTCCGCTTTATCTGCGGAGCGTAGAAATCGTTGAACTCATCCACGACCGCCACTTCATGCCCCTGCGCCAAAAGGAGATCCACAAGATTGGAACCAATAAAACCGGCTCCGCCAGTCACCAAGATTTTCATTATCGCAGGCTATGGAACGGAAAAAATTCGAGCAAGCAAAAGTTCCGGGCTTTTCCGGGGTTGACACCCCGCCCGCCCAGTGAGATACATTTTCAACTTATCTTTATGGCCGACGAGACTCCCCCCGCTACCCCAGATTCCAGCCCTACAAAAAAAGCAACGGTCCGCATTGCCCTTCCTCCAAAACCGGGCGCTGATCCCTCTGATCGGAAGGAGACTATCCGCATCCCCCTGCCCGAGCAGACCGCTGAAATAAAGAAGGAGACCATCCGCATCAATCTCCCTTCCAAGGCCGATGTCAAACACGAAACCATCCGCATCAATCTGCCCGAGAATGCGACTGCAACCTCTCGAATTAAGATGCCGGTCCAATTTCCCTCAGCCCCCAGTGCCCCGTCTGCACCGTCCCTTCCCTCGGCACCACTGCCACCTCCCGGCAAGCTATCCGTCCCACCCCCTCCCCCTGGCAAACTTCCGATGCCGCCTAAGCCGCCGGGTCTCTCCGGCAACCCCTTGCCGCCCCCTCCCTCCTCCAGCATTCCCGCTGCTCCGGCTTCCACACCACCACCGCCTGCGGGATTCCCGATGCCTCCAAAGCCTCCGGGCATCCCCTCCAGCCTCGCGACACCGCCCGCTCCCGCAACCCCGGTTGCTCCTGCTACTCCAACAACCCCGGCTGCGCCATCGGAAGGCACCGTGCGGGTGATTCAGCAACCCGTGGTTCCCAAAAAGGAAACCACCCGGATTACGCTCCCTCCTGACCCGAAAACCATGCCCAAGGCTACCGTCAAGCTCAACCAGACGGTCCCTTTATCGACACCTCGCCCAGCCCCCGCGCTCAAGACCGCAGATATCACCACCACCGAAATCTCAGACGATGATCCTATGATGTATCCCCTCAGTATCGCCGCCCTCGTCGCCGCCATTTTTGCCGTCATAACGGCACTCATCGCGGGATAAATCCCATAACCACGGCGTTGACTCGCCGACCAACCGACCCATTAGAATCCATGGCCAGCCCAAACGTTCTTAACTTAACGGAAGTAAATTTCGATCAGGAAGTCCTTAACGCCACCGCCCCTGTCCTCGTGGACTTCTGGGCCACTTGGTGCGGACCCTGCAAAATGATCGCACCGATCATTGACGAAATCGCCACGGAAAAAGCCGGGGTCTTCAAAATCGCCAAAGTGGACGTGGATGAAAACCAGGCCATCTCCGCCCGGTTCGGCATCCGAGCCATTCCCACACTGCTGCTGTTCAAGAATGGTGAGGTGAAAGAACAAATCGTCGGTGGCCAGGTGAGCAAAAACGATTTGATCTCCAAGCTCGAAGCCCTCGCTTAATAGCCTCAACAGCAACTTCTTTTACTGGCGTCCCTTCCTCGTGAAGGGACGCCTTTTTTATACGCACATATGCGTATTGCGCAATTATGCGAATTAGCAGATCGTAAAAACACGTATGAAACCTACAAAAGCCATCCTCTCCTTGAGTTTGCTGACATTAATTGCAGCTTCCCGAGCCCAAGCGACGGTCATCGTGACCTACGCTGAGGACCCCGGGCAGCTGAACTCCACGCTGGTCAATTCAACCGTTGATACCTTCAACGGCATCACGCCAGGATACTATACCAGCTCCAGTCATGAGTCGGCTGCCACCCAAGCAGCTCTCACTTGGTCCGGAGTTGGCACCTTCACCAACCTCAACATCAAATCCGCCGATCAATATGGTGGAGCCGCCAACACCAACTATGCCGTAGTGGGCTTGGGCGTCAACACGCAGAGCATCCTCAACCTGAACACGCCAAGTTCTTACTTCGGACTCTGGTGGTCGGCAGGCGACGCGAAAAACGTCCTCGACTTCTACAGTGGAGCCAACGGCACCGGCACGCTGCTGGCGGAATTCACCACCACCAATCTGATGGACAAACTGACACCAAAGACCGTCTATCCCAATGGTTACTATGGCAATCCGAACGCGGGACCGAACTATCAGAAAGATTCTGGAGAACCGTTTTCCTTCATCAACTTCTTTGGAGTTCCTGGAACCGAATGGTCCTCGATCGTCATCACTAATAATGGCAACAGCGGCTTTGAAGCTGACAATTACACCTCCCGCGTTGCCGCCTACGACCCCACAACCGATGGCGCAATGCCAGGTGTTGTTTTGGAGGCAATCAACGGGACCCAAGAAGTCCTACTCGCGCAAGCCCCCGAACCCAGCGCCAAATGGGCCATGTTCCTCATTGGCGGATTGAGCCTAGGCGGACCGCTCCTCCGGCGCTCTCGAAAGATATAATCCAGCCAATATTGCTCTGGAATACTCTTATTTTGCTCATTTGAAATGAACCGCGGATGCCTCTAGCGAGACTGTTCCATAGGAAAAAAATATAGTCATATACGTGTTTTTCCCTTGCGTAATTCTACGGAATTTCGCAAAAAGCGCGTATGAAAACGATAAAAGCCACGCTCTTTTTGGGATTGTTGGCATTTTTGGTCGCATCCCGCGCCCAAGCGACGCTCGTCGTAACCTACGCTGAAAATCCCGGCGCAGAGAATTCCACTCTCTCCAACACAACGGTTGACAATTTCAACAGCGACTCCGTTGGCTACCACACCACCGTGGGCGATTCCGCCCTCAACTGGGCTGGCGTTGGCACCTTCACCAACCTCAACATTAAAGCCACCGATCAATACGGTGGAGCCGCCAACACCAACTATGCCGTAGTAGGTTTGGGGGTCAACACGCAGAGCATCCTCAACCTGAACACACCCAGTTCCTATTTCGGGCTCTGGTGGTCGGCAGGCGACGCAAAAAACGTCCTAGACTTTTACAGCGGAGCCAATGGCACCGGAACCTTGCTGGCGGAATTCACCACCGCCAACCTGCTTCAAAAATTGCAACCCGCGACCCTCTATCCCAGTGGCTACTATGGCAATCCGAATGCAGGGCCAAACTATCAGAGAGATGCTGGAGAGCCGTTTTCTTTCATCAATTTCTTTGGGGTTCCCGGAACCGAATGGTCCTCGATTGTCATCACGAACCATGGCAGCAGCGGCTTTGAAGCCGACAACTACACCTCACGGGTTGCTGCTTTCAACCCTTCAACCGAAGGCCCACTACCTGGTATTGTAGTAGAGTCCATCAACGGAACCCAGGAAGTTGCCCTCGACTCACTTTCAGGCTTCGGCGGCGGCGTCGCACTGGCACCCGAGCCCGGTGTGAAATGGGCCATGTTCCTCATCGGCAGCTTGAGCTTCGGTGGCCCTCTTCTACGGCGCATCAAAAAGACCGCCTAATCAGACTCTTCTTCTTAAGAAAAAAGCCACCTCATTCTAGGGGTGGCTTTTTGCTATACCAAGATCGCGTTCAAACTCTCGGGATATTCCCAAAACCGGCGCGCTGCGAAGCCTTACCGAGTATTCATCATCCCGCCCATCATTCCCTGTCCTTCTCCCGGCTCGGGTTTATTCCAAGGAATCGTGCTAACCCGTGCGGTATCCGTTGGCTTTGGAGCCTCCGTTGAACACCCGCCCATCAAGAGAGCGGCACCAACCAGAAGAAGTGATAAACCGAGTCGTAGCATGGGGATAATAATCTGAACTTGAATGTTAGGAACCGGGAAAGATTACTACGTCACCCGGTTGCACTGTGGAACCTTTGACTGTGCTTCCCACTTGGATGTCGGCAATGGAGGTGGACGGCTCAACGGAGGTCACATGGAGTCGGGCCACCATGCTGCCACCGCGTTTGACAACGAGCGAGGCACCGGCAACAACACCCTGTTTATCCCCAATGCTCAGGACCACAAAATTCCAATTCGGGTTGACAGCCAATACGGTTCCTTCGAGTCCCGGCTTGGCCAGCCCCGCCGCGCGACGGGCTGCATCCGCTTCCAAAGCAGCGGCTTTCTTCTCGGCATCCTCGGACTTGGATTGAAGGGTTTTGACGAGTTCTTCCTTTTCCGCTGCCTTCGCCTTGGCTTCCTCCAATTCCTTCGTAATTGCGGGGTCAGGCGTTGGAGCGGCAGCAACCTGAACAGGCGCTCCGACTTTGGCTTCGAGATCCTTGTTCTTAGTCTCCAACTCTTGAATCTTGGCCGCAGTGGCTTCCAAATCTTTCTTCGCCTTATCCGCATCGGCGCTGTCGCTCACACTTTTCGCCTCGATGGCGGCTTTGGCGTCAGCAACGGTTTTCAATTCTTCCTTGGCGGTTTTGGCCTCGGCGGTAACTTTTTTGACCTGCTCGTTCAAGGATTCTGAATTTTTCTGGGCACTTGTTGCCTCCTCGCGCGCCGCCTTGGCGGCTCCCCGGTGGAGGACATTCATAACGCCGGAGACCGCTGTGAGAGCGATCGCCGTTCCGAGCAAAATTCTGGGTAAAAGGGAGGAACTGGCCATAGTGGATAGATTGATTGAATGGGGGGTGCGCTGGAAGTTGCAGCGTTTAGCAGAGTATTTCTATGCCCTCATCCGGGGGGAATGCAAGCCGATTGACACAAAAAAATTGTCATTGGCGCGTTTTCCGTCGATAGTCCTCCTGTCGCCAGGGACTACGGATTGAGAGCAAGCCAACCCCGCCAGGGCAGGAATGCAGCAACGGTCGTCTGACTCTCCTTGTCGTAGCTCTCTGGCGGCTTCTTTATTTCTGCCGATCCCCATCGGAACGGCTAGTTATTCCCGCTTGCCCCCAAGCCCGAACTGAACGCGCCGGAAGCTTCACCGAGCTCAGCCCAAGAACTCAGCCACGAACTCCAAAAACTCGATTCCATCCCCGCCACACCCGGCCACGAGGAGAGCCAGGAACTCATAAAGGAAGAGGTGATCGAGGAAACACCCGCCGCTCCACTCCACGAACTGAGCCAGGAACTCCAAAACAACTCGCCTTTGGCTGCCGTCTGCCAAGAACTCAGCCACGAGCTTTGCAGTGTCTCGGATGCCCCCGCGCTGACAGCCCAAGAACTCAACCAGGAACTCCAAAACGCGCTCTGGGCCGCGCCAGGCCACGAAGCCAGCCAGGAACTCAATACCTCGCCTTGAACACCGGGCCAGGAGGACAGCCACGAACTGAGCGCACTGCTGGTCGCACCAACCCCCGGCCATGAAGATAGCCATGAACTCATTCCACGGCTTTCCACCGCGCCGGGCCACGAAGCCAGCCACGAGGCAAACGCCCCCACTTCTGCGCCGCCCAACCACGAACTCAGCCAGGAACTGAGTTCCCCGTTCTCCACTGCTGCACTCCAGGAGGCCAGCCAGGAACTGAGCCCGAAGCCGCTGAAGAGACTCGCCCCCACGGATTCCAAGCCCACAGGCAACAGCCCGCTGGAACTCTCGCTGGAAAGGTGCTCTAGCAACTGTTTGCGTAAAATGCGATCAATCTCCACCATTCCGAGATGGCGCATTCCCTCCAAATCACTCCCTAAAAGGGTGGCCAGTACGCGGCGTTGTTCGTCGGTCCATTCCGGAGACTGCCCCAGCGCAAAAGCCAGCTTGCGACCTTCGCCCTGAAGCCGCGCCAGCACGGCAATTAACGATTCCCCCTCGCATCGCATCGCCCCCACCAGGTCGAGCATTTTCTGGAATGCCAAGTGATACGGCACCGTGGCAAAAATATCGGAGACCTGCTCGGAAATGCCATCGGAAGGCGTGGTGGTTTCGTTGGACCGGACAATCGTCTCCCAAGCTCCCGAGGTGTTTACAAAACCAAGCTCGGCATAAAACGTGGCGTTCCCCCGTTCTGCGGAGATATACCAGTTACGGGCATCAGGGCTGACCTCCGTGCAATAAACTTCTTTCCCCTTGGATGCGTCATAAACTTTCAAGAGCACCTTCCCATGCTGTATCCGCGAGGTCGGATACTCGCTCCAATCGATGTCCCAGTAGCAGAAAAGCCATTGAGGATCGCGCGCCACCAGGAACAGCACCTTGGATCCGTAGGATGTGGGGAGCGTTCCAAGGTCTTCAAAAGCAGGAACTTCAGAACCCTTCACGGGATGCTCGCCAATGGTCGCCTCATACTTATGGACATTTTCTTCCGGCATACCATGAACCACCGGTTCCTTCGTGAGATGGAACGGCGATTTCTTCCTGCTGCCCTTGGCTTTGGCAGTTTTCCCTTTTTGGATATTTCCCATAGTCCGTGATCGTGTTTATGGCGCTGGTTGAGTGACTGCTGTTTTGACTTGCTAAACGATGCTAAAGTCAAGCGCAGACAACGCAATCAAATTTCAAATAATCAAGTTTTAGGCTCTTCGTGAATTAGCGTGGTTGAAGATCGAGCTTTCCGAGGAAGAAGAGGATGCGGATGCGATAGTTCTCAAAGTTGCGGAAGCCGCGTGCGCTGGCTTTGAGGGACTGGATGGTTGAGTTGAA
>Ga0316231_1003480_pt1 | contig 13815 bp, 13 predicted proteins | sample TBH18027metaG_FD_206002 | JGI IMG/M metagenome (GOLD analysis project Ga0316231, IMG submission 206002) | Freshwater microbial communities from Trout Bog Lake, Wisconsin, USA - TBH18027 | ecosystem: Environmental > Aquatic > Freshwater > Lake > Hypolimnion/Profundal zone | place: USA: Wisconsin...
AACATTTCCCGTCTTGCCCAGATCCTCAGCGTCTCGGCCCTGCTTTTGGCCGGCGCCTGCACTTCCAAGCCGGAGGCTGTGAGCACCGCGCCGCCGCCCGCGCCGCCGCCGCCGATGGCCGAAGCTCCCCGCGCCCTGCCGCCGGCGCCGCCGCCCGTGGCCCGCGGTCCGCTGCCGGGCAGCGCCGAGGACTTCCGCGTCAATGTCGGCGACACCGTCCATTTCGCCCTTGACCAGTATGCGGTGGAAGATTCCGACAAATCGACGTTGCAGAAGCAGGCCACCTGGCTGGGCCGCTACCCGCAGGTGCGCGTCACCGTCGAGGGCCATGCCGACGAGCGCGGCACCCGCGAATACAATCTCGCCCTGGGCGCCCGCCGCGCCAATGCCGTGAAGGAATATCTGGTCAGCCTCGGCGTCTCGACCGCCCGGGTGGACACGGTGTCCTACGGCAAGGAGCGGCCCATCTGCACGGAATCCGCCGAGTCCTGCTGGTCGCAGAACCGCCGCGGCGTCACCGTGGTCATGAACGCCGCCAATTCGTAGGCGCGCCTTAAAAACGTCTTGAAAAGGGCGCGGGGTCTTGTTCCCCGCGCCCTTTTTCCTGAAAGATACGGGTCATGAAGCACCGCCTGCTTGTCACCGCCGCCCTTCTCGCCGGCCTCGCCGTGGTGCCCGCCCAGGCGCAGCTTTTCGGTCCCAGCGACGAGGAAGTCGCTGCCCAGAAGGCGCATGAGGACGGCCAGGATTCCCGCATCCAGCAGAATGCCCAGGGCCTGCAGCAGACCAACACCCAGCTGCGCCAATTGCAGGATCAGACCCAGGCCCAGCTGCGCGATCTCAATGACCGCGTGCGCAGCCTCACCGACAGCCTGGCCCGCGCCACGGGCGCGAACGAGGAGTTGACGCACCAGATTAGCCTGCTCAATGCCCGCATCGACCAGCAGCAGAAGGATTTCAGCTATCGCCTCTGCACCCTCTCGGCGCAGCAGCTGGGCGCCGATGCCAGCAGCCTGAACTGCGCCGCTGTGGGCGGCGGGCCGGCGGTGCGTCCGGCCGCGCCGTCGCAGTTCGCGCCCGGCGCCGTGCTGGCGCCCCTGGGCGGTGCCCAGAACAATAATTTCAGCGGTGCCCCTGCGAACAATTTTAGCGACGACAATCCCAATCGCGGCCGCCCGCCCGGCGTGCTGGGGACACTGTCCGCCTCCGGCGCGCCCAACCAAAGGCAGTCGGCCGCCGACAACACTGGCAGCAGCCAGTTCGACGGCGCCATGAATCTCATGGCGCGGGCGCAATATCCCGAAGCCGCCGCCGCCTTCCGCGGCTATGCCGACAGCCATCCCGACGACACCAACCTGGCGCCGCAGGCGCTCTACTGGGTGGGCACCATCGCCTATATGCAGCAGGACTACCCTGGCGCGGCCCGCACCTTCGCCGAACAGATCAAGAAATATCCCAAGGCGCCACGCGGCGCCGATTCCCTGCTGAAGATGGGCCAGGCCCTGGTGGCGCAGGGCCAGACGACGAGCGGCTGTACCGCTTTCGCCGCGATCAGGAAGCAGTATCCCGATGCCTCACCCTCGACCCTCACCGCCGCCACCGCCGCGCGCAAGGCGTCCAACTGCAAGTAACATCGCCGCCGCCCGGCCGCGGCGCGAGGGGACGCTTGAAAGCCGTTTCGCCGCGGTGATGGAGCAGTTCGCCGCCGGCGGCGCCTGGCCCGGCGCCGTCGCCGTGTCGGGCGGCGGCGACAGCGTCGCCCTGATGCATCTGCTGGCGCGCTGGGCGAAGAAAACCAAAAAGACCGCGCCGCTGGTGCTGGTGGTCGATCACGGCCTGCGGCCCGAAGCGGCGAAAGAAGCGCGCAGCGTCGTGAAAGCCGCCAAGGCGCTGAACCTTTCCGCCACGCTGCTGCGCTGGAAGCAGGCGCCGTCCCGCGGCATCGAGGCGGCGGCGCGCGAAGCCCGCTACCGCCTGATGGGCGAAGCTCTGCGGCGCAAGAAACTCGCCACCCTCTATGTCGGCCATACCCAGGACGACCAGGCCGAAACCTTCCTGCTGCGGCTGGCGCGGGGCAGCGGGATTGATGGCCTGTCGGCGATGCGCAAACTGGCGCCGTATCCGCATCCGGATTTTCCCGCCCTGGCGGTGGCGCGGCCGCTGCTGGGCTTCAGCCGGGCCGCGCTGCGGGCGTGGGCGAAGGCCAGGAAGCTGGCCTGGCTGGAAGACCCGATGAACGAAGATCCCCGCTTCGACCGGGTGAAGATGCGCCGCCTGGCGCCCGTTCTGGCCGAGGTGGGCCTGACCCCCGCCCGCATCGCCCTGGCGGCCACGCATCTGGCCTCGGGCCGCGACCTGCTGGCGGGGCTGGCGCTGGCATTGCAGGAGCGGGTCAGTCGCCCCGTCGCAGGGGGCATTCTGCTCGACCAGGATGCCCTGGGCGACGCCCCGCGCGAGCTGGGCCTGCGGGCGCTGGCGTCCCTGCTGCAGGCAGTTTCAGGGGCACCCTACCGGCCCCGTTTCGACGCCCTGGAGCGGCTGTTCGACCGCCTGGTGGCGGGAACCCTGGGGGGCGGCGCCACCCTGTCGGGCTGCCGCCTGGGCCCGGCCCCGGCCAAAGAGCGGATTTTCGGCCCCGCCACCCTCAAAATCGCCTCGGAAATGCCGCGGAAAGGTTCTGTTTAGCTTGCCGGGCAAGGTTGATAGGCAGGTTTAAACGGCTTAACGTTTTGCTGGCTGGTAACAGGCTAGAAACGTCCTATCTATTCAAAGGGCGGGAATGCCCCGGCTTATGGCGCAGAGCGGTTTGTCCGCTTCGGCGTCCCTGAAAGGTACGGCCCTTGAACAATCTCAAGAATCTCGCGCTCTGGATCGTCATTGCGGTCCTCCTGGTGTTCCTCTTCAACGTTTTCCAGAGCACCGGCACGCGGCCCCAGACCGGCCCGATCTCCTATTCGCGCTTCACCGAGCAGGTGGTTGCCGGCCAGGTCAAGAACGTCACCCTGCAGGGCGATGTCGCCAAGGGCGAGCTGACCAACGGCACGCCCTTCACCACCATCGTGCCCCCCAACGATCCCAGCCTGTGGCCGACCCTGAAGTCGCACAATGTCGATTCCAAGGTGCTGCCCGCCGACGAAAGCCCTTGGTTCCTCACCCTGCTGATCAACGTCGTGCCGGCTATCCTGATGTTCGGCCTGTTCATCTTCATCATGCGCCAGATGCAGTCGGGTGGCGGCAAGGCCATGGGCTTCGGCAAGTCGCGCGCCAAGCTGCTGACCGAACGCCAGGGCCGCGTCACCTTTGAAGACGTTGCCGGCGTCGACGAGGCCAAGGACGACCTGAAAGAGATTGTCGAATTTTTGCGCGACCCGCAGAAATTCCAGCGCCTGGGCGGACGCATTCCCAAGGGCGTGCTGCTGGTCGGCCCGCCGGGCACCGGCAAGACGCTGCTGGCCCGCGCCATCGCGGGTGAAGCCAATGTGCCCTTCTTCACCATTTCCGGCTCCGACTTTGTCGAGATGTTCGTCGGCGTCGGCGCCAGCCGCGTCCGCGATATGTTCGAGCAGGCCAAGAAGAACAGCCCCTGCATCGTCTTCATCGACGAAATCGACGCGGTCGGCCGCCATCGCGGCGCCGGCCTGGGCGGCGGCAATGACGAGCGCGAGCAGACCTTGAACCAGCTGCTGGTCGAGATGGATGGTTTCGAGGCCAATGAATCCGTCATCCTGATCGCCGCCACCAACCGCCCCGACGTGCTGGACCCGGCGCTGCTGCGCCCCGGCCGCTTCGACCGCCAGATCATCGTGCCCAATCCCGATCTGGGCGGGCGCGAGAAGATCCTGCGCGTGCATCTGCGCAAGGTGCCGCTGGCCCCCGATGTTGATCCGCGCACCATCGCGCGCGGCACCCCCGGCTTCTCGGGCGCCGATCTGGCCAACCTGGTCAATGAAGGCGCGCTCTTGGCCGCCCGCCGCGGCAAGCGCGTGGTGAACATGAGCGAACTGGAAGACGCCAAGGACAAGGTGATGATGGGCGCCGAGCGCCGCAGCATGGCCATGACCGATGACGAGAAGAAGCTGACCGCCTATCACGAGGCCGGTCACGCCCTGGTCGGCATGTACGTCCCCCAGCACGACCCGCTTCACAAGGTGACGATCATTCCGCGCGGCCGCGCCCTGGGCCTGACCATGAACCTGCCGGAACAGGACAAGCTCTCCTACACGCGCCAGTATTGCGTCTCGAAGATCGCTTCCATGTTCGGCGGCCGCGAGGCCGAAGTGCTGGTGTTCGGGCCGGAGAATGTGACCAACGGCGCCACCAGCGACATCCAGCAGGCCACCCGGATGGCGCGCGCCATGATCATGGAATGGGGCATGAGCGAGAAACTGGGCCGTGTCCGCTATCGCGCCAACGAGCAGGAAGTCTTCCTGGGCCATTCGGTGGCCCAGACCAACAACATGTCGGAAGAGACCGCCCACCTGATCGACAGCGAAGTGCGCACCCTGATCGAGAATGGCGAAGCCACCGCCCGCAACATCCTGACCGAGCATCGCGACCAGCTCGATCTGGTGGCCAAGGGCCTGCTGGAATACGAAACCCTGTCGGGTGACGAAGTGGCGAACCTGCTCAAGGGCATCGCCCCGATCCGCACGCCATACGAGGATTCCACCCCGGTCCGTCCGGAAGGCCCCTCGGTGCCCGCCGTCGGCAAGCCGCGCCCCAGCGCCGGTCCCGGCCCGATCATCGCGCCCGAGCCCCAGCCGCACTGATCCGGCTTGAAACGAATAGGATGGGGCGGCTTCGGTCGCCCTTTTCTTTTTGGAGTGGCGACAATGAGAGTTCCTGAGCTCGGGATGGAAAAATCCTCCAGTCATCCATGGAAAATAGCCCGTTGAAACTCCTCGGCATCCTCAACCTCACCGAAGACAGCTTTTCCGATGGCGGGCAGTTCCTCGCGCCGGAGGCCGCGCTGGCGCATGCCGAAAAACTGATGGCCGATGGCGCCGATGGCATCGATATCGGTGCGGCGTCATCCAATCCCGCCGCGAAGCCCGTGTCGTCGGAAATGGAAACCGCCCGCCTGGCCGCCATCCTCCCGGCGCTGCAGGCGAAGGCCATTCCTGTTTCCATCGATACTTTCGCGCCGGGCGTGCAGCGCTGGGCGCTGGCGCAGGGCGTTGATTATCTCAACGACATTCACGGTTTTCCCGATCCCGCGCTCTATCCCGCGCTGGCCGCATCGCCCGCGAAGCTGATCGTGATGCACATGGTGCAGGACCGCGGCGTCGCCGTTCGCACCGACGTGCCGCCATCCGAAATCTTCGCCCGCGTCACCCAATTCTTCGACACCCGTATCGCCGCACTCACCGCCGCGGGCATCGCCCGCCACCGCATCATCCTCGACCCCGGCATGGGCCAGTTTGTCGGCGCCGATCCGGAAAACTCTCTGATCCTTTTGCGCCGCTTGCCCGAACTGAAGTCGCGCTATGGCCTGCCGCTGCTGATCTCGGTCTCGCGCAAGGGGTTCCTGCGCCAGCTGACCGGCCAGCCCATCGCAAAAATCGGCCCGGCCACCCTGGCCGCCGAGCTGTTTGCCGTCTCCCAGGGAGCCGACATCATCCGCACTCATGATGTGGCGGCGCTCCGCGCCGGGTTGAAGGTGATGGGCGCGCTCGGGCACTGACCGAACTTGTCATCCCGGAAGCCGCGCAGCGGCTGTCCGGGCCCCATTGATGAAGCGTCCCAATGGGGCCCGGCGCTCGCTCCGCGCGGCCGGGACGACATTTGGGTGGTCTGGTTTTGGGAAACAGCTATATTGCGCGAGGGTTTGACTATGCCCTTGTTGTGCCGCAACGCTTTATTACCCACTCATGGTAAACTGCCCGCTTCATCCAGGACCTTCCCCATGACCCGAAAATATTTTGGCACCGACGGCATCCGTGGCCGCGTCAACACCTCCAAGCTCACGCCGGAAGTGGCGATGAAGGCCGGCATGGCGGCGGGCCGCATCTTCACCCGCGGCGAGCATCGCCACCGCGTCGTGATCGGCAAGGATACCCGCCTGTCGGGCTATATGATCGAAAACGCCCTGGTGGCGGGCTTCACCGCCGTGGGCATGGACGTTTTCCAGTTCGGCCCGCTGCCGACCCCCGCCGTCGCCTTCCTGACGCGTTCGCTGCGCGCCGATATCGGCGTGATGATCACCGCCTCGCACAATCCCTTCGAGGATAACGGCATCAAGTTCTTCGGGCCCGACGGGCAGAAATTGTCCGACGAGGTCGAACTGGAGATCGAGGCGCTGATGGATGCGGGCCTGACCCAGGGCCTGGCGCCGTCGGCCAGCATCGGCCGCGCCAAGCGCATCGACGACAGCCAGGCCCGTTACATTGAATTCGCCAAGCGCACCTTCCCCCGCAATCTGCGGCTGGACGGGATGCGCATCGTCATCGATTGCGCCAATGGCGCCGCCTACAAGGTGGCGCCGGAAGTGCTGTGGGAACTGGGCGCCGACATCGTGACAATCGGCGTCACGCCGGACGGCACCAACATCAACCAGGATTGCGGCTCCACCGCCCCCCAGACTCTCTGCAACAAGGTGCGCGAGACCCGCGCCGATTTCGGCATCGCGCTGGACGGCGACGCCGACCGCGTCGTCATGGCCGACGAGAAGGGCAACATCATCGACGGCGACCAGATCCTGGCGCTGATCGCCAAGAGCTGGTCGAAGAACGGCAAGCTCAAGGGCGGTGGGGTCGTCGGCACCGTCATGTCCAATGCCGGCCTCGACCATTATCTGCAATCGCTGGATCTGACGCTGGCGCGTTCAGCGGTCGGCGACCGCTATGTGCTGGAAGAGATGTTCAAGGGCGGCTTCAATGTCGGCGGCGAACAATCCGGCCACATCATCCTGTCCGATGTTTCCACCACCGGCGACGGACTGGTGGCGGCGCTGCAGGTGCTGGCGGTGCTGGCGCAGGAAGGCAAGACCGCCTCGGAGACTGCGCATCTCTTCAACCCGCTGCCGCAGGTGCTGGAGAATGTGCGCTTCAAGAAGGGCGCGCCGCTGGAAGACGCGAGGGTGAAGAATTCCATCGCCGCCGCTGCGACGAAGCTGGGCGCCCATGGCCGCGTGCTGGTGCGCAAGTCGGGCACCGAGCCGCTGATCCGCGTCATGGCGGAAGGCGAGGACGAGAAGCTGGTGCGCGCCGTGGTGCGCGACATCGCCAGCGCCATCGAAGAAGCTGCTGCTTAAGTGAGCTTGCCCCGCCTGCTGATCGTCGCCGGATCGGATTCCAGCGGCGGCGCTGGCATCCAGGCCGACATCAAGACCGCCACCGCCTTTGGCGTCTATGCCATGACCGCGATCACGGCGGTGACGGTGCAGAATACGCTGGGCGTTTCCGGCTGGCATCCGGTGCCGCCGCCGACCGTGCGCGGCCAGATCGCGGCTTGTCTGTCCGATATTGGCGCCGACGCCATCAAGACCGGCATGCTGGGCGATGCCCTGATGGTGGAAACGGTGGCGGCGGCGCTGCAGGGCGTGACCGCGCCGCTGGTGGTCGATCCGGTGATGGTGGCCAAGGGCGGCGCCAGGCTGCTGGCCGACGCGGCGGTGGACGCCATCCGCACGAAGCTGCTGCCGCTGGCCCTGCTGGTGACGCCCAACCTGCCGGAGTGCGAGACTCTGATCGGCTTTGCGCCCGTCAGCGACGATGATGCCCGCCGGGCCGCGGCGCAATTCCGCGCCCTGGGCGTGCGCCATGTCCTGTTCAAGGGCGGCCATGCCCATGGCCCGCTGGTGCGCGACATCCTGGCCGATGGCGAAACCGGCGCGCTCATGGTGCTGGAAGCGCCCCGGCTGGAAACCCGCCACACCCATGGCACCGGCTGCACCCTGGCCTCGGCCATCGCCTCCGGACTGGCGCAGGGCCTGTCGCTGGCCGATGCGGTGGTGCGTGCCCATGCCTATGTGCAGGCGGCGATCCGCACCGCGCCGGGACTCGGCAAGGGCCACGGGCCGTTGAATCACTTCGTGACGCCATAGCGCCCGCTGACTCACCGTGTCGGGCCCGCCTGAAGAGAGTTTCACCAAAGGCCACTTGCGCCTTACGGGGCCTTGCGCCAGCGTTGGCGAAAGAGAAGGAAGACCCATGTCGCATCTGTTCGAGCTGCAGGAAAAAGTCCCCGTCCTCAAGCTGCTGGAGCGCTGGTCGGGCGAGCACAACACCTATGCTATCGGTGCGGAGCCGATGTCGACCACGACCTGGCATATCAACCAGGTCATACTGGGACCGGAATGCAAGACCATCGCGGAGCTGGAGCAGGTGGTGGCGAAGATCCGCGCCGACCTCGACACGTTGCTGGCGACGGCGAAGGTGCGGCTGGCGGCCAGTCAGGCCTGACCGCCATGCCCGTCAGTTCATCAATTTGACCTTGCCGTCCGGGGTCTTGGTGAAACGGCGGCCATAGCGGCGATGCGCGCCGCTGGTGATGGAAACCAGTTCTTGCAGCGGCTGCTCCTGCACATGCCGCGGCGGGCGGGACACATACAATTCGGCATGGAACAGCCCTTCGGCTTCCTTGCCCTCCGCCTCGATGCCCTGCGCCTTCAGCGAACCGATGGTGTGGGCGTATTCCTGTTCGGAGTGGAACCGGCGCTGCACGAAAGTGACGCCTTCCAGCTTCTCGGTCACCAGACCGAAGCCGGCCAGGGTTTCGGCGATGCGGTCATAGGGAAACATCCGCAGCACCAGGTTGGCGACCCAGGGTGGTTCGCTGGCGGCCCGGGCCTGCAGGATGCGGGCGATGGTATTTCCGGTGACATAGCCGACGCAGCCGGTGGACATCACCAGATGCACGTCGCGCAGCGCGTCCGCTTCCGCCGGCGTCGGCGGTTCCTGTTCCAGATTGGAGGTGACGGCCGCGTCGATCAGGCCGGTCCGCAGCGCATAGGCGGTGGCGGGCAGCGAGGTGTCGACCCCGATGAAGCTGTCGCGGTTCAGCGGCGGCCAGGAGCGGAAATAGTGCCGGTCGAGCCCCGCCAGTGCCTTGCTGTCCAGGCGCTGGATTTCTTCCGCCGCATAGCGGAGCGACAGGCGCGCCAGATCCAGCGGGTAGCGCAGCAGCGCCGCGTTGATGCCATAAGAGCAGCCTATGTCCGCGATATTCAGCTTGCGGCCCTGACGGCGCCGCAGCGCGCGGGTGATGGCGCGGAAGGGAACCTTGGCGAGGTCGGGAATGATATAGTCCAGCCCGCCCAGGACGCGGAAATATTCCCGCGGGTCCGGCTGGCTGTAGATGGCGTCGAAATTCGCCTTGACGCTGTTGAGACCGGAAAAATCGTTCGACATGACGGCAAAACTCCAAATGATGGCGCTTGCGCGCGCCATGGTCCTCCAGGGATGAATGGGAAATGGGCATGGCCCGGCGTTTGTCCGGCGCAGGCAGCGCCGCCGCTCGCGATGAATCTAACGGCGCGGCGCCGCAAAGGGAAGAAAATTCCGCCGCGTGTTGACAGGCGTCATCATGCGAAGCGGCAGAGGCAACGTATCTAGCGCCGCCGTGCCGCCGCGACTTCCTTGCGGAAATCCAGTGCCGCTGACTCGGATGGCAGCAAGCGGCCATTGACGATGAAGGCCGGAGTCTGGAAGACGCGGATGCCGCGCGCCAGATTGAAGACGGCGATGATCTGGTCGGCAACCCAGGGCGCGTTCATGTCGCGCTTCAGCCGCGCCACATCCAGGCCGGATGCCTTGGCCATGTCGAAAATGTCGGTTTCGGTAAGACGGCCTTCAAAGCGCATCATCGCATTGTGATAGGCCGTGTACTTGCCCTGGGCGGTGGCGGCCAGCGCGGCGCGGGTGGCGATCAGCGACTGCGGCGTCAGGATGGGGAACTCCTTCAGCACCAGTTTCACCTTGGGGTCGGCCTTCAGCAGCGCTTCCAGCCGCGGCTCCACCGCCTTGCAATAGGGGCAGGTGTAATCGAAGAACTCGACGATAGTGACGTCTGCCTTTGCGCTTCCGATGGCGGGCGCGGCCGGATCGTTCGCCAGTGCCGTCCAACGCGCCGCAATGCGTTGTTCGATGTCGGCCTGGGTTTCGGCCGCCAGGCGCGCGGCATTGGCTTTCTCGACCTGCGCCTGGTCGGCGGCGCTGGGCGCGGCGAGGACCGGGTTCGCCGTGAGGACGCCCAGTACAAACGCCGTCCACGCGATCCTGGCAATCATCGGCGTCTCCTAGACGAACGGGTCTCTCACCATGATGGTATCGTCGCGGTCAGGGCTGGTCGAGAGCAGCGCCACCGGCGCGCCGATCAGTTCTTCCACCCGGCGGACATACTTGATGGCGTTGGCCGGCAACTGGGCCCAGCTGCGGGCGCCGGCGGTGGTTTCGCTCCAGCCGTCCAGCGTCTCGTAGATTGGCTCCAGCCGCGCCTGCTGGTTGGCGTCGGCGGGCAGGTAATCCAGGACCGCGCCATCCAGGTGATAGCCGGTGCAGATGTTGATCTTCTCAAAGCCATCCAGCACGTCCAGCTTGGTCAGGGCGATGCCGTCAACGCCGCCGGTGATGCAGGTCTGGCGCACCAGCACGGCGTCGAACCAGCCGCAGCGGCGTTTGCGCCCGGTGACGGTGCCGAATTCATGGCCGCGTTCGCCCAGTTTCTCGCCGGTGGCGTCCTTCAGCTCGGTGGGGAAGGGGCCTTCACCGACGCGGGTGGTATAGCTCTTGACGATGCCCAGCACGGTGCCGATCTCGCGCGGGCCGACGCCCGCGCCCGCCGCCGCCTGGCCCGCCACCGTGTTGGAGGAGGTGACGAAGGGGTAGGTGCCATGGTCGATATCCAGCAGCACCGCCTGGGCGCCCTCGAACAGCACGCGCTTGCCCGCCAGCTTGGCGGCATGCAGCGTGCGCCAGGACGAGCCGATGAAAGGCGCGATCTTCGGCGCCAGTTCGGTCAGCGATGCCAGCAGCGCCGCCGCATCGACCTCGGCATGGCCGAAGCCGCGCCGCAGCACATTGTGGTGCGCCAGCAGCTTTTCGATCTTGGTGGGCAGGGCGGCGGGATCCTTCAGGTCGATGGCGCGCAGGGCGCGGCGGCCGACCTTGTCCTCGTATGTCGGGCCGATGCCGCGCTTGGTGGTGCCGATCTTCTGGGCAGCGGCGTCTTCGCGCATCGCATCCAGTTCACGGTGCAGCGGCAGCACCAGGCAGGCATTCTCGGCCAGCACCAGCAGGTCGGGCGTCACGGTCAAACCGGCCTGGCCGACGCGGGCGATCTCGTCCAGCAGCGACCAGGGATCGACCACCACGCCATTGCCGATGATGGAGCGCTTGCCCTGGACCACGCCGGAGGGCAGCAGCGACAATTTGTAGGTCTTGTCGCCCACCACAATGGTGTGGCCGGCATTGTTGCCGCCCTGGAAGCGCACGACCATGTCGGCCCGGTTGGAGAGCCAATCGATGATCTTGCCTTTGCCTTCGTCGCCCCACTGGGCGCCGATCACCGTCACGTTTGCCATGGATATCCCGGACGTAGAAAAGCCCGCGAAGGTGTCCGCGGGCGTGGGGATTTATAGCAAGGCGGGGGGCAGGTGTAAGGCCCACGGTGCCGCATCCTGTGGATGCGGCACCGTCCGGCCCGAAAAGTCAGTAAAAGACGCTGTATTCGACCTGGATGACCTCACCGGTATAGCGGTCGATCAGCAGGGCGTCGCTGCCATAGCGGACCCAGACCGTGCCGGGAGGCGGGGGCATCAGGGCATAATAGCTAAAGTCGTTGATCCAGTAGCTGCTGCCCCAGAACAGGCTGGGCAGTAATTCCCCATACGTCCAGCGGCGATAATAGAAGCCCGGCGGTTGCCGGTAGGCGCCGCCGCGATACCGGTACTGGCGCGGCGCGTTGAAGCTCCGGTGGTACTGGGTATAGCGGGGGTCGGGACGGCCGCCGCGGAAGCCGTTATTGCCGGGGCGGTTGTCGTTGCGGCCGAAATTGTTGCCGCGGTTGTCATTGCCGCCGTTGAAGCTGGGCCGGTTGTTGTTGTCGTTGCCACGATTGGCGTCGGGACGGTTGTTGTCGCCACGATTGCCGTTGTTGCCATTGCGCTGGGCGCGCTGCGCATCAGCCTGTGCCCGCTGGGCCTGCTCGCGCTGCATCGACTGACGGCCCGCTTCGGCACGGTTCGCCGGTGCCGCCTGCGGGGCAGGCGCCGCCTGAGGTCCACGAGCCGCAGGCGCCGCGGGCGCCGCCGCCGGGGGCCTGCCGCCGCCACGTTCGCCGCGACCGCCATGGTCGTCACCGCGCTGGCCAGAATCCTGTGCCAGGGCCGGACCTGCCAGAACCGTCATCACGGCAGCAGAAAGAAGCAATATCTTTCGCATTATTTTCTCCACACTTTATCGGAACCATAACCCGCAAGAGGGTCAATGGGTTCCATTGCGTGACGCGAGTATGGGACTGCTGATATGACTGCAGCATGAATGAAAACAGCAGCCTTCCGGTCACGATTCGCGCCGCCGCGCCGGGCGACGAAGCGGCGATTGTCGCGCTGCTGCATGCGCTTGCGGACTATGAAAAACTGCTGCACCGCTTTCACCTGACGCCAGAAGCGGTCGCGCGTGACATGCTTGGCACAGCCTGCCACACCGACCTGGCCTTTGCCGGCGGCGAGGCGGTGGCGATCGCCACCTGGGGCTGGGTCTATAAGAGCTTCGCCGCCCGGCGCGGCATCTTCCTGGAGGACCTGTATGTCCAGCCAGGCCATCGTGGCCGCGGCATCGGCAAGGCCCTGCTGCTGGCGCTGGCCGCGAAAGCGCAGGACGCGGGCGGCTTCCTGGAATGGCAGGTGCTGGACTGGAATGCGCCGTCCATCGAATTCTATAAGAGCCTGGGCGCCGCCATGATGCCGGACTGGATCACCTGCCGGCTGGAAGGCGATGCGCTGGCAAAGGTGGCGACATGATCACATTGGTGTTGGCAATCGCGGACAATGGCGTGATCGGCAATGCCGGTGCCATTCCCTGGCGGTTGCCGGACGACATGCGGCGCTTCAAGGCGCTGACCCTGGGCCACACGGTGGTGATGGGGCGCAAGACCTGGGATTCGCTGCCGGCGAAGAACCGGCCCCTGCCGGGGCGGCGCAACCTGGTGGTGACGCGCGATGCGGACTGGCATGCGCAAGGTGCCGAGCGGGTTGCGTTGGACGCGGCGCTGGCGGGTGGCGATGCCTTTGTCATCGGTGGCGCGGAAATCTATCGCGCCGCGCTGCCGCATGCGGATCGTATCGAGCTTACCGAAGTGCACGGCGAGGTCGCGGGCGATGCCGTCTTCACCTTCGACCGCGCGCAATGGCGCGAAGTGGCGCGCGAAGACCATGGCGGCGCGGATGGTCTGGCCTATAGCTTCGTCACGCTGGAACGCGCCTAAACCGGCGTCAGTTCAAACTCGATCACCAGCCGCTGGCCGTCGCCGTCATAGCGGCGCTCGCCGCGCGGCTGCCAGCCCGGATGCAGCAGGATCATGCCCGATTGCGGCCGGATGATCTCGGCGAAGCCGGCGCTCTGGCCGCCCGGCATGCGGAAGGACAGTTGCGGCGCCACCATGGCGGGCAGGGGGCCGCGCGGATCGCCCAGTTCGCACTGGCCGCCCAGGGCCTCATCGTCCGACTTGGCATAGCCGTCATCGGCGAAATAGACCCCGGCCCAGAAGGCGCCGGGACGCGCCACCATTTCCTGATATTCGCCTTTGACCCGGGCGGCGGCGCGGGCGGTGACCTTCCACTCGGTCTTGACGCGGGCGCCGCTGCGCGAGGCGGTG